>Ga0308159_1002820_pt1 | contig 19065 bp, 21 predicted proteins | sample PhyCR1_FD_201040 | JGI IMG/M metagenome (GOLD analysis project Ga0308159, IMG submission 201040) | Phyllosphere microbial communities from UC Gill Tract Community Farm, Albany, California, United States - DLSLC.R1 | ecosystem: Host-associated > Plants > Phyllosphere > Unclassified | place: USA... | reverse complement strand
GGCCGCTAAACGATGGGGCCGGATGAGCCTGAAACCTCGCGATTTCATCCTCGCTTGCCGACGACCGAGCCTACTTCACATCATTCGAGATTGCCAATTCGGGGCGTGGCGTGCGGCTCTCGCGCGTGTCGAGGCCGCAGGATGGGCCGCGGCAGCGGGAACTCGCCCTGTTGTGCGTGTGACTCGTGTTGCTACTGTTAGCCGAGTTGCGACCCGGTGAGATGAGGTAGTCCCGTGACGCTCGTACCCCCTGACGAAACAGACGACTGCGGCTGCGCCCCCACGGCGAGAGAGCAGCGACGCCTGTGGCCGACCTTCGACCGGCGAAGCGCCCTCAAGTACGGCGCCCTCGGCGCGGTCGCGCTGGGTGCCTTCGGTGCGGCGGCGTCCGGCTTCAGTTCCCCCGCCGTGGCCGCCGACTACCCCTCGTGGGACGACGTGCAGGCCGCCAAGGCGAACGAGGCCGCGAAGGCCGGAGAGATCTCCCGCATCCAGGGGCTGATCCAAGGGCTGCAGTCCGAGGTCGCCCGGACGCAGGCCGAGGTCCAGGCTCGTTCCGATGAGTACTACGCCGCGCAGCAGGCCTATCAAGACGCCGACTATCGCGCCCAGCTCATCCAGCAGCAGGCCGATGCCGAAGCCGCGAAGGCGACGGATGCCGCGAGCAAGGCCGGCAAGGTCGCTGCGCAGCTCTACCGCTCGGGCGGCGACGACACCTCTCTCGACCTGTTCTTCTCCGGTTCCGCGGCCTCGGCCGACGACCTTCTGGCCAAGCTCGGCACGATGGACAAGCTGCTGGAGCGCAACAAGTCGGTGTACGCCGCAGCCGTTGCGGCTCGCGACAACGCCAAGAACCTCAGCAACCAGGCCAACGACGCCCGCGCCGAGCGCGACCGTCTGCAGAAGATCGCCGAAGAGAAGATGGCCGCGGCTCAGCAGGCAGCGCAAGCGGCCCAGGAGGCCCTCGCTGCGCAGCAGGCCAACCAGGCCGTGCTCGAGGCGCAGCTCGCCGCGCTCCAGGACACCACGGCCAAGACCGTCGCCGAGTACCAGGCCGGTGTCGAAGCCGAGCGCAAGGCGCGCGAAGAGCGTGAGCGCAAGGCCCGCGAAGAGGCCGCAGCCCGTGACGCGGCCGAGCGCGCCCGCCGCGAGCAGGAAGCCCGCAACAACCAGAACAGCGGTGGTGGCGGTGGTGGCGGCGGCGGCGGCGGTGGTGGTGGCGGCGGCGGCGGTGGTGGTGGTGGTGGAAGCGTCGGCGGCTCCGGCTGGGCTCGTCCCTCGTCGGCCTACACGTCGTCGGGCTACGGCCCCCGCTCCGGTCAGTGCAACTCGAGCTATTGCGCGAGCACCTGGCACCTCGGGCTCGACTTCGGCGCCAGCTGCTGGTCGCCGATCTACGCGGCAGCCTCCGGCCGCGTCACCTACGCTGGCCGCTACGGCGGCTTCGGAAACTACATCCGCATCGCCCACGACGACGGATCGGGCACCGGCTACGGCCACATCGTGGACGGCGGGATCTATGTCTCGTACGGTCAGCGGGTGTCGGCCGGCCAACAGATCGCCGCGACCGGCCAGACCGGCAACTCGTTCGGCTGTCACCTGCACTTCGAGGTCTACCCGCCCTGGGGCGGGACCACCGACCCCGCGCCCTGGCTGCGCGCCCGCGGCGTCTCGGTCTGACCGAGCCCACGAGAAAACCCCCGGTCGATGGGCCGGGGGTTTTCTCGTCTGCAGAAGGTCAGAGGGTGTTCGGCGCCTCGCCGGAGCCCTGCGTCTTGGTCTGCGCGTCGTGCTCGTCGAAGCGCGTGAAGGCCTCGGCCACGAGGCGCTCGGCCTCCGCGGCATCCGCCCACTCGTCGACCTTGACCCACTTGTTGGGCTCGAGGTCCTTGTAGTGCTCGAAGAAGTGCGAGATCTCCTTCTTGGTCCACTCGTCGATGTCGCCGACGTCCTGGATGTGGTCCCAACGCGGATCCTTGGCGAGCACGGCCACGACCTTGTCGTCGCCGCCGGCCTCGTCGCTCATCTTGAGCACGCCGACGGGACGCACCTTGGCGAGGATGCCGGGGTGCAGGTCGCGGTCGAGCAGCACGAGCACGTCGAGCGGGTCGCCGTCTTCGCCGAGGGTGTTCTCGAAGAAGCCGTAGTTGGCCGGGTAGCCGAACACCGTGTAGAGGATGCGGTCGAGGTAGACACGGCCGGTACCGTGGTCGACCTCGTACTTCACGCGGCTTCCGCGGGGGATCTCGATGACGGCGTCGAAAGCGCCCATACTCGTGCTCCTTAGATCTGTGGATTTCCGCGGCCCAGCCTAGTCGGGCGGGCGCGTGACGCCCACGCGGAACCACACCGCAGGAGTTTGAGGTCGACGGGCGGTGACGAGGTGCTCCGGCGGGGCGTCGCCGCCGGGAACTCCTGCGTTGTGTCACGGGGGTGAGCATGCGACGGCCGCGCGGCCCGGCGATAGCGTGGAGGCATGGATCACCGCCCCGGCCTCGACCCCTCCGTCGCCGAGGTGCGCCGTGCCGTGCGCACCGCCCTCGAGCGCGTCGAGGGCAACGTCGTGGTCGCGCTGTCGGGAGGTCCGGATTCGCTGGCCCTTGCGGCGGCGACCGCCTTCGAGGCGCCGCGCGCCGGCATCCGGGCCGTGGCGGTCGTGATCGATCACGCCCTGCAAGAGGGGTCGGATGCCGTTGCCGCCGACGCCGCCGACAAGGTGCGCGCGCTCGGTATGGAGGCGCGGGTCGTTCGGGTCGAGGTGGGGTCCGCCGATGGGCCCGAGGCCGCCGCACGGAAAGCGCGATACGCGGGCCTGGCCGAAGCGGCGTCTGAGATCGGCGCCGATGTCGTCCTTCTCGGACACACGCTCGACGACCAGGCCGAGACCGTCCTTCTCGGGCTTTCCCGCGGCTCCGGTGGGCTGAGCCTTGCAGGTATGCCCGCAGAGCGGAGGGATGCCACGGGCCCGGTGTGGGTGCGCCCCCTGCTGACGATTCGCCGACGCACCACGGTCGCGGCGTGCGCGGCCGCGGGGCTCGACCCCTGGAACGACCCCCACAACGCCGACCCGGCGTATGCCCGGGTGCGGGTGCGTGATCGCGTGCTTCCGGTCCTCGAGTCCGAGCTCGGCCCCGGGGTCGCCGAGGCGCTTGCCCGCACCGCGGAGCAGCTGCGCGAAGACGCCGAAGCCTTCCAAGACATGATCGACGAGACGATCGAAGACATCGTCGAGCACGCCGAAGCGGGCATCTCGATCTCGGTGGCCGCGCTCGCCGCGAACCCTGCCGCCCTGCGCAACCGGATCGTCCGCTATGTCGTCGACAGCGAGTTCGGCGTCTCCCTCTCGCGCGCGCAGACCCTCGAGGTCGCGCGCCTGGCCACCGATTGGCGGGGTCAGGGGCCCATCGATCTGCCCGGATGCCTCGCCCGACGCGTCGGCACTCGGATCGAGGTCGTCGCGCGGACGGCATCCTGAATCCGCCGACGTAGACTTTCCCAATGCGCGCGGCCGACATCTCCGACGACATCAGCGAAGTCCTCCTCACCGAGGAGCAGATCCACGAAAAGCTCGCCGAACTGGCGACACAGGTGGCCGCCGACTACGAGGGGCGCGACGTCGTCCTCGTGGGCGTGCTGAAGGGCGCGGTCATGGTCATGGCCGACTTCGCTCGTCACCTGCCGATCCACGTGTCGATGGATTGGATGGCCGTCTCGTCCTACGGCGCGAGCACGCGCTCGAGCGGCGTCGTGCAGATCCGCAAGGACCTCGACACCGACATCACGGGAAAGCACGTGCTGATCGTCGAGGACATCATCGACTCCGGCCTCACCCTCAGCTGGCTGCTCGAGAACTTCGCCTCGCGCGGAGCGGAGTCGGTCGAGGTGCTGGCGCTGCTGCGCAAGCCCGACGCCATGAAGGTCGAGGTCGACTGCCGCTACGTCGGTTTCGACATCCCCAACGACTTCGTCATCGGGTACGGCCTCGATTACGCCGAGCGCTACCGAAACCTGCGTGACGTCGCGGTGCTCGCGCCCCACGTCTACTCCTGACGGAGAGGGGCCCGCGCGGCAGCGGGCTGCCGGCATCCGGAGCCGTGTACGCCCATGACGAACGCACAGGCCCGGCATAGTCCCTGGGCGTTAGCCTGTTGCGACCGCGTTTCTGCGGAGGATCACGAAAGGGCTGGGCTCGCCCACCATGAATTTCAAGAAGATCACGCGAAATCCGATCATCTACGTTCTGTTGGTCGGTCTGCTTCTGGTCATCGGTTTCTCCCTCATCTCGAACCTCAGTGGTGCCCGTCAGGTCTCCACCAAGGAGGGCCTCGACCTGCTCAAGGGCGGCACGGTCAGCCAGGTCGTGACCAACGATCCCGATCAGCGTGTCGACCTGAAGCTGTCGCAGCCCTTCGAGGGCGCCAACGACGTGCAGTTCTACTTCAGTCAGGCGCGCGCGGACGAGGTCGCCAGCGCGATCGATGCGGCGAACCCCTCTGACGGCTTCAACGACGTGGTGCCCAAACCCAGCTGGTTCGACGGTCTGCTCGGGCTGCTGCTCCCGCTGGTTCTTCTCGGTCTGCTCTTCTGGTGGCTGCTCTCCAGCGCCCAGGGGGGCGGCAGCAAGGTCATGCAGTTCGGCAAGTCGCGGGCCAAGCTCGTGACGAAGGAAACCCCGACCGTCACGTTCCAAGACGTCGCGGGCTCCGACGAGGCCATCGAGGAGCTCGACGAGATCAAGGAATTCCTCAAAGACCCGAAGAAGTTCGAAGAGGTCGGTGCCCGCATCCCCAAGGGTGTGCTGCTGTACGGCCCTCCCGGAACCGGCAAGACCCTGCTCGCCCGCGCCGTCGCCGGGGAAGCCGGGGTGCCGTTCTACTCGATCTCGGGTTCGGACTTCGTCGAGATGTTCGTCGGCGTCGGTGCGAGCCGCGTCCGAGACCTCTTCAACCAGGCCAAGGAGAGCTCCCCGGCCATCATCTTCATCGACGAGATCGACGCCGTCGGTCGCCACCGCGGCGCCGGCATGGGCGGCGGCCACGACGAGCGCGAGCAGACGCTGAACCAGATGCTCGTCGAGATGGACGGCTTCGACCCCAAGGTCAATGTGATCGTCATCGCAGCGACCAACCGCCCCGACATCCTCGACCCCGCCCTGCTGCGCCCGGGCCGCTTCGACCGCCAGATCGGCGTCGACGCCCCCGACCTGAAGGGTCGCCAGCGCATCCTCGAGGTGCACGGCCGCGGCAAGCCGCTCTCGGACTCCGTCGACCTCGAGGTCGTCGCGCGCAAGACGCCCGGCTTCACCGGCGCCGATCTGGCGAACGTCCTCAACGAGGCGGCCCTGCTCACCGCGCGCTCCAACGCGCAGCTGATCGACAATCGCGCCCTCGACGAGGCCATCGACCGCGTGATCGCTGGTCCGCAGCGCCGCACGCGCGTGATGAAGGACAAAGAGAAGCTCATCACGGCGTATCACGAGGGTGGCCACGCCCTCGCCGCTGCGGCCATGAACCACACCGACCCCGTCACCAAGGTGACGATCCTTCCGCGCGGCAAGGCGCTGGGGTACACGATGGTGCTGCCGCTGGACGACAAGTACTCCGTCACCCGCAACGAGCTGCAGGACCAGCTGACCTACGCGATGGGCGGCCGCGTGGCCGAGGAGATCGTGTTCCACGACCCCACCACGGGCGCCTCGAACGACATCGAGAAGGCGACCAGCATCGCCCGCAAGATGGTCACCGAGTACGGAATGACCAACGAGGTCGGCCCGGTCAAGCTCGGCGGGTCGTCGGGCGAGGTCTTCATGGGCCGCGACATGGGCCACGGCCGCGACTTCTCGGAGCGCATCGCCGAGCGCGTCGACGCCCAGGTGCGCGCGCTCATCGAGCAGGCGCACAACGAGGCGTACCAGGTCATCAACGACAACCGCGAGGTGCTCGACCGTCTCGCGCTGGCGCTGCTCGAGAAGGAGACCCTCGACCACAACGAGCTGGCCGAGATCTTCACCGACGTCAAGCGTCTGACGCCGCGCCCGCAGTGGCTGTCGTCGGGAGACCGCCCCGTGTCGACCCAGCCGCCGGTCGAGGTTCCCCGTCGGCAGCAGCCCGCCGGCATCGCGGCGTCCAGCGAGGCGGAAGCGCAGGCCGCGACCACGGCGCAGCCCCGTCCCAGCGGACAGACGCGCCCGGCCACCGCCTGAGGCGCCGTGGCCGTCGATCGTGAACGCATCGCCGCCCTGGTGCGCGAGCTCTTGGAGGCGATCGGGGAAGACCCCGATCGCCCCGGGCTCCGCCAGACCCCGACGCGCGTGGCCGACTCGTGGACCGAATTCTTCGGGGGAGTGAATCAGGATGCCGGCGCGCCCCTGCAGCACACCATCTCGGTGTCGCGGGGCCCTGCGCCCGACACCCTCCCCTCGGGGGCCGTGATGCTGCGCGATATCGCCTTCCGGTCCATGTGCGAGCATCATCTGCTGCCCTTCCGCGGCCGCGCCCACGTGGCCTACCTCCCCGGGGAGCAGGTCGTGGGGCTCGGCGCGTTGCCACGGGTGATCGACATCCTCGCCGCCCGTCCGCAGGTGCAGGAACGTCTGGGTGAGCAAGTCGCCGACACGATCGCCGCGGCGCTCGACGCGCGCGGCGTGCTCGTCGTGCTCGATGCCGTGCACGAGTGCGTCACGATGCGCGGGGGGCGACAGCCCGAGGCCTCGACCGTGACGATCGCCGCGCGCGGCGTGTACGGCGACCCGGCCGCCCGCGCCGAGCTCGTGGCGCTGATCGGAGCGCGCGCGTGACCCTCATCATGGGGATCGTCAACGTGACCCCCGATTCCTTCAGCGACGGTGGCCGGTACCTCGACCCCGACGTGGCTCTCGCCCACGCGCGTCTCCTCCGGGAGCAGGGCGCCGAGATCCTCGACGTCGGGGGCGAGTCGACGCGTCCCGGAGCGGAGCGGGTGTCGCCGCGCGTCGAGCAGCAGCGCGTGCTGCCGGTCGTGGAGGCCCTGGCATCCGAGGGCTCCTTCGTCAGCATCGACACGATGAACGCGGCCACGGCGGTCGCCGCGGTGCGGGCGGGTGCCCGGCTCGTGAACGACGTCTCGGGCGGCATCACCGACCCCGACATGCTCGCAGCCGTCGCCGAAACCGACGCGGACCTCGCCCTCGGACACTGGCGCGGCCCGTCGAACGACATGTACGCCCGAGCCGAGTATGCCGACGTGGCGCGTGAGGTGTCGGTCGAGCTCGCCGAGCGGGTCGACGCCGCCGTCGCCGCGGGAATCGACCGATCCCGACTCGTCGTCGATCCCGGTATCGGGTTCGGCAAGCGCGGAGCGCAGAACTGGCAGACGCTGCGGGCGCTGCCCGCGATCGCGGAGCTCGGTCTGCGCGTGCTCGTGGGCACGAGCCGCAAGAGGTTCCTCACAGAGCTGATCGGCGACGACGCCGACCTCGCCCGCCGCGACCTCGCAACAGCCGTGACCAGCGCCCTCTCCGCCCGGTCGGGCGCGTGGGCCGTGCGCGTGCACGACGTACCGACCACTCGCGACGCTCTCGCCGTCGCCCGCGCTTGGGAGGCCTGATGGATGCCGACCGGATCACGCTGACGGGGGTGCGTGCCGTGGGTCACCACGGGGTCTACCCCGACGAGAAGCGCGACGGGCAGGACTTCGTGGTCGATGCGACGCTCTCGCTGTCGTTGCGACGTGCAGCCGAAACCGACGACGTGGCCGACACGGTGCACTACGGCGAGCTCGCCGAGCGTCTCGTCGAGATCGTCGAGGGAGACCCGGTCGACCTGCTCGAGACGCTCGCGCAGCGGTTGGCCGACGCGGTGCTCGCCGACGAGCGCGTCGACGGCGTGACGATCACCGTGCACAAGCCGCAGGCGCCGATCACCGTGCCGTTCGGCGATGTGGCCGTGACCATCTCGAGGTCGCGCACGTGAACGTGCGGTTGGCGCACGGTATCGACGCCGCGCCCCGCTCCACGCCCGTGCACGCGGTCGTGGCGCTGGGGGCCAACCTCGGTGAGCGTCGCGCGACCCTCGCCGCGGCCGTCGAAGAGCTGCGGCGGCTGTCGCTCACCAGCGACGTGCGCGTGTCCGCTCCGATCGAGACGGTGGCGGTGACCCTCGAGGGAGAGGACGAGGACGCACCTCGATACCTCAACGCGGTCGCTCTGCTCGAGACGCGCCTGGCTCCGGCGGAGCTGCTCGCTTCTCTGCACCGCATCGAGGCCCGGCACGGTCGCGTGCGCCGGGAGCGATGGGGCGATCGCACCCTCGATCTCGACCTGATCGCCTACGGCGACGAGCGCATCGATCGTGACGACCTCGTCGTTCCGCACCCGCGCGCGCACGAGCGGGAGTTCGTGCTCGCGCCGTGGCTCGACGTGGACCCGGATGCCGAGATCCCGGGGCGCGGCCGTGTGGCCGATCTGCTGGGCACGCTGCGGGGAGGTCTCGCGTGAGGCGCACGGGCATCGGCATCCTGGGCATCGCCGTCGTCGTCGGTCTGGTCGTGGGGTTCCTGCTCGACACGTCGCTCACCGCGACGGGGCGGGCGACCTTCGTGCCCGCGGCGAGCCTGCCGACGATCCTCGTGCTGCTCGGCGTGGTGATCGTGGTGCTCGCGGTCCCCATCTCGCGGGCGACGCGTGGTCGGAGTCGTCGCCGGATCGATCCGTTCCGTGCTCTGCGCATCGCCATGCTGGCGAAAGCCTCGTCTCTTCTCGGTGCCGCCGCAGCGGGGTTCGCGGGTGGTCTGCTCGCCTTCCTGTTGAGCCGGCCCGTGGTGCCCTCGGTAGGCTCGATGGGATCGATCATCGCGACGCTCGTCTGCGCTGTCATCCTCGTCGTCGCGGGACTCGTGGCCGAGCAGCTCTGCACCATCCGGAAGGACGACGATGACGACGCCCCAGGGGACACCCCCGCAGGACCCGTGGGAGTCTGAGGCCCGCAGCGCCGACGACGCCGACCGGGCGGTGCTCGGCGCGGCAACGTACGACGGCGTCCTCGAACCGCGCTCCTCGCGTCGCCTCCCGCTCGGTGACGGCACGTGGCACCAGCTCGCCCGTGCGTATGTCCGGGTGCAGCTGATCTCGCAGGGGGCGGTGTTCCTGCTCGTGCTCGCGGCCGCCGTGATCGCCCAGGTTCTCACCGGCGTGCAGTGGCAATGGATTCCGGCGGGGGTCATCCTGCTCATCACGGCCATCGGGCTCGTCATCACCCCCCGCCAGGCCCGCTCCTTCGGGTATCAGCTGCGCCATGACGATCTCGTGTTCCGGCGCGGCATCCTCTGGCAGCGGGTCGTCGCGGTGCCCTACGGCCGTATGCAGCTCGTGGACATCACGCACGGCCCCCTCGACCGGGGGTTCGGCATCGCCCAGCTCAAGCTCGTGACCGCCGCGGCGTCGACCGGTGTGACCATCCCGGGTCTCACCCAGGAGGCGGCGGAGCACCTGCGCGACACGCTCGTGGCCGTCGCCGAGACCCGTCGGACCGGGCTGTGACCGACCCCGACGCGGGGGGCCCGCCCCTCGACCCGCAGCCTCGGGCGCGAACGGTCGTCCGCTCGCCCTACAGCGACGGGGAATGGCACCGCCTCCACCCCCTGACGCCGCTGCTGCGCGGGGGCCTGACGCTCCTCGTGATCATCGGCGTGCTCATCGCGAACCTGCGGGAGCGCCTCGTCGAGTGGGTCTTCCCCGTCTTCACCGACCTTCCCCCGGGCGAACTCCCGCCCGATCCCGTCGACTTCCTCTTGGCGAACAACCTGATCCTCCTCGCGGGGGGTGCCACGATCGTCGTCCTCATCGTGCTGCTGGTGCTGTTCCGGCTGTCGTGGCGCTTCCACACCCTGCGCATCGGCGAAGACGACGTCGAGGTGCGCTCGGGGGTGCTGTTCCGCACGCATCGCCGGGCTCCCCTCGATCGGGTGCAGGGGGTCAACCTGACCCGCCCGATGATCGCCCGCCTGCTGGGGCTCGCCAAGCTCGAGGTGGTCGGTGCAGGACTGGATGCGAACGTCAAGCTCGAATACCTTTCGGGGAAGGATGCCGAGGCCATCCGCGGCGACATCTTGCGCCTGGCATCGGGTCGACGTCTCGCTGAGGCGCGGATGGCACCGGGCGTTCGCGCCTCGCTCGCTCGCCAGGCGGCGGAGGCGGTGGGTTCGGGTCTGCAGGGCATCGTGGACGGTGAGGACCTCTCCGACGCCGAGCCGGAGAGCATCGTGCGCATCCCGATCGGTCGGCTCGTGGCATCCCGGGTGGTGAGCGGATCGAGCCTCATTCTCATCGCCTTCGTCGCGGGTATCGTCGTCGCGGCGTCGCTCTCGACGCTCTGGTTGCTGTTCACGGTGGTTCCGATGTTCTTGGCCTTCGGTGCGTACTACGTGCGATCGATTGCCCAGGGTTTGCGGTACTCGATCGCGCCGACGGCCGACGGCGTTCGCGTGACCTTCGGACTGTTCACGACGGTGTCGGAGGTCGTGCCCCCCGGTCGCGTGCACGCGATCGAGGTGCGTCAGCCCTTGATGTGGCGCCCCTTCGGCTGGTGGACGGTCTCGGTGAACCGCCTCTCGGGCCGCGCTTCCACCGACACCAGCAGAGACCAGCTGGCGGCGGTGCTCCCGATCGGCACGCGCGTCGACGTCGAGCGGGTCCTGCGCATCCTCGTCCCCGATCTGTCGAGCGATGAATGGACGTCGGTGTTCCGCGACGGCATCCTGGGTCCCGTGGAGAATGACCCCTACGTGACGACCCCGAAGCGGGCCCGGTGGCTCCGCCCTCTCTCCTGGCGCCGCAACGGAGCACTCCTGACCTCCGACGCACTGCTCCTGCGCCGCGGGTGGGTGTGGCGCTCGCTGAGCGTGGTTCCCCTCGCTCGACTCCAGTCGGTCGGTCTGCATCAGGGCCCGGTGGCCCGGGCCGCGGGCACCGCGACCCTTGTCGCCCATGTGATCGCCGGTACCGTCCAGACATCGGTCGGCGTCCTCGACCGCGACGACGCGTTGAGCCTGTTCGAGCGGACGTCGCGCGCCGCCGTCGACGCGGCGGCGATCGACCGCACCCACCGGTGGGCCGGATGAGTGCCGGTCGTGATGGGCGTCTCGGCGTCGGGGTGATCGGGGCCGGTCGTGTCGGTCCGGTCATCGCGGCGGCGCTCGCCGGCGCGGGCCACGCCCTGACGGGGATCACGTCGGGCTCCGACGACGATCGCGTCGAGGCCATCTTGCCGGGGCTGCCGGTGCTCACGGCCGACGAGGTCGTCCGGCGTAGTGAGCTCGTCGTCGTCGCGGTGCCGCACGACCAGCTCCCGGGCCTGGTGTCGGGTCTCGCCGAAGTCGGCGCCTGGCAGCCCGGCCAACTGGTGCTGCACACCGATGCCGTGTACGGGTCACGGGTCTTGGACCCCGCGGCCCGCGGCGGTGCCATCCCCCTGGCCATCCACCCCGCCATGGCCTTCACGGGTGTGTCGTCGATCGATCTGCGCCAGTTGGCCCAGTCGTACGCCGCCGTGACGGCCCCCGCCCCGGTGCTGCCGATCGCCCAAGCGCTCGCTGTCGAACTCGGGTGCGAACCGGTCGTGGTCGCCGAGGACGATCGTGCGACATACGCGGAGGCGATCGCCACGGCGACGGAGTTCTCGCGCTCGATCGTGCGACAGTCGTCGGCGCTGCTGGATCGCATCGGGATCGAGAACCCCGGCGCGTACCTTTCGGCACTCGTGCGTTCGAGCGTCGACCAGGCCCTCGTGGAGGGCGGGCGTCGTGACGACCTCGACGGCACCGCTACGATCGACGGATGATCCGCACCCTCGAGGATCTGCGCACCCGACTCGGCGACATCCGAGGCGCAGATCGATCGGACGCCGGCCCGCGCGTCGCCCTGGTATCGACCCTCGGTGCCCTGCACGACGGCCATGTCGACCTCATCCGGGAAGCGCGCGACCGCGCCGATGTCGTGGTGGTGTCGACGTTCGTCAACCCGCTGCGCTTCCGTTCCGCCGATGACACCGCGGCCTACCCTCGCTCGCCCGAGGCCGATGCGCGCGTGCTCGACGAGCTCGGCGTCGATGTCGTCTTCGCCCCCTCGGCGGGGGAGTTCCTCCCGGCGGGCACGGCCACCACGCGCGTCTCCGCGGGTGACGTCGGTCTGCGGTACGAGGGGCGCGTGCGCCCGTTCTACTTCGATGGGGTCCTGACCGTCGAGGCAAAACTCTTCCACCTGGTGCGTCCCGACGTCGCCGTCTACGGCGAGCGCGATCGTCAGCGCATCTTCCTCGTGCGCCGAATGGTGCGCGATCTCGATTTCGTCGTCGAGGTGGCGACCGTTCCGACGGTGCGCACCGACGACGCGCTGCCCGTGTCGAGCCGTGTCGCGCTGCTCGACGACGCCGATCGTCGCGCGGCCGCGGCTCTTCCTCGGGCACTCGAGGCGGCGGCATCCAACGCCGACCTCGGGGTCGATGCGTGCATCGCGGCCGCTCAGTCGGCACTGATGGGCCAGCAGCGCATCACGCTCGAGTACCTCAGCGTGGTCGACCCCGAGACCTTCCTGCCGGTGGACGACGGACACCGCGGGCGCGCGTTCGCGCTCATCGCCGCCACCGTCGGCGGGCACCGCTTCATCGACAACGCCGAGATCTCGCTGCGCTGAGCGCCCTCGCCCGGTGGGCAGCTCCGGGGCGGTCGTAGACGGCGAATAGACTGGGACAGACCCCGAGGAGCCTTCCTGATGACCGACGCGCCCGCGAACGACGCCGCCGAACCGAACGAAGACGAGGTCTTCGAACAGAAGGCGGTGCGCTTGGCCAAGCGCGAGCGCCTGCTCGCGGAACGCTCCGATGCTGCGGGCGGTCCGTACCCGGTAGCCGTCCCCGTCACGACCACGATCCCCGAGCTGCGCGCGCGCTTCGGTGAGCTCGAAGCCGGTGCCGAGACCGGTGAGACGGCCGGGGTCGCGGGCCGCGTGGTCTTCAGCCGCAACACCGGCAAGCTCTGCTTCGCGTCGCTGCAGTCCGGTGACGGCAGCCGCGTACAGGCCATGGTCTCGCTCGCGAGCGTGGGCGAGGAGTCGCTTCAGGCGTGGAAGGAGCTCGTCGACCTTGGCGATCATGTCTTCGTCTCGGGCGAGGTCATCTCGAGCCGCCGCGGCGAGCTGTCGATCATGGTCGCCGAGTGGACGATCGCGGCCAAGGCCGTGCTGCCCCTGCCGAACCTGCACACGGAGCTCAGCGAGGAGAGTCGCGTCCGCAGTCGCTTCCTCGACCTCATCGTGCGCGACCGTGCGCGCGAGACCGTGCTGGCCCGCGCCAAGGTGAACGCCAGCCTGCGCCGCACGTTCACCGAGCGCGGATTCGTCGAGGTCGAGACCCCGATGCTTCAGGTGCAGCACGGAGGCGCCAGCGCCCGCCCCTTCACGACGCACTCGAATGCCTTCGACACCGAGCTGTTCCTGCGCATCGCGCCGGAGCTGTATCTCAAGCGCGCCGTGGTCGGCGGTATCGACCGGGTGTACGAGATCAACCGCAACTTCCGCAACGAAGGCGCCGACACCACGCACAGCCCGGAGTTCGCGATGCTCGAGGCGTACCAGGCGTACACCGACTACCACGGCATCGCCAACCTCACGCAGACGCTGATCCAAGATGCCGCCGTCGCGGTGGCCGGGTCGACGACGGTCACGTGGGCCGACGGCACCGAGTACGACCTCGGTGGCGAGTGGGACCGCATCTCGATGTACGACTCGCTGTCGGCGGCATCCGGCCGGGAGATCACCCCCGAGACGTCGCTCGACGACCTGCGTCGGCTCGGCGACGAAGCCGGGGTCGACGCCCCTCCGCAGGACACCCACGGCAAGTGGGTGGAGGAGCTGTGGGAGCACTTCGTCAAGGGCGGCTTGACCCGGCCCACGTTCGTCATGGACTTCCCCGTCGACACGAGCCCGCTCGTGCGCGAGCACCGTTCGATCGCGGGCGTCGTCGAGAAGTGGGACCTGTACGTCCGCGGCTTCGAACTCGCCACCGGCTACTCCGAGTTGGTCGACCCCGTGATCCAGCGTCACCGCTTCACCGAGCAGGCGAAGCTCGCCGCCCGGGGTGACGTCGAAGCCATGCCGATCGACGAGGAGTTCCTGCGTGCTCTCGAGCACGGCATGCCGCCCACCGGTGGCATGGGGATGGGCATCGACCGTCTGCTCATGGCGATCACCGGCCTGGGTATTCGCGAGACGATCCTGTTCCCGCTCGTGAAGTAGGCCGCTCGAACACCCATTCCGGGAGTCGGCCGGCGTCGATCAGATCGAGCATGATCGCGCTGAGCCCGTGTTCGGCATCGATCTCGAGCGCCGTCTCGGCGTACAGCGCGGCATGGGAGGAACGACCGGTCGCCCACGCGAGCCACGCGCACGCCGCCAGAGGGCCCGGGCGGTGCTCGCGCGGGAGGGCCGCCGCGACATGACGGCAGAGTTCAAGCGCCCGTCGGAGGCGGTCGGGATCGGGTCGGGCGCCCTCGCCCCACATCGGCCGGGCGAGGTCTTCGGGGAAGGGCCTCCCTCGGTGGAACGCGGCCTGCGCCTGGAGGACGATGTCGCCCGTGGCGAGATTCGCCGCCCACTGCATCAACGCCATGTCGCGAAGGGACGGGCGGGCGAGGCAGAAGGCCAGGGCGGCGAGGTGCGCGGCGTCGAGCTCGGTCGGCGGTGCGGCCAGTGCGTCCTCGATCAGTACCGGTGGATCTGCGAGAGCCGCGGCGGGGCCGACGGTCGCTGCACGGCTTCGCCGGGGGAGCGCGCGCCCCTGCGGCGTATTGCCGAGTTCGCGCTCGATGATGTGAAGGGCCGCGATCACCCGACGGCAGAGGGCGGCATCGACCGCGGGCAGTTCGGCGGCGGCGAACTGGTCGTCGACGGGCGGCCCGTTCGGCGCCGCGAGCGGGGGCGATGCGATGTCGCTCAGCGGGTGGGGCATCGATGCCGAGGGGGACAGGTAGCTGTCCCAGCCGTCCGAGCCGACCACGAGGGCGTCGATGACGTTGAGCCCGCAGATCTCCGCGCGGGCGATGGTCGCATCGACGAGAGCACGGTACGCCAGGGTCGGCAGATCGGCGAGGGTCTCGTCGGCGTAGACGACGATCGCCACGGCATCGGTTCGAGAGACCTTGCAGGCCATTCCGATGACGGTCGAGGCGACGCTCTCGTTCGAGGGGGCGTCCTTGGTCGAGGGGAGGTCGACGCGCATCGCGCCGAGGGATCGGCATTCGGCGAACGGAACCAGCACGAGGCTCTCGCGCGGTGTGCATTCGAGCAGGTGCGGGACGAGGGCGAGGAACGACGAGGACGAGGTGGCGGAGACGACGGCGGGTGTCATGGCTCGAGAGTGGCCGCACGCGCGGCCGCCCCGCGGGGCCGGAAAGCTCGATGGTGGACGAATCCCCGTATCAGCGGAATGTGGAGGAGCCTGGCGCAGACCGCGCGCTCAGACAGCGCGGGTATCCTCGGAGAATGGACGACACCTGGACCGCGATGCTGTGGGCAATCCTGCCAACCCTCGTGGTGTCCGTGGTGTTCTTCTTCATCCTCCGCAACGTCATCCGTATGGACCGCACCGAGCGCAAGGCCTACGCCCGCATCGAGGCGGAGGAGCGCGCCAAGCGCGGTCTCCCGCCGATCGCCCGCACGGGCGACGGTCCCGCGAACTGACGATCGCACGGCTCCTGTCGGAGGCCGTCGCTACGCTGGGTGCACAACCCGCCCAGGAGGACCCGTGATCAACGCCACGTTCGACGCGAGCTGGCTCGTCATCACCCTCTTCGTCGTCGACCTGGTGGTGCGCATCGCGGCGATCATCATCGTCCCGCGAAACCGTCGTCCCACTGCCGCGATGGCGTGGTTGCTCGCGATCTACTTCATCCCGTTCGTCGGGGTCTTCCTGTTCCTGCTCATCGGCAATCCGCGCCTGCCGCGCAAGCGCCGCCGCAAGCAGGCGGCGATCAACGAGTACATCCACGACACGAGCGCCTCCCTCGAGTTCGGCACCCTCCGCCCCCACGCTCCTCAGTGGTTCCGCGCCCTCGTGCAGCTGAACCGCAATCTCGGCGCCATGCCGATCGCGGGAGACAACGCGGCCACCCTCATCGCCGACTACCAGCAGAGCCTGGATGCCATGGCAGAGGCGATTCGGCAGGCTCAGCGCTACGTGCACGTCGAGTTCTACATCCTGCAGTCCGACGAGTCCACCGACAACTTCTTCCGCGCCCTCGAGGAGGTGGCGGAGCGCGGCGTCGTGGTGCGCGTCCTCCTCGATCACTGGGCGAACCGCGGAAAGCCGTTCTACAAGCAGACGCTGCGCCGCCTCGATGCGATGGGGGCGCACTGGCATCTCATGCTGCCCGTGCAACCGCTGCGCGGTCGTTACCAACGGCCCGATCTCCGCAATCACCGCAAGCTGCTCGTGATCGACGGCGACGTCGCCTACATGGGATCACAGAACGTCACCGACTCGTCGTACAACCTGCGCAAGAACATCCGCCGCGGCTTGCACTGGGTCGACCTGATGGTGCGCGTCGAAGGCCCGGTCGTCGCGAGCATCAACGCCGTCTTCCTCTCCGACTGGTACAGCGAGACCGACGAGACCCTCCGCGACGAGATCGATCTGTTCAGCGTCACGTCCGGCCCCGGCGATCTCGACTGCCAGGTGGTGCCCTCCGGCCCCGGGTTCGATTTCCAGAACAACCTCAAGCTGTTCCTCGGCCTGCTCTTCGCCGCCAAAGAACGCATCATCATCGTCAGCCCCTACTTCGTGCCCGACGAGGCGCTGCTGCTCGCGATCACGACCGCGTGCCAGCGCGGCGTGCACGTCGAGCTCTTCGTCTCGGAGGAGGGCGACCAGGCGATGGTGTACCACGCGCAGCGCAGCTACTACGAAGCCCTGCTGCACGCCGGTGTCACGATCTGGATGTACCGCAAGCCCTACATCCTGCACAGCAAGAGCGTCACGATCGACGACGAGGTCGCGGTCATCGGCTCGAGCAACATGGACATGCGCTCGTTCGGTCTCAACCTCGAGGTGTCCCTCCTGGTTCGCGGCGAGGAGTTCGTTCGCGATATGCGCCGTGTCGAGGACGCCTACCGCACCCTGAGCCGCCAGCTGACGATCGAGGAGTGGCGCCGGCAGCCACTGCGGTCGACGATCCTCGACAACCTGGCGCGCCTCACCTCCGCGTTGCAGTGACGCCCCACGGCATTCGCCGCCGGCATCCAGGTATCTCCGACATCATGGGGCAGAACTCGCCCCCGGAGGTTCACATGTCACGTCACCGTCTCACCCTCATCGGACTTCTCGGCGCCGGACTGGTCGTCGCCGGTGCCCTCGCCGGCTGCGCCACGGGCACCTCGTCGCCCTCACCGAACGGAACGAGCTCGACTCCGGATGCCACGGACGCCGCGCCGTCGGGCGACCTCGGCGCGGCGTGGGTCGACGGCGGCCGTGCCATCGCCCTGATCACGACCGGAAGCTCCTCGTGCCCGCCGGTGCTCGGCGGCGAGCCGACGGTCGCGGGGTCGACGCTCACGGTTGACCTCGCCGCGTCGCCGCGGCAGGACTGCACGCGCGACATGGCCCCGCGCGCGACCCTCGTGAGCCTTCCGGCTGGCGTCGACCCGGCCACCGACCTCACCGTGACGATCACGGGCGCGGAGCACGGGACGGTGATGCTCGCGGGACTGGGCGCCGTTCCCGCCGCGCCGGCGGAGTTCACCCCCTCGGCGGGATGGGTGAACGACTCGCTCGTCGCGATCGTCACGTACGGCAGCTCCACCTGCGATCCCACTGTCGAGGCGGTCACCGCCGCCGGGTCCGACGTGGAGGTGCAGTTCGCGACGCCGCCGGCCGACCAGGTCTGCACCATGGACCTCGCGCCCCGCGTCACCCTCGCCGACATCGGACGAGAGGCCGGGTCGGGTGCGGTGTCGCTCGTCCTCACCGGCGGAAACGTCGATGCGGCCGGCCCCATCCCCGTCCTGGGTGCCCGCTGACGCGTGACGCCGCACCCGTCGGGGCGGGGCAGAGGCCTCAGCGCTCGACGACGAGAAGGTCGCCGACCTCGCACTCCAGGACCCGGCAGATCGCGGACAGCGTCGAGTAGCGGATCGCGCGGGCGCGGTCGTTCTTCAGCACCGACAGATTCACCACCGACACGCCGACCCGTTCGCTGAGTCGGGTGAGCGTCATCCCGCGCGCCTCGAGGAGTTCGTCGAGACGGCAGTGGATCCCGGTGGGCCCGTCGTCCGTGGCCGCCGGGGTCATACGAGACCCTCGGTGTCGCGCTGCAGGCGGTCGCCCACCGCGAAGGCGGTGCCGGCGAGAGCGACGACGAAGGCGACGCCGAAGATGGTCGAGAGATCGACCGTTCCGACGACGGCGCGGTCGTACGTCCCGTCGGACAACAGCGCCAGGGCACCGTTCACGGCCATGTTGTGGAAGAACGGGACGAAGTATATGCCGGCGATGGCGACGAGGCCCGACGCCGTGACCAGGGCGGTGTGGGCACGCGAGAAGATTCGCCCGCGCAGGATGCCGAAGCACAGGATGAGGAGGAGCGTGACCACCGTCACCATCGCGACGGCGACCAGCGCGTGGCTGATGACGAGCGCGCCGAGCGCTGCGGGCTGGAGCGAGGCCACCGTCACCGACGCGGAATCGAGCTGCACGACGACCGGCGCTCCGTCGGGCCCGAGCGGCGCCTGCGCCTCGGTGGCGACGAACGGCGCCAGGAGGGTGATGTCACGGTTGGGCAGGACCCGTGCGATGGCGACGACGGACTGCACGACGGCTGCGACGGCGATCGCCACCCCGCCGATGAGGAAGAGCACGAAACCTATGGTGTCGCCGCGGGAGAGGACGCGGGGAGGACGGGGGGAGGCCATGATCGCTCCTTATCGATGGTCGTTATTATCGGTTGTCGATAGGCTAACGAATATCGATGGGTGAAGCAACCTCGGGTGATGTGAGGTATGCCCACGGCGAACACGGGGCTCTGGCATCCGGCCGCTGGTTACTC
>Ga0308159_1002819_pt1 | contig 19070 bp, 14 predicted proteins | sample PhyCR1_FD_201040 | JGI IMG/M metagenome (GOLD analysis project Ga0308159, IMG submission 201040) | Phyllosphere microbial communities from UC Gill Tract Community Farm, Albany, California, United States - DLSLC.R1 | ecosystem: Host-associated > Plants > Phyllosphere > Unclassified | place: USA... | reverse complement strand
CTCATCGCCCTGTACCGCCCGGGGCCCATGGGTGCGAACTCGCACACGAACTACGCGCTCCGCAAGAACGGCGAGCAGCCGATCACGCCGATCCACCCGGAGCTCGAAGAGCCCCTCAAGGACATCATCGGCACGACCTACGGCCTGATCATCTACCAGGAGCAGGTCATGGCCATCGCGCAGAAGGTCGCCGGGTTCTCCCTCGGCCAGGCGGACATCCTCCGCCGCGCGATGGGCAAGAAGAAGAAGTCCGAGCTCGACAAGCAGTACGCGGGCTTCCAGCAGGGCATGAAGGACAACGGGTACTCCGACGCGGCGATCAAGACGCTGTGGGACATCCTGCTGCCCTTCTCCGACTACGCGTTCAACAAGGCGCACTCGGCGGCCTACGGTGTGGTGTCCTTCTGGACCGCGTACCTCAAGGCGCACTACCCGGCTGAGTACATGGCGGCGCTGCTGACGAGCGTCGGCGACGCCCGGGACAAGCTCGCGCTCTACCTGAACGAGTGCCGCCGGATGGGCATCAAGGTGATGCCGCCGGACGTCAACGAGTCGATCGGCTTCTTCGCCGCAGTCGGCGACGACATCCGCTTCGGCATGGGCGCCATCCGCAACGTCGGGTTCAACGTCGTCGACGACATCGTCAAGGCGCGGACCGAGAAGGGCGCCTTCGAGTCGTTCCACGACTTCCTGCGCAAGATCCCGATCTCGTCGGCGAACAAGCGCACGGTCGAGTCGCTCATCAAGGCCGGTGCCTTCGACGAGTTCGGCGACACCCGCCGAGCCCTGGTGGAGATCCACGAGGGCGCGGTCGAGGGTGCAGTCAAGGTCAAGCGCGACGAGGCCCACGGCAACGTCGGGTTCGACTTCGATTCGCTCTTCGCCGAGGCAGCCGAGGACGCCCCGAGCGCCGCGGTGTCGCAGGTGCCGGACCGTCCGGAGTGGTCCAAGCGCGACAAGCTCGCGTTCGAGCGGGACATGCTCGGGCTCTACGTGTCCGACCATCCGCTCGCCGGGCTCGAGATCGAGCTCGCGAAGCACCAGTCGATCACCATCGCAGACCTGCTCACCGCCGACGACTCGATCGAGGGTGAGACGGTCACTGTCGCCGGCCTGCTGACGAGCGTGCAGCACCGGGTGGCGAAGACGAGCGGCAACCCGTACGGCATCGTCGACATCGAGGACTTCGGCGGCCAGATCGGCGTGATGTTCCTGGGCAAGACGTACCAGGAGTTCGGCCCGTCCCTGGTGCCCGACTCGATCGTCGTCCTGCGCGGCCGCGTCAACGTCCGCGACGACGGCAAGGCGCTGCACGCGGTGAGCATGTTCCAGCCGAACGTCGGCGACGCGATGGGCTCCGGCCCACTCACGCTGTCGTTGCCCGAACGGCAGGCCACGACGACCACGGTGACGGAACTCGCCGCCGTGCTCGGCCGCCACCAGGGTGACACCGAGGTGCGGTTGAAGCTGCTCAAGGACGACGTCGCGCGCACCTTCGAGCTGCCGTTCCCGGTGAACCTGACCCCCGACCTGTTCGGCGAGCTGAAGAGCCTGCTCGGACCTCGCTGCCTGGTGTAGGAGCAGCGACCATGGCCGGTCACCGGATCTTCGGGACGCCCGTCGCGGACGTCTACGGGCACTACCTGGCGAAGGTGGAGCGGACGGGCCACACGAAGGCGGAGCTCGACACCGTCATCGAGTGGTTGACCGGCTTCGACGACCGGGCGCTCGCGCAGCACCTGGCCGACCGGACCACGTTCGAGGACTTCTTCGCCAGCGCGCACCTCAACCCGAACGCCCCGCTGATCACCGGGGTCATCTGCGGGGTGCGGATCGAGGAGCTCGACGACCCGCTCATGCGGCAGATCCGGTACCTCGACAAGCTCGTCGACGAGGTCGCCAAGGGCCGGCCGATGACGAAGATCCTCCGGACCGCGTGACCGACACGCGGCCGGCGCCCCCGGACCCCGGAGTGCTCGCCGCGTTCGGTGCGGGCGCAGCCGCACCGGTGCCGCTCGTGGGGGGCCGCGGCCGCTCCTGGCGGGCGGGCGACATCGTCCTCCGGCCCCACGACGGGGCGCTCGTGACCGACTGGCGCGCTGCGCTGCTGGCGGACCTGGGCCACACGTCGGCATTCCGGACTCCGAGACCGGTGCCCACTCGCGCCGGTGCCTGGCGGTGCGGGGAGTGGGAGGCGTGGGAGTTCGTCGCCGGGACAGCTGACGAGACCCGTGTCGACGACGTCATCCGAGCGGGTCGGGCCTTCCACCGCGCGGTCGCCCACGTCGGGTGCCCCGCGTTCCTCCGGACGGCCGACCCCGAGACCGACGACCCGTGGCGTCGCGCCGACCGCATGGCCTGGGGCGAGGCACCACTGCCGACCGACCCGACCCTCGATCGCCTGGCCGCGGCGTTCCGTCCCGTCCACGCGCCGGCGCAGTTGGTCCACGGGGACCTGCTCGGCAACGTCCTGTTCGCGGAGGGACTCGCGCCCGGGATCATCGACTGGCCTCCCTACTGGCGTCCGGCCGGCACGGGAGCCGCGATCGCCGCAGTCGACGCGGTCTGCTGGCACGGCGTGTCCGTCGACCGCCTCGACGATCTCGGCGAGGGCGAACACGAGTGGCGGCAGTTGCTCCTGCGCGCCCTCGTGTTCCGGGTCGCCACGCTGCACCTGCTCGGTGCGTTCGACGTGGCCAGCATCGCGCGACACCGCGCGGTCGTCGACGCACTCGCGTGACGGACGGGAGGCCCGTGGCGGCGCCGCCACGGGCCTCCCGTCCGCTCGTCGGTCGTCGCTCAGGCGCCGCGGCCGGCGATCGCGCGGAGGCGGGCGACGATGCGCGGGTTGCGCGCACCGAACGTGAGCGCGGCGAGGCGTCGGACCGACACCGTCGCGCGGTGCACCAGGAGGCCGGTCGCTTCGGCGATGTCCGAAACCGCGTGCCAGCGAGCACGCAGGGACGCGGGGTCGATCTCGTTCGCGGCGGCTGTGCGGACGAGCCGGACGAGGTCGTCCCCGTCACGCCAGCTCGTGCTCTGGTTCTCGAAACGGCGCAGGATGCGGTCGATCGCCGACGCACGGTGGTTCGCGACCGCGTGTGACCACCGGACGTCCTGCGACACGGGGTCGACGAGGATCCAGCGGGGAGCGTTGGCGTTGAGCGCGGAGAGCTGCGCGAACGTGGTCAGGGCACCGAGCGCGACCGCGACGTCGAAGATCTGCCGTGGCCGACCCCCGACTGCGATCGCAGCGCCCGGGAACGCCTCACGGGCGTCCCGGATCTGCGACTTCGCGACGATGATCGTGACGACGACGTCATCGGGCGCTGCAGCGAGGGTGCTGCGGGTCCGGGCGATGACCTCGTCCGTCAGGTCGGCCGGGAGGTGCAGCGCCACGCGGACGACGTCGTCGTCGGGCAGGAACGCATCGGCGAACACGTCGACGGCGTCACGGTACCGGGCGAGGAAGAGCGCGATCGCGCCGCCGTAGAACGGGTAGCGCTCGAGCAGGATCCGCTCGTGCTCGAGTCGGAGCGAGGGACCGCGATCCCCGCTGAAGCTCGTCGAGCCCGTGTGCAGGACCAACGCGCGGTTCGCCAACACCGAGGTGAAGCCGTGCTCGTTGATCCGCAGGCAGAAGTCGTTCTCCTCGCCGTAGCCGGGGGAGAAGACGTCGTCGAACAGCCCGAAGCGGTCGACCATCTCGCGCCGGATGAGGAAGCAGAAGCCCATGGCCACGGGGGAGACCGTGTGCCGCGGGAGCAGGTACTTCGTCCGGCCGTGCAGCTCGCGGGTGCGGCGCGGTGCGAGGCTCGCCCGCGGGTTCCGCCGCGCGTAGGGGAAGGACGCGATCGTGGCGTTGTCGCTCCTCGCGCACACGACGCCGATCGAGTCGTCCGAGGCCAGGACCGCGGTCATCTCGTCCAGGAACCCCGGCATCGGGACGGTGTCGCTGTTGAGGAGCAGGACGTCGTTGCCCGTGCGGTCGAGGTCGAGGACGGCTCGGTTGCAGTTGCCGACGAAGCCGAGGTTGCGGCTGTTGCGGGTGTACTCGAACCCCTCGTGGTCACCGACGAGCTCGAGCACACGGGCCTCGATCGCGTCGACGCGGGGGCCCACGTCGTTCGCCAGGAGCACGCGGTCGACGGAGAAGTCCACCGTCTCGAGCAGCGCCTCGATGCAGCGCTCGAGACCGGGGAGGTCGTCGTAGATCGGGACGACGATCGTGACCGGACGACGGTCGCGCGTCATCGCCGAGCCAGCTTCCGGACGACGACGCCCGGCCGGGCGAGGAGTCGGCCGACCGCCCCCGAGCGGGATCGCACGCGGCTCGCGAGGAGTCCGACGGCGGCTCTGGCGCTCGTCGCACCGAGCGAGGCGTACGCGCCGGGCAGCTCGAACCAGTAGCGCGCCGCCTGGGGGAGCCGGTAGCCCTCGGTGCCGACCAGCGCGACCAACCGTGCTATGGCCGCCGCGTTGTCGTGGCCCGCACCCGTGACGGTGGCGAGGCGTTCCGGTGCAGCCGCACCGTGCCTCCTGGCCGTGTCCGGGTCGGCCGCGTACGCAGCGAGGGCGTCAGCGAGGGCGTTCGTGTCGTCGGCATCGACCAACGCGCCGGTCACACCGGGCTCCACGAGTTCCGCGCTGCCGCCCTGGCGCGTGGCGACGACGGCCCTGCCGAGCGCCATGTACTCGGCGGTGGTGCGACCGAAGGCCTCGATGGTGGACGGTGTGACGCAGACGTCGGCCGCGTGGATGAAGGGCGCGGGCGTGTGCTGCTCGCCAGCGAAGACGACGTGCTCGGCGACGCCGAGCGCGCGGGCGCGGTCGGTGAGCCGCTGGTCCTCACCCGGGTGCTTCCAGCTCCCGACGAAGCAGACGCTCGCGGTCACGCCTCGTCGGCGCAGCGCGCCGAGCGCATCGACGACGCGGTGTTGCCCCTTGGACTCCTCGACGCGGCCGAGGACCGTGACCCGGAGGCCGGGTTCTGCCTGCGGGAAGGGGGCGACGGCAGGCGTGTCGTCCTTCGTCGCCAGGAGTCGGCTCGTGTCGACCGTCGGGTAGGCGACGGAGAGCTTGTCGGCGGGGATGTACTGGGCGAGGTGGTCGCGCATCGCCTCGGAGTTGGTGACGACGGCCCCGGACAGCAGGCCGATGTCGCCGAGGACGCCCGCACGGCCCGTCTGGAACTGTAGACCGTGGTCGAGGTCGCCGTACTCACGGACGAACCACGCCTGCGGGATCCCGAGGACCGCGGCGGCGAACGACGCCCACGGGGCGACGAGTGTGTTGGTGACGACGAGGTCCGGGCGCTCGCGCTCGTACTTCCGGATGATCGCGTTCACGGCGGCGTAGTCGACGGTCGCGAAGGCGGCGCGTTCGGCAGCCGGTGCGGGCTGTGGACTCGGCAGGGCCCAGCCGCGGAACCGCAGCGCGTCGTACGACCAGCCACGCTCGTCGAGGGCATCGATGAACTTGCCGCGCGGGGCCTTGGTGATGAAGGTCGGCGTCATGGCCGGGTCCTGCGCCTGCCAGTCCTCCACGAAGCGGATGAGTGACCGTTCCGCCCCGCCGAGGTTCACCGGCGCGGTGGAGTGGTTGGCGAAGCTGACGATCACCTATCAAGCTTACTGAGGTTTCGCCGAGTGTTCGTCACTTCGTCGACGCGAACGATTCCCTCGGGACGGTGGCCGCGAGTATCGAACATGCAGAAGGCAACGCCTGTGCGAGAATACCTCGACCCCCATCCCTGTGAGGAGCGCTCCGTTGCGCCCCGGAGGAGCCAGCACCCGAAGCATGACGTACCTGAACGAGCTCATGTCGTCGCGCGAGCTGCTGGCGAACCTCACTGCGCGCGAGGTCAAGGGCAAGTACCGCCGCACGGTCTTCGGGCAGCTGTGGTCCCTGATCAACCCGCTCGCGACGATGCTGATCTACACGATCGTGTACTCGTTCATCTTCCGGGCGCGTCTCGAGGTCGGTGACCCCAGCAGACTGAACATCTACCCGCTGTGGCTCATGTGCGGCCTGCTTCCGTGGATATTCGCGCGCAACGTCATCAACTCCGGGATGACCTCGATCGTTGCCAACGGGTCGCTGATCAAGAAGGTCTATTTCCCCCGGATGGCGTTGCCCATCGCGGCGGTCGGTTCGTTCGGGTTCACCTGGCTGGTCGAGATGGGCGTGCTCCTCATCGCCCTCGCCATCGCTGGCTCGAACTTCTGGATCTACCTCCCGGTCATCGTCGGCACGATGCTCCTGCTTGCCATGTTCTCCTGCGGCGTCGGCCTCGTCCTCGCCATCGTCAACGTGCACTTCCGTGACATGCAGCACCTGGTCGGCATCGCGCTGCAGATGTGGATGTACCTGTCGCCGATCATCTACCCGATCTCGCTCGTCGAGGACGCCGCGAACAAGGCGGGGCATCCGTGGATACTCACGCTGTACCGGCTCAACCCGATCGAGCGCTTCTCGACCGTGTTCCGGAACCTCATGTACGACAACAGACTGCCGGAATGGGGCGACCTGCTCGCCTGCCTGGTGTGGGCGTGCGCGAGCCTCGCGATCGGCTACGGGGTGTTCTCCCGAAACGAGAAGAAGTTGGCGGAACTGCTGTGAACGACGTCGCCGTCTCCGTGGAACACCTCGCCAAGCGGTTCCGCATGTACCACGAGCAGAACAACACGCTCAAGAGTGCGGTCATGCGCGGAAAGAAGTCGGTCCACGAAGACTTCTGGGCCCTCAAGGACGTATCGTTCGAAGTTCCTCGGGGAAGTACCTTCGGACTCATCGGCCGCAACGGCAGCGGAAAGTCGACGCTGCTCAAGTGCCTCGCAAAGATCCTCTACCCGGATCAAGGGCGCATCCAGGTACACGGTCGCCAAGCGTCACTCCTCGAGGTCGGCTCTGGCTTCCACCCAGAACTGTCGGGGCGCGAGAACGTGTTCCTGAACGGCTCGATCCTCGGGATGACGAAGAAGGAAGTCACCCGGAAGTTCGACGAGATCGTTTCCTTCGCGGGCGTCGGCGACTTCATCGATCAGCCGGTGAAGAACTACTCGTCCGGCATGTACGTGCGGCTCGGCTTCTCGGTCGCCGTGGCTGGGACCCCCGACGTCCTCGTCGTCGACGAAGTGCTCGCAGTCGGCGACGCGACGTTCCAGAAGCGATGCCGCACGAAGTTCCGCGAGATGCGTGAAGAGGGTCGCACGGTGATCCTCGTGTCGCACTCGATGAGCACGGTCCGCGACATGTGCGATCAGGTTGCCTGGCTGGACGCCGGACAGCTGCGCGGGGCTGGCGACGCGACCCCGGTGATCGAGGCGTACAACGCGACCGTCTGATCGGCCGGTGTCCCTTGTTCGGGTCCTCGATCCGGAGTTGACGCAGAATCACCTATGATCTTGCCGAGTCACATTGTTCCCTGCTGAAACGAGTCTGTCCTGAACACCCGTCTCTCCGAGGAACCGGCCGCCGTTCGATCTCGGATGCTCCGTGTCCTCACTGCCTTTGCGCTGCTCTCGATCGTTTCGATGATCGTCGGGGGAAGTGGCAATGCCGCCTATGCCGCCGCGCCCTCCGCGCGAGTGACCGCCAGCGCGAGCGCCAGCGGCGTCGCTTTCGGCAAGAGTGTGACCATCAGCGGGTCCGTGTCCGTCTCGAACCGCCCGGTCGCGGAGAACGTGCGCATCGTCGGCATACCGTCCGGAAAGACGACCTGGGTGCTGATCGGGACGACACGTTCGTCGAGCGCCGGGAAGTGGACGTTCGCGTTCACCCCGACCACGAGCTACAAGCTGAAGGCCGAGGTGGTCAAGACCTCCGGCCACGGCGCAGCTGCAAGCGCCTACGTGCCGATGGCCGTGCAGGCGCAGATCTACTCGTCGGTGCCGGCCGCGCGTTCGTACGCAGTTGCCGGAGCAGAGAAGTCCGCGAGTGCTGCGGTCTACGCGCAGCTCGCCGGCCAGCGCGTCAAGCTCGTCGTCCTCCGGGGCGGGATGTGGGTCGACTCGACGGTCTCGCGTGTCGCCGCGGGCGGAACGATCGTCCTGCCGTTCCGCGTCGCTGCCGGGGACACGGCGATGCGCGTCTACCTCCCGGCCGCCGGCGGACTCATCTCGAAGCTCGGTCCGGTCCAACAGCTCACGACCGTCGCTTCCGTGGACGCCCTGTCCGCCAAGACGACGTGCGTCGGAGCCGCGGCCGCGCCGGCGACTTGCATCAACCGCGGACTCGACGGACTCGCGCTGCCGACGACGGACGCTGCGGGGCTCTCGGCCGACACCGGCGGAGCGTTCGCGAAGGGGTGCTGGACTGCGGACGGCACCGCTCTGGTCCCGAGCTGCAGCTACGGCTCGACGCAGAAGACTGCGTACCGGGTCGCGCTGGTGGGTGATTCCCATGCAGCTGGCTACGTCGCGGGCATCCGCGATCGCCTCAGCGCGCGCAACTGGCACCTCGACACGTACCTCGGAGTCACGTGTCGGTGGTTGGGACAACCCGCCGGTGACTCCTGCGCGCCACGATCGGCAGACATCGAGCGACGACTCATGGCCGGCGACTACGACATGGTGGTCGTCGCCGGGCTCCGTCAGCCCCGCAGTACCGCGGGGAGCGCGGGGGCCGCAGCCACGTCGGAGGGCTACCGGCGGGCCTGGGCGCCCGTGCTGGCATCCGGGGCAAAGGTCGTGGCCATCGCAGACCAGCCCTACCTCACCGACGAGCTGGTCGCCTGCACCACGTCCGGGGGTGCGTTCGCAGCGCAGCAGTGCTCGACCTCACGCACGTTCGCGCTCGGAGGGATCGACCCTCTCGTGGCCGCCGTGCAGGGCTCTCCGGGCTCGTCGCTGGTCGACCTGACATCGCACTACTGCACGGCTGACGCCTGCCCGCTCGTCATCGGCGGCGTCATCGTCTTCCGAGATCGCCATCACATCTCGGGAACGTGGAGTGCCACACTCGGACCGTACGTGCTGAACGCACTCGACCAGATCAGACGAGGGGCCTGACAATGCTGAACCGTGCTCGAGGACGTTCCACGGTCCTGTTGACGGCTGCAGCCGTGGTGTTGGCGGGTCTCGGGCTCGCTTCGCCTGCGACCGCAGCGAGCACGTCGGCGGTGTCGCTCCGGTCGTCGACGACAGGTGCCCCCTACGGGCAGACCATCACCTTCTCGGGCACGGTGCGCAGCGCCAGCGCACCCGTCGCTGCAGCGGTCACGGTCGAGTCGCGTGACCTCTCCAGCACGGGGTCGTGGCACGCAGTCGCTGCTGTCAAGTCCACGGCGACCGGCACCTGGTCGACTGCGCTGAAGGCGCTCAAGGGCGGTCAGTTCAGGGCACGGGCCGTCGTCGGCTCGGCAACGGCCGCGAGTTCGGTCGTGCGGGTCCAGGTCCAGCCGCAACTCTACGATGCGGCCGCGGCGGGGACCGCGGACCTCGCAGTCGGTGGTGTGCGCGAGTTCACTGGCCGGCTCCACGGCGGTCTGGCAGGCAAACGGGTCAAGGTCGAGCAGTGGACCCCGACGGGTTGGACGTTCGCCGGGCAGTCCTACGCGAAGGCCGGAGGTGGAGTCTCCATCCCGGTCAAGGTCACTCGCTGGGGTGCCGGCGCCTACCGCATGGTCGTCCCGTCCGGCGACGGCCTCATCGTCAAGGCGAGCGGCGTGCTGCGGACTGGTGCCTACGGGGCCGCGACGACGAAGCTCGACGACGGCAAGCAGTGCTGGGGTGCGGACGCAGGGGTGACTCCGACGTGCGACGGGTCCCGCTGGGGCAACTCCGTGTCGCCCAAGCCCGCCGAATCCGAGAAGGACACGCAGGGCGCCTTCTCCTGCTACACCTCGGACGTCGCCGTGCCCGTGCCGTCATGCCGGTACGGTTCGTCCCGCGGGGATGCGCTCCGGGTGGCGGTGACCGGGGACTCGCACGGCGCGATGCTCTTGTCGGGTCTGAAGGCGACAGCGGCCACGCTGAACTGGAGGGTGGACTCCTTCGTCGGTCGGGGCTGCGTCCTCGCGTCGACGAGTGCAGGGGACCCGTGCCAGAAACGGCGGACCGATCTCGCGAAGCGGCTTGCGGCAGGCGGTTACGACGTCGTCGTCGTGACTGCGCTGCGAAGTGACTCCGTCGACCCCGCGTCGTTCGCTGCCGCGTGGAAACCGCTCATCGCGAAGGGCACGAAGGTGATCGCAGTTGCCGACGACCCGATGCAGTCCGACGCTGCCATCGCCTGCGCAGTGGGCTCGAAGAGCGCTGAGGCCGCGATGAAGTGTGCGACCACGAAGTCCTCGGCCTTCGCGGTACAGGACCCGTTGCGCGCGGCCGTCGCATCGACGCCGGGCGCGAAGCTCGTCGACCAGACCGGCCGCATGTGCGACGCCACTCGGTGCCCCGTGGTCATCGGTCACGTGATGGCCTACCGTGACCGGCACCACATGTCGGCGACCTTCGTTCGAACGCTGGTCCCGTACCTCGTCCAGGAGATGGCAGGCTCGCTGTGAACCGCTTCCCGATGGTCCTCGCATTGGTCACCGCACTCGTCGTGAGCGCGGCGACCGCGATCGACATCACACCGGCGAGCGCGGCCAGCGCCGTTCAGTACGGCGTCGGCTCGACATCGCTGGCCAGTCCGTCGACAGGCGGACGCTACCTGTACGTGGCAACCACCGGCACCGACTCGTACAAGCAGTACTCCCGTGTGCCCTGCCTCAGGGACCCGTCTTCGAGGCCGCCGTACCAGGACGCGTGCCCTGAGCCGACTGCGAGTGCTCCGCTCCGGACGGTGCAGGCGGCTGTGCGGTCCGCCCACGCCGGTGACGTGATCGTCGTTCGATCCGGAACGTACGCGGAGGCGATCGGCTGGGGGATCGAGCGGGGTACCAGTGCCCGACCGATCGTGCTGCAGGCGGCTCCGGGCGAGCGGGTCCAGATCAGCGGCACACTCATCATGACCTCACCCGACTACTGGACCGTGCAAGGGATCCGGTTCGTTCACAACGCAGCTGTCCAGAAGGATGGTCAGGCAGTCGTGCTCGTCTCCGGCGGAGTCGGTTGGACCTTCCGGAACAACGAGGTGACGGGATCGACCGGGGTCGCGAACCTCCTCGTCAACGCGACCACGACTTCCGGGACGACCAGCGCGCTTCGCGCCGCGGCGCCACGTGACTTCGAGATCGCCGGCAACTGCATCCACGACAACCGAGCGACCGGCACCCAGGGCACCGACCACAACATCTACCTCATGTCGAGCATCTACTCGACCGGCGGCGTGATCGAGAGGAACCTCATCGCGGGCGCCCCGCGTGGGTCGAACATCAAGGCGGCCGGAAGCACGCCGAGTACCGCCAACGGAAGCCCGCGCAACGTGTCGATCCGGTACAACACGATGCTCGCCGCAGCCTCTGGACTCACCATCGGACTCAAGGCACAGGGCGTCGTCGCCCAGCGCAACGTGATCGCGCTGCCAGCCGGTTCAGGTCCGTACGACGGCGCGGTGAAGACCTACCAGCTCGCAACTCCGGCAAAGAACGCGGCGACGGACTCGCTCTTGTCGGGCTACGCGAGGCCGGTTTCCGAGGACTACGGAGTGAGCGCGCACTTGTTCACGGCGAGGAACAACACGAAGACGGTGTTCTCGTACACCGGCTCCATAGCCAACTGCACCGCGCGCGCGTCGTCGGCGACCGTGCTCGCGAACTACGGGCAGTACGCAGGATGAGCGCCGCCGAGGGCTCGACGTCCGCCAGGCCAGAAGACCAGCGTGCCGCTCCTCATCAGGGGAGCGATGCTCCGCCGTCCGCCGAAGAGCTCCGAGCCATGGTCGCTCGGCTCGAGCGGGAAGTCGCGCGTCTCCGGAACGAGTTGTTCCCCTCGTCGACGTTCGCTTCGTCCGTCCGTCGAGGGGAGCGCGTCCGCGTGGACGAGCGCGTCCGGATGCACAGCTCCGACGAGGCTCCCATCGAGCTTGGGGACGATGTGAACATCTACCGCGGTGCGGAACTCTTCGGGCCGCTCACGATCGGTCGCGGCACGTTCCTCAACCGCGACGTGTACGTCAAGCCGGGGGTCACGTTCGGTGCGCGGGTGGCCGTCGGTCCGTTCACTCGGTTCCTCACCGAGGGACACGAGATCGGGGTTCGAGCGTCGCGAGCCGGCAAGAAGAACTCGAAGCCGATCAGGGTGGAGGACGGCGCCTGGATCGGCGGAGACGTCACCGTGCTCGGCGGGGTGACGATCGGCGCAGGTTCGGTGGTGGCGTCCGGTTCCTTGGTCAACCGGGACGTACCGCCGAACGCAGTGGTCGCCGGGGTTCCTGCCCGGCTGGTTCGCACGATCGGCGCCGAAGCGAATCCGGTTCCGCCAGAAGACGAACAAGCTGTGCCGGACGGCCGCATCCGGCGCTGGCTCTCGCTGGGTCGGTGAACCAATAGGCTTGTCTGTCGTGGAGAACGACTACGCGGAGGACGTCCACGGTGTCCGGGTCGTCCGATGGAACCCTTCTGCCGATGGCGGCGCGCGGGTCGACAACTTCGGAGACCTCCTCGGGCCCCTTCTGACTCGACGTCTCGTGACGAGCGCGGCGGAGCACGACGCGCGCCTGCCGTCCTTGCTCACCATCGGTTCGATCATGCAGTTCGCTGAGCCGGGCGACGTCGTCTGGGGTACTGGTGTGAATGCCAAGCTGAAGCCCCGCCGCCTGGACCCACGACGGGTGTTCGATGTCCGAGCCGTTCGAGGTCCACTGACCGCGGTCGCTCTCGAGTCAGAGGGCAGCAGCGTCCCGCACTGCTTCGGCGACCCTGGTGTTCTCCTGCCAGCACTGTTCCCGGAGACCGTCGTGATGGCATCGCCCGAGCGCAAACGACATTCCGTCGTCGTCGTCCCGAACGTGAACGACGTCGGACTCGATGCTGCTGGCGAGCACGTGGTGCGGCCGACCGGGGAACCTTGGCAGGTCATCGAGCAGCTGCTCGGTGGTGAGCTCGTCGTGGGGACGTCCCTGCACGCGATCATCACGGCTGAGGCGTACGGCGTCCCGGCCCGAGCCGTCCGGTCGTCGACGGAGAGCCCGGTCAAGTACGTCGACTACTACGAGGGCACTGGTCGCACCGACGTCGTGATAGCGGAGAGCGTCGAGGAAGCGATCGCACTCGGAGGGGTCGAGGCGCCGGACGTACGGCATCGGACCGCGCTGCTCGACGCGTTCCCGAGCGAGCTCTGGACGGGTGATCCGTCCCCGGCGTCGATTCCGGTTCGGTCCCTTGCAACCGTGGTGTCCGAGCTGACCGAACGTGCACTGACCATTCGGCCCGGGGCCACTCGCGATTCCTGGAGAGAGATGGCGCGGAGGATTGCTGTCCCCGTGCTTCGGGACCGAGCCATGGTGCTGGACGATGACGAACTCGAGAGTGTCGTCGTCGACGTCCGTCGACTCGACGCAGCCGGCATGCTCCAGGACGTCGACGAGCGTTGGAATCGGACTCGCGAGCTCGCGAAGTACCGGCTCGGCGACTCGCTCCGTCGAAGTGCGATCCTGAACGTCAGGGGCGCGGACTCGGTGCTCGACCGTGTCCAGCGGGCCGGGGAGGACGGGCGTCTCCTCGTCGGTGGGATCCTGCAGTTGCCCGACGGCGGACTCGACGCCTTCACCGTGTCCCTCTTGCTCGCGAACGACCAGCTCCTCGACCGGCATCCGGTCGACAGCGTCACCTGGGACGAGGTCCAGCCCACTCTCGGCACCGTCCGGTGGTCGGCAGAGGTACCCCTCTCGGAGATGAGGAACGGTGACTGGGTCCTCGCCGTGCACATCGATGGTCCTGGCGGACCGCGCGACGTCGTGGTCAGATCGGCACCCACGATGACGTTCCCGCGCTGGTGGCACGACGGCTCGCCCTACCGGGTCGACCGGACAGCGCGAGGGGTCGCCGTCATCCACAAGGAGATCGAAGCATCTTGAGTACGCCGCTCCCGGCACAGGGCAACCGAGTGCGTCCCGACACGGAACTGCTCCTGTCGGTCGTGATCCCGACCCACAACGTCGAACCGTGGATCGACGAGCTCCTCGGAAGCGTTCTCGAGTGCGCACTCACCTCGATGGAGGTCGTCGTCGTCGATGATCATTCATCCGACGGCACTTTCGAGCGTCTGACCGACTTCGCGTCGGCGGATCCTCGCGTCCGGGTCGTCCGGGCGCACAAGCGAGGCGGCGCAGGCGCTCGCAACGTGGGACTGGGGGTCTCCCGCGGCAGGTACATCGCCTTCGCGGATGGCGACGACATCGTGCCCCCGGGAGCGTACGAGCGCCTCGTCGAATCGCTCGAGCAGTCGGGCTCGGACATCGCATTCGGCGATTGGCTCAAGTTCTCCTCGGTGCGGACCTGGCAGCCGTCGAAGAACTGGCGCGTGTTCGACGAGCCGCGAACCGAAGCCACGATCGCAGACGAGCCAGCGCTGATCCGGGGGCGAGCGGTGTGGAACAAGGTGTTCCGCCGAACCTTCCTGAATGAGATCGGGCTCACGTTCCCAGAGGTCCCACGTTCGAACGACATCGTGCCGATGACACGCGCATACCTATCCGCGCGGACGATCGATGTGATGCCGGACTGTGTCTACCTCTACCGTGACCGGCCCGGCACCGGATCCATGACCTCGCGAGCAGGCGCCGATGCGGCGGCAGTGAGCTACTTCACGCAAGAAGCGGCGTGTGCCGAGCTCATCTCTGCGCACGGTGACCCCGGGCTCGCGAAGACCTACTCATCGCTCGTGTTCGATGCGGACGCTTGGCTCCACCTGAGCCGGTTCCTCAGTGCGGTCTCATCCGATCGTGTTCGGGCAAGCGGAGCGCTCGCGGCGCTCGAACACCTGGTCAAAGCCACGCCGCACTGGTCTCTACCGGTTGCGACCCCGCACAAGCAGGTGTTGTGGTGCCTGGTCATGGCCGGGGAGCTCGATCTCGCGATCCGCTTCAATCGCCTCGAGGAAGACGCCCGGCAACGAGATGCCTACGATCCAGAAACGTTGGAGGTCTGGGTCACCGCTCTCGAAGTCATCGCCGGGCGGCCCGATGTCCTGCCGAAGGTTCCTCGCGAACGACTCGTGACGAACGGCCTGGCGACCGTACTGCTGCACCACGCGCGGGATGTCGGACGCGACGTCGTCGATGCACTGACCGAGCGGGTGGCCCGTGCTGGCCTGGCCGAATCGGTCGACCTCGCCGCGGTGAAGCGCGGCCCGGTACGTCAGATCGTCCGTGCTCTGCAACTCCGCGAGCCAGGAGCGGTTTGGCTGATCTCCACCAGCATCCGCACGCGACTCGTCGTCGATGACGTTCGCTTGGATCGAACCGGCGCAGTTCTGAGTGGACCAGCTGAGCTCCTGGGCGACGACGTTCGCTTGACGGTCATCGCGCGCGCACAGGGCACGGCGGGGACGTTCCGGATCCGACCGGAGGCCGCTGCTGCGCGGTGGTCCGTGGCCGTTCCGTCGCATCGGGTCGCTCTGGGACGCTGGGATCTGGTGGGCGAGTACGCGATCGGGGCCGCGACGGTCGAGGTCCCCGTGGTCACGGCACGCATGCAGCTTCCGCTGCCCGAACGTTTCGACACGCTCCGGGTACTCGGGGACCGGTCTCGCAACTGGAGGGTGGTCCTGGAACGTCGTCGCGCTGCGGCCTCGCGGGCGGCGTTGAGGGTCGTTCGCCGGGCGGTGCCGCGGCGCTGATCCCGCCGGCCGGCTGGACGCACGACTCCACGTCTTCGGTCAAGGACCCGTCGTTGCTTGCGAGCGACCTGCGCGTGCCGAGACAGCGGCTTCGAGTGCGTTAGCGAAGCGGACCGACACGTTCCACGGAGAGAGGCGCCGTGAGAAGGCATCGTGCGTCGTGACCGGCGCATAGGTGTCCGGTGACGCCAGAGCCGCAGCGATGCCAGACTCTGGATCTTCGGGGTCGTAGAACGCAATCCAGTCCTCGCCTTCGAACTCATCGCGGAGGTGGGGCTCACCCGGCAGGAGCGCTCGGACTCCGAACGTCGCGGCGAGGTGGAGGCTCCCCGAGTTCAAGATCGCACGGTAGGGGTACACAGCGACGTCGGCAGCTCGGAACCACCGGTCCACGTCCTCGTCGCGGATGAACGAGTGGTCCCGAATGACACGGACCCGGCTGGGGAGCGAGTCCTCGACCACCGCGAGGTCTTCGGGGCGCGTCCGGCCTGCGAGGAGCAGAACCGTCCTGCTGGACTCGTCGTCCGGAAGTGCGTCGACGGCTGCGAAGAGTGCGTCGAGTCCCTTGTACGGACGCATCTGGCCGAAGAAGAGCACTGCGCGGTCCGTCGGCGCGATGCCGAGTTCACGGCGAGCAGACCGCCGATCCGAAGTGTTCGAGTACACCCCTTGGTAGCTCGGGTGTGGAATCTGCACGACCCGCTCGGTGGGGAGCGCGTAGTACTCACCGGTCATGGCCACGGTCGCTGGCGACAGCGCGTGGATGACGTCGGCCCGGGCTGCAAGCTGTCGGCAGAGCTCGATCTCGGAGTCGCGGAACTTCGCATCGTGGGGCAGGACGTTGTGGATCGTCCAGACCAGCAACACCCCGCGTTGCTGCGCGTCATCGACGGCAGTGACGAACCGGGCAAGACGGGAGCGAGCGTCCTCCGCGTCCTCGGCGCGCTGCACGATCGGTGCAGTCCAGTGCAGGTGGAACACGTCACCGGCCTCGAGTCGTTCGAGGAGTGCAACGCCGCTCGCGAAGGCAGTCGCGTGCAACATGTCGAAGCCACGGGTGCGAGGCGCGAGGTACAGGTAGTTCAGGTACGGGTTGTCCTCCCACGCGGGGAAGACGCCGATCCGGCGGGTGCTCAGCATTGCGCTCCTCGGGTGGACTTCAGTTGGCGAACAGGACGAGCGACAGCAGTCTGCCGACACTGGGGCCGGCAGCCGCCATCGATTCTCGTCTGTCGACCAGGTGCCACCGCGCGTTCGCCAAGAGTGGTTCGTACGACGGCAGCAGTTCTTCGGGGAGGACGCCGACCAGGTCTCGCATGAGCTCGACGAGGACATCGCGGTCCTCGATCGAGGCCCCGAGGCCCCGGGCAGCCGCGATGCCGACAGAGAGTTCGGTCGACGCCGTGGTCGGGAGACCGCTCCCCAAAACACTGAGAGCGGGGACTTCAGAGTCCTGCAACGGACCACCGAGTTCCGTGAGCGTGAGCGCGGCACGCCCTGCCTCAGCGGCATCGGTCGTCCGCACGGCACGCGAGCGGAGCACCGTTTCGAGGACGTCGAGTCCGTCGGCACCGTCGAAGTGTGCGCTCGTGGTCGCCACGGCAGCTGAACTCAGCGTGTGCAACGGATGGACGGCGGGACGGCCTGAACGCGCGGCTGAGACGTAGCGAGGGGCACGGAAAGCGACGTAGTGCTGCTGCGACGACGACGGGGAAGACGGATCACCACCGATCGATCGCAGCCCTTTCGTCACCTGCGCAACGTAGGCCTCTGCAGCTGCACCCTCCAGACCTGAATCGGCCCGCATGCCCTCAGCTGACGCTGATCCCCAGATTCGTCGAGCGATCGCGTTGCCGGCTGCGTCCACCGTCACCGTCATTGCTCCGTGCGCGGCCTGCTCCGACGTCGCCACCACGTCGTACAGTCCCAAGCCGCTGGCCGCCCAGCCCGACACCGCCGCAGCATCCGAGATGGCCGGCACAGCCTCGATCGCGCTGCCGCCTGCCCTGCCGCGCAGCTGCTCGACTGCATCCGCGTCGGCTTGCAGAGAGACTGCGCCTTCGGAGTGCGCCAGGTCGAGTGCGCCTCGCAGCACGGCGTCGCCGTCCGGCGACAGGTGGACGGACGTCGGCAGGGTACGGGGGACCTCACGGAGCACCGCGGCGAGGAACCCAGCGGACCGTCGGGCCGCTTCGACAGGCGCGGAACCTGACTCGATGAGCGTACCGAGCGACGTCTCGTCCGTATCGACGAGGAGCGGGCGGCGGCACTGCACTGTCACGCCGCGGCCAGGGGCGACCATCGTGATCTCGCGCACGACCGTCTCGGTGGACAAGTTCTGGGCTGTCCGCCAGGACAGGCCGGTTCGGGCGAGCAGTGCCTCACTATTTGGCGAGTTGACGAGCCCGAAGCGATCCCTCAAGTCGCTGAGGACCAACAGCGAGTCCGAGAACGCGACGAATCCGGGCCCGTGCGCCTGGAGGATCGGGACGGCCCCGAAGAGGTCATTCCCGACGCGCAACTCGTGACGAGTCCAAGAGGCCTGGATGAACGAGCCGGACGGGGGCACCCCGCCGCGTGGTCGCACGCGGTCCGATCGCTGCCAGCCGGCACTGCCGAACGCAACGAACGAGGCCGCCTCGGACATCGCGACACCCGAGAAGAAAGACTTACCTCGAACGGCTTCGGCGACGTCCGGGCTCACGATCTGCACGGAGAACGTTCCGTTCAAGCGTGTCGACCACTGCTCCGATGCGGAGGACTTCCGGAGTCTCAGCCAATCGTCGATCGAAGCTGTGGCTGAGTCGTCGTGCACGACGATGAGGTATCTCGACACCAGACGATCCTACGGGCCGCCGGGGGACGGAAGTGGCGGATGCCATCAGGACCTGAGCAATGCGCTATTCTCGCGCAGTGTCGCATCGTCGTTCTGTGAGGATCGAGATCCAGGCCCTCCGCGCGGCGGCAGTGCTCTCGGTCGTCCTCTACCACCTCTGGCCGAACCGACTCCCGGGGGGTTTCGTCGGCGTCGACGTGTTCTTCGCGATCTCGGGATTCTTGATCACCGGGCATCTCCTCAGCGAGGTAGACCGCACCGGCCGGATCGCCGTCGGCACCTTCTGGGCGCGTCGGGTTCGACGGCTGTTGCCTGCCTCATTGCTCGTGCTCCTCGCGACGGCTGTGGCCGTCCTCCTCGTCGTGCCGAGGACGTACTGGACACAGTTCTCCGAGGCGATCCTGGGCAGCACGCTCTACGCCGAGAACTGGGTCCTTGCATCTCAAGCAGTTGACTACCTCGCCGCGGACAACACCGTCACGCCCGTCCAGCACTTCTGGTCCCTCGGGGTA
>Ga0308159_1002818_pt1 | contig 19070 bp, 18 predicted proteins | sample PhyCR1_FD_201040 | JGI IMG/M metagenome (GOLD analysis project Ga0308159, IMG submission 201040) | Phyllosphere microbial communities from UC Gill Tract Community Farm, Albany, California, United States - DLSLC.R1 | ecosystem: Host-associated > Plants > Phyllosphere > Unclassified | place: USA... | reverse complement strand
CCCTGCTGGCCGGCGTGGTGATCCTGGTGCTCTCCTTCCACGATTCGGACAGCCTGGCCGCCGCCTACGGCATCGCGGTGACGGGCACCTTCCTCTGCACCTCCATCCTGGCCGGGCTGGTGCTGCGTCGGCGCTTCAACTGGCCGGTGCTGGGCGTGGTGGCGGTGATGGTGCCGCTGTTCCTGTTGGATCTCAGCTTCTTCATCTCCAACGTGCTGAAGGTGCCGGATGGCGGCTGGGTGCCGCTGGTGCTGGGCGCGATTCTCTGCGTGATGATGATGACGTGGCGCCGGGGCCGGGACCTGTTGTTCGACCGCTTCCGGCAGGACAGCCTGCCGCTGAAGTCCTTCCTGGCCCGCCTGCCGCAGTCCCGCACCATCCGCGTGCCCGGCATCGCGGTGTTCATGACCGGCCAGGCCGACTACCTGCCCAACGCGCTGCTGCATAACCTGAAGCACAACAAGGTGCTGCATGAGCGGGTGCTGTTCGTCACCGTCATCAACGAGGACGTGCCCCAGGCGCAGGAGCGGCGGGAAGTGACGGAGATGGCGCCGGGCATCCACCGCGTCATCCTGCGCTACGGCTTCCAGGAGAGCCCGAACATCCCGCGGGAGCTGGAGGCGCTGCGCGAGTACGGCGTCGATTTCGAGACGATGCAGGCCAGCTACTTCCTGGGGCGGGAGACGCTGGTGGCCGCCGCCGTGCCCAAGCTGCCGCGCTGGCAGCAGGCGCTGTTCTCGGTGATGAGCCGCAATGCCGTGCCGGCCACCGAGTTCTTCCGCATCCCGAGCGACCGCGTAGTCGAGCTCGGCGTGCGCGTGGCCATCTGAGCCGCGCCGTTGCGGGTCCTGCTCTGGTACTGGGGGCGGCGGGGCGGCGGGGCGCAGTTCGCGCTGTGCCTGGCCCGTGGGCTGATGGAGCGGCCGGATGTCTCCCTGGCGCTGTCCGTCTCGCGCGAGGGGGATCTGGTCCGCGAGTTCCAGGCGCTGGGCGTGCCGTGCGACAGCGTGCCCACCTACCGTAACGCGCTGGGCTTCGCGCTGGGCTTCGCGCGGGTGCGCGGCCTGGCGCGGCGGCTGCGGCGACAGGCGCAGATGTTCGGCGCCGACGTGGTGCTCTCCGCCATGCCGCATCTGTGGACGCCGCTGGTGGCGCCAGCCCTGCGGCGCGCCGGCATTCCCTTCGTGCCGATCCTGCATGACGGCCTGCCGCATCCCGGCGACCCCGCCATCGCCTGGCACTGGCGGCTGCGGCGGGAACTGGCGGCGGCACGCGGGGTGGTGACGCTCTCCGCCGCCGTGGAGGACGTCATCCGCGCCCAGGCACCCGGGCTGCCGCTGTTCCGCCTGCCACTCGGCGCGCATCTGCCGGGGGAGGCGCCGACGGGGACGGTCGTCAGCCACGACTTCCTCTTCTTCGGCCGCATCCGGGCCTACAAGGGCCTGGACCTGCTGCGGGATGCTTTCGCGCAGCTCCGCCAGACGCATCCCGCCGCCACGCTGCGGGTGGTGGGGGAGGGCGATATCGAGGCCGTCGCCCCCGGCCTCTCGGCGCTGCCGGGCGTGACGGTGGAGCCGCGCTGGGTGGCGGATGATGCCATTCCCGCCCTGGTCGCCTCCGCCCGCGCCGTGGTGCTGCCCTACCGGGAGGCCAGCCAGTCCGGCGTGCTGCCGATCGCCCTGGCCTGCGGCGTGCCGGTGGTGGCGACGCCGGTCGGCGGCCTGGCCGAGCAATTGCGCGATGGCGAGACCGGCCTGCTGGCCGCCACGCCCACCGCCGGGGCGCTGGCCGCCGCCATGGCGCGGCTGCTGGAGGACAAGGCGCTGCATGCCAGCCTGGCCGACGGCGCCCGGCGGCACGGTGCCGAGCTGATGGACTGGGGCGCCCAGGCCCAGACGCTGCTGGACGGCATCCGCCCCTGGGTGCGGCCCGGCTCCGGTGCCCAGGTCGCCACCAGCGGCACCGGGGCCAGCGCATGATCCGCCGCCTGTGGGCGCTGTTGCCGCGCAAGCTGCGGCGGGAAGCGCTGTTCGGCGCCATGGCCGCCCTGGCGCCACGGATCGACCGGCCGGAGCCGGATGGGGATTGGCGGCATGGCGGCAGCCTGACCGTCGCCGGCTATTTCAGCGCCGCCACCGGGCTGGGCGCCGCCACCCGCCGCCTGGCCGCCGGGATGCGGGAGAGCGGGCTGCAGCCGTTGGAAGTGGACCTGACCGGCCCGCTGCGCCAGCGCACCGGCCCCGAGGGTGCCCGCCCGCCAGTGCCGGTGCCGGCGGGGCCCGGCACGCTGCTGGTGCATGTGAACGGCTTCATGCTGCCCTGGGCGCTGAAGGTGCTGGGCAAGCGGGCCGTGCGCGGCAAGCGCGTCATCGCCGTGTGGAACTGGGAACTGCCGGTGCTGCCGGCGGATTGGCACCGCGGCTTCGCCTGCTGCCATGAGATTTGGGTCGGCGCCGAGTTCGTCGCCCAGGCCTGCCGCGCCGCCCCCGGCTGCCCGCCGGTGCGGGTGGTGCCCTATCCGATCCTGCCGCGCCCCGAGCCCTCGGCGCTGACCCGCGCCGATTTCGGCGTGCCGTTGGAGGCCTTCGTCACCCTGGCGCTGTTCGACGCCACGTCCTCCCTGGCGCGCAAGAACCCGCTGGGCGCGATCGCGGCCCACCAGGCCGCCTTCGGCGACCGGGCGGACCGTATCCTGGTCATCAAGACGCATGCCACCGCGGATGCCGGCCCGGGCTGGGCCGAGGTGGCGCGCGCCGCCGCCGCGCATCCGAACATCCGCATCATGGAGCAGCATTTGCCCCGCGCCGGGCTATGGGCGCTGGTGGCGGCGGCGGATTGCATGCTCTCCCTCCACCGGTCCGAGGGCTATGGCTTCGCCATTGCCGAGGCGATGGCGCTGGGGCGTGCCGTCATCGCCACCGGCTGGTCCGGCAATATGGACTTCATGACAGGTCCGGGAGCCTTTATGGTGCCTTACCGGCTGGTGCCGGCGCATGACCCGCAGGAGATCTACGACATCCCCGGCGCCTCCTGGGCCGAGCCGGACATCGCCGCGGCGGCCGAGCTGCTGCGTTCCCTGGCCGAGCGGCCGTTCCATCCAGCCCCTGTGGCCATACCGATTCCAGACTACAGATCGCTGCTGTCCGACAGGCCTAAACGCAGAGCCTGAGCTTGACAGCGAGGCGGCAACTGAAACAGAGCCAAGGCACGAAACTGGCCCTCCTGCGGCCTAACCGCTAGACAACAGACCTTATGAAAGACGAGACCTGCTGACATGCCTCGTGCATTGATTACCGGCGTCACCGGCCAGGACGGTGCTTATCTCTCCCAGTTGCTGCTGGAGAAGGGCTACGAGGTGTTCGGCCTGCTGCGCCGCTCCGCCTCCTCTGACGTGATCGATGCCCGCCTGCGGTGGCTGGGCATCGACGGCCAGGTGACGATGCTGGACGGCAACCTGACCGACCTGTCCTCCCTGATCCGGGTGATGGAAGAGGCGAAGCCGGACGAGGTATACAACCTCGGTGCCCAGAGCTTCGTGAAGACCTCCTGGACCCAGCCGCTGCTGACCGGGCAGGTCACGGCCATGGGCGTCGGCAACATGCTGGAGGCGGTCCGCCTCGTCGCCCCCAAGGCGCGCTTCTACCAGGCCAGCTCCTCCGAGATGTACGGCCTGATCCAGGAGCCGGTGCAGGACGAGAACACCCCGTTCTACCCGCGCAGCCCCTATGCGGTGGCCAAGCTGTACGGCCACTGGATGACGGTGAACTACCGCGAGTCCTTCGGCCTGCACGCCTCCAGCGGCATCCTGTTCAACCACGAGAGCCCGCTGCGCGGCCTGGAGTTCGTGACCCGCAAGATCACGGACGGCGTCGCCCGCATCAAGCTGGGCCTGGCGACCGAGCTGCCGCTGGGCAACCTGGATGCCAAGCGCGACTGGGGCCATGCGAAGGACTATGTCCGCGCCATGCACCTGATGCTGCAGCAGGAGGTGGCCGATGACTACGTCGTCGCCACCCACCGCACCACGACGGTGCGCGAGTTCTGCCGCATCGCCTTCGCGCATGTCGGCCTGGACTACGAGAAGCACGTCACGGTGAACCCGGCCTTCATGCGCCCGGCCGAGGTGGACGTGCTGCACGGCAACCCGGCCAAGGCCACCGCCAAGCTGGGCTGGACGCCGGAGATCACGCTGGAGCAGATGGTGCAGGAGATGGTCGAGGCCGACCTGAAGCGCCACAACGCCCGGATGGCGGCTAACAAGGCCTGATGGCGACCGGCATGCCGCAGAAGATCCTTGTCACGGGGGCGGCCGGCTTCGTCGGCCGCCACCTGATGTCGCGGCTGCGGCATGCCTTCCCCGACGCCACGCTGGTGGCGGCCGAGCGGGACGGCGCCCCGCGCTGCCCGGTGGCCGACCTCCACCTGTCGATGGACCTGGAGCAGCCGGCCAGCCTGGATGCCCTGGTGGCCGAGGCGATGCCGGATGCCATCGTGCACCTGGCGGCGCAGGCCGCCGTCGGCGCCGCCTTCGCTGACCCGGTGCACACCTGGCGGGTGAACCTGCTGGGTACGCTGGCGCTGGCCGACAGCGTGCTGAAGCGCGCGCCCCAGGCCACCTTCCTGTTCGTCTCCTCCGCCGAGACCTACGGGCTCAGCTTCCGCGACATCGACGCGGCGCTGGACGAGAACGCGCCGATGCGCCCGGCCAACCCCTATGCCGCCAGCAAGGCCGCCTGCGACATCGCGCTCGGCGAAATGGCGCTGCGCGGGTTGCGCTGCGTGCGGATGCGCCCGTCCAACCACACCGGCACCGGGCAGAGCGACAACTTCGTCGTACCCGCCTTCGCGCACCAGATCGCCCGCATCGAGGCCGGGTTGCAGGAACCGGTGATGCGCGTCGGCGCGCTGGACCGGTGGCGGGATTTCCTGGATGTGCGCGACGTCTGCGATGCCTACGTCATGGCCCTGAAAGCGGCGCCGGAGCTGCCGGTGGCCAGCGTGTTCAACATCGCCTCCGGCCAGCCGCGCCGCATCGGCGATATCCTGGACGCGCTGCTCAGCCGTAGCGGCACGCAGGTGGAGGTGGTGGAAGACGCCGGCCGCCTGCGCCCCACCGACGTCATGCGGACGCTGGGCAATGCCAGCCTGGCACGCCAGCATCTGAACTGGAGCGCCACGGTGCCGTGGGACGACACCCTGGACATAGTGCTGGCCGATTGGCGGGCACGCGTGCGGGCCGAGGCGGCTTAGGGTCCACGCCTGGGGGCTTGGTTGGGTTGGAGGGAAGGCCGGGGAAGGAATTCCCCGGACCCCATCTTTTCTTTTTCGAGTTTTTGCCGGCGGGGCCGTTGATAGGTCTGGCTTGAGATACGGCTGGGTGCGCCGGAGGTCCTGAGCCTCCGGCGACTGACAGTTCAGCCCGCGTGGCCCATTTTTAAAATCATCAATCGGCGTCCGTTCTCAGCCTGCAGCCTGACGCCAAACGCGCAGAAAAAAGATGGGGTCCGGGGAATTCCTTCCCCGGCCTTTCTCTTTTCTTCCTGCCCCTGACAACGCATCGCTTCGTTCAGCGGCCTGCCGGAACGTCGATCGGCACGGCGGTGACGCTGTTGAAGGGCGAGCCGTCGATGATCTTGGTGCTGGTGATCAGGTAGACCAGCACGCGCTTTTCCATGTCGACGATGCGGGTGACCGTCAGGGCCTTGAACAGGGGCGAGGAGGACTGGCGGAACACGGATTCGGTTTGCGGCACGCCGGTCGGCAAGGCCACCGGGCCGGTGGCGCGGCAGGCGAGGCTGAAGCGCGAGGGGTCCTCCGCCAGGCCGACCCAGCCGGAGAGGCCGCCGGTATCGGCGCGGGAGACGTAGCAGGAGACGTTGGGCACCCTGGGGTCGTCGTAGCGTTCCACCACCACCTTGTCGTTCGGACCGACCATGCGGAAGGTGGTGCTGACCTCGCCCACGCGGGTCTGGGCCCAGGCGGGGGCGACGGCCAGGGCCGGGGCGAGCAGGGCGGCCGCGAGCAGGCCGTGGACGATACGCATGGTGGCTTCTCTCCGCTGGGGCCGTGGACGGGTTACGGCCGGGTGGCAGGCAAACCGGACAACGCCTGGGAATGGTGTTGGGTGGCAGGAAGCACAGGCCAGGGCGTTGCGTGGAGATCTGTCTGGCGCGGGTCGGGTGGCTTGGCCGTGCCAGCGAAGCACGGACAGGCACGGCCTGGCCCGCCTCCATCCGGGTCGTTCCTGACAGATGGGGTGCTGCGACGCTGCAGCCAGGTCCTGGGTGCCGGCCTTTTCAGCCGCGCGCCAGCAACCCCGGCACGGACTGCGCCAGGGCGTGCAGGCCGAAGCCGACGAAGATGAGGCCGGAGGCGCGGACGATCGAGGTCTCATGCCGGCGGTACAGGCGCCGCATCGGCGCCAGCCCGGTCAGCGCCACCAGGATGCCATAGGCCAGGAAGGACCCCAGCACCGCGGCCACCACCAGAACCGGCAGCAGCCCCCAATGCAGCGAGGCCGACTGGGCGGAGAGCAGGGCGGTGAAGGTGGCGACCGCCACCGGGTAGCCCTTGGGGTTGGTGATGCCGAAGGCCAAACCGCGCAGCAGCGGCCGGCTGGGCGTGACCAGCGGCGCATCGGCGCCAGCGGGCCGGGCACGCAGGGCGGCGAAGCCCAGCCATAGCAGGTAACCGCCGCACAGCAGCCCCAATACCTCGAACACCAGCGTGCCGATGCTCTGCGCGCCGATGATGGCCGCCAGGGCCAGCGCCGCCCACACGGCATCCCCCGCCAGCAGCCCGGTGACGAAGCGTGTGGCGGCGCCGCGCCCCTGGCCGGCGGAGATACCCATCAGCGCCAGCACCGCCGGCCCGGGCGAGATGCCGTAGATGAAGCCGGCAAGGGCGGCGGCCGCCAGGAGGAAGAGCATCGGGGGGCGTTCCGGAGAGGGTCAGCTTCTTGCCCAGCGCTGGTGGCGGGGCGGGGAGAAGGCCGGGGAAGGAATTCGCCGGACCCCTGCTTTTACTTTTTCGAGTTTTGCCGGCGGGGCTGTTGAGCGGATGTGCTTGAGATACGGCTGGGTGCGTCGGAGGTCCTGGACCTCCTGCGACTGACAGTTCAGCCCGCGTGGCCCATTTTTGAAATCATCAATCGGCGTCCGCTCTCAGTCCTGCAGCCTGACGCCAAGCTCGCAGAAAAAAGATGGGGTCCGGGGAAGTCCTTCCCCCGGCCTTGCTTCCTGCACGGACCGCCTCACCCCCGGTGTGGCGCATTCTCCCCAAGGTCCCAGAACAGGCCAGCCATGATGGCCAGGCCCTCACGCATCACCGGCACTAGCACATGCTCGTCCGGCGCATGCTGGGAGCAGGCGGCATAGGAATGCGGCACCCACAGCGTCGGCAGGCCGAGGATGTCGGCGAAGACATGGTTGGGCAGGCTGCCGCCGATATTGGGCAGGATGGCCGGCGGTGCCCCCAGCGTCTGCGTCACCGAGGCGACGGCCCAGCGCACCCAGGGCGAATCCGGGTCCAGCCGCGTGGCGGGCGCCGGCTCCCGGTCACTGTCCACGATCCGCACCATGTCGAACCCATGCGCGTCCAGATGCGCGCGGATGGCGGGGACGATCGCCTTCTCATCCGTGCCGGCGACGTGGCGGAGCTGCACCGTGGCCTTGGCGACGGAGGGCACGGCGTTCATCGGTGCCTCCGGGTCGCCCGCGCCCATGGCCAGCACTTCCAGCGTGTTCCAGCCGAACAGGCGCTCCGCCGGGGTCAGACCTTCGGCGCCCCAGTCGGCGTCGATGGCCGGGTCGGTCTCGCCGCCGCCGACGGTCAGGCTGGCGATGGCGGCGCGGACGCTGTTCGGCATCGGCGGCGGCAGCAGGCCCTCCACCTTCAGCCGGCCCTGGCCGTCCACCATGCTGGCGATGGCATTGGCCATCACCGTGCCTGGGTTGCGGATGACGCCGCCCCAGTTGCCGGAATGGTAGGCCCGCTCCCGCGCCCGGTATTCCAGCCCGACATTGAAGGCGCCGCGCGAGCCAAGGAAGATCGTCGCCCGGTCCGCACTCAGGCGCGGGCCGTCGGAGGCGATCAGCACATCCGCCTTCAGCTCCGCTGCATGCTGCTGGCAAATGGCGGCGAGGCCGGGGGAGCCGGATTCCTCGCCCATTTCCAGCAGGATCTTAGCGTTGAAGCCCAGCTTGCCGCCGCGCGTGTGCAGCACCTGGGTCAGCGCCGCCAGGCTGACGCCGTGCTGGCCCTTGTTGTCCGCGGTACCGCGGCCGTACCAGCGCTCACCTTCCTGCGTGATGGTCCAGGGAGCCAGGCCCTCGCGCCACGCCGCATCCTGGCCATGCACCACATCCCCGTGGCCATAGACCAGCACAGTCGGCAGCGCCGGGTCCTCGATGCGCTGGGCGATCAGGAACGGGCCGCGATTCGGCACGCTGTTGGGCACGATCTCGGTGGTGAAGCCGATGGCGTGCAGCGCGGGCTGCATCTCCTCCACCAGGTAGCGGTCCAGCTCACCCGCGCTGGCAGGGTTCTGGCTCTCGGTGCGGAAGCCGACGCGGCGCGACAACTCCTCCAGGAAGGCCCCGTTGTCGATCAGGGCGGTCGAGGCCTGGATGGCGGCGTCACGGCTCATCTGCACGGTGCTCCGGTTTGAATACGTGGGCTCGTGTCTAGAAGACGGGCGGAGGTGTGGGAAGGGCGGGGGGGGTCTTCGTGGTTCCGTTGTTTCTGCCGGGGCCAGGAGGGGGCGCTGCCCCTCCCGGACCCTCCCCGCTGGGGTGACAGGGTCACCCCAGACCCCGCCGTGAGTTTTTTGGTGGGGCGCTTGAGTTTGGCGGTGGCTGTTGGTGTGGTTGGGAAGTTGGGGAACTTATGAGGTTCTGGATCAGTGAGCGTGACACAAAGAACAGGGGACTAAGGGGCAGGCGGATCACCAAGATGCCGACAGAAGAAAGAGATTTTAAATTAAACCCTCTGTCGTTTCTTAGGCAGGCTGACGCCGGGTCCGCCGGAGGCTGCTCCAGCCTCCGGCGTAAGCGCGCAGAACATGCGACCCAAATTCCACACCATCGATGATGCTACGGAAACGCGGCAGAAGAGCGATCCAGGCCGCACTCAGCCGACGCACGGCCACCTCAAAAGCCCCGAAAACTAGACAGCGGGGTCCGGGGTAGACTTTCCACCCCGGCGGGGCCTGGGGCAGAGCCCCAGTCTCCCTCACTCAGCCGGAGCGGCGTTCCACAATTCGGGCTGCAGTTCCTCCTGGCGATCCGGGAAGAACAGTGCGCAGGCCAGCGTCACCGCCGAGAAGCCGGAGAGCACCAGCAGCGTCGCGGCGAGGTTGCCCGTCGCCTCGTGCAGCAGGCCGACGATTGGCGCCGCGACGGCGGCACCGAGGAAGCCGATGAAGAAGCGCAGCGAGTACAGCTTCACCCGCAGGGCGGGGGCGATGTAGCGGGCGGTCATCGTCTCGTTCACCGTCACCTGCCCGAAGATGGAGGCGGCGAGCGCGGCGGCCAGCGGCAGCACCAGCGGCCCCTGCACGAAGGAGAGCGCCAGCATCAGCGGCAGCTGCGCCATGGCCAGCGGCAGGAACACGCGGCGCAGCGTCAGCTTGTCGATCATCCGCCCCACGGTGAACTGCGTCAGCCCGCCGCAGAGAGTGGCTGCGAAGGCCAGCGCGCCGATGACGGGCAGCAGGTCCGGCGAGGTCGCCAGGCGTTCCTGCATCAGTTTTGGCAGCAGCAGGGTGAAGGCGTTGAACACCAGGCCGGAGACAGCGGCGATGGCCAGCAGCACCACGACGGCGCGGCGCACCACGGCGGGCGGAATGGTGGGGAAGGGCTTGGCCGGGCCGCGGCCGGCATTCATGTCCACCGGCTTCTCCCGCGCATAGGCCAGGCCGACCAGCACGCAGAGGATGCCGGGCACGATGAACGCCCAGCGCCAGCCCATGCTCTGCGCCAGGAAGGCGGTGACGACGGGGGCGGTGGCGACGCCGAGATTGCCGAACACGCCGTTGAGCCCGACGGCACGGCCCACCTTCTCACCCGCCGCTTCCACCAGCATGGCGGTGCCGATCGGGTGGTAGATGGCGGCGAAAGCGCCCATCGCCGCCAGGGCCGCTGCCAGCCAGAAGGGCGACGCGGTGAAGCCGGCCACGGCCATGAAGAAGCCGGTGCCAAGGAAGAACACCAGCATCATCCGCTGGCGGCCGAACTTCGCCGCGAACCAGCCCATCGGCAGCGCGCCGACGCCATAGATGACGAACATGGCGGTGCCGAGCGCCATGATCGGCCCGTACTCGCTGCCGAAGAGCTGGTGGTCCTGCTGCAGCATGCCGAGCACGGCGGTGGCCAGGATCAGCAGGCAGTAGTGGGTGGCAGTGTGTGCGGCATTGATGAAGACGATCTGCCGCTTGGCAGCGGGCGAGTGGTCCATGGCAAGGCGATCCTGGCGTTTCGTTGCCGTGGAGGATAGGCTTGGCGGCTTAGCGACGTCCGGACAAATCATGTCGCCAGACCGCCATCCTTCGCTGCCCTCCCTTCCCGTACGCGCCGAGCTGGTGAACCGCCCGCTGGCCGCCTTCGCCCAGGACTACCTGGACGGCATGGCCACCGGCGCGCATAGCCACAGCCGCGCCCAGCTGCTCTACGCCACCAGCGGCGTCATGCGCATCCTGGCCGCCGGCGCGCTGCACGTGGTGCCCACCGGCCGCGCCCTGTGGGTGCCGGCGGGGCTGTTGCACGAGGTGACCATGCAGGGCGCCGTGGCCATGCGCGCGCTGTTCCTGCGCGCCGACGTCACCGGCTCCGGCCCCGCCAGGGTGACGGTGATGGCGGTCTCCCCCCTGTTGCGGGAGTTGGTGCTGGCAGCCTGCGATGGCCCGCTGGAGTGGGATGAGAGCGGCCGCGGCGGCCACTTGGCGGCGCTGATCCTGGACGAGATCGCCTGCGCGCCCACCCTGCCACTCGGCGTGCCGCAGCCGCGCGACCCGCGCCTGGTGCGCCTGGCCCACGCCATGCGCGCCGACCCCGCCCGGGACCGCACGCTGGAAGACTGGGCAGAGGAAGTCGGCGCCAGCCCGCGTACCCTGACCCGCCGCTTCCGGGAGGAAACCGGGCTGGGCTTCGCCGTATGGCGGCAACAAACCCGCCTGACCGAAGCCGCCGCCCTGCTGGCCCAGGGCATGACGCCGGCCCGCGCGGCGGCCGCCGTGGGCTACGCCAGCGCCTCGGCCTTCGGGGCCGCCTGGCGCACGGCCTTCGGCGGCACGCCGGCGCGGATGGGGCGGGATGAAGGGCGCTTCGCCTGAGGGGGAGTTTTCCTTCTTTGTTAGGTTCGAGGAAGGCCGGGGAAAGAATTCCCCGGACCCCTTCTTTCTTTTTGCGGGTTTGAGGTTGTGAAGGGGTGAGGGGTGGTGCCTTGTCATTGGCACGGTGGAAGTGGCGGGCGGTTAGAAATTGAGTTTGGTGTTTTGAATTCTAATGAAAAAACCTAGGGATTTTGAAAATTTCTATATGATTTGAATGAGCCTTTGAGGGCTGCCTGTTCGTGGGGTGTCTCGATCGCCGCGTTGGCCAAGAAAGAGAGTGGGTGAACCACTGGTCCTCGTCAGGACGGACATTGGCAGCCCGACCCTGGGCCGCTATCGCATCGGTACAGGCGCTGGCCAACGCCGACGATGGCGGGATGAAGCTCGGCACGAACAAAGCCATTCGGCAGCCTCGTTCCCGGCTTCCGTTGCCCGGCGCGGGAATTACGCGCCTGGCGGCATGATCTGGCGGCGCTTTGCCTGTCAGCGTGCTATGCGGGGCGCGTCATGGCCCGCATCCCCGTCACCCGCCGCATCAGCATCGACGAATCCGAAGTGTCGGAGAGCTTCGTGCGGTCCTCCGGCGCTGGCGGGCAGAATATCCAGAAGGTGGAAACGGCAGTCCAACTGCGCTTCGACGCCGCCAACTCCCCCAGCCTGCCCGAAGGGGTGCGGGAGCGCCTGCTGCGCATGGCCGGCCACCGGGCCACCCTGGCCGGCGAGATCATCATCATCGCCCAACGCCACCGCACCCAGCTGCGGAATCGCGAAGACGCCCTGGAACGCCTGCTGGAACTGATCCGCGCCGCCGCCGCGCCACCCCCGCCGGAACGCCGCCCCACCAAGCCAACCCGCGCTTCGAAGGAACGCCGGCTGGATGGCAAAGCCCGCCGGTCCCGCACCAAGAACCTCCGCTCGGGGCCTATGGACTGAGGCTGCCGACCGTTGTGGGATAGGGTGCAGGCTGGGGAAGGAATTCCCATCAAACCCACAGGCTTGACCCCGTTTTTTTGCGAATCTGGCGTGACGCCTCAGACTGAGAGGTGACGCTGCTGGACATTCAAAATGGGCCACAAGGGCTGAACCGTCAGTCGCCGGAGGTCCAAGACCTCCGGCGCCCCCAGCCGTCTTTCAGGACTGCCCAATCGACAGCTACGCACGCAAAACTTGAAAAAGAAAAGAAGGGGTCCGGGGAATTCTTTCCCCGGCCTTCCCTTCTCAATGCCCGGAAGGCTGACCTCAGCTGTTCGGATCGTTCGCGTTCGGGAAGAACAGTTGCTCGCCGTCGATCTGGTAGGCGGCGATGGCGTCTTGCCCGGGCTTGGAGACCAGCCAGTCGATGAAGGCCTGGCCGTCGGCGGCTTTGACGTGCGGGTGGCGGGCCGGGTTCACCAGCATGACGCCGTACTGGTTGAACAGGCGGGCGTCGCCTTCGGTCAGGATGCGCAGGTCCCGACGGTTGCGGAAGCTGAGCCAGGTGCCGCGATCGCTGAGCAGGTAGGCGTCGGAGGCCGCTGCGGTGTTCAGGGCCGGGCCCATGCCCTGGCCGATCTCGCGGTACCAGTGGCCGCGCCCGCTGGCGGGGTCGATGCCGGCCAACTGCCACAGGCGCAGTTCGGCCGCATGGGTGCCGGAGCGGTCGCCGCGCGAGATGAAGGACGCCTGCTTCTGCGCCACGGCGCGCAGGGCCGCGACGACGTCGTTGCCCCGCGTGCCAGCCGGGTCGGCGGCGGGGCCGACGAGGATGAAGTCGTTGTACATCACCGGGTAGCGGCGGGTGGCGAAGCCCTGGGTGATGAAGGTCTGCTCGGCGGCGCGGTCATGGACGAAGACGACATCGGCATCGCCGCGCCGGCCGACATCCAGCGCCTGGCCGGTGCCCAGCGCGACGACGCGGACCTGGATGCCGGTGGCGCGGGTGAAGGCGGGCAGGATGTGGCCGAACAGGCCGGATTGCTCGGTGGAGGTGGTGGAGGCGACGGTGATGCTGCGGTCCTGCGCCTGACTGGCCAGCGGTGCGGCGAGCAGCGAGAGCGCCACCAGGGCGGCGGAGAGAAGCGGGCGTCTGCGGGCCATGGTGGGGTCCTTTGGAAGAGCCGTGAGCGGCGTAGGGCCGGTATGGGCCGCAGGAAGCCTCAGCGGCGGATTGGGGTCCAGTCCTTTTGGCCCGCGGGCCCGACGACTAGGGTGGAGAGCGTTGCCCAGGGCGGGATTGTTCCGATGCGGAACGGCGTTGGTACTGCTTGGTGGTCGGTCCGGGTATTCGGCGTCCTGGATAAGCTGCCGTTGGCGAAGCCTGAATGAGGGTACTGGACCGGCAGCTTCTAATGGAAGCACTGCCATCCGTGGAAAGCCCTGCCGGAAATGCGACCCCTCGGCAGACGCTGTCCGGCCAGCCTGTCGATGAAGCGCTCGCTGCCCATGAACAATCTGAAAATGAGCAGTGCATCGACGTGTGGCGCTCTCCGGTAAAGAAACCCCAAAGCCGGGTTTCCAAAGGCCTCAGGCCTTTGGCGGGGAGAGTTTGAGAGGGGCAGCGCCCTTCTCAACCCCCAGGAAGGGCGGTGGACTTGGGGTCAGGCTCGGCCTATGGCCGCCGCATGCGAATCCTGGCGGTGGATGGCGCCTTGGCGAGGGCCTCGGCGGCGGTTTGGGTGGATGGACGGGTGCTGGCGCGCGCGGCCGTCGATGGCGCGCGGGGCCAGCCCACCGTGTTGCCTGGCCTGGCGCAACAGGTGCTGCGGGAATCCGGGGTGGCGGCCACCGGGCTGGATGCGGTGGCGGCGGTGGTGGGGCCGGGTGGCTTCACCGGGCTGCGCGCCGCCCTGGCCCTGGCGCAGGGGCTGGCGCTGGCGCTGGGCTGCCCGGCCATCGGCGTCACCAGCGGGGAGGCCTTGGCGGCCGGCCTGCCGGCGGAGCTGCGGGCCACGCGGCTGGTCTGGGCTGCCATCGACAGCCGGCGCGGCCGGGTATTGCTGGAATGCTTCGCGCCGGGTGCCGATGCGGCATTGGGTCCGCCCGTTTCCCTGGCGCTGGAGGACCTGCCGGATTGCGATGCACCGCTGCTGCTGGCCGGCGATGCGGCGGAGCTGGTGCTTGCGGCGTTGGCCGCGCGTGGCGTGGTGGCGGAGCTGACCGGCCACACGTTGCCGGATGCGGCCGACGTGGCGGCCGTGGCGGCGTTGCGGCTGGCCGGGCGGCTGCCGCCGCTGGCGGCGCTGCCGCTGTATGTGGAGCCACCGGCCGTGCGTATGCCCGGGCAGGGCTGAGGCCACGCCATGCTGCCGCCCCGCCCCATCCTGCCGGCCGACATGCCGGGGCTGGCGGCCCTGCACGCGGCGGCCTTCCCGCCGGCGGATGCCTGGGGCGCCGATGCGCTGTCGTTGATGCTGGGGCTGGAAGGCGGCTACGGCTTCATGGTGGAAAATACCGGCTTCATCCTCGCCCGTGCCGTGGCGGGGGAGGCAGAGGTGCTGACCCTGGCGGTGGCGCCCGCCGCGCGCCGGGCCGGCACCGGCCGGGCGTTGCTGCAGGCGGCGCTGGACGGGGCAAGCGCGCGGGGCGCGAATGCCATGTTCCTGGAAGTATCAAGGAACAATACCGCCGCGGGGGCGCTGTATCTGTCGGCGGGTTTTACGGAGGTCGGTTTGCGGCGCCGTTACTATAGCGATGGCGCGGACGCGCTGGTGCTCAGGCGGGACCTTTCCGCAGCCTGAGCCGGGCGAGGCCACCCTCCAGCTCCACCAGTTCCAGGACCGCGTGGCCTTGTTCCGTGGCCGTGCGAGGCACGTTGCGCCTGGGTTCCTCGCCTTTCATCAGCACTTGCAGAACTTGTCCGGGCCGCATGCGGTCCAGCGCCAGGCGGGTGCGGACGAAGGTCATCGGGCAAGTCTCGGCGGTGATATCGAGGTGGTGGTCCACCGTTTCGTCCATGCGTTGTTCTTGGGGCATCCTGTAATCCGCCGCGAATTATTCAAATAACGGGCTGAACGGTGTTGCGAAATGGCGTTGGAAGAAGATATGTTGCGTTAAGCACGCATGGGCAAGTCGCCGTCGTGTGCAGAAATGACGATCTTATGAAAAGGCACCAGGATGGCCGAAGAACAGGGTGGGCGTGAACTGCTGGAACTGACGGCCCAGATCGTGGCCGCGCATGTTTCGAACAATTCCGTCGCGCTCGCGGATGTGCCTTCGTTGATCGAGCAGGTGCACCGCACGCTGTCCGGCCTCGGCAACGCGCCCGCGGCCCCGGCCCCGGTGGCGGAGCGCCCGCAGCCCGCCGTGCCGGTGAAAAAGTCCGTGACCGACGAGTTCCTGGTCTGTCTCGAGGACGGCAAGAAGCTGAAAATGCTGAAGCGCCACCTCAAGACTGCCTACGACATGACGCCGGAGCAGTACCGTGAGCGTTGGGGCCTGCCGTCGGATTACCCGATGGTGGCGCCGAACTACGCCAAGCACCGCTCCTCCCTCGCCAAGAAGATCGGCCTGGGCACCAAGCCGCGCATCGGCCGCCAGCGCCGCAGCGCCGCCTGAAGGCGGACCACCCGGCCGCCCCGCCCCGCGGGGAGGGTGGCCGGGGCCGTGCGCCTTGCCTTTGAGGAATTAAGATGGCAAGGGCGGGTGGCAGAGACCCGCCGCCGCGCGGGGCCCGGTCCGGTCCCGGCGCAGGAGAGCTACCGACAAGACGCATGGATACCCGCTCAGCAACTTCTCGACCTGCCCCGGCCGCCTTGGCGGCCACCGACCAGGCCCGGCCCGACCCCATGCGGATCGAGCGCCTGTGCATCGAACGCGGGCTGAAGATGACCGGCCAGCGCCGGTTGATCGCGCGCGTGCTGTCCGAGGCCGTCGACCACCCGGATGTCGAAGAACTGTACCGCCGCGCGCTGGCGCTCGACGCCCGTGTCTCCATCGCCACCGTGTACCGCACCGTGCGGCTGCTGGAGGAGAAGGGGATCCTGGAGCGCCACGATTTCGGCGGCGGCCGGGCGCGCTACGAGGCCACCGACCATGGCCACCACTACCATCTGATCGACATCGATACCGGCAAGGTCATCGAGTTCTCGGACGAGCAGCATGAGCAGTTGGCGACGCTGATCGCCGCCCGGCTCGGCTTCAAGCTGATCGGCCACCGGCTGGAGCTGTTCGGGCGGCGCCAGCCCGACGAGACCGCCCAGCCCGCGCGCGCGCGGGGCCGCCGCCCCAAGGGGGACACCGCGCCGAAGGGCGAGGCCAGCAACGATAGCGGGGGCGGAGAGACCGCATGATCGATCCGGATGCCGGCTTCGGCGAACTCCGGGCCGGCAATCTGGGGGTTCGCATCGCCATCTCCGCCGAGGAGATCGATGCGGCGCAGGCGCTGCGTTACCGCATCTTCTATGGCGAAATGGGCGCGCATGCGGACGACATCACCGCGGCCTCGCTCCGCGACAGCGACGCTTTCGACCCGGTCGCCGACCACCTGCTGGTGCTGGACCACAATCTGGGCGAAGGCGCCTCCGCCGTCGTCGGCACCTACCGGCTGATCCGCCGCCAGGCCGCCGCCAAGGTGGGCGGCTTCTATTCCGCCAGCGAGTACGACGTCTCGCCCCTCGTCTCCCGCCCCGGTCCGGTGCTGGAACTCGGGCGCTCCTGCGTCGATTCGCAGTATCGCGGCCGGCCGACCATGCAGTTGCTGTGGGGCGGCATCGCCGCCTACGTCGCCAAGCACAACATCGAGGTCATGTTCGGCTGCGCCAGCCTGCCCGGCGTGGACCCGGACGCGCTGGCCGTGCCGCTGACCTACCTCTACGCCGCCCACCTGGCCCCGGAAGACCTGCGCCCGCGCGCGGTGCCGGAGCGCTTCGTGGACATGAACCGCATGGACCCGGCGCTGATCGACCGCCGCGCCGCCCTGGCCGACCTGCCGCCGCTGATCAAAGGCTACCTGCGCCTGGGCGGCTTCGTCGGCGATGGTGCGGTGATCGACCCGCAATTCAACACCACCGATGTCTGCGTGGTGGTGATGACGGACCGCGTGACGGACAAGTACTTCCGGCATTTCGAGCGCCAGAAGGCGGCCTGAGGGGCCGCTCGCCGGGAAGGGAAGGGGAAGGAAGGCCGGGGAAAGAATTCCTCGGACCCCATCTTCTTTTTGCGAGTTTGGCGTGGCGCTGCAGGGCTGAGAGTTGGCCGCTCCCGATGATTTTAATAATGGGGCCGCGCGGGCTGAACCCTCAGTCGCCGGAGGTCCAGGACCTCCGGCGCACCCAGCCGCCCCTGAAGATCACACCCTCAACGGTCGCATCCGAAAAACTCGAAAAAAGAAAAGATGGGGTCCGGGGAATTCTTTCCCCGGCCTTCCTCTCCTCGCGTAACCAGGCACGTCACCCTCAGTGCTGTTCATGCCGATGTCTCAGCCGCGTCATTGTGGTGTCGCGCTCGCTCCGGTATCGCTGTGGCATGACGGTTTCCGCCAGCACGACGCCTGTAACCACCCCGGATGGTCGCCGCGCGGCCTTGGTATCACTGGCGCCGGATACGCGGCCGCTGACCACCGGGGGCGTGTTGCGCGCGGTCTCCCGGCTGGTGCTGGCGGTTTTATGGACCTTGCCGTCCATTCCGCTGCAGGCGGCGCTGGTGGCGTTGCCGGGGCATGGCAATGTGGCGTTCGGCGCCTTCTATCACCGGGTGCTGTGCCGCATCCTGGGTGTGAAGGTCCGGGTGGTGGGACAGGCGGCGCAGGGCACGAAGGTGCTGTTCCTGTCCAACCATTCCTCCTGGCTGGATATTCCGGTGCTGGGCAGCGTGCTGGGCGCGCCGTTCGTCTCCAAGGCGGATGTCGGGGAGTGGCCGGTGGTCGGGTTGATCGCCCGGCTGGGCCGCACGGTCTTTGTCAGCCGCACGCGTGGCCGGACGGGGGAGGAAGCGGCCGGGATGCGGGAGCGGCTGGCGGCGGGGGACAGCCTGGTACTGTTCCCAGAGGGCACCAGCAGCGATGGCGGGCGGGTATTGCCGTTCCGTTCCGCCTTCCTGGGCGTGGCGGAGATGGCCAAGCTGGTGCAGCCAGTTTCGGTTGTCTACGACCGGCTGGGTGGCCTGCCAGTGGCGCGGCGGGACCGGGCGCATTTCGCCTGGTTTGGCGACATGGATATCGGCAGCCATTTCTGGCGCCTCGCCCGGCGGTCCGGCGGGGGCGTGACGGTGCTGCTGCACGACCCGGTGGACCCGCATGCATTCCCCAACCGCAAGGTGCTGACCCAGGCGGTGGAGCGTGTGGTGGCGGAGGGTGCCGCGACCTTGCGGCAGAACCGGCCGGGGCGCCCGCTCTCGGCCTTGGGCTGAGAGGCCGCTTGGGACCCCTGGCGGCTGAGAGTGCGGCCGGGGCTTTTCATGCTGGCGCGGAGATGGCGCAGGCTCGACGCAGCGGCATAGGGCCAAGTCAGCGCCCAAGCTGGCGCGGGAAAAGCTGTTGCGAACGGCCCGTCGGGGTTTCCAAACGGCTTCAGGGGTTTCGATGCCGGTTTGGCTTGACCCGGCGCCTCGCGATCCACAACTCTGACAGGCATGGACCGACCGGAATCGAGCAACGGGCGGCGGTCTTCTGGGGCAGGCTTCGCTTGACCTCGGCCACCGCGCGCCGCACATCGGCCCCCGCCGCCGCCCGGAACCCGGGCGGCCCCGGTGCAGGGATGCCGCCGGGCCTCGCCGCGCCAGGGTATTTCAGGTCATGACCAGTGTTTCCGTGCCGCCCCGCAAGCGG
>Ga0308159_1002817_pt1 | contig 19073 bp, 18 predicted proteins | sample PhyCR1_FD_201040 | JGI IMG/M metagenome (GOLD analysis project Ga0308159, IMG submission 201040) | Phyllosphere microbial communities from UC Gill Tract Community Farm, Albany, California, United States - DLSLC.R1 | ecosystem: Host-associated > Plants > Phyllosphere > Unclassified | place: USA... | reverse complement strand
TTGTGCTTGACCGGCGTGTTGGCTGGGGTGTCCGGGCAACGGTCGCGCCGATCGAACACGCCATCGCCATCTTCGTCACCGTCCAGGGCGTAGCAGATCAGCCCACCGGCCACGGCACCGGCAAGACCACCACCGGCAGCCCATGCGCCACTTTCGATAGCGCCCAATCCACCCCCGGCGAGACCGCCGAGGACACTGCATACAGGCCAAGTTCTCTGGTTGAGCGGGGAACTCCCATCGCTGGTAGTGGCACAACCTGAGAGAACACTACTGACCAGAAGAACGGGGAGTAACGCCCGCGAGAAATCTCTCATCATTCAATGCTCCTGAGTCACCGGCAGGCGCCGGCAACCCGGAGTAAAGCCTGCCGTTGGTCACTTCACAAGGCGACTCACGACAGCGACGAAAGGTTCAACGCTGGATCAGGATCTCGGTACGGCGGTTCATGGCACGACCATCGGCGGTCTTGTTGTCCGCCACTGGCTGGGCTTCACCCACCCCCTTGACCGAAATGAAGCTACTGCTCGGCACACCGCTGCTGATCAGGTAGTCACGTACCGAGGTGGCACGCTTCTCGGACAGACGTTGGTTGTAGCTGTCGCTGCCGACACTGTCGGTGTGACCGCTGACGCTCAACCTGGCGCTGCTGGCTTCGGTCTTGAGACGGCTGGCAACGGTATCGAGTTGAGTTTTGTCGGCAGTGGTCAAGGTGGCCTTGTCGAACTCGAAGTGCACGTTGCGGATCACGATGGTTTCTTCCTTGGGCAACGGCGCAGGTTCGGCGACCACGGGAGCCGGCGCAGGAGCAGGCGGTGGACAGCCGTCGGCGTCTACCGGTGTGCCTTTGGGAGTCCCTGGGCACTTGTCGCGGCTGTCGGGTACGCCATCGCCATCTTCGTCACCATCGCCGTGCACCCAGCAGTAAGCCGCGCCCACGCCGGCCGCTGCCGCACCCACACCCGCCGCCAGGGAACCGCTCTCGATGGCACCCAGCGCCGCGCCGGTCACGCCACCGACGGCAGCACACATCGGCCAATCGGTTTTCTGCAAGCCTGCACAACCAGTCAACACGCTGGTTAGCAGCACCAAGGGTAATGCTGTCCGAACTATGCTCATCTAGTTTTCTCCTGAGGGATCGGCTTAAAACCGATTCAGGGAGTAAAGACCGGAGTTTTAATCTCCGCCAGCAATAGGCCATTGCTGTTTGCGACCGTGTTCACAGGGCTTCGCCAGATTGGCGGGCAAGCGCGCCGACGCAACGCTTTGCCACCGCGCACAGGCAGGCTAGTCTTGGCGGTCTGATTGAGGAGCATTGATGAACGTCGCCATTTCTTCCCGTACGCCGCAACAGGCGTTGGCTGCCTTGCTGGATCGCTACACGCCGGCGCGCTTGCTGCTGATCGGCGCAAGTGAATTTCCGGCCTTGAACGCTTTCAAGGACGCGCATCCGGACACCGTCGTCGCCCACGCCGCGCCTGGTGCATTGCCCGCCGAACTGGCGGCGCAGCGCTTCGATCTGGCGCTCGTCGTCGATTGCCTGGAACATTTGCCCAAGCGCGACGGCCTGAACCTTTTGGGTGGCATCCGTAACCTCAACGCCAGCCGCATCGCGGCATTGGCGGACCTGAGCGCCAGCGGCTGGCAGGAAACCGACTTCTACTCATTGGCGCTGCAGGCCAGCGAGCGTTTCCAGCGCGAAGATCAGGTGCTGACCCTGTTCACCTACGATCTGCTTGACTACAAACAAGTCCCAGACTGGCTCAATTCGCGGTTCTGGGCCAATCCGGAAAATTTCGGGAAATACTGGTGGTAACGCAATGAGTACAGCCATTTGTCCGTGCGGCAGCGGCAATCTGCTGCAAGCCTGCTGCGGCCATTATCACGAAGGCCAACCAGCACCGTGCGCCGAAGCGCTGATGCGTTCGCGCTACAGCGCCTACGTGCTGGGGCTGATCGATTATCTGGTGGCAACCACCCTGCCCGCGCAGCAGCCGGGGCTGGATCGCCAATCGATCAGCAACTGGAGCGCGCAAAGCACCTGGCTCGGTCTTGAAGTCGAAAGCTCGGAAGTCTTCGGCGGCCAGCCGGAACACGCCTTCGTCACCTTCACCGCGCGCTGGCATGATGACCAGGGCGAACACAGTCATCGCGAGCGCTCATCCTTCGTGCAGAACGCCGGACGCTGGTATTTCATCGACCCGACCGTGTCGGTGAAGCTGGGGCGCAATGACCATTGCCTGTGTGGCAGCGGGCAGAAATTCAAGAAGTGCTGCTCGGGGTATTTCGGCGCGTAGACCGGCCGGCGACTAGACTGAGGGTCAAAGGGAGTTCTGCTCGATGCTCGGTCAACGTCACACATTGCGATGGGTTGTTCTGATGCTGATGTTGAACCTCGGCGGTTGCGCGTCGTGGTTCAGCGACGACAGCGTCGACCCCGCCGTGCATCTGGTGAAAGTCGAAGTGGTGCGGGCGAAACTGCTCGAACAGAAATTCATCCTGCATTTTCGCGTCGACAACCCCAACGACAGCGAGCTGACCGTGCGAGGTCTGGAGTACCGCATCCATCTGGCTGACATGCTGCTGGCCGAAGGCGAGCATGAGCACTGGTTCAGCGTCGGCCCCAAACACAGCGCGTACTTCAAGGTACCCATCCGCACGAACCTGTGGCCGAAGGTCAAGGACGTGGTGAAAATGCTGAAAAAATCCGATCAGCAGATTCCCTATCGCTTGCAGGGCGAAATGGAAACCGGTTTATTCATCGCCCACTACGTGCACCTGGAGCGCAATGGCGTGATAATCCCCGCCGATTTAATTCCGGAGCAACACCGATGACCCAGCAACCTCATGTCCACGGCCCTGACTGCAACCACGATCACGACCATCATCACGAGCATGACCACGGCCACGTGCACGGCCCGAATTGCGGCCACGCCCACCAGGAACCGGTGCGCAACGCCCTGAAAGACGTCGGCCGCAACGACCCGTGCCCTTGCGGCAACGGCAAGAAATTCAAGAAGTGCCACGGCGCCTGATCCGCCAGGCAAAGCCTTTCTTCGCCCGTCAGACCGCCATCGCGAGCAGGCTCGCTCCCACCTTCGACCGCGTTACTTCATATGGAACACGGTCCCCTGTAGGAGTGAGCCTGCTCGCGATGAGGCCGGCACATCCAGCAGGGTTGTCGCCTGATAAACCGCCATCGCTTGCAGGCGAGTTCCCATAAAAAACCGCCCCATCAGGCCGAGTGTCAGCTCGCCTGCAGTTGATCTTGATCGCTGGCGATGTCGAAGGCTTCGGAGCCTGAAAATCAAAAGCCCCTCACCCTAGCCCTCTCCCCGAGGGAGAGGGAACTGACCGTGGTGATTGGAAGATGTACGTCGCCCCGCAATACCGAGTCGGACGCAATTTTTGAACGGCCCATAAGTCGGCTCCCTCTCCAGGGGGAGAGGGCTGGGGTGAGGGGCGAATCCACCGAAAATCTCAAACCATGCGACGCTTCTAACCACTCAACAATGAGCGTTAGCTCGCGTGCTCTTGATCTTGATCTTGCGTCACCGGCGACATCGGAGCGAAGGGACCCGAGCCTGCGAGGGCCGAACGCAGGAGCAAGCCTTTTGGGTTACCTTTTTGGCGTTTGAAAAAGGTGACCCGCCGTAAAGGCGGAACCCTAAGCAGCCGTTACCGCAGCAACGGATATGTACTCAAACCAAAAAACTCAGCGCTTGAAAGAAAGCCATCGCGAGCAGGCTCACTCGTACAATCAGATATTCAGCCAGCCGCCAGAACCCGGGCACTGCTGACCACCATCGCATACTCCCCGTGCAGATTCCCCAACGACATACCATGCACCTCCTCAGCCGTTCGCGGTGTGCCGAAATAATCCACCTTGTCGAACGTAAAACACGCGTCCTCCACCACCCACGCAACAAACCCGAGATTGCCGGCAGTGCGCGCGGTTGATTCCACCGAGTTGTGAGTGGCTACGCCGGTAATCACCAGTTGTCCTATCCCCGCCTCGTGCAATCGCGCCTCCAGCCCGGTGGCAGAAAACGCATCCGGCACCTGCTTCTGGATCAGCCACTCGCCCTGCTGCGGCACAAATAGCTGCTGGAACTCCACACCCTCCTGCTCCGGCCAGAACACCGATTCCGGTGAGCGCGACAGATGCTGGACATGAATCACTGGGCGTTCCGTCCGGCGCCACAGCGCCAACAGATCAAGTATCCGTTCTTCCGCCTGCGGGTTATTTCTGCGGCCGAGACGCGGATGCAGAATGCCTTTCTGTTGATCAATGATGATTAATGCAGCGTTGCCTTTGAGCTCCATGGCGATTTTTCTCACGAGGTTTGATCGGTTTTCCTCAGTTCATCATCACCGCTTCGGCTCAGGCAACTGCAAACGCATCGACTGACCGCCGTACCACTGAAGAAATAACCGCTCGCCCCGCTTGCGCGGCCCTCGCCTGCTCACTAACGTAGCGCCTTTATTGCGCCCCCAGCCTTTGTCCCCAGGAGCTTCGCCCATGGCCTCGCCAGCCCTCACACATTTTTTTCCCCGGTTCGGCGTTGCCGCAGCAGTGGCCGGTGTCCTGGGCCTGTCCGGCTGCCAGACCTGGAACGCGCAGGACAGCTTGCCGCCGAGCTCCGGCGTGCAGCCGCTCAAGGGCCTGGCACAGAACGTGTCGGTGCGCCGCAATGCCATGGGCATGCCGTTGATCGAAAGCAACACCTTTCATGACGCGCTATTCAGCCTCGGCTATATCCATGCCAGCGACCGCATCAACCAGATGGTCACGCTGCGTCTGTTGGCGCAGGGCCGTCTGGCGGAAATGTCCGGGGCCTCGCTGCTCGATGCCGACCGCTACATGCGTGCGGTCAATCTGAAGAAGAGCGCCGGCGAGCTGTACAAGGCCTCGTCGCCGCGTCTCAAACGCTTCTTCGAAGTCTATGCGCGGGGCGTCAACGCTTACCTGTTCCGCTATGCCGACAAGTTGCCGGGCGATCTCGCCGCCAGCGGCTACAAGCCTGAATACTGGAAACCGGAAGATTCGGCGCTGATCTTCGCCCTGCTGAATTTCAGCCAGTCGGCCAACCTGCCGGAAGAAATGCAGTCGCTGGTGCTCGCACAAACCGTCAGCAGCGACAAGCTCGCCTGGCTGACGCCCTCCGCGCCGGATGAAAACCTGCCGCTGGCCGAGGCCGACAAGCTGCAAGGCCTCAAGCTAAACGGGCAGATTCCCGGGCTGAGCGAATTGAGCAACGCCAGCCAGCAACTGTCGGCGCTGAACCTGCTCGGTGCGACGTCGGCGAACAACTGGGCGATCGCCCCGCAACGCAGTCGCAGCGGCAAGAGCCTGCTGGCCAGCGATGCCCACGGGCCGCTGATGGCGCCGTCGCTGTGGAGCTTCGTGCAGATCCGCGCGCCGAAATACCAGGCGGCCGGCGTGACCATCGCCGGTTTGCCGATGGTGCTGGGCGGCTTCAACGGCAAGGTCGCGTGGAGCATGACCAGCGTGCTCGGCGACAATCAGGACCTGTTCCTGGAAAAAATCCGCCGTCAGGGCAGCAGCCTGACCTACGAGGTCAACGGCAAGTGGCAGCCACTGGGTGTGCGCAACGAAACCTATTTCGTCAAAGGCCAGCGACCGATTCGTGAAGCGGTGTACGAAACCCGTCACGGCGCGTTGCTCAACAGCGCTCAAGCGGCCGCGCAAGGCGGCGGTTTCGGCCTGGCCTTGCAGACACCGAGCTTCACCGACGATAAATCCCTGGACGCGTTTTTTGACCTGACCCGTGCGCAAACGGTCGAACGTGCTTCCGACGCCAGCCGCGAAATCCGCGCCATCACCGCCAATCTGGTGTTCGCTGATGCAAGCAACATTGGCTGGCAAGTCACCGGACGCTTCCCCAACCGCCGTGAAGGCGAAGGCCTGTTGCCCTCGCCGGGCTGGGAGGGTCGTTATGATTGGGACGGTTACGCCGACCCGATGCTGCACCCCTACGATCAGGACCCGGCGCAAGGCTGGCTCGGCACCGCCAACCAGCGCGTCATCCCCGACGGTTACGGCATGCAGTTGTCGAAATCCTGGGCGGCGCCGGAGCGCGGCGAACGCTTGGCGGAACTGGCTGGCGCCAGCAAACACGACAGCCGCAGCGTGATCGCCATGCAATACGACCAGACCACGACCTTTGCCGCCAAGCTGAAAAAAGTCTTTGAAGCGCCGGGCATGAAACAACCGCTGAAGCAGGCGATCGATGCCCTGCCGGAAACCGAGCGCAGCAAGGCCCGCGAAGCCTTTTTGCGGTTGATGGCGTTCGACGGCAAGCTCAGCCCGACCTCGGCAGATGCGGCGCTGTATGAACTGTTCCTGCAGGAAAGCATGAAGCAGATCTTCCTCGACGAACTCGGCCCGCAGTCGGGCCCGGCGTGGAAGGCGTTTGTCGCCAACGGGGATACGTCCTACGCAGCGCAGGCCGACCATTTGCTCGGCCGTGAGGACAGCCCGTTCTGGGATGACCTGCGCACCCCGCAAAAAGAAGACAAGGCGCAGATTCTCGCCCGCAGCCTCGCCGCTGCGATCAGTGCGGGCGACAGTCAGTTGGGCGGCGATCACCGCGCCTGGCAGTGGGGCAAGTTGCACAACTACCAGTGGAGCAATGCCAACGGCCAGACTGTGCGCGGGCCACTCGCGGCGGGTGGCGATCACACAACGCTGAATACGGCGGCGTACGCCTGGGGGCAGGATTTTGCGACCACGCGGGCACCGTCGATGCGTTTCATCGTCGACTTTGGCCAGGCTGAACCGCTGATGGGGCAAAACGGTACTGGGCAGTCCGGTAACCCGCTGAGCCCGAATTACCTCAATGGCGTCGATGCGTGGCTCAAAGGGCAATACATCGGTTTGCCGATGCACCCGCAGAACTTTGACCGGGTGTATGGCAAGACACGCCTGACTCTGACGCCCGGCAAGTAAACGCAGTTTTCCCTGTGGGAGCGAGCCTGCTCGCGAAGACGGAGGCACAGTCAGAATTGATGTGTCAGGTAAACCGCTTTCGCGAGCAGGCTCGCTCCCACATTGGCTTTTAATCGTTCCCACGCTCCGCGTGGGAATGCCTCAACGGACGCTCCGCGTTCGGCTCTGGAGGGGACGCAGAGCGTCCCGGGCTGCATTCCCACGCAGAGCGTGGGAACGATCAGAACCCGGTCCATCAGGTTGATATACCTCGTCAGACACTTCGCTCGGCCCCCTCTCCCTCCGGGAGAGGGCTGGGGTGAGGGTAGCGCGCCAAAACCGATCGAACTTCCAGCCTCACGCCCGCCTCATAACTAACAAGCCCCCCATTCCGGTCACGACATGGATCTTGTTATCGCCCGACCCGAAGGTCTCTATTGCCCCGCCGGGGATTTCTATATCGATCCGTGGCGCCCGGTCGAACGTTCGGTCATCACCCACGCGCACGGCGACCATGCACGAACCGGCAACCAGCACTATCTGTCCAGCAGCGCTAGCGAAGGGATTTTGCGCGCACGGCTGGGGCAAGACATCAACTTGCAGACCCTGCCCTACGGCCAGCGTCTGACGCACCACGGTGTCACCTTGAGTTTTCACCCGGCCGGCCATGTGCTCGGTTCAGCGCAGGTGCGCCTGGAATACGGTGGTGAAGTCTGGGTCGCGTCCGGCGATTACAAGGTCGAACCAGACGGCACCTGCGCGCCGTTCGAACCGGTGCGTTGCCACACGTTCATCACCGAATCGACCTTCGGCCTGCCGATCTACCGCTGGCAGCCGCAAGCGCAGATTTTCGCCGAGATCAATCAATGGTGGGCGGCCAATATCGCCGCCGGAAAAGCCAGCGTGTTGCTCTGCTATTCATTCGGCAAGGCTCAACGAATTCTCCACGGCATCGACGCCAGCCTCGGGCCGATCCTTAGCCACGGCGCGGTCGAGCCGTTGAACCGGGTCTATCGCGAGGCTGGCGTGTATCTGCCCCCGACGCTCTACGCCGGCGACATAAAGAAAAGCGACCCGATCATGCGCCAGGCGCTGGTCATCGCCCCGCCCTCGGCCGGCGGCAGTACGTGGGTGCGTCGTTTCGGCGAATTCAGCGACGGTTTCGCCAGCGGCTGGATGCGCTTGCGCGGCACCCGGCGGCGGCGCGGCGTCGACCGCGGTTTCGTGCTTTCCGACCACGCCGACTGGCCGGGCCTGCTATGGGCCATCGAACAAACCGGCGCGGAACGAGTGATGGTCACCCACGGTTCGATCGGCGTGCTGGTGCGCCATCTGCGTGAAAAAGGTCTGGATGCGCAAGGCTTCAACACCGAGTACGGCGATGACGAAGAAGAAAGCGGCGCCAGCGAGCCCGCGCTGGACAAGGTGCCGACATGAAAGCGTTTGCCGAGCTGTACGCCGAACTCGACGCGACCACCTCAAGCAACGCCAAACTGGCGGCGATGCAGGCTTACTTCGCCCAGGCCCAACCCCAGGATGCAGCGTGGGCGGTGTACTTTCTTTCCGGCGGCCGGCCCCGGCAACTGGTGCCGGTGAAAATCCTGCGAGAGCTGGCGGTCGAGGTTTCCGGCCTTGAACCGTGGCTGTTCGAGGAAAGCTATCAAGCGGTCGGCGATCTGGCGGAAACCATTTCGCTGGTATTGCCGGAGAACCTGCACAGCTCTGAAGCCGGCCTTGCTGAGTGGATTGAAGACAAACTGCTGCCGCTACGCGGCGAAACACCGGATTATCTCGCGCGACAACTGCCGGCACTGTGGGCGCAACTTGATCGGGCCAGCCTGATGCTGTGCATCAAACTGATCACCGGCAGCTTTCGCGTCGGCGTGTCGAAACTGCTGGTCACCCGCGCTTTGGCCGCGATGGCTGGGCTGGACAGCAAACGCGTCGCCCAGCGCCTCGTCGGCTACACCGACCTGTCCAACCGGCCGAACGCTGCCAGCTATCTGAAACTGATCGCCCCTGAGTCGGCTGACGAACATGCCCAGCGCGGCGGCCAGCCTTACCCGTTTTTCCTTGCGCATGCCTTGTCGCAACCGGTTGACCAGTTCGAAGCGCTGCTCGGTCCGGTCGATAACTGGCAGGTGGAATGGAAGTGGGACGGCATTCGTGCGCAGGTGGTCAAGCGTGACGGCCGTCTGTGGGTTTGGTCGCGGGGCGAAGAACTGGTCACCGAGCGTTTTCCCGAACTCGACGTGCTGGTGCATGGTTTACCGGATGGCACCGTAATCGACGGTGAAATTGTCGTCTGGAAAAGCAGCCATCCGAGCACCGAAGACGCTTTCGATCCGCAGTCCACGGCACCGCCAGCAGTGCAGCCCTTCGCCCTGCTGCAACAACGCATCGGCCGCAAAACCCTCGACAAGAAGATCCTCGAAGACGTGCCGGTGGTGGTGCTCGCCTACGACCTGCTGGAGTGGCAAGGCGAAGACTGGCGCAACCAGCCACAAGCCAAACGCCGCGAACAACTGGAAGCGGTGATCGCCCGTTGCAACAGCCCGGTGCTGTTGCCGTCGCCGGTGCTGACCGGCAGCGACTGGGCCGACCTCGCCCAGCAGCGCGAAGCCTCGCGACGTCTCGGGGTCGAGGGCATGATGCTCAAGGCGCGCGACGCGTTGTATGGCGTCGGACGCACTAAGGACATGGGCGTGTGGTGGAAGTGGAAAGTCGACCCGTTCAGTGTCGATGCGGTGTTGATCTATGCGCAGCGCGGACATGGTCGCCGGGCCAGTCTGTACAGCGATTACACCTTCGCCGTGTGGGACGGCCCGCCGGAGTCGAGCCAGCGTTCGCTGGTGCCGTTTGCCAAGGCCTATTCGGGGCTGACCGACGAGGAAATGCGCCAGGTCGACAGCATCGTGCGCAAGACCACCGTCGAGAAGTTCGGCCCGGTCAGCAGCGTCAAACCGAGCCTGGTGTTCGAACTGGGTTTCGAAGGCATCGCCCTGTCACGGCGGCACAAGAGCGGGATTGCCGTGCGCTTCCCGCGCATGCTGCGCTGGCGCAAGGATAAAACCGTCGAAGAAGCTGACAGCCTCGCTACCTTGCAGGATCTACTGGCCTGATCAAACTTTCTGCGACCGCGCCGCCGATCGTTCCCATGCTCTGCGTGGGAACGCCTCAACGGAAGCTACGCGTTCGGCTTTGGAAGGGACGCGGAGCGTCCCGGGCTGCATTCCCACGCAGAGCGTCGGAATGATCTGTTACGAACAGGCGAGCAGTGTAAAGACCCAAAACTGTGCAAGAATCCAGACCCAGCCAACCGCACGCACCAATCGCGTGCTCGCCCTCGTGTCTCAATCTTTTAAAACACCTGTTCGGCACTCTGGTTCGGAAATTGCTACTTTCTATAGGTCGTAAGCGTTGCAGTAACAATAATTCTGCGCCACAAGCGCTCATATTGGTTCTTAGGGATTGAATAATGAAAAAAGCATTGCTGACCCTTTCTGCACTGGCGTTGTGCATGGCCGCCGGCTCCGCGCTGGCCAAGGAATACAAAGAGCTGCGCTTTGGCGTTGACCCTTCGTACGCACCGTTCGAGTCGAAAGCGGCCGATGGCAGCCTGGTGGGTTTCGATATCGACCTGGGCAACGCGATCTGCGCCGAACTGAAGGTCAAGTGCAAGTGGGTCGAAAGCGATTTCGACGGCATGATTCCGGGCCTCAAGGCCAACAAGTTCGACGGTGTGATCTCGTCGATGACCGTGACCCCGGCCCGTGAGAAAGTCATCGACTTCTCCAGCGAGCTGTTCTCCGGTCCGACCGCTTATGTGTTCAAAAAAGGCTCTGGGGTCACTGCAGATGTCGCGTCGCTGAAGGGCAAAACCGTCGGTTACGAGCAAGGCACCATTCAGGAAGCCTACGCCAAAGCCGTACTGGACAAGGCTGGCGTAAAAACCCAGGCCTATCAGAACCAGGATCAGGTGTATTCCGATCTGACTTCCGGTCGTCTCGACGCCGGTATCCAGGACATGCTGCAAGCCGAACTGGGCTTTTTGAAGTCGCCTAAAGGCGCCGATTACGAAATCAGCCAGCCGGTCGACAGCGAATTGCTGCCAGCCAAAACGGCTGTCGGTATCAAGAAAGGTAACACTGAGCTGAAAGCGCTTTTGGATAAAGGTATCAAAGCGTTACACGACGACGGCAAATACGCCGAGATTCAAAAGAAACACTTTGGCGATCTGAATCTGTACAGCGGCAAATAATGCCCGGCGCCCATCCTCGATGGGCGCCTTTTCCATCCGTTCAGGTTGCTGATTTATGTTTGAAACCCTTCTGCAAAATCTGGGGCTGGCCTCCTTCAGTCTGCAGGGCTTCGGCCCGTTGCTGCTGGCAGGCACCTGGATGACCATCAAATTATCGGCGATGTCGCTGCTGGTGGCCGTGCTGCTCGGCCTGCTCGGCGCCAGTGCCAAACTGTCGAAAGTCAAACTGCTGCGCCTGCCCGCCCAGCTCTACACCACGCTGATTCGTGGCGTGCCGGACCTGGTGCTGATGCTGTTGATCTTCTACAGCCTGCAAACCTGGCTGACGTCGCTGACCGACTACATGGAATGGGAATACATTGAGATTGACCCGTTCAGCGCCGGCGTACTGACCCTGGGCTTCATTTATGGCGCGTATTTCACCGAGACCTTCCGTGGCGCGATCCTCGCGGTACCGCGCGGTCAGGTCGAAGCGGCCACCGCTTATGGTCTGAAACGCGGTCAGCGCTTTCGCTTCGTGGTGTTTCCGCAAATGATGCGTTTTGCCCTGCCGGGCATCGGCAATAACTGGATGGTGATGCTCAAGGCCACCGCGCTGGTGTCGATCATTGGCCTGGCCGATCTGGTCAAAGCGGCGCAGGACGCCGGCAAAAGCACCTATCAACTGTTCTACTTTCTGGTCCTTGCCGCTTTGATCTATCTGCTGATCACCAGTGCGTCCAACTTCATTCTGCGCAGGCTCGAACGCCGCTATGCAGCCGGTGCCCGGGAGGCCGTGCGATGATCGAACTCCTCCAGGAATACTGGCGTGCCTTCCTTTATACCGACGGCCAGAACATCACCGGGCTGGCGATGACGATGTGGCTGCTGACCGCCTCGATCTGCATCGGCTTCATCGTCTCGATTCCGCTGTCGATCGCCCGCGTCTCGCCGCACTTCTACATTCGCTGGCCGGTGCAGTTCTACACCTACCTGTTCCGGGGCACGCCGCTGTATATCCAGCTGCTGATCTGCTACACCGGGATCTACAGTCTGGCGGCGGTACGTGAACAACCGCTGCTCGACAGTTTCTTCCGCGATGCGATGAACTGCACGATCCTCGCTTTTGCCTTGAACACCTGCGCCTACACCACGGAAATTTTCGCCGGGGCGATCCGCAGCATGAACCACGGCGAAGTCGAAGCGGCCAAGGCTTATGGTCTCACCGGCTGGAAGCTGTATGCGTACGTGATCATGCCGTCGGCGTTGCGCCGGTCGTTGCCGTATTACAGCAACGAAGTGATCCTGATGCTGCACTCGACCACCGTGGCTTTCACCGCGACCATTCCCGATATCCTCAAAGTCGCGCGGGACGCCAACTCGGCGACCTTCCTGACCTTCCAGTCGTTCGGCATTGCCGCGCTGATCTACCTGACCATCACCTTTGCGCTGGTCGGCCTGTTCCGTCTCGCCGAACGGCGCTGGCTGGCCTTCCTCGGGCCGACACACTAGGCCCAGCTCAGGAAATAAAGAGATAAACAATGCGCCACCTGATTCATGACTTGCTGGCCCCGCTGCCGGGGACCGCTCGACAGATTCACAGCTTCCACTTCGGCCCGGAGCAGGCCAAGGGCAAGGTGTATATCCAGTCCTCGCTGCATGCCGACGAATTGCCCGGCATGCTCGTCGCCTGGCACCTCAAGCAACGTCTGGCCGAGCTGGAAGCCGCCGGCCGCCTGCGCAGCGAGATCGTACTGGTGCCGGTGGCCAATCCGGTCGGCCTTGAGCAAGTGCTGATGGACGTGCCGCTGGGCCGCTACGAGCTGGAGAGCGGGCAGAACTTCAATCGCTGGTTCGTCGACCTCAGCGAAGAAATCGGCAACGCCATCGAAGGCCAGCTCAGTGACGACCCGCAACACAACCTCGAACTGATCCGCGCCAGCCTGCGCGCCGCCCTCGCCCGCCAGACCGCCAGCACGCAACTGCAATCGCAGCGTCTGACCCTGCAACGGCTGGCCTGCGACGCCGACATGGTGCTCGACTTGCACTGCGACTTTGAATCGGTGGTGCACCTTTACACCACGCCGGAAGCCTGGCCGCAGGTCGAACCGCTGGCCCGCTACATCGGTGCGCAGGCGAGCCTGCTGGCCACTGATTCCGGCGGTCAGTCGTTCGACGAATGCTTCACCCTGCTCTGGTGGCAACTGAAGGAGCGCTTCGGCGAACACTTCGAGATTCCGCTGGGCAGTTTCTCGGTCACCGTCGAGTTGCGCGGTCAGGGTGACGTTACTCATCCGCTGGCCAGCCGCGACTGCCAGGGGCTGATCGATTATCTGATCCAGTTCGATGCGATTGTCGGCGAAACCAAGCCACAACCGTCCTTGCCGTACCCTGCCACGCCGCTGGCCGGCGTCGAACCGGTGACCACCCCGGTCGGTGGCCTGCTGGTATACACCGCCACCGCCGGGCAGTACCTGGAGGCCGGTCAGCAGATCGCCGAAATCATCGACCCGATCCACGACCGCGTCACCCCCATTCATTGCACCGCCGCGGGTTTGCTTTACGCACGCTCGCTGCGGCGCATGGCCACTGCCGGCATGGTCATCGCCCACGTCGCGGGCGCCGAAGCCTACCGCAGCGGCTACCTACTTTCGCCTTGAGGATGTTCGTCCCATGTACAAACTGACCGTTGAAGGCCTGCATAAAAGCTATGGCGACCATCAGGTGCTCAAAGGCGTTTCGCTCAAGGCCAAAACCGGCGACGTGATCAGCCTGATCGGCGCCAGCGGCTCGGGCAAAAGCACGTTTTTGCGTTGCATCAACTTTCTCGAGCAACCCAACGACGGCGCCATGAGCCTCGACGGCCAGTCGATCCGCATGGTCACCGACCGCCACGGCATGCACGTCGCCGACGCCAACGAGCTGCAACGCCTGCGCACGCGACTGGCCATGGTGTTCCAGCATTTCAATCTGTGGAGCCACATGACCGTGCTGGAAAACATCACCATGGCCCCGCGCCGGGTGCTGGGTTGCAGCAAACAGGAGGCCGACGACCGCGCGCGGCGCTATCTGGACAAGGTCGGCCTGCCGGCACGGGTTGCCGAGCAATACCCGGCGTTTCTCTCCGGCGGCCAACAGCAGCGCGTGGCAATTGCCCGGGCGCTGGCGATGGAACCGGAAGTGATGCTGTTCGACGAACCCACCTCGGCGCTGGACCCGGAACTGGTCGGCGAAGTGCTCAAGGTGATTCAGGGCCTGGCCGAAGAAGGCCGGACGATGATCATGGTCACTCACGAAATGAGCTTCGCGCGCAAAGTGTCGAATCAGGTGCTGTTCCTGCATCAGGGCCTGGTTGAAGAAGAAGGTGCGCCGGAGGATGTATTGGGCAATCCGAAAAGCGAACGGCTGAAGCAATTCCTCAGCGGCAACCTGAAATAAGGTTGCCACCCAACTCGCTCCCACAGGAGATATGCATCAACCCACAAAGTTAAACTTGTCCCCCCGCTCCGCTGTCTCTGAAAAAACCCCTCCAGAGCGCACGCAGCCGGCATGGCGAAATCCCCCGACCTTGCAAAAACCTGGTTCAGCGCCCGCGGCTGGAAGCCCTTCGCGTTTCAGAAACAGGTGTGGGCGGCGGTAAAAAATGGCGAGTCCGGGCTGCTGCATGCCAGCACCGGTGCCGGTAAAACCTACGCCGTGTGGTTCGCTGCGCTCAACCGCTACGCCCGTGCGCGCGCCCCCGTCGAAACACCGCGCAAACGCAAACCGCCCGCCGAACCGCTGACCGTGCTGTGGATCACCCCCATGCGCGCGCTGGCCGCTGACACCGCGCGCGCTTTGCAGGCACCGGTCGATGATCTGCAACTGCCCTGGAGCATCGGTCTGCGCACCGGCGACACCAGCAGCAGCGAGCGCGCCCGTCAGGGCCGGCGCCTGCCGACCGCGCTGATCACCACGCCAGAGAGCCTGACCCTGCTGCTTGCCCGCGCCGATGCGCGCACCGCGCTGTCGACCTTGCGCATGATCGTCGTTGACGAGTGGCACGAACTGCTCGGCAACAAGCGCGGCGTGCAATTGCAACTGGCCCTCGCGCGCCTGCGCCATTGGCAGCCGGATCTGATCGTCTGGGGTGTTTCCGCCACGCTTGGTAATCAATCCCACGCTGAACAGGTGCTGATCCCACAGGGTGGGGGCGTGAGTGTGCAAGGACAAAGCGAAAAAGCCCTGACCGTCGACACCCTGCTGCCACCGGCCATCGACCGTTTTCCGTGGGCCGGGCACATCGGCCTGAAGATGCTGCCGCAAGTCGTCGCCGAACTGGACGCCTGCGCCAGCAGCCTGGTGTTCACCAACACCCGGGCGCAATCGGAAATCTGGTATCAGGCCCTGCTTGAAGCGCGACCGGACTGGGCGGGGTTGATCGCCTTGCATCACAGCTCGCTGTCGCGCGATACCCGTGACTGGGTGGAGCAGGCACTGAAGGACGGCCACCTGAAAGCCGTGGTGTGCACCTCCAGTCTGGACCTGGGTGTGGATTTTCTGCCGGTCGAGCGCGTGCTGCAGATTGGTTCAGCCAAAGGCGTCGCACGTCTGATGCAACGGGCCGGGCGTTCCGGTCACGCACCGGGGCGCACCTCGCGCGTGACGCTGGTGCCGACCCACAGTCTGGAACTGATCGAAGCAGTGGCCGCCCGCGATGCGGTCGAGCAGCGGCGCATCGAGCCGCGCCTGTCGCCACACAAGCCTTTGGATGTGCTGGTGCAGCATCTGGTCAGCATGGCCCTTGGCGGTGGGTTTATTCCTGAAGAGTTGTACGAAGAGGTCCGTGGCGCCTGGGCTTATCGCGACCTGACCCTGGCTGACTGGGCCTGGGCGCTGGCTTTCGTACGCCATGGCGGCATGTCTCTTACAGCTTATCCGGACTACCGCAGGGTCGAGCCCGACGAACATGGCGTCTGGCGCGTGCCGGATGCGCGTCTGGCGCGGCGCCACCGGATGAGCATCGGCACCATCGTCAGCGATGCGAGCATCAATCTGAAGTTCTGGAGCAAGGGCGGCGGTGGCAAGCAATTGGGCAGCGTCGAAGAAGGTTTTATCGCCCGATTGAAACCCGGAGACGGTTTCTTGTTCGCCGGGCGCTTGCTGGAATTGGTGCGAGTGGAAAACATGACCGCCTACGTCAAACGCAGCACCGCGAAAAAAGCTGCGGTGCCGCGCTGGAATGGCGGGCGCATGCCGCTTTCCAACGAGCTGGCCGAAGCCGTGGTCAGGCGCTTCACCGCAGCCGCTCAAAGCGAGTTTGCCGGCCCGGAAATGCACGCCTTGCGGCCCTTGCTGGACACGCAGATGCGCTGGTCCGGCCTGCCCACCGCGGAAAACCTGCTGGCCGAGGTACTGAAATCCCGCGAAGGCTGGCACCTGTTTCTTTACCCGTTCGCCGGGCGCCAGGTGCATCTGGGGCTGGCCAGCCTGTTGGCCTGGCGAGTCAGCCAGCGCCAACCTGTGACGTTCTCGATAGCGGTGAATGATTACGGACTGGAACTGCTCAGTGCCACGCCCGTCGATTGGGCTGAACATTTGAATGGTGCGCTGTTTAATGCCGATCACTTATTGGCCGACGTGCTGGCCAGCCTCAACGCGGGCGAACTGGCGCTACGGCGCTTTCGCGAGATCGCGCGGATCGCCGGGCTGGTCTTCGCCGGTTATCCCGGCGCGCCGAAAAGCACCCGCCAGGTGCAGGCGTCGAGCGGTTTGTTCTTTCAAGTATTCAAACAATACGACGCCGACAACCTGCTGCTGGCCCAAGCCGGGGAGGAAGTGTTGCGTGAAGAACTGGATATCGCTCGACTGGAGCAGACCTTGCAGCGGATCAATCGGATGAAACTCGATGTGCATTTGATCAAACGCCCGACACCGCTGGGCTTTCCGCTCTTGGTCGAGCGCATGCGTGAAAGCATGAGCTCGGAAAAACTGGCTGACAGGATCAGAAGAATGGTGGGTGATCTGGAAAAAACCGCTGACAACGGCAAGTCGTCATGAGCGCGGCATATCCGGTGCGCCTGGCCGGTGAAGAATTGTGGTTGCTGCCGGAGAAAGCCCTGTACTGGCCAGCGCAGGAGGCACTGCTGATTGCCGACGTACATTTCGGCAAAGCAGCGGCCTATCGCAGCCTTGGCCAGCCGGTGCCGCATGGCACCACTGCGAGCAATATTGCGGTGATCGACGCGTTGCTGGCGAGGCTGCCGTGCCGCCAGTTGATCTTCCTCGGCGATTTTCTTCACGGACCTGGCTCACATGCGCCAAATACGCTGAACGCGTTGGCCGAGTGGCGGGCGCGGCACGCTGATCTGCCGATGACGCTAATTCGCGGCAATCACGACAAACGCGCGGGCGACCCGCCGGCCACGCTGCATATTCGCGTGGTGCCAGAACCGCTGCTGCTGGGCCCGTTCGCCTTGCAACATGAACCCGACCCGCATCCCGAGCGGCACGTACTCGCCGGCCATGTACACCCGGTCTATCGACTGCACGGTAAAGGGCGGCAAAGCTTGCGTCTGGCCTGTTTCAGGCTGGGCGAGCGCATCAGCCTGATGCCGGCATTCGGTGCGTTCACCGGGGGCTTTCAGGTCGAGCGCGACGAAACCTGCAGAGTCTTCGTGATCGGCGATAACGAAATATGGCCCGTCAGTTAGTCGCTGACGGGCCATACCGGTGAGAGTGAATCAGGCGACAGGCGCCGGAGGCGGTTCGTCCGGCAGGGTCGGCTCGCCGGGTTCGGTCGGTTGTTCATTGGGAGTATCGGGATCGGGCTGACCGGGAACTCCGCCAGCCGCGCTCAGAGGCGGATGCGCCAACAAGGACCAGGCCAATACGCCAACCTGATTGGGCTCAAGCCTTGCCAGTTCGGCAGTGATTTGCGGATCGATCTTCATAGGGCACTCCTCGGCGAAGGCCCGTTTCGCTGGAAACAAAAACGGGCAGTACACCTCATAGAGTGCCTGCCCGCCAAAGAATTCCCGCGTTCTGTCGGAAGACCGATCAGGTGCGCGGCAGGGTCACGCCACGCTGGCCCTGGTATTTGCCGCCACGGTCCTTATAGGACACTTCGCATTCCTCATCGGATTCGAGGAAGAGCATCTGCGCCACACCTTCGTTGGCGTAGATTTTCGCCGGCAGGTTGGTGGTGTTGGAGAACTCCAGCGTGACGTGGCCTTCCCACTCGGGTTCCAGCGGCGTGACGTTGACGATGATGCCGCAGCGCGCGTAGGTGCTTTTGCCCAGGCAGATGGTCAGCACGTTGCGTGGAATGCGGAAGTATTCGACGGTGCTGGCCAGCGCGAAGGAGTTCGGCGGGATGATGCAAACGTCGCTGTGGATGTCGACGAAGCTGCCGGCGTCGAAGTTCTTCGGGTCGACAATGGCCGAGTTGATGTTGGTGAACACCTTGAAGTGGTTGGTGCAGCGCACATCGTAGCCGTAGCTCGATACGCCGTAGGAAATCACCCGGCTGTCGTCGCTGCCGCGCATCTGGCGCTCGACTAACGGTTCGATCATGCCGTGTTCCTGCGCCATGCGGCGAATCCACTTGTCCGATTTGATGCTCATGGCGGGGTTGTCCTGAATAGCGAGGTGGAAAAAATTCTGTCCGGCATCTTACCGGGCGCGCCGCGCCGTTCAAAGTGCGCACTGCAATTCTCGGCGAACACCCCGTATTTACGCGATGTGGCGACGAACCGTCGCACCGCCGATCCCGAAAACACAGAAACCTTTGCAACAAGCATTGGCACGTTCCGGAAAAAGGGTTAAGGTGGCGTCACTGTGTTGCTTGTGTCACTGAGAATCTCTACACGATATGTTGAATTTCGATCCAACCATCTACAAGAA
>Ga0308159_1002816_pt1 | contig 19078 bp, 21 predicted proteins | sample PhyCR1_FD_201040 | JGI IMG/M metagenome (GOLD analysis project Ga0308159, IMG submission 201040) | Phyllosphere microbial communities from UC Gill Tract Community Farm, Albany, California, United States - DLSLC.R1 | ecosystem: Host-associated > Plants > Phyllosphere > Unclassified | place: USA... | reverse complement strand
CACGTTCCAGAAATGCACTTCCAGTGAGGACAGATTCCATGCAAGACGTCGTGATTGTTGCTGCCACCCGCACCGCCGTGGGCAGCTTCCAGGGTTCACTGGCGAACATTCCGGCACCGGAACTGGGCGCCGCTGTGATCCGTCGCCTCTTGGAACAGACCGGCCTGGACCCGGCCGAAGTGGATGAAGTCATCCTCGGCCAAGTGCTCACCGCTGGCAGCGGCCAGAACCCGGCGCGCCAGGCCTCGATTCTCGCCGGCCTGCCACATGCGGTGCCCAGCCTCACCTTGAACAAGGTCTGCGGCTCGGGCCTCAAGGCCCTGCACCTGGGCGCCCAGGCCATTCGTTGCGGTGACGCCGACGTGATCATCGCCGGCGGCATGGAAAACATGAGCCTGGCGCCGTATGTGCTGCCCGCCGCGCGCACCGGTTTACGCATGGGCCACGCCAAGATGGTCGACAGCATGATCACCGACGGCCTGTGGGATGCGTTCAACGATTACCACATGGGCATCACCGCCGAGAACCTGGTGGACAAGTACGGCATCAGCCGTGAAGCCCAGGACTCGTTCGCCGCAGCGTCCCAGCAAAAAGCCGCCGCCGCCATCGAGGCCGGGCGTTTTGTCGATGAGATCACGCCGATCCTGATTCCCCAGCGCAAAGGCGACCCGGTGGCCTTCGCCGTGGATGAACAGCCACGCGCCGGCACCACCGCCGAGTCCCTGGCCAAGCTGAAACCTGCGTTCAAGAAAGACGGCAGCGTCACCGCTGGCAACGCTTCCAGCCTCAACGACGGCGCCGCGGCGGTGCTGCTGATGAGCGCCGACAAAGCCAAGGCCCTCGGCCTGCCGGTATTGGCGCGCATCGCTAGCTACGCCAACGCCGGCGTCGACCCAGCCATCATGGGCATCGGCCCGGTCTCGGCCACTCGTCGTTGCCTGGACAAAGCCGGTTGGAGCCTGGGTGACCTGGACCTCATCGAAGCCAATGAAGCCTTCGCTGCGCAATCCCTGGCCGTCGGCAAAGAGCTGGAATGGGACGCCGACAAGGTCAACGTCAACGGCGGCGCCATCGCCATTGGCCACCCGATCGGCGCCTCAGGCTGCCGCGTGCTGGTGACCCTGCTGCATGAAATGATCAAGCGCGATGCCAAGAAGGGCCTGGCGACCCTGTGCATCGGTGGCGGCCAGGGCGTCGCCCTCGCCCTCGAACGCAACTGATTCAACGAGCAACACGGAAAAGGCCTGGTTCCACGAAAACCAGGCCTTTTCTTTATGCGACCCTACTGAAAAAAGCAGTTCAAAGGCCCCCGCCCACATTGGTTCTGCATTGTCAGCCCGTCCGGGGCACCGCAAACACCGCATTCGCCCGCGCCACCACTTTCTCTCCTACCTGCAGGCTCACTGTGGCAAACGCCATCTGCCGCCCGCGCTTGTGGTGCTCCAACCGCACCACAATCCACTCCCCCACCTGCACCGCGCCCAGGTAATCCAGGTTCATGCTCGCGGTGATCAACGGCAGCGGCGGGTCACTGGAAAACGCCATCGCGTACCCCATGCCAATATCCGCCAGGGTCGCCAACACTCCCCCATGCACTGTGCCCCGCCCATTGGCGTGGCGATTGTCGGCCCGCAAGCCGATCTCCAATTGCAGGCCTTCCCCCCGGCAATACGCCGGGCCTAACAGATCAAGCAGGGGACTGCTGCGGGGTAGCGAGACAAAACCTTCAGGCACGGTGTGGGCAATCATGGCGGATTCTTCCTTGGAGTCGGGCTTGAGGTGTACGCCAGGCCACACGTGGCAACCATCACCATCAGCCACGCAAATCCCCCACGATGCTTTGCGTTAATCCACCAGACCCGCTTTAATCGCCGTCAATTCCCCCTGATCCCAAGGAACAGCAATGCGCCATCTGGACGGCAAACCCCATTCCTACCTCGTGCTCTTGCTGGCAGCGTTGGCCATGGCCGGCTGCTCGCCCAAGGACCACTCCCGCGCACGGGTGATCAACGGCGAACAAAGCCAGGCCGGCGCTCAATTGGCCTACGAGCACGAACTGAGCCTGGCCCTGCCCGGCGTCCTGCTCGCCCCTCGTATGCAAGCCACCCGCGAAGCGTGTGAAACGGCACGCTTTGGCGCGTGCAACATCCTCGGCATCACCGAAGACGGCAGCGGCGGCCAGATCATCCTGCGCATCGCGCCCACCGGGGTGGAACCGATGGTCGCGATGGCTGCTGAAGGCGGCAGACTGGGGCAACGCATCACCACCGCCGAGGACTTGGCCGATGCCGTCGCCGACGTGCGTCGTCGCCAGGATCGGCTGCAAGCCCAGCAACAGCGGCTGGATGAGTTGGCCAAACGCAAGGACATTACCGTCAGTGACCTGATTGCCTTGAGCAAGGAACAGGCGTCCATCGAAAACGAGCTACAGCAACTGGCCCAGGTTGCCGCCGGCCAGCAACGGCGTATCGACACCAACCGCGTGACGCTGAACTTCCGTTCCTCTGATGGTGCCAACCAGTCGTCGCGGTTCAGCCGTATGTTCAGCAATTTGGGCGAAAACCTGGTGGAAGGCACTGCCGATGCCCTGGAGCGATCAAGCTATGTGCTGCCGTTCGTCATCCTGGCGTTCCCGGTCGTGTGGTTATGGGTGTGGCTGTGGCGGCGCTTTGTCAAACGCCGCAGCTGATCAGCGCTTCATGCAACGCTGATAGCGCTCGTCGACCCGCTTGGCGAACCACGCCGTGGTCAGGTTGCGGGTGATCTTGGGGCTCTTGAGCACGATGCCCGGCAGGATTGCCCGTGGCATTGGCTTGCCCGCGGCCTTGTCGGCCAGGGCAAACACGCGCTTGTAGAGTGGGGTGTCCTCGAAGTCCAGTTGCTCGCCCTGCTCCAGCTGGCTGCGGATGCTGGGGTTGCGCATATCCAGCTTCGCGCCCAATGAACGCACCGCCAGCTCAGTGGTACCGGGGAGCAAAGAACCGTAGCGAATCAAGTCCCCATCCAGCGCCAACTCGATGCCCGAGGCGCGGCTGACGGCGGCCTGGAACGCGGCGTTGCGACTGGCGTACCAACCGGCATTGAAGTCGGCGAAGCGATACAGCGGTTGGTCATAATTCACCGGGTAGCCGAGCAAATGCGCGATGCCGAAGTACATGCCGCCACGGCGGGTAAAGACCTCGCGGCGAATGCTGCCGTCCACCGTGTAGGGATAACCCCGGGCCTGCTTTTGCGCAAAGTCGATACTCACCTGCATCGGGCCTGCGGTGTGCACCGGGTTGAAACCACCAAACAGCGTGTTGCCCAGGGGCACCATGCTGATGAAGTCATCGAAGATGCCGCTCAGGTCCCTCTCAGTGCGTGCGGCGCTCAGGCGGTCGGCATACGTCTTGCCGGTGGGCGAACGCAGTTGAAGGGCGCTGCGTACCACGAAGGCGGGCACATGGACCTTGGCGGCGCGACGTTGGATCTCGTCCTGGGCGATCTTGCCCATGTTCGGCACGGGCGGGTCGACCTGATAGGTGGACTCCTGCTCGGTGACCGCCAGCACGGCGCAGATGTTTTCTGTGCTGGGGTAGATTTTCTGGGTGTCAAAGGCGGTGTAGATGTCCTGCGCCCAACCATTGCGGTCCGGCACTGTGGCCGGCAGCAGGCGCACAATCTGCGCCTTCACCTCGGTCTCGCTGCGCTCCGGCTGTTGCGGGTTGCGCGTAGTGGAGCAACCGGCCAGCACCAGCAAGGTGGCAAGGCAGAGGATCAGGCGGCTTGAATACATGGGGCTTCCTTGGGTGACGACGGGCCGGGCATTGCAGATATCGACCGATAAGTCTGACCAGGGTTCGCCAACCTGATGCGCTCGCCAGGGGCCAACAGAACGTGACAGGATCGGTCATGGACCATGCGTACACGGAGTTTGAATGCCATGCCCAGCCTGAACTTCCTGATGACCTGCCTGATTGTCGTATTGATTCCCGGCACCGACGTGGTAAATGCTGGTACTGAGCGCTGTATTCATGGCGATGACGCTTGCGGTGTTCGTGGTGTATGGCCTGCTGGCCAATGTCTTTCGCCGTGCAGTGATTGAGTCACCACGGGTTCAACATTGGTTGCGCCGCAGCGTTGCGGCGGTCTTTGCGGGGCTGGGGTTGAACCTGGCGTTTGCGCAGCGCTGACACCAGACAAAAAAATGCAGGCGCTGGCTTGCCAGCCCCTGCAGTGGCTGTGGGGGGTTAGATCCCTGCCAACGCCAGGTCCATCGCGAAGTAGGTGAAGATCAGGTCCGCACCCGCGCGCTTGATCGATCCCAGGGTCTCACGCACCACTCGGTCCTCATCGATCGCGCCGGCCTGGGCGCCGAACTTGATCATCGCGTATTCGCCGCTCACCTGATACGCCGCCACCGGCAGGCGCGAGGCTTCGCGGATGTCGCGGATGATGTCGAGGTAGGCGCCGGCGGGCTTGACCATCAGCGCATCCGCGCCTTCCTGTTCGTCCAGCAGCGATTCGCGCACGGCTTCGCGGCGGTTCATCGGGTTCATCTGGTAGCTTTTGCGGTCGCCCTTGAGTGCGCTGCCGCCGGCTTCGCGGAACGGACCGTAGAGCGCCGAGGCGAATTTGGTCGAATACGCCATGATCGGGATATGGGTGAAACCGGCGTCATCCAGGGCGCGTCGAATCGCCTGGACCTGGCCGTCCATCGCCGCCGAGGGGGCGATGACGTCGGCTCCGGCACGTGCCGCCGCCACGGCTTGCTTGCCGAGGTTGACCAGCGTCGCATCGTTGTCGACCTGGGCGCCGTGCATGACGCCACAGTGGCCGTGGTCGGTGTACTCGCAGAAGCAGGTGTCGGACATCACGATCATCTCAGGCACCGCGTCCTTGATGATCGAGGACATGCGCGAGACCAGGCCGCGCTCTTTCCAGGTATCGCTGCCGCTGGCGTCCAGGTGGTGGGACACGCCAAAGGTCATCACCGACTTGATACCGGCACGGGCATAGCGCTCGATCTCGCCGGCCAGTTTTTTCTCGGGGATACGCACGACGCCCGGCATGCTGGTGATGGGCACGAAGTCGTCAATTTCTTCTTCGACGAAGATCGGCAGCACCAGGTCGTTGAGGGTAAATTCGCTTTCCTGGAACAAGCCACGCAGCTCCGGGGAGCGGCGCAGGCGGCGTGGACGGGCTTGGGGGAACTGGCTGGTCATGGCGGTCCTGAAAAAAATGGCAGAAAACTTTGGGGCGAAAGCTTATGCCCCCAGGGCCCCGCAGCACAAACGCCAAGGGGCCAACAGTGTATTGCGTGGGCCGTAACAATTTATTGATCTAGAGCTGTACTCGTCCGTCGATGCACACCGCGACGGCGCCACCAACCCAGATTTCATCGCCCTGGCGCTCAACGAGGATTCGCCCCGCACGTCCTATGGCCGTGCCCTGGCTGACCACATAGCGCTCGGGGGCCAGCCCCTCACCGAGCAACCATTGAGCGAGCCCGGCGTTCAAGCTGCCAGTGGCCGGGTCTTCCTGGGCCCCGTCGCCGGCGATAAAGGCACGCACTTCAAAGTGCGTCTCCACATCGTCACGAGCCGGGTCACAAGGGGCGATCACACCGACGGCCAAACCCAGCAATTGCGAGTAATCCGGTTGCAACGCCAGCACCTGGTTGCGCTCGGCCAGCATCACTGCCAGCCAGCCCGCGCCGTTGTCGACCCACTGGCTACGAAGAATCGCTCCAGGCGCCAACCCCAACGCCACGCGCACGCGTTCTATCACGCTGGCCTCCACCGGTCCTGCGCGCAACAGCGGCGGCGCGATAAACGCCAGTTCATCGCCCTGGCGGCGGATACGCACCAGGCCGATTTCGCACTCCTGGATGATTTCGTCGCCTGTAGGAATGCCACCGGCCTGCAGCCACGCGTAGCAACTGCCCAGCGTCGGATGCCCGGCGAACGGCAGCTCCTTCAAGGTGGTGAAAATGCGCACCCGGTAGTCAGCCCTGGGATCGCGGGGCGTCAGCAAGAACGTGGTTTCGCTGAGGTTGGTCCAGTTGGCAAAGTCCGCCATCTGCTGGTCGCTCAGGCTGTCGGCACCGAACACCACCGCCAGCGGGTTGCCTTTGAGCGACACGCGGCTGAATACGTCCAGCTGTTTGAAATCGAAAGTCGGCATGGTTCAACCCGGAATATTAAGGCCACGTATCACTGCTGGCCGTGCGACGAAACCGTCCAGCGCGCGCAGTACATTGGGGAAGTCGGCAATCCCTACAAGGTCACCGGACTCGTAGAAGCCGATCAGGTTGCGGATCCATGGGAAGGTCGCGATGTCAGCGATGCTGTACTCGTCGCCCATGATCCAGGTACGGCCCAGCAGGCGCTTCTCCAGCACGCCCAGCAAGCGCCGGGACTCGGCGGCGTAGCGGTCGCGAGGGCGCTTGTCTTCATAGGCCTTGCCGGCGAATTTGTTGAAGAACCCCAGTTGGCCAAACATCGGGCCGATCCCCCCCATCTGGAACATCAGCCACTGGATGGTTTCGTAGCGGGTGGCAGGGTCTTCGGAGAGCAGCTGGCTGGTTTTCTCGGCCAGGTAAATCAGGATCGCGCCCGACTCGAACAACGCCAGCGGCACGCCGCTGGGGCCATTGGGGTCGATGATCGCGGGGATCTTGTTGTTGGGGTTCAGGGACAGGAACTCGGGAGACAACTGGTCCTGGGTCTCGAAGCTGACTTTGTGCGCCTCATAGGGCAGGCCCAATTCTTCGAGCATGATCGACACTTTTACCCCGTTGGGCGTGGGCAGCGAGTACAACTGCAAACGCTCGGGATGGTGAGCCGGCCATTTGCTGTTGATCGGGAAAGCGGCGAGTGGGTTCATTGGGAAGTCCTCAAGGCAGCATGCGCCGTTAAGCTCAGAAAGCCCCCATGATAGTCATCCCCACGGTGTCCTGCATGGGTCATCAATGCGCAACATCGGCTGGCTATTATCCCGCATGGGCGAACCAATAGGCCCACATGCACTCTCAAGTGCGCTCGTACGGTGAATGGAGGCGCCTCGCTCTATCGACAGGGAAAACCGCAGGACGCCGGATGCGTCACTGGGGCCGGGCTTGTCCGCCTTAATCCGATGCACTGAAGACTCGACACCCATGACAATCAAGCCTCTGTGCCTTGCGCTGCGCCTGAAGCGATATTCATACATCATGTTGCCGCTGTTATTAGTCGGCGGCGCTCTCGGCCTGACCCTGGAGTCGCGCGTCAGCAGCGCCGACCAGGTGGACGGCGTGCAAACCCTCGTGTTCCTGCGCCATGGTGAAAAACCCGCCGGCGGCCTGGGGCAACTCAATTGCCAGGGCCTCAACCGTGCGATGAACCTGGCCACGGTATTGCCGGAAAAATTCGGCAAGGCCAATTTCGTCTTCGCCGCCAACCCGACACGCAATGTGGAGGAAGGTGAGCTGGACAATTCCTACAGCTACATTCGACCGCTGATGACCATCAGCCCCAGCGCGATCAAGCTGGGCCTGCCGGTGAACATCAAGTTTTCCGCGAATGACACCAGCGCCCTCGCCGATGAACTGGTGGAAGACAAGTATCACAACGCCATCATCTACACCGCCTGGTCCCACGGCTACCTGCCGGAGTTGATCAACAAGGTGGCCAGTGAAGCCTCGGGCGAAAAGCACACCATCACCGACGACTGGTCCGGCAGTGACTACGACACCCTGTATGTACTGACGCTGACCTGGCACAACGGCAAGGCTTCCCTGCTGAGCCGCAACTACAAGCAAGGCTTGAACGATGGCGACCAAAGCTGCCCGGAACCGACACAGGTGAGTGCCGACAGCTGACAGCGTATGATGCGCCGCTACTGACTCACCTGCGGATCATCACCATGCCCAATCTCACCTCCTCCAAGCCTGACAGGGGCTGGTCTTTCTGGTGGAAACCTGCGCTATTCCTGCTGGTCGCCTGCGTGGGCCTCTACTATGTGAAATGGTCGCCCTACTACCTCAAGGCCTTCGTTGCCGCCGACAGCCACAGCATTGGCGCCTCCATTCTCAACGATCAGCAAAGCGCGCCACTGGCCGCCGCGCTGGCCTATGCCCAGGTGTATTTCCTGGCGATCTGGAAGGCGGCCGTGCTGGCGGTAGTCCTTGGCTCACTCCTGCAAGTACTGATCCCCCGCGACTGGCTGCTGCGCCTGTTTGGCCGTGCAGGGTTGGGATCGACCTTGCGCGGCGGGCTGTTCGCCCTGCCTGGGATGATGTGCAGTTGTTGCGCGGCCCCCGTCGCCGCGGGCATGCGGCGCCAACAGGTGTCAGTGGGCGCGGCGCTGGCATTTTGGATCGCCAACCCGGTGCTCAACCCTGCCACCCTGGTGTTCATGGGCTTTGTGCTCGGCTGGGGCTTTACCGCGTTGCGCCTGGTAGCAGGCGTGGTGCTGGTGGTGGGCGTGTCCCTGGTGGCACAGCGCATTGCGCGGCCAGACCAGCTGCCGCAAGCCGCACTGGGCGCCGTGGCAGAGGTCAGCGCGGGCGAGTCGCAACCGTTCCTCAGCCGCTGGTTGCGTACCCTGTGGCAGCTGTTCTGGAACACCATCCCGATCTACATCCTGGCGGTGCTGATATTGGGCGCGGCACGGGTCTGGCTGTTCCCGCATGTGGATGGCGCCATGGCCAGCAGCCTGATATGGCTGGTGCCATTGGCGATTGTCGGCACGCTGTTCGTGATTCCAACGGCCGCGGAGATCCCTATCGTCCAGACCATGATGGCACTGGGCATGGGCACTGGACCCGCGGTGGCCCTGCTGATGACCCTGCCCAGCGTAAGCCTGCCGTCACTGCTGATGCTGCGCAAGGATTTCGATACGCGCGTGCTGGTGACGGTGGCTGGGTTGACCATGCTGGTAGGGGTGCTTTGCGGGCTGATCGGTTCGGCTATCCTCTAGCCAGCAAACGCTCTCGCAGATACGCCACCACCGCCCCTTGCTCTCCTGCAAACTCGATCCGTGCGCCTTTGCTTTCACGCTGGAAGGCGTACATCGGGTCGTAATACTCGCGCAACAGCCCTTCGATCCACACCCGGTGCAAATCCACTGCACCGGTGCGCGCCTGTTCCGCCAGCGCATCCTGCATAACCGCCTGAAGTCTCTGGAAACGTTCACCGCCCAAGCGTTTGTGGATGTTGGACAGGCTCTGGGTCAGGCGCTCGGCAAACACTGCATGGCCCTGCTCGCCAAATGCCCCGATGAACTCGGCACACAGGTCCACCACGTAGTCACGCAGGATACGCTCGACCCGCCCTTCAACGCTGTCCTCCAGCCACACCATGGGGAAGGCCTGCATGCCTTTGTGCAACGGCAACGGTAATGCACAACTGCCAATCATGCGGCTTTCGTCCTCGACCACGAACTGTTCGATGCCTTTCGCGCGCTTTTTCAGCAGGTCTATCGCCAGGCGGTTTTCGAAGTCGATGTTGGACGGCTGCGCCGTGGCGCGCTTGCCAAAGCTGGAACCGCGATGGTTGGCATGACCCTCCAGGTCCAGGGCATTGTTTAAATGGCCGAGCACTTCGGTCTTGCCGGTGCCGGTCATACCGCCCAGCAACACGAAGTCACACTGCGTGGCAGCTTGCTCGACAGTCTCCAGCAAAAAGGTGCGCATGGCTTTGTATCCGCCACCGACTCGCGGGTAATCGATGCCCGCCTCCGTCTTCAGCCATTGCTGAACGATCTGCGAACGCAAACCGCCGCGAAAGCAATACAGGTAACCCTGCTGATTCGCCTGGGCGAACCGCGCCCACTGTTCGATGCGCTCGGCCTTGACCCGCCCGGACACCAGCTCGTGCCCCAGCACGATTGCCGCCTGCTGGCCTTGCTGCTTGTAGCAGGTGCCGACCCGCTGACGCTCGTCATCGGTCATCAGTGGCAGGTTGATCACACCCGGAAAGGCGCCTTTCGCGAACTCGACCGGCGCGCGGGTATCCATCATCGGCCGGTCATTGAGGAAAATGTCGCGGTAATCGGTGATGTCCGGCGTCATCAAAACACCTCTACCGCGTGGGTCTGTCGCTCGACCAGCTCACCAATAGGCTCAAGGCTCAGGCCCAGTTCGGCCGCCACGGCCTGGAACTCGGCATCGCCTTCGGGGGTCACCGCGATCAACAGGCCGCCGCTGGTCTGCGGATCGCACAGCACACGCTTGTGCAACTCCTGCAGGCGCCCGAGCTTGCTTGAGTAACTGTCGAAGTTACGCAGGGTGCCACCTGGCATGCAGCCTTGGTCCAAGTAGTCCTCGATCCCCGGCAGGCGTGGAACGCTCGCGTATTCGATACGTGCCGACACACCGCTGCCATCAGCCATTTCCACCAGATGGCCCAAGAGGCCGAAGCCGGTGACGTCGGTCATGGCCGTGACACCCGCCAATTTGCCGAAACGGCTGCCAGGCTTGTTCAGGGTACACATCCAGTCACGAGCCAGGCCGATGTCCACCTCACGCAACTTGCCCTTCTTCTCAGCGGTGGTGAGGATGCCGATGCCTATGGGCTTAGTGAGGTACAACCGGCAACCAACCGTGGCGGTATCGTTGCGTTTCATGTGGCGCTTTTGCACGATGCCGGTCACGGCCAGCCCGAAGATCGGCTCCGGGGCGTCGATGGAGTGGCCGCCCGCCAGGGGAATACCGGCTTCGTCGCACACCGAACGGCCACCACGGATCACCTCTCGGGCAATCTCCGGCGCCAGTACGTTTACCGGCCAGCCGAGAATGGCGATCGCCATCAGCGGGTCACCGCCCATGGCATAGATATCGCTGATCGCGTTGGTGGCGGCAATCCGGCCGAAATCGAAGGGGTCATCGACAATCGGCATGAAAAAGTCCGTGGTGGAGACCACACCGCGTTCGTCGTCAATGGCGTACACCGCTGCGTCATCGCGTGAAGCATTGCCCACCCACAGGTTGGGGTCGAGGTTCTGTGCGCCACTGCCGGCGAGGATCACTTCCAATACCTGGGGCGATATTTTGCAGCCACATCCCGCGCCATGGCTGTATTGGGTAAGACGAATCGGCTCGTTCATGTAGGACCTCACGCTATCAAGTGCACGAATTCTAACAGACAGCAAAAGGCCGGCTGAGCACTTGTGTGCGCAGCCGGCCTTTTGGTTTCAGCCGTTATTGCCGGGCAGCGAGCAAACGCTTGTGGCGGTTGCGCCGGGCAATGTTCAAGCATTCGATAGCCGCGGAGAACGCCATGGCCGCGTACACGTAGCCTTTAGGCACATGGGCGCCGAAGCCTTCGGCGATCAACGTCATGCCGATCATGATCAGGAAGCCCAGGGCCAGCATCACCACGGTCGGGTTGTCGTTGATGAACTTGGCCAACGGCTCGGCCGCCACCAGCATCACGATCACCGAGGTCACTACGGCGATGATCATGATCGGCAAGTGCTCGGTCATGCCCACGGCGGTGATGATGCTGTCGATGGAAAACACCAGGTCAAGCAACAGGATCTGCCCGATAGCCGCAGCAAAGCCGATGGCTACCGTATTGCCGACGCTGGCCTTCTCCTCGGGCTCCGGGTCCATGCTGTGATGGATCTCGGTGGTTGCCTTCCACACCAGGAACAGGCCACCGGCGATCAGGATCATGTCCTTCCACGAAAACGCCTGGCCAAACACTTCGAACACCGGCGTCGTCAGCTGCACGATGAACGCGATGGTGCTGAGCAGGCCCAGGCGCAGTACCAACGCCATGCTGATACCGATGCGCCGCGCCTTGGCCCGGTGCTTCTCCGGCAATTTGTTGGTAAGGATCGAAATGAAGATCAGGTTATCGATGCCCAGCACGATCTCCATGACGATCAGGGTAGCCAGGGCAATCCAGGCGGTGGGGCTGGCGGCCAGTTGTAAAAGGTAGTCCATAGGTCAGTCCTGACGTTGTACGGGAAATTAGGTGCGGGTAATTACGCTTCTTTGCTGTTCGATTCTGCTTCTTTCTCTTGCTGATCATCCTTCTTCTGCGGAGTGATCAGGCCATTTGTGGCTTCGCTCAATGCCTGCTCGGCGGCTTTGTGGGTGTCATCGATCGCTTGCTTGGCCGACTCGGTGGCTTTGCCCAGCACCTGCTGCGCGCTTTTCTCGACCTGATCGCAACCGCTGATCACTACCAATGAAAGCGCAAGTAACGACGCCGCGCCCAGGGAATTGAGTTTCATGATGTCTTCCTCGTTAGAACCATTGGGTCCAAATAGTGGCCCCGCGATAGCGAGGCATTCTATGCAGGCGAACAGTTCAGGAAAATTCGTATTTTTCTCGCGTATACTTCGATTTTTACGAAGTGTAGACCGCCGTGCTCAATTATCGACAACTGCACTACTTCTGGGTCGTGGCCAAGACCGGCAGCATCGTGCGCGCCTGTGAGCAACTGAACCTCACGCCCCAGACCATCAGCGGGCAGATCAGCCTGTTGGAACACACCTATGGCATCGCTTTGTTTCAGCGCGTCGGTCGTCAGCTGGAATTGACCGAAGCCGGGCGCCAGGCCCTGCCCTACGCCGAGCAGATGTTCCAGACCGGCAATGAACTGGAAGCGATGTTACGCGCGCAGCCCAACGAACAGCAGATCGTGTTTCGGGTCGGGGTCGCGGATGTGGTGCCCAAGTCCATCGTTTACCGGCTGATCGCGCCGACCATGGAGCTCAGCGAGCCGATCCGCATCACCTGCCGTGAAGACAAACTCGAACGGTTATTGGCTGACTTGGCGATCCAGCGGCTGGACTTGGTGATTTCCGACAGCCCCATGCCCACGCACCTGGACATCAAGGGCTACAGCCAGAAACTCGGGGAATGCGGCATCAGCTTTTTCGCCACCCAGGCATTGGCTGACCGCTACGGCGGCGACTTCCCACAGTGCCTGCATGGCGCGCCGCTGTTGATCCCCGGCGCCGAAACCGTGGTGCGCAGCCGTTTGCAGCGTTGGTTTGCCGAGCAGCAGATCCAACCCAAAATCATTGGTGAGTTCGACGACAGCGCCCTGATGCAGGCCTTCGGGCAATCCGGCAGCGGGATTTTCATCGCCCCCAGCGTGATCGCCGAAGAGGTGGTGCGCCAGTACGGTGTGGCGCTGATCGGCCAGACCGATGCGGTCACCGAGTCGTTCTACGCGATCTCGGTAGAGCGCAAGGTCAAGCACCCCGGCATCGTGGCGATTACCGAAGGTGCCCGACGCGAGCTGTTTACCGCCCTGCCGTAAAGGCTGGTTGCTTGGCGGTCATCAACCACAGTGCCAGCAGGATTGACACCAGGATAAACCCGGACGCGGCAAAACCCAGGCTACCCAGGCCGAAGGTGTCGATCACATGCCCACCGACCAATGCGCCCAGGCCAATCCCCAGGTTGGCCCCGGCGATGTTCAGCGACGCCGCGAACGCCGGCGCATGGGGCGCGGCCTTCATCAGCCGCACGTGGCTGACCAGGAACAGTGCCGCCTGGGTCACCCCCCACACGGCCATCGCCGCTGCCAGGCCGATGGTGGAGTGAATCGCCGGCACCAGCCCGACCATGCCCGCGATCATGAAGCCGCAGAACACCATGGATGCGATCAACGGGTGGTGGTCCACCGCGCGCCCGCCGAGGGAGTTGCCGAGCAAGCCCACCGCGCCGAAGCCCATCAGGCACCAGCCCACCAGCGTGCCGTCGAAGCCGGCCAGGCGCTCAAGGATGTCCGCCAGGTAGGTGTAGGCGGTGAACATGCCGCTGAACACCAGGATCGACAGCAGGATATGACCCTGCATCAGCGGATTACGCAGGATTTTGAACTGCGAACGCAGGGTGACCTGATCATTTTTCGGTTGGGTCACCGGCAGGTAGATAAACAGCAGCAACGCCTTGGCCAGCGCCACCACCGCGAGGATGGCAAACGCGGTGCGCCAGCCGAACATATCCGAAATCAGCGTGCCCACCGGGATGCCGAACACCGTGGCACACACGATGCCGAAGCCGATTTTCTCGATGGCGCGCCCGGCGTATTCGGGGCCGACGATATCCACCGCGGTTTCACTAGCCAGGGCCCAGAACACCGGCAGGCCCAGCGCTGGGATCAACCGGGCGACAGCCATCACCCAGATATTCGGCGCCAGGGCCGCCACGGTATTGGCCACGCCAAACATAATCAGAATGCTGATAAACAGGCGCTTGCGTGGGAAACGTGCGAAGTACGCCGTAAGAAAAGGCCCGAAGGCCGCCACGGTAAACGCGAACAGCGTCACCAGCAGCCCGGCTTGGGACACACTGACGTTCAAGTCTCGAGCGATGGACGGCAGCAGCCCGACAATAACGAACTCTGTGGTCAGCACGGTAAAGCCGGCGGCCGACAGCAGCAGGATGGGAAACAGCATGAAAACTCCAGAAACAACGACATCAACGACAGCCCGAAGGGCCCGCTGACAGAGAGGAAAGATGAGAGGGCAGAATCTTAACAGAACATGTCCGGATTTGGCCAAACCCAGCCGGCACGGGTGACGCAATGCCGCACCGGGCGGGAGCCTTCGAGCAGCATGCTAGACTCCGCGACCTGCTTCCTACGGAGCTTTCCGCCTGCATTGCTGCGCCCTACCAAAAAAATTAGAGACAAGTGTTTATGACTGCTGCCCCCTCCCCTCTGCAACGACTTATGCGCGTCAGCCTGGTCACCCAAATCGTCATCGGCCTGATCGCCGGTATCCTGCTGGCCTTGCTGCTGCCCGAGGCCGCCAAGGCCACCGGGTTTATCGGCAAGGTGTTTGTCGCCGCGCTCAAGGCCGTGGCGCCGATCCTGGTGTTTGTGCTGGTGATGGCGTCGATCGCCAACCATAAACACGGCCAGGAAACCCATATCAAGCCGATCCTGTTCCTGTACCTGCTGGGCACCTTCGCCGCCGCCGTGGTCGCGGTGATTGCCAGCATGTGGTTCCCCTCCTCGCTGGTACTCGCCACCCATGACGCCACCGTCAGCGCGCCCGGCGGCATCGGCGAGGTCCTGCAAAGCCTGCTGCTGAGCGTGGTGGACAACCCGGTGAGCGCGCTGATGAATGCCAACTTCATCGGCATTCTGGCCTGGGCCATCGGCATGGGGATTGCCATTCGCCATGCCGGCGAAACCACCCGCACGGTGCTGGATGACCTGTCCAACGGCGTGACGCTGATCGTACGCGTGGTGATCCGCTTTGCGCCGCTGGGTATCTTTGGCCTGGTGGCATCCACCCTGGCCACTTCCGGTTTTGGCGCCCTGCTCGGCTACGCGCACCTGCTGCTGGTGCTGATCGGCTGCATGCTGTTCGTGGCACTGGTGATCAACCCGGCCATCGTATTCTGGAAACTGCGCCGCAACCCGTACCCGCTGGTGCTGCTGTGCCTGCGCGAAAGCGGTATCACCGCGTTCTTCACTCGCAGTTCGGCGGCCAACATCCCGGTGAACCTGGCGTTGAGCAAACGCCTGGGCCTGCATGAAGACACTTACTCGGTATCGATCCCGCTGGGTGCCACTATCAATATGGCCGGCGCCGCGATCACCATCACCGTGCTGACCCTGGCGGCCGTGCACACCCTGGGCATTGCCGTCGACCTGCCCACGGCGGTGCTGCTCAGTGTGGTCGCGGCCATTTGTGCCTGCGGCGCGTCGGGTGTGGCCGGCGGCTCGCTGCTGCTGATCCCGCTGGCGTGCAGCCTGTTTGGGATTCCGAGTGAAATTGCCATGCAGGTGGTGGCTGTCGGCTTCATCATCGGCGTGCTGCAGGATTCGGCGGAGACTGCGTTAAATTCGTCCACCGATGTGCTGTTTACTGCGGCCGCATGCCTGGGTAAGGAAGAGCAGCCAGCTTAAAAGCCGGACACAAAAAAGCCCGGGGGCGTTCTTCAGTGAACATCCCCGGGCTTTTTTGTATCCGGGTGCTTAGAAAGCGCCCATGTAATCACGTTTGCCCACTTCCACACCGTTGTGACGCAGCAAGGCGTACGCGGTGGTGACGTGGAAGAAGAACTGCGGCAGGCCGTAGGTCAGCAGGTAGGACTGGCCGCTGAAGCGCTTCTCTTTCGGGGTGCCTGGGCGGGTGATGATCTCGATGCCTTCCTTGCCGTCGACTTGCTCGGGCTTGATGGTGTCGACGAATGCCAGGACCTTGGCGATCAGTGCTTGCAGGTCGGCGAAGGTCACTTCGCTGTCTTCGTATTTCGGCACTTCGATCTCGGCCAGGCGCGCGGAAACGCCCTTGGCGAAGTCGACGGCGATCTGCACCTGGCGCACCAGCTGGAACATGTCCGGGAACAGGCGCGCTTGCAGCAGGGCGTTGGGCTCGATGTTCTTGGCGGTGGCGTGGGCTTCGGCTTTGTTCAGCACATCGCTCAGGGCGCTGAGCATTTGCTTGAAGACTGGGATGGAAGCGGCGTACAGGGAAATAGTCATGGCAGTCTCATGGTTAGGGCACGGTTTGAACCAGCGGCGATTATAGACACGCCCGCTGCTTGTCTTTTATTTTTTCGGGCTTACGCTAAGGCCTTCACTGCATAGGGAACGCGCGATGACCGCCGAGCACGACACCGACACCCCTGAGCCGCGCCTGAACAGCACGGAAATCCGCCTCCTGGGCTGCCTGATCGAAAAACAGGCGACCAACCCGGAAACCTATCCCCTGACCCTCAACGCCCTGGTGCTGGCCTGCAACCAGAAGACCAGCCGCGAACCGGTGATGAACCTCAGCCAGGGCCAGGTCGGCCAGAGCCTGCGTGCGCTCGAAGGCCAAGGCTTCACCCGCCTGGTGATGGGCAGCCGCGCCGACCGCTGGGAGCATCGCGTGGACAAGGCGCTGGAGCTGGTGCCGGCCCAGGTGATCCTGACCGGGCTGCTGTTTTTGCGCGGGCCGCAAACCGTCAATGAACTGCTGACCCGCAGCGGGCGCATGCATGATTTTGAAGATGCCGAGCAGGTCGTGCATCAGCTCGAACGCCTGATCGCACGCGGGCTGGCGCTGCTGGTGCCGCGTCAGGCCGGACAGCGGGAAGATCGTTATACCCATGCGTTGGGCGATCCGGCGGATATCGAGGCGATTATTTCGGCGCGAGGTACTCCCGTGGAGCGTGGCACAGCGGTTTCCGTCGAGCGTATTGAAGAACTTGAAGCCCGGATTGCCGCATTGGAAGAGCGCCTGTCCCAGTTGGAACAGGCATAACACCGTTCAAATGTGGGAGGGGGCTTGCCCCCGATAGCGGTGCACCCGTCACAGATCGATAACCTGTTACCCCGCTCTCTCAGGCGTCCCCCCACAGTAACTATCCCATTAAATTTGTGGTGTTTCTGGCGAGCTTTTACTCGTCAGCCCGGTATTTTTTTACTATTATCGTCCACCTGCGCACTCAGGGAAGAGAGGCTGAGCGCCTTGAGGCTGGTAGAAAATTTACACCCCATCGGTGAATGTGTTTTTACCTTTGCCCAGACCGTAACGACTCAGCCGTTCATAATTAAATCTTTGGTGGAACTGATGAATAAAATGTATGGCGTTGTTGTACTGGCAGGACTTGCCCTCTCGGGATGCGCTTCGAAAACTCCAGAAAAACCCAAAGAAACTCCACCGCCTGCAGTCGTCCAGCAATCACCTGCTGAGGTTGCACATCCCACACCAGCAGAGCCGGCTGCGCCTTACACCGTGCGCTATGAGGCTGCACCTGCGAACGCCAATGCTAACGCCCAAACCCATGCCTCGTCGGACGCCGCTCAGCCAGAATCCGAAACAAACTTGAACGAAAACCGCGCTGAGCAGTGCCGTAAAGAGCTGGATGTATTAAAGATCTACAACAAAGCCTCTTACGCTAAATACGAAGCGGAATACCAGGCGATTGCCAGCAAGACCGGCAAATACATGCAGATTAAAGATTCCATTAGTTCCGATATCAACTATATGGTGCTGCCGGCTTATCAATTTCAAATTCGTGAATTCTGCTTCCGGGTTAAGACCCGCCTGTCGCAACTGGTACTTCGCCAAGCCAAGCCATGATTCCACTTCAGGACGCGTTTTGCGCCAGTTGAGGAAACTCTGAACACGACTTGCGCCGCTGGTGAAATACTCGCCTTAAGCGAATCAAACCCTTAAGTCCCGATGCAGCACAATCCCCTCAGTTAGCGCCACCTGATCCAGATGGATCAGGTGGCGCGCTGGTCAGCTTCGGGCAAAGGCGACTGCTGCCTCAAACTGCTCTTGCGTCGGCCGCACTCCGGTATAAAGCACAAACTGCTCCAATGCCTGAATCGCGATCACTTCCAACCCGGTAATCACCCGCTTGCCTTGGGCACGCCCACGCACGATCAGCGGTGTTTCGGCGGGAATCGCCACCACATCGAAGACAGTCTGCGCGTTATCCACTGCATCCGCCTCGAACGCCAGTGCATCCGCCTCGGCGCCGCCGGTCATGCCGATGGGGGTCACGTTGATCAGCATCTGCGGGCGTAAATCCCCAAGCTGTGCCTGCCACTCATAGCCCAGGTTACGTGCCAGCGCCCGGCCCGCCGCTTCGTTGCGCGCCACGATCACGCCATTGGTGTAACCGCCATCGCGCAAGGCGCTGGCCACGGCCTTGGCCATGCCGCCGCTGCCATGCAGGGCAAAGGTCGATTCCCTGGGCACGGCGTGCTTTTTCAGCAGTTGCTCAACGGCGATGTAATCGGTGTTGTAGGCCTTGAGGTGGCCGTCGGTGTTGACGATGGTGTTCAGCGAGTCGATGGCTTGAACCGACGCGTCGAGTTCGTCCACCAAGGCAATCGCGGCTTCCTTGAAGGGCATGGACACCCCACAGCCGCGCACGCCCAACGCACGGATACCACCTATCGCGCCGGGCAAATCCCGGCTGCTGAAGGCCTTATAGTAGAAGTTCAGACCCAGCTGTTCGTACAGGTGGTTATGAAATCGCAGGCCAAAGTTTCCGGGGCGCGCCGACAGTGACATGCACAGTTGGGTGTCCTTGTTGGGGTGCATCTGCATGGAAAACTCCTTTGAGTAAGCAAATCGGTACAGACCTTACACAACCTTTACCTAGCGGCCGTGCTGTTTTTCAGAAATACGTTGT
>Ga0308159_1002815_pt1 | contig 19085 bp, 9 predicted proteins | sample PhyCR1_FD_201040 | JGI IMG/M metagenome (GOLD analysis project Ga0308159, IMG submission 201040) | Phyllosphere microbial communities from UC Gill Tract Community Farm, Albany, California, United States - DLSLC.R1 | ecosystem: Host-associated > Plants > Phyllosphere > Unclassified | place: USA... | reverse complement strand
CATGGTTTATTCCTGTCGTTTTAAGGTCGGGTTTAAAGAAGGGTTTAAAGTGGGATGTGCGGACAATTTTTCCGGCGCTGGCTTATTACGATTAAGGAAGCCAATGTTGTTGTTGCCCCAAAGGTTTTCGTAAGGCATGCCAGCCAGCGTTTCTACAATTCCGCGTGCTTCCGGCGTGATGCTTTCCGGCACGATGCGGCCCGCGTCGCGCATCTTCAGCGTCTCCTGGCGCAGCACAGTGTGGGTCTGCAGATTAAGCTTAAAGCGCAGTGACACGATAAAGCCGCAGGCCAGTACGGCCACGGTACCGACGCTGAGAATCGCCAGGATAGTGTGGCTGACGCCGGGTACCTGAGTTGCCTGGCCAGAGACAAAGCCGGAGAGCTGCAGCACGATACCGACCAGCATGACTGCGCCAGCCTGCGACGCTTTACGCGTCAGGGTCATGATACCGGCAAAAATCCCTTCACGGCGCTGTCCGGTGATCACCTCATCCACATCGGCGATGTAGGTATAGGTGTTCCATGGCACATAGTTGATGCCGCCACGTCCCAGGCCTGCCAGGGCAGAGATCACCAACAGCAGTGACATGTTGTCGTTCATTCCGGCATACCACAATCCAGCGTAGGAGAGCGCCGCAAGGCCAAACAGCACAGCCACCAGACGGTAGGCGGGCGCAGGTCCCATACGGATGCAGAGCGGAATCATCGCCATCACGGCAATAAACTGCAGCACCGCCATGGTGCCCATCAGGCTGGAGGCGACCTGAGCGCTCTGCATCAGCACAAATACCACATACCAGGTAAAGACGGCGTTAAACACATCCTGGGCGATATAGCCGCCGAGGTACATGCCAAGGTGCTGGCGGAAGATGCGGATGCGTAAGGTTGAAGCCAGCTCGACATAGAGCCGCTTGAGATTCTGCATCAGCGTCAACTGCTGCTTTTCCTGCTCTGCACGGCGTGACTCGGCGGAAAAGTCATCGGGGTGACGCTCCCAGGTAAAGCACCACACCAGCGTCAGCACCAGCGCGCAGATTACCGAGAACACCAGGCTGGCGTAGAAGAAGGAGAGAGGATTATCTTTGCCCAGCATACCCAGCAAAATACCGGGTAAAAAGGCAGCCAGAATGGCCGACAGCTGTGCCAGGCCGATGCGGGCACCGGAGAAGCGGGTTTTCTGTTTGAAGTCGTCGGTCATTTCCGGCACCAGCGTTTCATACGGCACCAGGATCATGGTATAGACGATATCAAACAGCAGATACGTGCAGAGATACCACCAGAAACTCATGTCGCTGACCCACATCAGGCTATAACTGAATACACAGGGTATGCCGAGCAGGATAAAGAATTTGCGGCGGCCAAAGCGTTTGCCCAGCCAGGTCGAACCGAAGTTATCGGTCAGAAAGCCCATCAGCGGACTGACTATCGCATCCAGCACGCGGGCAGCGGCAAAGATCAGCGTGGCCTGAATCGGGGTTAACCCACAAAAGGTGGTGTAAAAATAGAGCAACCAGGCGGCGGTCAGCGCCGTGGTGCCTGCTCCAAGAAAATCTCCGGAACCGTAGGCCAGATAGTGGCCAAGACCAATTTTACGTGAGCGCATGTCTGATGCTCCTTGATGTTTATGGCGGTTTATCCCTGGTGATGCCGGTCATCTCACCCGGACTGGTTAGCAAAGTAGAACTGACGGGGCGGCTAAACCTTCGCAATTTGGCAAGCGCTGGCGCTGAAGTGGCAAACAGACAAAGAAAAGGGTGGCGAAATTCTAATTTATAAAACAGCGTTTCATTTTTATGGTGTGGCAGGTGTGTTGACAGCATTCAGGACGGCGTTCTGGTCACAGAGAGAGGGTGCTGCTGCAAAGGCAGGCGAACAATGCAAGAAAAGTAGTACTGAGGTTGAAAGAAAACAAATTTCTCCCGCATACTGATTGATTAAGACTCAGGCTAAAGCTAAAGGAATTGCACCATGGCAGAAGAAACCATTTTTAGTAAAATTATCCGCCGCGAAATCCCCGCTGATGTGGTTTATCAGGATGAGCTGGTCACTGCCTTCCGCGACATTTCGCCCAAAGCGCCGACCCATATTTTAATCGTGCCGAATGTGCTGATCCCAACGGTCAACGAGGCGGAAGCGGCGCATGAGCATGCGCTGGGACGTATGTTTACTACCGCGGCGAAAATCGCCCGTCAGGAAGGTATCGATCAAAATGGTTATCGTCTGATTGTGAACTGCAATCAACATGGTGGTCAGGAGGTTTATCACATTCATATGCATCTGCTGGGCGGTGAACCGCTGGGACCGATGCTCTCTAACTGACCTGATAACGGAAGCGTGCTATGCGATCCTGGCTGACTGGCCTGCCGATCCTGCTCTGCCTGACGGCCTGCAGCAGTGATAAACCGATGATCAATACGTCACAGTCGCTGGTGATGGAGTCCTCTGTGTTGTCGGCAGGGATCATTACCGATGAACCGACGCTGGATGAGAACGATGGACTGAAGCGTGCCACCAGCGTGCTCTATAATCAGCGCGAAACACCGGTTGTTGTGCACTATCGTTACTACTGGTATGACGACAAAGGGCTGGAAATCACCCCGCAGGAACCGGCGCAGACCGTTACCGTTCCGGCGCAGGGCAGCATTATCGCCACTTCGCAACTGGGTAACCTGACGGCCAGCAAGGTTCGTCTTTATCTCTATCTTTAAGGATTTTCTACGTGATACGCAGTGTTAATCGTACCGGAGCGCTACTGATGGCGCTCATTCTGACCGGCTGTGTGGTGAAACAGCAGCAGCCTGCACCGGTTGAACCGACTCAGCCTGTGGAGCCGGTGCAGCCCGTTCCACAACCTGAACCGGTGCCGCAACCGCAGCCTGTGCCGCAGCCACCGAAACTGGTCACTATCAACTGGGATGCCAGCGTTCAGCCGCTGGTGGCGCAGATGTTACAGGCCGCCAGCGCCGAGCCGGGCAGCGTGTTGCTGGTGGATCGCGTTAAAAACAGCACCAACGGTGCGCTGCAAAGCGAGAAAGCGACGGCAGCTATCCAGAATGCGCTGAATAACAACGGCAAATTCACCCTGGTTTCTGCTGACCAACTGGCACAAGCGAAGCAGACGCTGGGATTATCGCCGGATGACAGCCTGAACTCGCGCAGTAAAGCGATTGGCCTGGCGCGTAACGTTAACGCTCAGTATGTGCTTTACAGCAACGCGCGTGGCGATGTCAAAGCGCCGACGCTGCAAATGCAACTAATGCTGGTCCAGACAGGCGAGATCATCTGGTCCGGCAACGGCATTGCACAGAATTAATCCCGCTTTCCAGCGGATGATTCAGCAGGTCACCGGCGAACCAGAAAAGATATCCTTTACCTCGCTTGCCGGTCTGACCGGACACAGCCAGAAGATTGTCAGCCCGCGCGGAACCTTTATCGCGCGGGCGGCACCACAACCGGCTATTCCGTTTGTGGATCGGCAGCGCGAATTCCGTCTGTTACGCAAACTGCAAGCCAGCGGAGTGGCACCGCAGCCCGTGGCGGGCCATCATCAGGGGATTATCCTGACCTGGTGCGCAGGCGAAGCGCTGGATGAACACCGTTTCAGCCAGCAGCGTCCACAGATCGTGGCACTGTTACAGCAGCTGCATCAGCAGCCGCTGACCGGCTATCGTCTGCAGTTGTTGCCGCTGTTATGGCGCTACTGGCAGCTCACTCCACAGCGGCATCACCGCTGGTTGCGGGCGCTCAGACGTCTGACGCAGCAGGGTGAACCTCACCCGCTGCGGCTGGCTCCGCTGCACATGGATCTGCATGCCGGAAATGTCATACAAGGTCCCGAAGGTCTGCGTCTGATCGACTGGGAGTATGCCGCCGATGGCGACGTGGCGCTGGAGCTGGCGGCTGTCTGTGCCAGCGATCCGCAGCACCAGGCCGACTGGCTGGCAGAGTATGCCGCGGCGATGCAGCTGCCGCTTACCGCGCTGGTGCAGCAGGTCAGACGCTGGCAGCCCTGGCTGCGGTTACTGATGGCCAGCTGGTATCAGCTCCGTGCTGGTCAGCGTGACGACGACACATTACAACAGCTGGCTCGACAGAGCTGGGAACAGATTTAATCGCGTTACGCAGGTGCGTTTCGCTACAGGATTCATGATATGAGATCAGATTTACCCGGCCCCCTGATGCTTGACGTCGAGGGTTATGAACTGGATGGCGAAGAGCGCGACATCCTGCAGCATCCGCTGGTGGGCGGTTTAATTTTATTTGCCCGAAATTATCATGATCCCGCACAGCTGGCAGAGCTGGTGCGGCAGATCCGCGCCGCCTCTCACACCCGGCTGGTGGTGGCGGTGGATCAGGAGGGCGGTCGCGTGCAGCGTTTCCGTGACGGCTTCACCCAACTGCCTGCCATGCAATCTTTTGCTGCGCTGCATGACCTGGATACCGCCGGTGAACTGGCACAACAGGCGGGATGGCAAATGGCGGCCGAGATGATCGCCATGGATATCGATATCAGCTTTGCGCCGGTACTCGATATTGGTCATATCAGCGCCGCGATTGGCGACCGTTCTTTCCATGCCGATCCGGCCATCGCCCTTGACGTCGCCCGCCGCTTTATTGCGGGGATGCACGAGGCCGGCATGAAGACCACCGGCAAACATTTTCCGGGTCACGGTGCGGTGAGTGCGGATTCGCATAAAGAGACTCCACGCGATCCGCGGGATGAAAAGACGCTGCGTGAACATGACATGGCAATCTTCAGCAAGCTGATTACCGAACAGGCACTGGACGCCATCATGCCCGCACACGTCATCTACTCCGAAGTTGATCCGCTGCCCGCCAGTGGTTCGCCATACTGGCTTAAAACCGTGCTGCGTGAGCAACTGGGCTTTGACGGTATTATTTTCTCCGACGATCTGTCGATGGAGGGCGCAGCGGTGATGGGCAGCTATCCTGAGCGGGCGCAGCAGTCCCTTTCCGCGGGCTGTGACATGATTCTGGTCTGCAATCAGCGTCAGGGTGCCATCAGTGTACTGGATAACCTGATCCCGGTCGGGTCAGAGCGGGTTACACAGCTGTATCATCAGGGCAGGTTTACCCGCGATGAACTGCGGGGAACGCATCGCTGGAAAAATAATGCTCAGCAACTGAGTGCGCTTCAGGAACGCTGGCTGGCTCATAAGGCGTCGTGGTAAGCAGTGACTGCCCGGCGCTATCACTACCTTGAGGATTATCATGATCATCTATCTGCACGGTTTTGATTCCAACAGTCCGGGCAATCACGAAAAAGTGCTGCAACTGCAATTTATCGATCCTGACGTCAGGTTGATCAGTTACAGCACCCGCCATCCCAAACATGACATGCAGTTTCTGCTAAAAGAGACCGATAAGATGCTGACGCTTTCTGACGACGACCGGCCGCTGATTTGCGGCGTCGGACTGGGCGGCTTCTGGTCAGAGCGCATTGGATTTCTGTGCGGCATCCGGCAGGTGATTTTTAATCCCAACCTCTCGCCGCAGGCGAACATGGAAGGGAAGATCGACCGGCCGGAGGAGTATCAGGATATCGCAACGAAGTGCGTCAGCGATTTTCGCGAGCGTAATCGTGACCGCTGTCTGGCCATTCTCTCCCGTCACGATGAGGCGCTCGACAGCCAGCACATTGCTGACCAGCTGCATCCGTTTTATGAAATTGTCTGGGATGAGACGGAAGGGCACAAATTCAAAAATATATCCCCACACCTTAAGCGGATAAAAGCTTTTAAAACATTAGGTTAAGCAGCAAAGGCACCGTAAGGTGCCTGTTTTTATTACGTAATTATCTGAGTTTTATTTTCCCGCTTTGATGTATATCAATATTCTTATGTTCTCCTCTTCCCGCCATGCTATTCTCCCAGCAGATTGCGATTTTAACTTCGCCAACCCTATGTTTCTTAAGGTTTAATTTAACCTTTGGTTAACTTTTGGTTCACAATTTGAGGGGGTCTTTGTTGACTACGTCTGTTAAGAAAATTGTTATTGTCGGAGGGGGAGCGGGCGGCCTGGAAATGGCCACGCAGCTGGGCCATAAACTGGGTCGTAAAAAGAAGGCCGAGATTATCCTGGTTGATCGTAACCACAGTCATTTGTGGAAGCCGCTGCTGCACGAAGTGGCGACCGGCTCAATGGACGAAGGCATTGATGCATTGAGCTATCTGGCTCATGCCCGCAATCACGGTTTTGAGTTCCAGCTGGGTTCGCTTACCGATATCGATCGCACCCGAAAAGTGATCCGCCTGGCCGAAGTGCTGAATACGCAGGGCGAAGTGCTGGTGCCACAGCGTGAAGTGGCCTACGACCAGCTGGTGATGGCGCTGGGCAGCACCTCGAATGATTTCGGTACGCCGGGCGTCAAAGATCACTGCATCTTCCTGGATAATCCGCATCAGGCGCGTCGTTTCCATAACGAAATGCTCAACCTGTTCCTGAAATTCTCCGCCAGCGAAGGCCGGGTCGAGAAAGTTAACATCGCCATCGTGGGCGGCGGGGCAACAGGCGTTGAGCTGTCAGCTGAATTGCACAACGCGGTGAAACAGCTGCACAGCTACGGCTTCAAAGGCCTGGGCCGCGAAGCGCTGAATGTGACGCTGGTGGAAGCGGGTGAACGTATCCTGCCTGCACTGCCACCACGCATCTCTGCTGCGGCACATCAGGAGCTGACCAAGCTGGGCGTGCGCGTGCTGACGCAGACCATGGTCACCAGCGCCGAGCGTAATGGCCTGAATACTAAAGGCGGTGAGTTTATCGAAGCCGATCTGATGGTCTGGGCGGCTGGGATTAAAGCACCCGACTTCCTGAAAGAGATTGGCGGACTGGAAACCAACCGCATCAATCAGCTGGTGGTCAAAGAGACGCTGCAAACCACGCTGGATGATGACATCTACGCGATTGGTGACTGCGCCTCCTGCGCCTTGCCGGGCGGCGGTTTTGTACCACCGCGCGCCCAGTCAGCGCATCAGATGGCCTCACGCGCCATGGACAACATCCTGGCGCAGCGTGACGGTAAACCGCTGAAAGCCTATGTCTATAAAGATCATGGCTCGCTGGTATCGCTCTCCCGCTTCAGTACGGTCGGTAGCCTGATGGGCAACCTGATGCGCGGCTCAATGATGGTGGAAGGGCGCATCGCGCGCTTTGTCTACATCTCGCTTTACCGTATGCACCAGATCGCCCTGCACGGCTACTTCAAAACCGGTCTGATGATGCTGGTCGGCAGTATTAACCGGGTTATTCGTCCCCGGCTGAAGCTGCACTAAGCAACAGCAATAACGCTGGCTAAATAATGTTAAGCCTCCTCGATTCTGAGGGGGCTTTTTTTATGTCCTGGAGAAGCCCCTGAAACAGACGCTGGCGCAGGAGAGTGTGGTATCGACTAAAGCAAAATGCATTCATAAATTTGACTAAAGTAAAATTTTATAAGCATGGCAGGGTAGTATCAGGATGATGCCTGAAATGCGTGCCACTCATAACAAGAGGATAGCCGGAGGAATATTTGCTATAGCCAGAAAACTTTTCAGGTAACGAGTTCGGCTACTTCAGTTCCGTCGTTAGCCCGGCTACAGATCTGGTCTCTGACGCGCTTAGCGAATGGCTAATCCCTTGTTATTCATTGGCTAAAAATATCCGTCTCTGCGCCTTTAGCTAATTCCGGCGTTTCGCCGGACTCAGCAATCCCTGAGTTACGGGTAATTACTGGTACTTTTTTAAATGGCCTGTCTCACTAACTTTTGTAAGTTTAGTGTAAGTTTTCCTGCAATTTTTCTTGTGGTTTTTGATTCCAGCGCCATAATGTGCGCAGGAAAGTAGTCATATACATTTTGTTACACCTTAACCACATGGATCGGTTATGCAGCCCCAAAAAAATGGAGTTTTAACAACGCTGGCACCTCTGCTTTGCGCTCTGCTGATTAACACCCTGCCAGTTTGCACTGTGCAGGCGGCACCGGGTGATGAGCAATTACAGCATCAGCAGGAGCAACAAAAAGCGCGTCAGCAGCGGCTGATGCCACAGGTGCCTGATGTGCGTCTCTCAGAAACGGTTCCGGCACCTTCCCACCTGACGTTCCCGCAGGAAACACCCTGTTTTGTTATTCAGCAGGTCACTCTGTCCGGGCAGGAGGCGCTGCCGCACTGGGTGCCTTTGCAGCGTCTGGCCAGTCAGGCCAATGGTCATTGTCTCGGCGTAAAAGGCATCAGCCAGTTAATGAGCACGCTGCAAAACCGGCTGATCAATCATGGCTGGGTTACTACGCGCGTGCTGGCTCCGCAGCAGGATCTGCGTCAGGGCGTGCTGCAACTTCTGATCGTGCCTGGCAAAATCCGCAGTGTGGAATTGTCACCCTCATCATCCCGCTATGTCAGCCTGTGGCCGACATTACCCGCCCATGCAGGCAATCTGCTGGATTTACGGGATATTGAACAGGGGCTGGAAAACCTGCAGCGTCTGCCGACGGTGGAGGCGCATATGGCGCTCCGTCCTGGCCTCAATCCGGGTGAAAGTGACATTGTGATTGAACGCACGCAGCGCCGTTTCTGGCGACTTGGCGCATGGCTGGATGATTCCGGCACCGAAAGTACCGGGCGCTATCAGAGCGGGATGATGCTGGCGCTGGATAACCCGACCTCCCTCAGCGATCTCTTCTACCTGACCGCTAGTCGCGACCTGGGATTTGCTGGCAGAAAAAGCAGCAAAAGCCTGTCGGGACATTACTCGGTGCCTGTCGGCTACTGGCTGTTTGGCCTTACCGCCAGCGACTACGACTATCATCAGACAGTTGCCGGTTACAGCCGCGATTTTCTCTATGCCGGAAAGAGTCGCTCGCTGGATGTGCAGGCCAGCCGGGTGATCTACCGCAATGCCGCCGCCAAAACTACCGTCAGCGCCGATGTGCTGGTTAAAGAGTCGCGCAACTTCATCAACGACACCGAAATCAGCAGCCAGCAGCGCCGTACCAGCGCATGGCGACTCGGCCTGTCGCACCGGCACTACATCGGTCCGGCGACACTGGACGCCGGTGTCAGCTATCAGCGTGGTACGCGCTGGTTCGGTGCGCTGCCCGCCTGGGAGGAGTCATATCAGGACTCTACTTATGCCACCGCGCTCTCTAAAATCCTGACCTGGCAGGCGGGACTCACCACGCCGTTCGCGCTGGGTAATCAGCATTTAAGTTACAACATCCAATATCGTCGCCAGATGAGCAACACCCCGCTGACACCGCAGGATGAGTTCGCGATTGGCAACCGCTGGACCGTGCGTGGTTTTGATGGTGAACGCACCCTCAGTGCCAGTCGCGGCTGGACCGTTCAGAACACGCTGGCCTGGCAGACGCCGCTGCCCGCTCAGGAGCTTTACCTGGGTGCCGACTATGGCGAGGTGGGCGGCAACAGCGCCTCCCAGGGTGGACCTCTGGGACGACATCTGGCGGGCGGCGTCATCGGATTGCGCGGCGCGATCACGACCGCCAGCCTGAGCTACGACTTTTTTGCCGGGATTCCTCTGTCGAAACCGGACGGCTTCAAAACCGATCCTGTCACCTATGGTTTCAGCGTGAACTGGAACTACTAAACCTTTTATCGATATTGCTGACAATGGACTGTGCGCATTATGAATAAACTCTGCTATCGCCTTATCTTCAACCGGGTTCGCGGCATGCTAATGGTGGTGTCTGACATCACCCGTAGCGGCTATTCACGTGTTGCCCGAAGCCCGAAGCGCACCTCATATGCAGAGGCGAGGGTGCGGATCTCACCGCTCAGCTTTGCACTCTGGCTGGCAGCGGGCGTGGTCAGTCTGCCGGTGCAGGCCAACATTGTGGCAGACAGCAGCGCGCCGGGCAGCCAGCAGCCTACCGTCATGGCCACCGCAAATGGTCTGCCGCAAATCAACATTCAGACGCCCAATAGCCAGGGTGTTTCCCGCAATCAGTACAGCCAGCTCGACGTTGACGCGCGCGGCGCAATCCTGAACAACAGCCATCAGAACACGGCTACTCAACTGGGTGGCATGGTGGCAGCTAACCCCTGGCTGTCAAAGCAGGAAGCCACGGTTATCCTCAACGAAGTCAACAGCCGTAATCCCAGCCAGCTTAACGGGTTTATCGAAGTAGCCGGTAAACGGGCTGCGGTAGTCATTGCTAACCCGTCAGGCATTACCTGTAACGGCTGCGGATTTATCAACGCCAGCCGCAATACGCTGACCACCGGACAGGCGCTGATTGAAAACGGCCAGCTCAAAGGCTTCGATGTTAATGGCGGCCGAATCAATATCGAAGGTCAGGGCCTGAATGACAGCGATGCTGACTACACCCAGATCATTGCGCAGTCGGTAGCGGTTAACGCAAAAGTTCATGCCCGCGAACTCAATGTGGTCACAGGCAGGAACCAGGTTGCGACCGAAGGTACCGTCACTACGGTGAAAGCGGATAATGGGACGACACGGCCTGAATTTGCGCTCGACGTCGCGGCAATTGGCGGCATGTATGCCCATAAAATCACCCTGACCGGCACTGAAAAGGGCGTTGGCGTGCGTAATGCCGGTGAACTGGGTGCCAGCGCCGGTGAACTGCACCTGACCGTGGATGGCAGACTGGAGAACAGCGGCACGCTGCAAAGTCAGGCCGCGCTGCAGATCGCCAGCACTGGCGACCAGGAGAACAGCGGCAACATCGTGTCACAGCAGGATGTCACGCTGGCCTCCAGCGGCACGCTGCGCAACAGCGGGCTGGTAAGCGCAGGCCGTAACGCGACGCTCTCCGCCAGCACCATTGAGAGCACCGCTGAAAGTACGCTGGCGGCAGGCGTTGGCGGCAATGAGACGCTGAGCCAGCCCGGTAATTTGCTGCTGACCAGCCAGGGCGAACTTAAAGCGCGGGGTAAAAACCTGGCGCACGACCAGATTCAGGCGCGGGGCAGCCGGGTCGATCTTGCCGGGAGCCAGACCTCAGCAGATGCTATCGGGCTGACCTCTACGCAGGCGGATATCAGCACCCAGGGCGCCACGGTGGCGGGTCGTACACTCGGGATTCAGGCTGCGACAGCACTTAACAATGATGACGGCAAACTGGCGGCCGGCAGCCTCGCTGTCGCGGCACAAAACGTCAGTAACAATCGCGGCCTGCTGCGCCAGCAAAACCGCGAAGCCCTGACGATCTCCACGGGGTCGTTGCTCAACAATCAGGGCACGCTGAGCAATGAAGGTGATACCCGGCTGCAGGCGCAGCATATTGAAAACCGCAGCGGGCTCATCGCAGGTAACGGTGACTCACTGCAGCTGGATACGCCATGGCTGGATAATCAGGGCGGCACCGTGCAACTGGCGGGCAATAATGGCGCGCTGAACCTTAATGCGACCCGGCTGGAGGGCAATCAGGGCAATCTGCTGTCAGCGGGTGCGTTAACGCTCAGCGGCGACAGGCTCGATCTCTCACAGGCACACACCCAGGCAGAGTCGCTGACGCTGACGGCGGGCACGCTGGATCACCGTCAGGGTCTGCTGTCGCAGCGTGGCGCTGGCGAGATGGCGATCGCAGTTTCGGGTGACACAGACAACCGCGATGGGCGGATTGAGAGCGGCGGTTATCTGCATTTTGCATCAGGCAGCCTGGATAACAGCGGTGGCACGCTGCTGGCTGCGGGCAGCGGCGATCTGCAACTGGATGTTCAGGAGACCCTGACGAACGCGCAGGGTGCGCTGCAGGCCAGTCACGATCTGCAACTCACCAGCGCAAGCCTGAATAATCAGCAGGGCCTGATTGCTTCAACTGGCGGTGACGCTACGCTGAAGACCCGTGAGGCTATTGATAACACCCAGGGTCGCATCGAAGCGGGCCAGCAGGTCACTTTGCGCAGTCAGGCGCTGGATAATCAGCGTGGAACCCTGCTCGGCCGCGGCGTGACCATCGACACGCAGCAGGGTGAACTGAACAATACTGGCGGCAACCTGGTCGCCAGTACCGATCTCAGCATTTCCAGCGGGACAACGGACAATCACAGCGGTCTGATCCAGTCAGGCGGCGATCTGACACTTGATACCCACGGACAGGCGCTGATTAACCGTGACAGCGGTAAAGCAGGGATAATCAGCGGTGGCGCACTTGCCCTTAACAGTGGCGACCTGGATAACCAGAACGGCGTCATCGCCGCTGCCTCGGCGGCCAACATCAGCAGCGGCCTGCTGACCAACATTGACGGCACACTGATGTCTGATGGGGCACTGACGCTGAAGACCGGCGCGCTCGACAATCAGCGAGGCTTATTACAATCGGGTCAGGCGCTCTCACTGGATACCCACGGCGCGCAGCTAAACAACAGCACCAGCGGCGATCGCGGCGGCATTGTGGCGCGCGGTGATCTGCAACTCTCAACCGGAAAGTTAGCCGGTGATCACGGCGTCATTCAGGGACAAAACCTGGTGATCGATACGCAGGGCCAGGCCGCTGATTTCAGGTCTGCTCTGCTCAGCGCCAGCGGCGAACTATTGCTGAGCAGTGGCGCGCTGGATAACAGCGGCGGGCGACTGCAGTCCGGCGGTGATATGCAGCTTAATACGCACGGAGAGGCGCTGAATAATGCGGCATCAGGCGGCGTTATTGCGGGGGCTAATCTGCATATCAGCAGTGGTGATCTTGATAACAGCACGGGCTCGCTGGTCTCGGCGGGCGCTATGCGGCTCACCAGCGGTGGACTGAACAACGTCGATGGGATTATTAATGCCGATCATGGATTAACGCTGGAAAGCAGCAGCGTGGATAACCAGCGCGGCCTGCTTCAGTCGGGTGAGGCGTTGTCCGTCAACACCCGGGGCGGCGAACTGAATAACCGCGACAGCGGCGAACGCGGTGGCATTGTTGCAGGCAGCGATCTGCTGCTCTCCAGCGGCCAGATTGATGGCCGTAGCGGGGTGATGCTGGGACAGAATATTCGCATCGATACTCATCAGCAGACCTTCGACCACCAACAGGGTCAACTGGGTGCTAAAGGCATCCTGCAACTGGATAGCGGACTCCTCAACAACCGGGCAGGCAGGATTGAGTCGGGTGGCGATCTGCAACTGGACACCCACGGCAACAGCCTGATCAACCGTGACAGCGGAGCCGCAGGCGGCCTGTTCAGTGCGGGCATGCTGAAGCTCTACAGCGGCGCATTGGATAATCTGCGCGGCTTCATCACCGGTTATAGCGGCGCGCAGGTTGTGACGGGCGAGATCAACAACCAGTCCGGCACGCTGACGGGCGGCAAAGGGCGGCTCGATCTCACCAGCGGGGAGCTGCAAAACCAGGGTGGCCTGTTACAGGCTGGCAGCGACATGACGCTGGACACTCAGGGTCACGCCCTGATCAATCGCGACAGTGGTGACCAGCGCGGTATCGTTGCCCTCAACAGTCTGGATCTGCGCAGCGGGGCAATTGATAACCAGACGGGTTTCATTGCCGCCGGACAGCAGGCATCACTAAGCGCCAGTGAACTGAACAACAGCCAGGGGCAGGTCGCAGGCAATGGCGGGCTGACTTTCAACGGTCAGGCGCTGAACAACAGTGACGGTAAACTGCAGTCGGCGGGGGATATCACCCTCACCACGGCAGGTCAGACATTGACTAACCAGCGCGGACTTATTGCCGGTGCCGGTAACCTCAATATTGAAAGTGGCGCGCTGGATAACCAGCAGGGACAGATCCAGGGTGGCACCGATCTGACGCTCAATGCGGGACAGAACGCACTGCACAATCAGGCGGGCAAACTCCTTTCGGCAGGCACATTGTCGCTGACGGCAGGTCAGTTGAACAACAATGACGGGGTGGTGCAAAGCGTCGGCAACGGTGCCCTGTCACTGAGCCAGCAGCTGGATAACCGTAGCGGGATGATTCAGGGCGGCCAGCAGATGACGATCACCACGCCATCGCTGATCAACCGCGATACACGACAGAGCGGTAAAGGCATTGAAGCGGGCAGTTTAACCATCGAAACCGGCACGCTGGACAACAGTCAGGGTGCTCTGCGCGCAAAACAGAGGCTGGCGCTTACCGTGCAACAGGCACTGGATAACGTCAGCGGGCTGATCTCGTCAGCGGATACGCTGACTATTCAGGACTCAGCCCAGGGGCAGGCGCTCGCCATCAACAATCAGCAGGGCACGCTGATTGCTGATAAAGAGGCGCAGATCAACGCAGCTTCCCTGAGTGGCGACGGACAGGTGTTGTCGCAGGGGAATCTTGGCATCACGCTGGCAGGTGATTTCCATAACCTCTCAGAGGTCAAAGCCAACGGCACGCTGCGCCTGACGGCGGGCGGAAACGTGACCAACGATGGCACCCTCGCTGCTCAGCAGGCGCTATTCCTTACCGCGCAAAATATCAGTAATCAGGCAAATGGTGAGATCAGCGGCGGGCAGACCGAAATTACTGCAGCCGACACTGTGAACAATCGCGGCTTGATTGACGGCGGGCTGACACACCTGGTGGCAGGTGTCCTGAATAACAGCGGCACCGGCCGTATCTATGGCGATTACATTGCCATTGCGGCCACGTTGCTCAACAACCTCAGCGAAGCGGGCAAAGCAGCGGTGATTGCGGCGCGGCAGCGACTGGATATTGCGGCTGGCACGCTGAACAACCGCGACCATGCGCTGATCTACAGTGATGGCGATCTGCACATTGGCGGCCAGCTGGATGCGAATAATCAGGCCACCGGACAGGGGCAGCAGCTCAACAATGACGGGGCAACAATTGAGGCCGGGCAGGATGCCACGATCAGCATGGCGGAAATCAACAATACCAACCGCCACCTGACCACGCAGGTCGTTACGACCGAAGATAGCCAGCATCACGACGCGGTGCTAAAAGGCCACACCGATCGTTTTGACTGGGCCGACGTGGACACCAGCAAAAAAGATAAATATGGCGTGCACACGGCAAACATGCCGGACGGCACCAGCGGCAGCGAATTTTATGATTATGACTACCGACGGATAGTGAAGGAAACCCAGATTCAGGAGAGCGATCCGGGCAAAATTCTGTCGGGCGGTAACATGACCTTTAGCGCTGGCCGTCTTAACAACCATGACAGCCAGATTGTCGCGGGTGCTGTGCTGGGCGGTCAGATAGGCGAGCTGAATAATCAGGCGACAAAAGGAACGCGCGTTACCACGGACGACGGGAAATCGGTTCGCTGGTATGCGAAGAAGAAGAAAAAGAAACTGGGTGGAACCAAAACGTCGCAGGGCAAAGATAAGAAAAACTACCGCCCGGCGCCCGTGACGGAAACCATCGATCTGCAGACGCTGAGCTGGCAGGCGAATGCCGCGCCGCAGGGAAATGGCTATCAGACCGGCAACCGCCAGCAGCAGGGCGTCACAGCGCAGGCTGACCGCATCGGCACACCTGCTCTCCAGCAGGCGGTTGCGGCCGTGGCGCTGAGTGCCACGGATAGCGGCAGTGCGTTACTGCCAGCCGGATTACGCTATGACAGTGCGCTGACGCTGGACAAGCTCGGCAGCCTTAAAGACCGGCCACTGCTGTTACCTGCGGGGCAACAATTCTCGCTGACACTGCCAGCAACGGTCGTCGATGGACAGACGATTACGCCGGTGATCCGCGCCGTCTCACCTGATATCCGGCTGCCGGACAACAGCCTGTACCAGCTGCAACCTGGCAGTGACAGCCATTACCTGGTCGAGACCGATCCGCGCTTTGTTAATCAGAAGCAGTGGCTCAGCAGCGACTATATGCAGAACGCGCTGACCACCGACAGCAGCCGGATCCTGAAGCGGCTGGGCGATGGTTATTACGAGCAGCGTCTGGTGCGCGATCAGATTATTCAGCTGACCGGCAACCGCTATATCAGCGGGTATGGCAGTGATGAAGATCAGTATCGCGGACTGATGAATAATGGGGTAGCCTTCGGCAAAGCCTACGACCTGGAACTCGGTGTGGCGCTGACCCCGGCGCAGATGGCGCTGCTCACCAGCGATATCGTCTGGCTGGTGAATCAGACCGTGACGCTGCCGGATGGCACACAGCAGACCGTGCTGGTACCGCAGGTTTATGCGAAGGTGAAAGAGGGTGACTTAACCGGCGACGGCGCGTTGATCGGGGGCGGTAGCGTGGCGCTGAATGCCCGCAACGACATCACTAATAGCGGGACCATTAAGGGCCGCGACGTGACGCAGCTGACGGCGCAGTCGCTGACCAACAGCGGCTACATCAGCGGCAACACGATCAATCTCACCGCCCGTCAGGATATCACTAACCTGGGCGGCGTCATCAGCGGTGATAAGCAGGTGTCGCTGCTGGCCGGACGGGATATTACCAGCCAGTCAACGCTGCGCGGCGACGGTACCGACCGCTGGATAGATCGTCCGGCCGGTATCTACGTGCAGGGCACCGACGGTGCGCTGACGCTGAGCGCGCTGAACAACATCACCCTGGCCGCCAGCGATATCGGCAACGCCGGAGAGAAGAGCACCACGAAGATTCAGGCGGGCAATGACCTGACGCTCGGCACCCTCAGCACGCAGCACACTGAAAATGACAGCTGGAACAGCAGCAACTACCGTCGCCTGTCACAGCAGAGCGATGCCGGGTCACGCATCACCGCCGGCGGCGCGCTGCAGCTGAGTGCCGGACAGGATATCCGCGCTACGGCAGCGGACGTCACGGCGGGCGGGGCACTGATCGCCAGCGCCGGACGCGACATCGTGCTCAGTGCGGGCAACAGCCGTACCGATCTCACCGAACACAGCAGGCAGTCGAGCAAAGGGCTGCTGTCGGGCAGCAGTCTGGAAACCCACGACGAACTGCACAGCAGCGAGGCGCTCAGTACCACGCTGAGCGGCGACAGCGTCCGGCTTCAGGCGGGCCGCGACATTGCAGTAACAGGCAGCAACGTCGCCGGTACGCAGGATGTGGCGCTGACCGCGGGTAACGATCTTAATCTCAATAGCGCGACGACCAGCCAGAATGATATGAAGGGTAAACGTGAAACCCATTCAACCGGGCTGGATCGCACGACGCTGACCAGTGGCGGCGACTTAGCACTTCAGGCCGGACGCGATCTCAATAGCCAGGCGGCAGGCATCGCCGCAGACAAAGACGTGACCTTGCAGGCGGGGCGTGATGTCAATCTGCTGGCGGCTGAAACCGGTTCTGGTAATAGCTACAAATCCGGCAAGAAGGTTGAGATTAATGAGTCGGTACGCCAGCAGGGCACTGAAATTGCCAGCGGCGGGAGTACGACGGTTAAAGCGGGTCAGGATGTTAACAGTGAAGCGGCTCAGGTTACGGCCAGCGGTAATATCGCAGTGGGTGCCGGACGCGACATCAACCTGACCACCGCCACTGAAAGCGATTATGCCTACAAAGAAGAGACCAAAACCAAAAAAGGATTTTTGAGTAAAAAGACCACGCATACCATCAGCGAAGACAGTGACACCCGTGAAAATGGCACCTTACTGAGCGGCGATAATGTCACGCTTAATGCGGGCAACAATTTACTTGTCCAGGGTTCACAGGTCGTGGGCGATGGCACCGTAGCGCTCAGGGCCGGTAACAACGTGGATATCGTTGCTGCGACCAACACGGACTCAACCTGGCGTTTTTCGGAAACTAAGAAAAGCGGCCTGATGGGAACCGGTGGCATCGGCATCACGGTAGGCAGCAGTAAATCGGTCCATGACTTACGTGACAAGGGCACCACCCAGAGCCAGAGTGCCAGCACGGTGGGCAGTACGGGCGGTAATGTCAGCATTGTTGCGGGCGGACAGGCTCATGTCAGTGGCTCAGATCTGGTGGCGGGGCGCGATCTCGCCATTACCGGCGACAGCGTGATCATCGATTCGGGCCATGATAAACGGACTCATGATGAACTGTTTGAGCAGAAAAAAAGCGGCCTGACGCTGGCGCTCTCCGGGGTGGTGGGTGAAGCCATTAATAACGCGGTTGCGGCGGCGCAGACATCGAAAAAGGAGAGTGACGGTCGCCTTGCTGCCCTGCAGGCTACCAAAGCCGCGCTTTCAGGCGTGCAGGCTGTGCTGGGCGGACAGCTGGCGGAAGCGAGCGCCGATCCCAACAACGGCCTGGGCGTCAGCCTTTCCCTGACCACACAGAAATCAAAATCGCAGCAGCATCAGGCGTCCGACAGCGTCGCCGGATCCACGCTCAATGCCGGTAAGAACCTTTCCATTACCTCTGCCGGTAAGGGCCGTGGCGAGCACAGCGGCGACATTCTTATCGCCGGCAGCCAGCTGAAAGCCGCAGGTGACAGCAGCCTCAATGCTGCCAGGGACATTGTGCTGAGCGGGGCGGCCAACACTCAGGAAAGCAGCGGTAAAAACAGCAGCGGCGGCGGCGGCGTGGGCATCAGTTTTGGTGCCGGACAGGGCAGCGCGGGTATCAGCATTTTTGCCAGCGTTAACGGCGCCAAAGGTAAGGAGAGCGGCAACGGTACGCGCTGGTCTGAAACCACCCTGGACAGCGGCGGCAGGGTAAGCCTGAACAGTGGAAGAGATACCACGCTCAACGGCGCGCAGGTCAGCGGGAATCAGGTGACGGCCGATGTGGGCCGGGATCTGACCATCACCAGCCAGCAGGACAGCGACCGTTACGATTCAAAACAGACCAGCTACGGCGCGGGCGGCAGCTTTACCTTTGGCTCAATGTCGGTGTCCGGCTATGCCAGCGTCAATCAGGACAAAATGCACAGCAACTTTGACAGCGTGCAGGAGCAGAGCGGTATCTATGCCGGTAACGGCGGCTTTGACATCACCGTCGGCAATCATACCCAGCTGAACGGTGCAGTGATTGCCAGCCAGGGCGATGCGGCAGACAACCGTCTGGATACCGGTACGCTCGGCTTCACCGATATCGGCAATGCGGCGGACTACAGGGTCAGCCACAGCGGCGGTAGCATCGCGCTGTCCAGCGGTGGCGGCATGGGTGCGCAGATGCTGTCCAGCGTGGCGTCCAATGCCGCCAGCACGCTGCTGTCGGGCCTGAACAACAACGGCCATGCCGAAGGCACCACGCAGTCGGCGGTGGCAAACGGCACCGTGATCAT
>Ga0308159_1002814_pt1 | contig 19094 bp, 16 predicted proteins | sample PhyCR1_FD_201040 | JGI IMG/M metagenome (GOLD analysis project Ga0308159, IMG submission 201040) | Phyllosphere microbial communities from UC Gill Tract Community Farm, Albany, California, United States - DLSLC.R1 | ecosystem: Host-associated > Plants > Phyllosphere > Unclassified | place: USA... | reverse complement strand
TGATCAGCCCACCGATCCCGATCAGGAGCAGGCTCAGCATGATCGGGAAATAGCCGGGGCCCATCTGGAACGAGGTGCCGACTGCGAGCTCGCGGCCGAACCAGATGAACAGAAGTCCGGCGCAAATCATCGTCACGCCGCCGACGAAGTCGCGGCCGTTTCTAATTTTCAGCATGGCTTGATACTCAGGTGTGAAAGATGTGCCGGCCGGAGAGAAGACCCGGCCGGCAGATTGTCTCACTGCAGCGGCACGTTGGCGGCCTTGATGACGTCGGCCCACTTCGCCGTTTCCTTGTCGATGAACGCCTGGAACTCGGCCGACGTATTGCCGACAGGCGTCACGCCCATCGCTTCGAGCTTTGCCTTCATCGCCGGATCGGCAACGATCGCCTGCACTTCCTTGCTGAGCTTTTCGACGATTTCCGGCGGCGTGCCGGGAGGAGCAAAGAGCCCGTGCCACGAGGTTGCCTCGAAGCCGGGGATCACGCTTGCCATGGTCGGCACGTCAGCCAGCAGATTGGCCTTTTCCAGGCTGGTGACGGCCAGCGCCTTGACCTTGCCTGCCTTTACCTGCTGGGCGGCAGTGGGAATATTGTCGAACATCATATCTACATGTCCGGCGACAACGTCCAAGATTGCCTGGCTGCTGCCCTTGTAGGGGACATGCGTGATCTTGATGCCGGTCTTTGTCGCGAGCAGCTCACCTGCAAGGTGAATCGATGTGCCGACACCTGACGAAGCGTAGGTATGTTTGCCCGGCTCCGTTTTCAGGAACGCGACCAGTTCCTCGACAGTGTTCGCCTTGATCTTGTCCGGGTTGACGACGAGCACGTTCGGCAGGCTGGCGATCAGCGAAATCGGCGCAAAGCCCTTTTCCCGGTCGTAAGGGAGGTTTTTGTAAAGTGTCTGGTTGATCGCGTTCGAGCTCACTGTGCCCATGCCGATCGTGTAGCCATCGGGCTTGGAGCGGGCGAGATCGCCAAGGCCGATATTGCCGCCGGCGCCTGGCTTGTTCTCAACAATGAAACGCTGGCCCAACCGCTTGTCGAGTTCTTCGGCGACGAGGCGGCCGAACGTGTCGGTATTGCCGCCGGCCGCAAAGGGAACGACGACGGTCACGGTCTTTGTCGGATAGTCCTGTGCGCGGCTACCCGTCATGCCGGCCACAGATATCGCGGCCGTAGCGGCCGCCAGCGTCATCAAACGCTTGAGGTTCATAATACTTCCTCCACTTGTCCGGTATCTGGCCGGTCCCATTAAACCACTCTTCGAAATCCTCCTCCCGAAGAAATGGAAGCGCTTTCATTCTATCGTCAAAATCTCCAACCGCAACCTCGAAGAGAAAATTTTAAATTGTTTGGAATCAAATCGATACGTACCTGACAGTACAATTTATCCTGTTCGCACTTGATTAGTTCTAAAATGAAAGCGTAACTCATTTCGAGAGGGACGTTCACGATGACAAACGATTTCAATAGCAAGCCCATGACGAGCAACAGCCCGGTGACACTTGCCGATATCGCGAAGCTCGCAGGGGTCTCGCCTGTCACTGTATCGCGTGCCATCAACACGCCCGCTCTGGTCAAACCACGAACGCTGGAGGCGATCGAGAAAGTCATTGCGAGGACGGGCTATGTGCCCAATCTTCTCGCGGGCGGCCTTGCTTCCCGAAGGACCAGGCTCATCGCCGCGATCGTTCCCTCTGTCGCCAGCACCATCTTTGCGGAAACGATCGAGGGCCTCAATGCCGAACTGGTCTCTGCCGGTTATCAGCTGCTGCTCGGCCTTTCCGGCTATGAGCCAGCGCGCGAACTGGAACTGACCCGCGCCATCCTTGCCCGCCGGCCCGATGGCGTGATCCTTACCGGCATCACACATCTCAAGGAAACCCGCGCGATGCTGACGGGTGCCGGCCTGCCCATCGTCGAGATCTGGGATTCGACACCCTCGCCGCTTGATACTGCCGTCGGGTTTTCGCATGCCGCTGTCGGCGCACTGGTTGCCGACCATCTTCTCATCCGGGGATATGACCGTTACGCACAGGTCGGCGCCAACGATCCCCGCGCCGTCCAGCGCCGCGATGGTTTCGTCAGCCGCCTGAGAGGCGTCGCCGATGTCGAACTGCCGGACCTGGAAATGAATTCGCCCTCCACCTTCCGCGACGGAAGGCTGGCGATGGCACAGCTTCTCGATCGCGGAAAGGGAACTCTCGGGGTCTTCTGCTCGTCGGACGTGGTTGCCCACGGCGCACTGGCGGAAGCTTACGCCCGCGGATGCCGCATGCCGGACGAACTTGCCATTGTCGGGTTCGGTGATTTCGACTTCGCGCCTCACACCCACCCGCCGCTGACCACCGTGCGCATCGATCGCCGCGATATCGGAACCAAAGCGGCCCAGTCGATCCTTAGAAAAATTGCAGGCGACAAGAATGTGGAAGCGATGATCAATATCGATTTCCACATCGTCGTCCGAGGAACCGCCTGAGCCTCAGGCCCGCTTGCCGAACTCCGCCGTGCCACGTGTCCAGTGGGCAGCCTGTTCCGAAAGCGTGATCCCGAGGCCCGGACGGCTTGGTACCAGCATGCGCCCATTTCTGATCTCGAGCCGTTCGTTGAACAGCGGATCGAGCCAGTCGAAATGCTCCACCCACGGCTCCAGCTCATAGGCTGCGGCAAGATGCAGGTGAATTTCCATAGCGAAATGCGGGGCGAGCTGGAGTTTCTTCGCCTCCGCCAGCGCGCAGATCTTCAGAAACGGCGTGATGCCACCCACTCTCGGGGCGTCCGGCTGGATGAAATCGACCGAATTGTTCTGGATCAGCGCCACATGCTCCAGCACACTCGTCAGCATCTCACCGGTCGCGATGGGCGTATCAAGCTGGGCTGCAAGTGCCGCATGCCCCTCGACGTCATAGGCATCCAGCGGCTCTTCGATCCAGGTCAGGTGATAGGGCTCCATCAGGCGGCCGAAGCGCATGGCGGTCGGGCGGTCCCATTGCTGGTTGGCATCGACCATCATCGCCGCCCGCTCGCCGATACGCTCGTGCACGGCAGCAACTCGCTTGAGGTCGAGTGCTAGGTCGGGCTGGCCCACCTTGATCTTGATACCGCCGATACCGTCGGCAATCGACTGTTCGACATTCTCGAGAACCTCCTCGATCGGAGAAGAGAGAAACCCACCAGAGGTATTGTAACACTGGACGCTATCGCGATGCGCGCCCAGCAGCTTTGCGAGGGGCAGTCCGGCGCGCTTGGCCTTGAGGTCCCACAGCGCCACATCAAAAGCCGCGATCGCCTGCACCGCAAGCCCGCTGCGCCCAACCGATGCCCCCGCCCAGCACAGCTTGTTCCACAGCTTGCCGATATCGTTCGGATCCTCGCCAATCAGCACATCGGCAATTTCCTTGGCATGCTCGTACTGGCCAGGTCCTCCGGCGCGCTTGGAATAGCTGAACCCTATACCGGAATGGCCATGCTTCGTCTCGATCTCGGCAAACAGGAACGCCACTTCGGTGAGCGGGCGTTGCCGCCCGGTCAGCACCTTCGCATCACTGATCGGTGTCTTCAGCGGCAGGAAGACCGAAGACAGCTTGATCCAGGCGATGCTATCCGCCTCAACGGCGGCCTGCGATGCAGTCTTCTTTTCCATTTGCGCGTCCATGTCTCCAACTCCTCCTGTCGTGCGCCCGCAAGGAGCGTCCTGCTTGACCAATACGCGTCCGATCCATTTAAGTCCAAACCGAAGATTGTCGCTCAGCGCTACAGGAATTGAATAGATGCTCGATATGGTTCAGGTGAAATCCTTCGTCGCTGTCGCGTCGGAACTCAATTTCAGCCGCGCCGCGAGGCAGTTGAACATGACCCAGCCGCCACTCAGCCGGCAGATCAGGCTGCTGGAACAGCAACTCGACGTGACGCTCTTCGAGCGCAACAGCCGGCGCGTCACGCTGACCCCGGCGGGCCTCGCGTTTCTCGCCGAAGCGCAAAAGCTTCTGGCACAAGGTGATGCAGCGATAACGGCAACACGCCGCGCCGCCCGCGGCAGCGCCGGCTCCATCCGGATCGCTTTCGTCGGCGCCGCAACCTACGGCTTTCTACCGCACTTCATATCAGCCGCCCGGACGCTGACGCCGCAGATCGAACTCGACCTGGTACAGATGGAAACGGCCGAACAGTTGCAGGCGATCAATCGCGGCGATGTCGACCTCGGCTTCTCCCGCCCGCTTTCGGGCACGCATCAATTGCAAAGCCTGTGCGTTGTGCGGGAACCGATGATGCTGGCCATCCCGCGGGCACACCCGCTGGGATCGCGGCGAAGGCCGACGCTGGAGGCGCTGAACGGCGAACCGATCATCATGTTCTCACCCCAGGCCCGCTATCTGCACGAAAAGCTCGCCGCATTGATGACCGACAACAACATCACGCCCCACATCGTCCAGAGCATGACCCATTCACAGGCCATCCTGTCGCTGGTCAGCGCCGGCATCGGCCTCGCCATCGTCCCGGCGGCAACGCGCCACGCATGCTACGACAACGTCGTCTTCCGCCCGCTCGACCTCAGGCAGGAATGCGTCGCGGAACTGCATGCCATATGGAGCAGCGAAAACCGCAATCCCCTATTGCCGGAGATTCGCTCTCTTGTTGGAAGCTCCGCAGTGCGTGATCTCTCCAGCTAGATCTGCAGAGGCAGTCGGTGCTCGATTTCAGGACCATCTCTCGCCAATCCAGTTCTCGGACGAGTCTTGGATGTTAATCGGGCCTCGTGCTGCCTGACTCCACTCTTCGTGGCCGAGTGCCCCAGAATAGCTGATCGCAGCATCAGGATCCGTCAGCGCTGCATGACTGGAGCACGGTTCCGGTCCGGACCTTCAATATCTCAGTCGCTGCTTACAGCAGTCCGAACGTCTTCAGCGTTTCGCCGATGCGGGCGTCCTGCTCCGCATTTGGCAGCAGTGCCGGCTGGCGGCTGGCGCCGACGGAGGGGTCCTGCAGGTAGAGCGCGCGCTTGACCATGGCCGGCGGGAAGCCGTGGGCGTAGAGATCGGTGCGGAAAGCGGTGTAGATGTCCTGCTGACGTGCGGCTTCTGCGATATCGCCTGAATTGAATCCGCCGACGATGCCGGCCAAGGCGTCAGGCATAGCGTTTCCGAGACCGGAAATGCAGCCGGCAGCGCCGTTCTGCAGCGCCCAGAGCACGAGATGGTCGGGGCCGGAATAGACTTCGAAACCTTCGACCTCCTTGGAAACCTGAAGATAGGCGGCGAGCGTTTCCTGCGCGCCACCGGAATCCTTGATGCCGGCGATGTTGCCGTGGGTCGCCAGTTTGCGGGCGGTTTCCGGCTCGATATGGTTCTGGGTACGGGCTGGGATATCGTAGAGATAGACCGGCGTGTCGACGGCATCAGCGACAGTCGAGAAGTGGCGGACCAGACCATCCTGCGTGCAGGCTATGAAGAACGGCGTGATGACGGCGATGCCGGTCACGCCTATCCGGTCGAATTCCTTGGCAAGCTGCAGCGTTTCGAAAGTGGCCGGCATGCCGGCATTGACGATGACATCGACCTTGCCGCCGACTTCGTCGACCACTTCTTCGAGCAGCTTGATCTTTTCGCCGTGGGTCAGCGCCGAAAAATCGCCATTGGTGCCGGCGCACATGATGTTGTTGCCGGCCGCCACCTGGCGGCGCACCTGGGCGCGCGTGGCCTCATAATTGATAGTCTCGTCGTCGTTGAAGCATGTCACGATCGCGACGAAGGCTTTCTTGGTCATTATTCTACTCCGGGATCAAATCTGGGAAACGCGTGCGAGGCGCGCATTGCGGTTTGCGGCCTGCACGTCCGGGTCGGGATCGAGGCTCGCGGCAAGAAGTGCCTGCGTATAGGGCATTTGCGGATTGTCGAAGACCTGCGCGACGGTGCCGAACTCGACGACCTCGCCCTTTTGCATGACCATCACGTAATCGGCGAAATCGCGCACCAGCGGCAGGTCGTGGGCGATGAAGATAAAGGCGATGCCCATCTTCTTGCGCAACCCGTCGAGAAGCCGGATCACCTGCGCCTGCACAGACACGTCGAGCGCCGACACGGCCTCGTCGCAGACGATCAGTTGCGGCTCGAGCGCAAGGGCGCGGGCAATGGCGATGCGCTGGCGCTGACCGCCGGAAAACTGGTGCGGGTAACGTCCCATATGCTCAGGCGACAGGCCGACCTGATCGAGCAGCTCGGCGGCGCGCGCGCGCCATTTGGCTTTGGGCAGAATTTCCGGATGGATGACCCAGGCTTCGGAGATCAGCTGATAGACCGTCATGCGCGGATTGAGCGACTGGGTTGGGTCCTGAAACACCATCTGCAGATCCCGGCGCAGCTTGAACAGGTCGCCCGGCGACATCGTGAAGAGGTCTTTGCCCTTCCAGTGCGCGGTACCGCCATCCGGTTCCTCCAGGCGCAACAGGACGCGGGCAAGCGTCGATTTTCCCGATCCGCTTTCGCCGACGACGGCGACGGTTTCACCGGGCTTCAGCTCGAAGGACACGCCCTTGAGCGCCTCGAAGCCCCCATAGAACTTGCGGACATCCTTGACGCTGAGGATCGATGCGCCCTGTGCATCCGGCTCGTGCATGTCGCCCTTGCCGGGGGCGGCGGCGATCAGCTTCTTGGTATAGGCGTGCTGCGGGTTGCGATAGACGTCGCGCACCGTGCCGCTTTCGACAAGCTGGCCCTTTTCCATCACGACGACACGATCGGCAACTTCCGAGACGACGCCGAGATCGTGCGTGATGATCAGCACACCCATTCCCGTCTCGCGCTGCAACTCCTTCAAAAGTGCCAGCACCTCCGCCTGCACGGTGACATCGAGTGCAGTGGTCGGCTCGTCGGCAATCAGCAGGTCGGGTTTGAGCGCCAGCGCCATGGCGATCATGACGCGCTGACGCTGGCCGCCGGAAAACTCGTGCGGATATTTGTCGAGCGCAGCTTCAGGATCCGGCAGCGCCACCCGCTTGAACAGGCGCAAGGCTTCGGCCTGCGCCTGCGTGGTGCTGATGCCGTGGGTCTTCAGCGCCTCGCGCATCTGCCAGCCAACGGTATAGACCGGGTTGAGGTGGCTGAGCGGATCTTGGAAGATCATGGCGATGCGTCGGCCGTTGACCGCGCGGCGAGCCTCGCCCGACATTTTCAAGAGATTCTTGCCGTCGAGCAGGATCTCGCCGGACGTGATCTTGCCCGGCGGCATGTCGATCAGGTTCATGATCGCCGCCGACGATACCGATTTGCCAGAACCGCTTTCGCCGAGAATGGCGAGCGTTTCGCCACGGTCGAGATAGTAGGAAATGTTGCGCACGGCGTGGACGGTGCCGGACACGGTGTGAAAGTCGACGGAGAGATCGCGGACCTCGAGAAGATGATCAGCCATGTTTCGATCCTTTCATTTCCAGGCGCCAGCGCTGAACCGGGTCGAGCGCAATCCGCAGCCAGTTGGAGAGAAGGTTGAGCGACAGCGTGGTCAGAATGATTGCAAGACCGGGCCAGAAGGACAGCCACCAGGCATTGGTCAGGTATTGGCGCCCCTGGGCAATCATCAGGCCCCAGGTGATTTCCGGCGGCTGGATGCCGATGCCGAGGAAGGAAAGCGCGCTTTCGGCCAGCATCACATAGGCAAAATCGAGCGTGGCAAGCGTCATCAGCGTCGGAAAGACGACGGGCAGGATGTGGCGGAAGAGTATGCGCTTGGACGATGCGCCCATGACGCGGGCGGCCTGCACGAACATGCGGCTCTTAATTTCGAGAACTTCCGCTCGGGTGGTGCGCAGATAGACCGGGATACGGGTGATCGACAGGACCAGCATCAGGTTGAGGATCGATGAGCCGAGAATATAAAGCACGATCACCGCAACCAGCAGCGACGGGAAGGACATGATGACGTCGGCGATACGCATGATGATCTGGCTGGTCCGCTCCGACGCGAAGCCGGCGATCAGGCCAAGCAGCGTGCCGATGACAGCGGAGATCAGCACGGCGCCGGCCGCGACCATGATCGTGTTTTGCGTGGCGACAATGATGCGCGGCCAGAGCGGGCGACCCAGCGCATCGGCTCCGAGCCACATAAACCAGTCGCGGCTGAAATCGAACGGTGCCAGATTGCGGCCGCGAAGGTTCTGCTTGGTCGCGAGATCATCGAGAAGGGTCGGGCCGATGATCGCCATCACAATGACGAACACCAGAAATATCGCGGCGCAGAGCGCGAACTTGTCGGCCCACAGCATACGCGCCATGCGGACGAAGAAGCCCGGCTCGGCGGCGATGGTATTGTCGGGCGTGGGGGATGGGACGGCCATTGTCATGTCGATCCTCAGTAGCGGATGCGTGGATCAAGCAGAGCGTAGGCAAGATCGATCACGAGGTTCATGAGGAAGATGGCGAAAGCGGTGACAAGGATCGCCGCCAGCACGACGTTGAAGTCTCGCTGCAGGATGCTGTCGATCATGAGCTTGCCGACGCCCGGGAAACCGAAGATAGTTTCGACGATGACCGCGCCGTTGAGAAGGCTGGCAGCCTGATCGCCGATCACTGTTATGACCGGCAGCATGGCGTTGCGCAGGGCGTGGATAAAGATGATCGGCCCGGATTTGACGCCCTTGGCGCGAGCCGTCTTCACATAGGCCGAAGACAGCGCTGAAATCATCGAGCCGCGCACCACCTGCACGATGATACCGAATGGGCGCACGAACAGCACGCAGATCGGCAGGATCCAGTGCGAAAGCGTGCCCGTGCCCGAGGTCGGCAACCAGGACAGCTGGATGGCAAACACCACGATTGCGACGATCGCGAGCCAGAAATCCGGGACGGAAGCACCGATCAGCGACACCATCGAGGAAAACCGGTCGAAGAAGCCGCCAGTGCGAAACGCAGCAAGCGAGCCGACGACGATCGCCGCGATGGTGACCAGCGTCATGGTGATGACGGCAAGCCACAGCGTCCAGGTGAAGGCTTCGAGCACGACATCGAGCGCCGGGCGCGCCTTGCGCAGGCTTTCGCCGAGATCGCCGGTCACGACATTGCCGACATACTGGCCGAACTGCACGAGAAGCGGCTGATCGAGGCCGTGCAGTGCACGGAACTCGGCCTTCATTTCGGCCGATGCTTCGACGGGGAGAAAAAGGGAAGCCGGGTCGCCTGTCAGGCGCGACAGGAAGAACACCATGACCAGCAGCCCGACGAGCGAGATGAGGCTGGCAAAGGCGCGCTTGCGAACGAAAGTGAGCATGGTGACCTCGATCTTGCTGGAATGGACGGCGGCAGGAGCGCCGCCCATTTCACTTCGATTGGGACGATCAAAATACGTCCTCGGAGTATGGTCCGCGTTAGTTCTTGATGCCGATCTCGGAGAGCTGCAGCATCGAGTTGGTGGCGATGCTCGGCTTGAAGTCGAGACGTTCGGACACGCGGGAATAACCAACCATGTGGAAGAGCAGAACGTCAGCGACGAGATCATCGTGGACGTAGGCGATCAGTTCCGACCACAGCTTTGCACGTTCATCACCAGTGGCAGCGGAGGCGCGGGACACGAGGTCATCGACCTTCGGATCGGAATAACCCGACTGCGTGCCCTTCGAGTCGTATTTGAAGAACATGGTGAAGGACGGATCACCCTTGGAATTGTCGTGCATGGCGGCAACGATCTGCGGACCGCGACCTTCCTTGAACGGCTTCGAGTAGTAAACCTCGTGCTCGGCTACTTCGACAAACCGGAGGTCGATCTTGAAGCCGACATCCTGCAACTGAGCCTGGATGGCTTCCATGATTTCCGTCACGTTCGGGAAATTGGCCGTCCGCGCGACGACGGTGATCGGCGTGTCGACTGCAACACCGTCAGCTTTTGCCTCATCGAGCAGCTTCTTCGCCTCGTCCGGATCATACGGGAAAACTTTCACATCCGGGTTCCAGCCGAGTGTCGTCGGCGGCACAAGCGCCGTTGCGAGAACCGCGTCCTGCGGCACGAGTGTGCCGATAAAGGCCTCCCGGTCGATGGCGAGGTTCAGCGCCTTGCGGACGCGGACATCATTGAGCGGCGCGATATTGCCATCGATGCGAAGATACACGGTTTCGCTGTCGAGATAGGAGAAGTCCGTCTTCTCGTTGGTCGCTTCCACCTGCGAGATCGACGGAGCAAGATCGGCTTCGCCGGTCTGAACCATGGCGGCGCGCACGGCCGGATCGGAACGGAAAAGGTAGGTGGCCTTGGTAACGGCGGGCTTCTTGCCCCAGTAGTCGTCACGCGCGTCGAGCACGATCTGCTGGCCCGGTGTCCAGTTGGACAACTTGTACGGGCCGGTGCCGACCGGCTCGCGGATGAATTCGAGCGGCGTGCCCTCGGGAACTATGGTCACCAGCGACAGCAGCAGCGGCAGGATCGGCTGAACCGGATCGACCTTGAAGTCGATGGTGGTGTCGTCGACGATCTTTACGTCGAACTTCATGCCGCCAAAGTAACGGCGGGATTCGCAGATGTTCTTGTCGCTGAAAATGCGATCGAAGCTGTATTTGACGTCCTTGGCGCCGAAGGCTTTTCCGTCGGAGAATGTCACGCCTTGGCGCAGATGAAAGCGCCAGGTGCCGTCGCCGGTCTGCTCCCACTTTTCGGCGAGCCGCGGCATAACGCCCTGCTTGCCGCGCACATCGAGCTCGGTCAGCGTTTCACTGACATTCTCCATGATGACGCGGCCGATATTGGAGCGCGTCGCCATGCAGGGCTCAAGCAGGTCGGCTTCCTCAGGCAAGACGATTTTGATGTCGCTCGACGCAGCCTGCGCCGGAGAAAAACCGGTACCAAGTGCAAGGACAGAGCACAGAAAGGCTCCAAATAGATGCGAAGTTTTCATGTCATTCTCCTCCCTCTAGCTGCGGATCGCACTGGTCAGTGCTCATCTTGCGATGGTCTCCCGACTGTGCGCTTCAGGCATTCCTCCGTGTGGCCCTGTGCGTCGGTCGGGATGCCTCCGTCCGTTTCGTCGCCATAAGCGGGCTGACGCAGACCATCTGATGTCTGACCAAGTTTGTCAAATTAATTATTCCGCTATAGGATTTGGACAAACTTTCGTGAAGATAAATCCATTTATTATCATGATGATGAGGCTGAAGAACTGCCCTCAATCTTCAAATTTCAACGTCATTCAAACTTGACAACTTTGTTATTTTGGTGATTTTCACGGTGGCCAGAGGAGACGCCGATGACGCCTGAACAGATTGCAACCGTCATGACCGGCACGGTGAAAGCCGTCGGAAATGGACGACACGAGGCCATGCTGGCTTCCCCGATGATCCAGAACCACGCCTCATTCCTGCACCTCGCCGAAGACGGCGCGCTGATCTGCGCCTGGTTCGGCGGCACGCTGGAAGGCAAGTCGGATATCTCGATCTTTGCTTCCGTTCTGGCGCCGGGGTCTGACACATGGGGCGAGCCGCAGCGGTCGAGTTTCGACCCCGCCCATTCCGAACAGAACCCGGTTCTGTTTGCGGCACCTGAAGGCGGCCTGCTCCTGTTCCACACGTCTCAGCCTTCAGGCAATCAGGACGAATGCCGTATCCGCATGGCGGAGGTAAATCGCGATGCCGGTGACGCGACCAAACTGACGGTCAGCGATGGACGCTATCTCGATTTGCCGCGCGGCTGCTTCGTTCGAGCACCGCTGATCGTTCGCGACGATGGAGCCTGGCTATTGCCGATCTTCCGCTGCATCCAGCGTCCTGGCCAGAAATGGAACGGCAGCCATGATCGCGCAGCCCTCGGCATTTCCGAAGATCACGGCAAAACTTGGCGTCTGGACGACCTCGATCAGTCGACCGGCTGCGTCCATATGAGCCCGGTGTCCATAGGAGACAACAAGTACGCCGCCGTGTTCCGCCGCAGGCAGGCCGATTTCGTCTATCGCACAGAGAGTGTCGACGGCGGCCGTACATGGTCCGCGCCCGAAGCGACCGACGTTCCCAACAACAATTCATCGATCGCCGCAACCCGCCTGCAGGATGGCCGTATCGCGATGATCTGCAACCCGACCAATGCGGACATGTCCACAGACCGCCGCGCCTCGCTTTACGACGAGTTGGGCGAAGGCGACGACCGGCCGGATGCCAATCCGGATGGCGGCTGCGTGCCGATCTGGGGTGTGCCCCGTGCGCCGGTTGCCGTCTGCATTTCCGACGACGGAGCAAAAAGCTTCTCGCAGCGGATCATCATCGAGGATGGTCCCGGCACCTGCCTGTCGAACAATTCGATCGACGGTCACAACAAGGAAATGTCCTATCCGTCGCTGCTTGAGGGTAACGACGGCAGTCTTCATATCGCCTACACCTATTACAGGCGCGCCATCAAATACGTTCGTCTGGCGCCAGGCTGGGCCAGTTCAGCAGCGGGAGAACAAGCATGAGCAACATCATCGGCATCACCATGGGTGACCCCTGCGGCGTCGGACCCGAGATCACGGTACGGGCGCTTGCCGAAATGAGCGACGCGGATCGTGCCGTCACCCGCATCTACGGAAACCTGCCGACGCTGGAAGCCGCCCGCAAGGCGCTGAACGTCGAGATCGATCTTGCGGCCTATGTCGTTGACCTGCCGATCGAAGGGGCACCGCTACCCTGGGGGCAGCTTTCACCGGTCGCCGGCGATGCAGCTTTCCGCTTTATCGAAAAGGCCGTGCGCGATTCCGAAGCCGGTGTGATCGGCTGCATCGTGACAGCCCCGATCAACAAGGAAGCGCTCAACCTTGCCGGCCATCATTACGACGGCCATACCGGCATGCTGCGCAGCCTCACGAAATCGGCAGCTGCCTATATGCTGCTCGCTTCGGAAAAGCTGAAGGTCATCCACGTCTCCACCCATGTCTCGCTGCAGGAAGCGATCCGCCGCGCAACCACGGAACGGGTGCTGGCCACCATCAAGGCCGGCAACAATCACCTGAAGCGCACCGGTTACGAGCGTCCGCGCATCGCGGTCGCCGGTATCAATCCGCATTGCGGTGAAAACGGCCTGTTCGGCACCGAGGATGACGACCAGATCGCGCCGGCTGTGGCTGCCGCCCGCGCCGAAGGCATCGACGCCTACGGCCCGATCTCGGCAGACACCGTGTTCCACCGTGCCTATTCCGGCGGCTTCGACCTCGTCGTCGCGCAATACCACGATCAGGGCCATATCCCGATCAAGCTCGTCGCTTTCGATACGGCCGTAAACGTCTCCGTCGATCTTACCATCGACCGCACGTCCGTCGACCACGGCACAGCCTTTGACATCGCCGGCAAGGGCATCGCCAACCACGGCAACATGCTGTCGGCCATCGCCTATGCCCGCAAACTGGTAGCCGGCGGCAAGGGAGAGCAGACATGAGCAGCGCTCCCCTGATCGTTCTGCATCAACCGAAACGACTTATCGTCGGCGCAGGCACTGTCGGCGAGGTCGGCACCTGGGCCTGCGACGTTTCCTCCACGCTGGTGATCGCCACGCCGATTACCGCTGGTTTCGTCGACCGGTTGAAACTGCCGGGCAAGGTTACCCTGTTCGATGCCATTCCCGGCGAGCCGGATATCGAAACGCTTGATGCCGCGCTGACTGCCGCCCGTGCCGCAAAGCCGGATCTCGTCGTCGGCCTCGGCGGCGGTTCCGTCATGGACGTGGCCAAGCTTGTCGCGGCCCTTTGGGATAGCGAGCAGACGCTGTCCGATGTCGCCGGCCCCAACAAGGTGGCGGGGCGCAGCACGCGTCTGGCGCAGGTTGCCACCACGGCCGGAACGGGCTCGGAAGCCGGCATCCGCTCGCTGATCACCGATACCGTAAAGGGCGCGAAGATCGCCGTCGAATCTCCGTACCTGATTGCCGATCTCGCGGTTCTCGATCCGGAACTCACCTATTCGGTGCCGCCGGCCGTCACCGCTGCAACCGGCGTCGATGCGATGGCGCATTGCGTGGAGGCCTTTACCAGCAAGCGTTCGCATCCGATGATCGACGGTTTTGCGCGCATGGGCATTCACCTCGTCGGCAAATTCTTGGGCCGCGCGGTCAAGGACGGCGCAGATCGTGAGGCACGCGAAGGTCTGATGCTGGCGTCCTATTACGGCGGCATCTGCCTTGGGCCGGTCAATACAGCGGCGGGCCATGCCATTGCCTACCCGCTCGGCACGCTGCTTCATCTGCCACACGGACTGGCCAATGCCATCGTCTTCCCGCATGTTCTGGCCTTCAACGCGCCAGTGGCAAAGGACAAGACTGCTGAGGTCGCGCAGGCGCTGGGGCTAGGCCAAAATCTCTCGCAGGCCGACCTGTCCGCGCAGGCCCATGGCTTCTGCGCCGATCTCGGCATCGAGATGTCATTGGCAAAACATGGCGCGACCGAAGCCGATCTTCCGCGCTTTGCCGCAGATGCGCATGCCATCCGTCGCCTCATGGACAACAACCCGGCCGATATGAGCGTGGATGACGTTCTGGCAATCTATCGCGCGAGCTTCTGAGAACCTCGCTCCAGTGAAAAAGGCGGTGCCGCCAAGCGCCGCCTTTTGCGTACTATACCGAAGTCAAATCGCTCGCGATCCTTAAGATCCAGGCTAGAGATGCGACGACTGAAAGAGCCTCTCCCGCGATCCCTTCAGATGCTCGAACATCAGACGGCGCGCATCATCCTCGTTGCTGTTGCCGATCGCCGTCGCAATCGCTTCATGCTCGCCAAATACGCGCGACAGGCCGGACGCTTCCCGCTTGATCGAGGCGCCGTGAAATTTCATGCCGACGGCAATATGATCCTTCAGGGCTTCCATGGCGGTGGTAAAATAATTGTTCTGCGCGGCGCGGGCGATGGCGAGGTGGAACTGAAAGTCGGCATCCTCGCGGTGTGACTGACGGTTCGTGGCATCGCGCAGCAGTTCGAGCGCCTGGCGGATCGCCTTCAGACTGTCGGCATCGTGACGGGCGGCAGCGGCAGCGGCGGCAGCCGGCTCCATCGTCAGGCGGAATTCGTAACAGTTGAGAAGGTCTGCGACGTTTTCCAATTGGCCGAAACCGAGGGGATTGCGCAAGCCCACCGAGCGGACGAAACTGCCGGCACCGCGCCTTGAATAGATCAGGCTCTGGTCGCGCAGCCGTTTCAGTGCTTCGCGGATGACGGGTCGGGACACCTCGAATTCGGCGGCCAGATCGTGTTCCGTCGGCAGGCGCTCGTCGGGCTTGTACGCACCGGACTTGATTGCGCGCAACATCCGCTCGAACACGATATCCGCAAGGCCCTTGCGGGCGGTTCCCGTTTCCAGTCCCATCGTCAACCTGCCTTTCGCAGGACCATGTCTGCAATTTGCTTCAACGTATGGGGATGACCGAAGCCACCCGATTTTGCAATAATGCAGCGCCCTTGTGCCGACGCAAGACCAAGACCCGGCAGGCATTCGCCATGCAGACGCAGCCTCGACAGGCCCAGCCGACGCAGCACCGCCTCGGCCGTCGCTCCACCGGAGAGAAGCAGCGTTCCGTCGTAACCGGCAAGGTTCTCGTGCACGCCGTCAGCCAGAGCTTCCGCCACAAGCTGCGCATCGAGCTCTTCCTCACCCGGCGTCGCGTGCACCAGCGTCAGATCAGGTCTTGTCCCACTTTCCGCGTCCAGCCGGCCGTTCGGCGCAGGCAGATACGTCAGGCTGTGGCCGTTGCGCAGGGCGTCGATCTGCGCAAGCGTGATCGGATCGCGCGATCCGATGACAAATGTGATCGGACCGGACGGGATGGTCGCTGCCTGCGCATCGACCTTGTTCGTCATGCGACGGGCGAGCGCTTCTGCAAGACCGCGAGCGCCGATCAGCAGATCGGTCCCGTTGTTCTCAGCGACGTCGAGCGCAACGTCCATGTCGGCGGCTGAGCTAGCGTCAGGGATATGGGCACGAGCTGTGTGCGCACCGAGCCTGTCGGCGATCACGATCGGAGCGTCGATACCAAAGCCGGTGACACATCCGTTCGCAACCACCCGACCGAACTCTGGTATCCCAGGCGCAACGAGGGCACGTGTGAAAGGGATGGCGTCCAGTTCGGCAACGATATTTCCCTTGAGGCGGGAATCGACCTTCTTGAACAGCCGCGTTCCCGGCGGCAGCAAGGTGATTGTCGCAGCCGTGGCGGCACGTGCTTCGCCGGCACTTGTTTCGCGGGTATTGAGGTTGATGGACAGCACAGCGGGGCGATCGGCGACGATCCCCGTAATTGCATCAAGGTTGAGCGCCACGTCGGTGCGAATACCTCGCCCGGCAAAAGGCGCCGCCGAGTCGAGCGCACCGGTCAGGTCGTCCGCAAGAATGACTAACATACGCCTCCACCTACTTATGTTGTAAGCTTTATACCACGGAAAAGTGCTTATAAGTCAACATGGGTATGGAGTGAAATGACAAATGTAAGGTATTGAGCTCGGTTGGGGCAACAGTGTTAAATTTCAGAGAGGTTGGCATGAATGACATCGTCGTCGACGACTAATCGCGATGGCGTGATCCGTGATCATCATTCGAGACGACCAGCCGTCAAAGTCCCCAAAAGTGTTTCTGGGAACCATGCCATTCTCGACCAGATCAGCGCGCTTGAATGCGTCCGTGACAATGTTGTCGGCTTTCGCCCGCATACGGATTGTATCCGGCGACCACGACCCTAGGCTGGTCGATGCCCGCAGCCTTCAGGCAGGCTCGCGTCAACTCGATTTCGCCGACAATGCGCTCGACCGAGAGACAGCTTGCAACGGCCGTTAGCGGGATATGCGAGATGGCGCGTGCATTTCAATCATTTTCAGCACGTTGAACTCGCGCATCTTGAGTTTGAACGACAGGGCATCTGGCCGCGCGCTCGGTGGTTACGTCGACATCTGGCGCGATATAGGCCTTTCCTTGAAACCGGCGAGCTTAAGCAGGCCGCCGGTCAGTTCCGGGCTAATACCCGCCGGCTCGCCCGTCGCCAACGAGATCATCGGACGGTCATCGTGTTGCATATCGGTGGAAGAGTTTCTTTCGATTGAAGGCCGGTCATAGAACCGTGACGGCTTTGCCATGCTGATTGATGATAATCCTTTCCTTAGTTGAGGCGCAAGCCGGCGTCGTTGTCGAAGAGGTGCAGCTTTTGAACATCCGGCATGACGCGGATGATCTCGCCGGGCCGCGCCGTGATACGATCCCGGAAGAGGCAGGTAATTTCAGTATTGTTCGCCCGCGCGACAACCTGGGTCTCCGATCCGGTCGGCTCGACGACGACAATCTCCATCGGCATACCCTCGCCGGACATGATCAAGTGCTCGGGACGGAAGCCATACCGTGCCGGCCGGCCCGAGGAGCCCAGCGGCGCATTGGCGATTGGGAACGTTAGGTCGCCGAAGGCGAAACCGGAGGATTCGATGCGGCCTTCCAGAACGTTCATGGAAGGCGAGCCGATGAAGCCGGCAACGAACAAATTGGCCGGCCGGTCATAAAGCTCGAGCGGTGCGCCGACCTGTTCGATGATGCCACCATGCATGACGACGATCTTGTCTGCCATGGTCATCGCTTCGATCTGGTCATGGGTGACGTAAATCGTCGTGGTTTTCAGGCGCTGGTGCATCGCCTTAATCTCGGTGCGCATCTGCACGCGCAGCTTTGCATCGAGATTGGAGAGTGGCTCGTCGAACAGGAAGACCTGCGGATCCCGAACGATGGCGCGGCCCATGGCTACGCGCTGGCGCTGGCCGCCGGAAAGCTGGCGCGGATGGCGTTCGAGTAGCTTGTCGAGGCTGAGGATCTCGGCAGCCTTTTTGACCTTCTCGGCAATCTCAGCTTTGGGCAGGCCCTTGAGCTGAAGTGAAAAACCCATGTTTTCAGCCACCGTCATATGCGGGTACAGCGCATAGTTCTGGAAGACCATGGCAATGTCTCGGTCTTTCGGCGGCACATTGTTTACCACTCGGCCACCGATGCTGATATCGCCGCCGGTGATGCTTTCCAGCCCGGCGATCATGCGCAGCAGAGTCGACTTTCCGCAGCCCGAAGGGCCGACGAGCGTGACGAACTCCCCGTCCTCGACGTCGACCGAGATCCCGTGGATCGCCGCGACCGCGCCATACGATTTCTTGACATTGCGAATGCTGACGTCAGCCATGATCTACTCCCATTATTGCAGTCGAAATGGCGGCGACACGGCATCGCGTCCGCCGCCCTCTCCTCAAGCGGATTTGCGCAGTGTGGTGGCGGTCCGACCGCGGATGCCTGCCGGCATCGCATCGCCGTGGGCCTCGATCAGTTCGTCGACCATGGCGCGGATGTCCTTGATTGACAGCACGCTTGTCGCATGGCGGTCGAGCATGGCGGCGCGATGCACTTGGTCACGATCGCCGTTGAGCGCTGCCTTTACGGTCAGGTCCTGAACGTAGACATGTGGGGCGCAGTACCCGGCAAGCTCAGGCGGCAACGAGCCGGCATTGCAGGCGCGCATGCCGCTCTTGTCGACGACGACTGGAACCTCGACGCAGCATCCGTCCGGAAGGTTGTCGATCAGGCCATCGTTGCGGACGTTGCCGTAGATCAACTGCGGTTTGCCGGTCGCCATCGCATGAATGATCAGCGAACCGTATTCGCGCGAGCGCTCCAGCGGGAAGGTCTCTCCCGCCAAGAGCTTGCGGCGGGTCTCGGCATAGCGACCAAGGTTGCGAACGCTACGACGGATGTACTCATCAACTGGAACGTCGTACGCGGCGATATCTGCTTCGCTCTTCAGGAAATAGGGCGTGTATTCCGCATTGTGCTCGCTGGACTCGCTGATGAAGCGGCCGAAGGAACGCATCAGTTCGAAGCGGACCTTGTCCTTGGCAAAGATTTCCGGATTCTCCATGGCCGCCCAGAGCCGGGGATAGGCATCCTCGTCGTCGATCTTGAGTTTCAGGAACCAGGTCATGTGGTTGATGCCGGCGCAATCGTAGGACAAGCTTTCGACCGGGACGTCGAGATAGGATGCGAGCTCATGCGCGGTGTTCTGCACGTTGTGGCAGAGGCCAATCACCTTCTGCTCCGGATAGGCTTCGTAGACGGCCTGGGTCAGGATGCTCATCGGGTTGGTGTAGTTGAGCAGGAC
>Ga0308159_1002812_pt1 | contig 19100 bp, 32 predicted proteins | sample PhyCR1_FD_201040 | JGI IMG/M metagenome (GOLD analysis project Ga0308159, IMG submission 201040) | Phyllosphere microbial communities from UC Gill Tract Community Farm, Albany, California, United States - DLSLC.R1 | ecosystem: Host-associated > Plants > Phyllosphere > Unclassified | place: USA... | reverse complement strand
ATATCCAGCTTTAATTGCCGCGTCTTTTTGTGACATACCGGAAACCAGCGCAATGGCGAATTTTCGCTTCTGCGCTGTTAACATGTTTACACCCTCCAAAGGGGGAAATTTTCTGCGCGTGAGAGGGAGCGCGGTTTCGCAGGCGAGAGGGGTTAAAACTTTCCCTCCCCCCCCACCCCTCTCGAACGGGCTCACCTGCCCTTCATGTCGTCCCGCGTCTTCTTCCGGTGACAGCCGTCTTCGCCGTTACAGAGGATCTGACAGTTATCATCGGTATCAGGGCCACCCTGATAGAGCGATACGATGTGATCAAGTTCAAACCCATGCGGGTATTCAGTCAGGCGACCGCATTCTGCACAGCAGGGACTAGCAGCCCACATTCGTTTTCTACGTTCCTGCAACTTCCAGCCCGTGATGCGACTGTCAGCGATAACCATTGGCTTCAATCGTTGTGTTGTGACTGCCAGCAACCGGGGCTTGAGTGTCGTTAGCTTTGCCATCCTGTACCTCTTGCAAGTCGCCAGGCTCGGCAGCGCTCGTTTCTTGGCTGGTTGTCCGGATGCTGTTCAACTGTCTCGCCATCAGCATGATCCACCAGTGAGTAGCACGGGTAGATGACCTTTCCACCCAGAGCATCACCGACTGCATAGTCAGCTGCCTTTGCGCGATTCCAGTTTTGCAGGATGCGGGTTAGTCCGCTGACTGGCGGGCTGTAGCACACGCCATGAATCAGGCGGTCCAGCGTGATGTAATCGCCGCGGCGCTTATCGGCATCAATCAGGCTGGCTGCTATCTGCTGCTGATACTGTGGCGGGCGGCCGGTGCCCAGATAGAAACTGACGAGGTTATCGGGAAAACGGTTCACCCATTCACGAACTGAAGCAGCGAAGCCAGGCAACAAAAGCGCATCATCCTCAAGTATCACCACGCGGCATTCCTGCTTGCTGGCCCACTCGATAGCGCGCCGGTGATTCCAATTCGCGCCGTGGTCACCTTCATCAATCAGCAGTAATGCACCCAGCAAATCGGATAGATGCATCCCTGTGTCGCGGCGTTTGTGATGTCCCACAACAACAAACTTTATTTCTTCGCACATTTATAAACCTTGTTTATTGTATGGGTTCAACCCGCCTATGTTTGGAGCATAGGCGCACACAGTGATGAGGGACGGTTGATTACCTCTGATGAAAGGACAATACGTGAGCCATATACATAGCCGTGAATATATCGAGTCAGGAAAGGTGGTGTCTGTGCAGTGCTCCCACCAGATTAATGTTTTGGTGATGGACGACACCAATTACAGCAAATACAAACGGGGAGAAAGCGCAAAAGTTTATGGCGGATTTTACACGCACTTCCCTGCTAATATTGCCCCGCCTCATTCCGGAAACTGGAACATAGTTTTAGCCTTGCCACCTGGACATAGAGCAAACATTAACTACTCAATCAACATCATTGGTTAGAGCTAACTGACCTTTGGCCTGAAAAAGCGCCTCCTCAAGGGCGGCAATGATTTTCTGCTGTGTGCCGTCCTTTATATATCCTGTCGACAAAATACCCTCAGCGTTTACGCTGTCGCGCATCCAAACAACCGAACCACCTTCTGAAATTTCTACTTTCACGATATTCCCCCTGCCTTAAGATCAACTGCTATTTATGTTTCCAGTAAGCGAAATCTTTACCGATACCATCAGATTTAAAAATGGTATGTACCTTTGGTCCGGTAACAACACGGTCACCGAATGACTTTGCAGCTATGCCAAACGCTCCCATATCAACCGCGGTCGCTGGCGCTGTTTCCATCTTCCAGAACCGCTGGCTCTCAATGCGGTAATGCAGCCTGACGATCCGGTGTGCGAACTCCATCACGTCAGCGCGCGAGCCGCCGAGGAGACCGGCGTTAAGCAGTGGGTCATCGCGGTGATGGTCAATGAATTCACTGTATGCGCGCCCGTGGTGATTGGCCTTCATCCAGCCGTCAGCGTAAGTCTTATGCTCAGAGCCAACGTATATCTTGCCGGGAGCCATCTCAGCCCAAGGCTCACGCAGCATCTCGACGTCAGTACCATCCGTACACCACACTAACCGGTATTCAGGATGCGCTCTGAGGTACTGATAGATGTGAACCCAGCGGGCAAAGTACGGGCTCATCTGAACCGCAGGCACCATAACCAGAGAAGCGCCAGCAGGTGTAACACTGAGCTGGTCAGCCAGCACCACTGCGTCAGCGCCGCGAATCGAAGACGACCAGGCAGAAAGAACTGATTCATCAGGCTTCATTGCAGCTGCACGCTGGGGATCTGGCTGGCTGGTCAGCAGGGTCGTAATGACCACGTCACGCTCACGCCGATACGGGGCAAAGCCGGTATAGCCAGCATCACGCCTGCCGTTGTAAATCCCGACGTTGCGCTTTACCAGCGCCTCACGGTTAGGCCGAGGAACAGAACGCTCGACCGTCATGTGCTCATCAAGTGAATGGATCAGCTTTTCCGAACCAGTCACATCAGCGAATGCCCACGTAGATAGGCCAGCGTTATGGATGCGCAGCGCCAGATCGGGATGTTCGTACATGCCACGACCATAAACCGGGTCAAAGCCGCCGACCTTCTCAATCGCGCTGCGGTGGTAATACAGCATCACGCCACGCTGGCCGGTGTAAGCAACATGCTGATCATCCCGATAAAGTACGGTCATATCTTTCAGCTTCTGCGCGCCAGCCAGATCGAGAAATTGGTAAGCCAGATGCGGCTCAGGCGATTCGATATATGGAACGTGCCAGTTATCGCTGATCGGATAGGCATCATCGTCCCACAGGAAAAGGTGCTCACAGCCAGCATCAATCAGCGCTTCAAGGCTCCGGTTCTTCGAAGCCACTATCCCGAGTGATTTCTCATTCCTGATTATTTCGATACCGTCTGCTGTGGCTGCTGGTGCGGAACCATCATCTATCACAATCAACTTGGCGCCAGCCGGTAAATGCTTCAGGTGCTGCTCAATCGTTTTTGCCAGAACAGCGGGTCTATTATGGGTGGTGATAGCGATTCCAATCTGAGCGCCAGAATTGCGCACAGGCGCATACGGGACACCATCAATAGTGACCTGCATAATTACCCCGCTTATCTACGAGAAAGAAGTCCACCTGGTTGCAGCATTTTGGTGATTTGTTCGGTAACGTTATCAATCACCAACTTTTTAATGCGCTTTTCTTCGTTGCTCTCGCAGGCATCGCCCGTGGTAGTCAGCGCATTACTAATAATGGATTGGGAAATATGAGCATTATTGATGAATACCTTGCCGCTTTGGTCAATTCGAAATCCTGGGTCCGACATCGTTGAGAAAGCTGATACATTTTCCACATTGCCAGTACAGACGTACTCAACTGTCAGGGGCCGGGTGATTTCTGTTTCTTCGATTTCGATCGGCCTGATAAAAGGTGAAAGTGATTTCCCATTAATTTCACCTTCCGCCAGTAGGTCATCGCCGTGCTTAATCCGATAAGTCAGTGTTGCACCGTGATAATCGCCATCTTTCAAAGTATAAAGACGGTTAAAGCTCAAATAGATTTTGTTCGTCATTTAGCTACACCTAATTGCAGTTATAAAAAAACCGCCTAAAGGCGGTTAACGTAGCTTGTTTTTTTGTCGGATAATGTAATTTAGCCTTTGAATCTCCAATTCAAGCTCGTTTATCGCATCTAGAGCAACTTCAATCACTGAATTGACTGGCTTTCCTTTATATAGATCACTCGAATTCAACTTCCCATGTGAGGCTTCCAATAAGATGGAATATGCATCTTTCTCTGCCATATGGTTCCTCCCTAACCAAACATAACGCTTTAAGTTTAGTAGGAGGTGGGAAAATTGAAGTTGCAAAAAGTCTTAAAGATCATCCTTCATTTAGAAATTTTACGGATGTAGTCTTGAAGATATCGGATCACTTGATCGTCTTTAATGGCGCTGGCTCGGAGATCGAGAACAGCTCGTCCACCAGCGCCAGAGAGTTCGACTTGTGCTGCATCGCCCAGGCTGCCGGTGCCGGAAGTGCTGTTCCCGACGTTCTGACAGGTGGCAAGGTTTGCTGCGGCGATTCGCACCCGGCGAGTACCAGCAGCAACATCAGCGCGCAATTTCTCATTCTTGGCATATTCATCCGCCATTTCCTTCGTGTGCTTCGCATCCAGCGCCGCCAGTGAAGCCTGAACCGCTTCGGTGCGCTTCTGCTGGTTGGTCAGGTCAATCACGGCCTGATCGCTTTGTTTCTTCAACGCGGCGGTGTGGGATTCTTTCAGTTTGGAAACATCAGCGTCCCAGCGCAGCCCTTCAATCCACCATGCCAGCGCGGCGGCCAGCACAATGGCGACTGCAGTTTTCCAGTAAGTCTTCAGCAGAGCAGTAAACAGCGATTTTTCCACTGGGGGTTCCTCAGATGCCTAATGCTTTTTTGGCGACTGCATATCGGGCCTGTCGATCAGCCAGACCGTTGTCACCGCCGTTAATGCGTTTGGTCAGCCCCACAAAGTCGCCGGAGTCGGCAAAGCTGTTGCAGTTATTGGCTTTCCAGAACCAGCCCGCAGACCGCGCCGCGTACTCGTCCTGCAACAGCAAATCAGGGTTGCTGATCAGGTCGATACCCAGCGCTCGCCCGCAGGCCAGATAATTATCGAGGAACGTGATTTGCTTCAGGCCGCGCCCACGGAATTTATAACCATCGCCCGCCGCCTTGTTGCCGTATCGACCGGCATACACCAGATTTGCAATGGCGCGCTGGCGCTCTACCGGTAACGGGCCTTCCCCATTCCGGCGCCCGAGCTGTTCCCGCTGTGATGCAGTAAGCCGGTTTCCGAAGATAGCCAGACCAGCAATCGAATAGTTGAAGGACTCGGACAACGTTTTAAAACCGCCGGACTCCGTACCGATCTGCGCAATGAATGCAGCCTGACGTGCCGGGGAAGAAATATCGAATTCAGCCATCATTGATATCAGATGCGGATACCAGCGCGTGGCTAAGTCGGCGCTCAGTGAAGCCGCCCGGTTAAATTGGTCTTTTGTCATTGCGGAAGTCTCAGGACTTTAATGATTTTCGCCACATTACCGCGCACCACAAATATGGCGATGCAGATAACGAGGTTCAGTATGAAGATGGCAAAACGCGTCCCGCCATAATGATCAAACGCCCAGCTCAGCGGGACATGCCCATAAATCAGAATAAGCAGATAGGCCAGCCATGAGGCCCAACGGCGGTGTGTGGCTCCGTTCTTTCGAAAAAAGCTCAGCCGGATAACCACCAGCGTACACACCACAACGTTCAGGATTACCAGCGGGTCATTTATTACCACTTTGCCCCCTCCACCGATCAATCAGTGATGTTGGGTTCTTTGCCCGGTTGCTGGCGAACGTAAGCAACTGCACCGCCAGTGCGGAGATGATCACCGCGCCCAAGGCATCCAATGGTTTATCAGGGTAACTGAGCCAGGCCGCCAACTTAGCGCCAGCAACACCGGCACCGAGCAGGCCACACATGAATGAAACGCCAAAATACGAAATGCGACGCCACGCTGACAGATCGACGGCTGACGTGACGTAGAACACAGCGCCAGCAAAGGCACCGAAAACCACGCCGTAATCCAGACCGGTGAACCAGCCAAACAGGCCGACCGTGGCAAGCGCCGTTGAAGCCGCTGTAGCTGATACCGGCTCGGACATTAATAAACCCCTTATCGCTGTAGGTGTCCTCACAACCGAATTGAGGGCATAAAAAAAGGCCGCCAATTTGGCAGCCCTAGAAATGACGAAGCCCCGGCGTTTGCCGAGGCTTGATATCAGGTATAATTTCCCATCATTGGGATAAATCTAGCCATATCCGGCAACTTTTGCAACTTCTAAATCACTGGGTTACCTTTTTAAATTCTGATTCCGCCGCCGACTCTTCAATAAAACATTTGGTGATCAGCTTTTCGTAGAAGGGTTTCCAGCTGTTGTTCCACGTTCTCTCCGGCAGGTCTGGCAGCAATGCTTTCACTGCGCGGTGCGCCACCGACGCTGGCAGACGGGAATAACCAACGCCATGACAGCGTGGGCATTCCTTTTCGACCGGCAGGCCCATCAGAATGGATTTTTCCCGATCGACTACTTTTCCCGTGCCGTTACACCGGCAGCGGCTCGATATAACGCCCTTTCCCTTGCACGGCTCACAAATAACATCAACTGTCTCCTCCCATTCCTTTTTTGACTTCATTTCGTCCCAGTAAAGCAGGCCTAAGTTGCCCGGCAGTGCATCAAGATATTCCTGACGGTCGATTGCCATCTGGTTTCTGAATACTCGCTTCTCTTTCAAAAAACCGGTGCCTGAACAGCACGGACAATCAGACGTTGCCGCCGCCGAACGCGCGTAATCTTCAAAAGCCATTTTAGCCATAATGCGCAGGCATTCAGCCATGCGCCGCCCTGCGACTTTGCCAATATGTTTAGGTGCGTGCTGTTTGGCGTATTGCGTGAGCATGCCGACCGCTATGGTTTTGTCCTGCTGGCTGATACCGGCTTTTGCCAGAAACAGGCGCAACCCGAATTCAGCGCCGCTCTGCGTCATCCCCAACGCCGCCATAATATCGGTGATGTTCAGTGCATCACTGGCCGTCGCCCGGGAACTGTCGCTGATCGATAACCCTTTCGGGGAAAAATGCTTCAAAATCGTTTCAAGGTTCATGCTGTCTCCACACTTATTTTTGCTTGCCGGTAGCGATAACACCCGTCGCCAGCGCGCGGTCTAATGTCTTCATGACCAGATACATCTGATCACCATGTTCTTCTTCCCAAGCCTGGGTATTCGCATGAAGTGAGTCGTGACACCGTCTGCACAGCGGGATCACGAACAGGTCATGCGCTTTTGTTGCCATACCGCCAAATCCATTGCCGGTGATGTGATGAGGATCATCAGACCCGTTTCCACAGCCACAACATGGCTGGCGCTTTACCCATTGGGTGTACTTCGCATTTTCGTACCGGCGGCGCTTGGGGATCCGGACATATGATTCCGGCGTCTCAGGGTCGATTGCCAGCGCCAGCACTGGTTTGATGATGTTGGCCAGCACCTCGGAAGGATGTCTTTCCCACGGATCAACATCTGCTTCTTTCCGCTGTCCGCCCGGCGGTTTGTATTTCATCCCCAGCGCCGCGCAGATAATTTCCTCCGGCAACTGGTGAACCAGCCCTTTCGAAACAGCCCACCAGCACAGCTCCGGCAAAGTAAGGTGACGACCTTCCGGCAGGCTATACCGGTGGCGTATTGCCTCGGTCACGAATTCAGCGGCGTTCGCCAGCGCGGTAGCGTCCAGTTTTGGTGATTCCTTTTCCCGAAACTCGTTGTCATGCGCCCAGCACAGGCAGACCACGCCACGCCCGCGAGGCACCTGCACCAGCTCATGGTGATGAAACTCCCCGTTGTAGTCCGGACACTGGCACACGCGGTGGCGCTTCACCCATAGAGTGAGCGCATTCATACCGCCGACACTGGAAATAACCGCCGGAGAGGATAGAAAATCAGCCAGACGTGGATCCTGCGAAAGTGACTGCGCTTCAGCCGGTACCAGACCGTCAGGAAAAGTATGCAGGTCGGCGGGCGCGTCTGTGATCAGCAGGCGTTTACTGCTGAAGAACTTCATCATGTCAGCAGGCAGTGCGAACTGCACGATCCCCAACTCTCGCTGGGGATACGGTTTTAATAATGCTCTCACGCGTGGGCCTCCTGTTTCTGTCGCAGATAACCAGCCCACAGCCCGGCAACCCATTCAACGCCCTTTGCCGTGAATCTGGCCTGGCGAAACGCATGCTGATTCTGCTGACTGGTACCGGTTTTCACCTCAAACCGCCCTGCCTCTAAATGATTGGCCTTTGGCGTCAACTGACCTTCCAGCCGGTAAACAATGTCTTTTTCGAGAAGGAACATCCGGAATTCAGGTTCTTTCGCATGCAGCAATTTGCAGACTGCGCGGAATCCCATAGAGCCCTTAGCCATGACGTACTGCTCAACGAATTCCACTTTCGGGGCCGCCAGCGCCAGCTGTGACTCCAACGCCAGCTTTTCGTCGGCAAGGTCAGCAGCCAGGCGGAGAGCCTCGGGCAATGACTGGGGTAACTGGCTTTTAGATTCCAGTTCCTGCCAGCGGTCAACTACCGCGGCGGTGAACTCGGGCGACAGCCGGGCAACCAGCACCAGCGAATCGCGCTTATTGAACCAGTACTCCTGATACTCCTGACCGTTCTGCTCATGAAAATAGGGGGTGTGCGCCAATGGCGCGCTTAAAATTCCACCAACTGCAAGCCGTTCGGCTGAGCGTTTCACATCGCTATGCTTACTCTGCACAAGCTCAGCAATTTCACGGCTCGACATCGTTACCATTTTTCCTGACAGCAAACTGTTCGACATAATCACTCCACACGTTAAGCCGGCTGCACACCGGCGGGTTTGAAATCAGTAATCGTTATTTCTGCCTTCCCTTCTTTGGTAACCGGCCCCCACTCGACCGTCATTCGTTTTACCTGACTGTCGTCTTTCCAGATCCCCGCATGGGTCAGGCCATCAAACAGCGCCTTCTGGAAGTTATCCAAATCCCGCTTTGCCCTGGTCGGAGGAAACAAAACCACATGCACTTCCAGTTCTGTGAGCAGCGCAGGCGGACGGCAACGCAGTTGCTGATAAATCGATGCCAGGGCGTTTGCCCGGAAGATTCGCCCGCGCTGGCTGATCAGCACGCCTTTGCTTGTGGAGCGCCAGTAGCCGTTGACGCTCGGCGGGAATGGCAGGATAAGTCGCATCATGAATTCTCCGCGTCGGTATAGGTGTCGCGGGTGACGGCGGCGACCGGAATCCCGGCGGCAATGCTCTTGTTAGCGATTTCCATGCTGATCCGCGCCAGCTTCGCTTCGGCATTTTTAATGCGATTTCTGGTGTTCAACTCTTCACGCTTCAGCTTTTCGAGGCCGGTACGATGATCGGTGATTTCACCGCGGAGCTGACGCAGTTCCCAATCTAGTTTTGTTTCCTGTTTTGCAATGGAGAGAACGTGATCGAATGCATCGAGCACGGCGCCACAGCGGCGACATGTGACTTTTCGCTCGAACTCAGATACCAGTACACCACCGTGCATGCAGCGCGGGACTGCCTGATCTGACTCAACAAAATTACGCATGTCTTTTATGTCTGCATTGCTGTCGAATCGCTTCGTGAAGGCCAGAACGTTTTCGCTGTCGTCTTTCGGTTCATCAATCACAGCTCACCTCCCCTGCTTTGAGCAGGCTATTCAGCACAGCATCAGCATGATCAAGCGCACTATCGTGATCCGACGGGCAAAGCTCGCCAGTAGGTGATGCAGCCTTGAGATAGCTGCGATAGGCATCAAGCCAGATTTTCTGAAGTTCGTTCACGCTGCCACCTCCTGCAGGTACTCAGCGCCAGCAGTGATCAGCGCTTCACGCGAAACCGTGGTGAACTGGCCGCGCGGCTTGATGAAAGGGCGCCAGATAACCAACATGCTGCCCTTGCTGTTGCCGTTCTTCCCTGGCTTGCCGGTACCGGCATTGATGAAGGACAGGCGGCCATCAGTGATAAACCGGATTTCGTCGGCGGTGGTCAGCGCCAGCGAGAACCAGCCAGTTGATGTATCAGCAGGCAACAGCATCACAACAGGCTGGTGCTGGGCGCGGCATTGTTCGGCGGCCTTCTCAACCCATGGGGTGATCGCGCTGTATGGCGGGTTACACCATATGGCGCCGTAACTCTCCCACTCAGCGGCCAGTGCATCATCGGCTTCTGTCAGGTACCGGGCGCAAAGCGCGTTCTGGTGGTCAGCGGCGGCGTCAAGATAAAAACCAAACTCCAGATCAAGCGCGGTGAATACTTCAACCGGCGTCTGCCAGCGGTCTTTGTGCTCCACTGGGGTTGTGCTCGCAAATTCTGAAGTCATTTTTAAGCCACCTGTTCCATATAGCGGGTTAGTTCTCCGCCAATCCACATACCAACATGCCGGGAAACGCCGTTGCCAATTTGGCGGTAAGCGGATGTCTGCGACACAGGAAAAACGAAGTCATCCTTTAATCCCTGGAGGCGGGCATATTCGCGCACTGAGTATGGACGCACGCCCATAGGGAAGCGCTTGTCTGCTACCAGTCTGGTTGACTTATCTTTCGCGTAGTGAGCAACGCAAGTCGGCGCGATATCGCCTTTGTCCGGATCAGAAATAATTGGCAGGTCGCGATAAGCACCGTTCATGCGAGCTGCTATTGCTGAAGGCAGGGTTACATCTGGCTCATCTTCAAGGATTTCAGCCAGGGTAATTGGGCGGCTGTTTTCCGGCGCGCGGACCGTGAAATTACGCCTCGTCCCGATGATGATTAACCGGTCCCGTCGCTGCGGCAGCCAAGTTTCTGACTTTATCGGGCAAAATACAGTGACGTAGTAATCCGGCATCTTGGTCATTGCTTCGACCACGATCGGGAACGCTCGCATTCCGGGCACGTTCTCAACCACGTAAAACTCAGGCCGGGCAATAGCCAGGTGTCGAAGAGCATGAAGGAACAACTCATCCCCGGTACGCACGCCGTGAATATCACCGATGGTCGAGTATTTTGTACATGGGTAGGTAAATATCATGCCGTGGCATGAGTCCTGTTCCAAAACCAGCTCATTGGCGATATCACATTGCTTAATATGATCACCGTGGTTAGCGCAGTATGTTTTGCACGCGTCAGCATCCAACTCAAAGGCCTGGTTAATCTGGATCCCTGCATCAATCAGCCCAGAATCCATAAGACCTGCACCACAAAAATAACTGTTTACGGTAATGATGCTCATGCCTGTCCCCTTCCCTGACGTACTGCCCACAGATTGCGTTCAAACTCAGAGCTGATTTCAGCCTTGGTTTTCACTGAACCTGATGGTGTTGCAAGGCTGTATTTGCGCGGGTAAGTCTCGGTATGAACCAGATGCACTTCAGGCCGGGCTCTCAATGCGATGATTGCGCTGTGAATTGCCGTCTTGTGGGGTGTCATGCCAGTTCTGGCTACGATCAGCGCTTCAAGCTGTGCTGATGACCGCGGTGTGCTATCGCGTTGCAGTTCTTCAAGAACTAACTCTGGGTAAGTTTTCATTCTGCTTTCACTCCCTGCTGGCGCTGGGCACACTCTTTCCAAATCTTTGCCCACTGCGATATGGCGAAATCGGCGCGCATGCTGCGGATGTTGGCTTTGCTGGCCTCGGCGCAAACCGTTTTTTCCAGCGCACTCGGTGCCTTGGTTGCCGCTACACCGCTAATGAACCGGCGGTATGCCGCATCCCGCTCAGCTGCATCAACTGCAACGTCACCTTCGCGCTCCCACTTCCCGTTTTTGCGCGCTGGACGGCCTGCGCGATTCCAGGCGTTAGCGCCTTCGAGGTAGCCAGGGAACTTTGAAGGTTGAAATAGCGTGGACGGTCGCAGGTACTCGGCCATTTCCAGATCGCCTCCCCATTTGGCATGCATGTAATCAACCGTCAGCTGATGTTCTTCAGTGGTGAAGCCTTCACGCAGTCTGGCGCGGACGTTATCCAGTGAGGATTTGCTTACCTGATAGCGGGAGCCTGTGACCTGGTTCAGGTAGTTCAGAACCTGTTTAGCCTGATCAGTAATATCGACTTCGGCGTCGGTCTGCGCAGCAGGCTGACAAGAGGTTTTATTATCTGATGGATCTTGTTTTGAATTTACTAACGGATCCCCCCCAGATTCTGGCGGGTGAAAACCGGTATTCATGCTCGATTTTGATGCGTCGGATTTTGACCGGTCAGATTTTGATGCATCAGATTTTGATGTGTCAGAATCTGACGGTTCAGCAGCAGCACGAAGCTTCGCAATATTCAGCTGGTACATGTTCGATGTGTTGCGGTTTCCCTTACGGCGTTGGGTACTGGTGATCCAGCCGTCAGCCTCAAGTTTGCCCAGCGTAGTGCGCACAGTGCTTTCACCGGCACCCAGCTGGCGGGCAATGGTGGTAATCGACGGCCAGCACAGGCCTTCGTCAGAACTGAAGTCAGCGAGGCGCGCCATAATGGCAACCGCCGATATTTTTAAACCGGCAGCAGCGCAACCATCCCAGACGTATGCGGATAACTTAACGCTCATAAGACCCTCTTAAACTTTCGCCGGAATTGTTCAGTAGGCTGGGCGCACTCATGCGGGTAACCGGCGCGCATGAAGATGACGCGATCCCCTGCTCTGTCGAAGCCCACGACGTGTACCACAACGCCCCGCCAATCCTTGTAACGCCTGTCCAGCTTTTGGATTTCTTCAGACATGCCGTCACCTTCTGGCTGCTCTGGCGGACGTAACCTACCCACCACGCCGCGAACTGGTAGTTGCACGGCATCCAGCGGTTACCTATCATCACTTCGTACGAGAAAGAGCACGCGGCTCCGCCAGTCACTGACTTACAGCGCATTTGCGGAACGCCAGCTTTTACGAGTAAACTGTTCATGCGTTAATTACTCCACACACGTTTTTAATGCGCCCGACGCCTCAAGCTGCACACTTGGGGCGTCACCCTTTCCGGGCTTCCGCTTTTTTCCAAACAGCGCCAGCACAGCCCGAACTTCTGCATCACGCGCAGCTAAATGACGGCGGTGATATTTCATGATCTGCTCAGCTTCCGTCTCATCAATCACGCCATCTTCAAGCGATGACTGAATAATCATGTCTACGTGTCCACGATGTGCAGCAGTGCGCATGCTCTTACTGAACAGCTCAACCTGATCCAGTTCTTCCAGCTGCGGAACGTCCACGAAAAGACCGCCGCGGCGCTGGGCGAAGTACTCAGCCAGGCTGCTGGTACCGCTGATGTCTTCCATCGCTTCCAACTCAACGATTTCGAAGAACCGGCAGCCGTTTTTTTCGTACAGATTGTTGTTGAACTGCGTTTCAGTCATGCCCAGAGCGCCAGCCATTGCCGACCGTCCGCCGGGATAGGCTTTGCACATCGCTTTAACTACTGATTTCAGGTCTACCATTTCTTATTTCCTTAGGTAGTTATGTTGCTAAGTAACTTGAATTAAGCTTCGGTTTTCTTTTCAACGATCTGAGGGAAAAGAACCGAAAGGTCTGGCCGAATTTCGTAAGCAGGGATTCGGCCATTGGTGGCTCTTTCAATGCGTATTGCATTTTCAGCGGAAACTTTCTTTTTCCCGTGAAGCCACGCCCAAACAGATGGCTGCTTGACCTTGCAGGCTTCAGCTAATTTTTGCTGACTACCCACAATGTCGATGGCAGCTTTGATAGCTACATTGACCATAAATTACTCCAGCTTTGTTTAAACAAACCAAATAATAGCCAAAACTATTGAGCAAGTAAATAGCCCTGTCTATTTGATGAAATATAGTCTCAGCTATATGATTAAAGGATGGGAAAAATGACCTTTTCAGAAAGACTAAAACTAGCCATGGACGAAGGTGGCTTTACTCAGGGATCACTCGCTGAGGCTGTTGGTATGGCCCAACCCAGCATTTGGAAACTGGTTTCGGGGGGCGCTAAGGCCTCAAAGAAAACTATTCAGATTGCGAAAGTACTTGGCGTAAGGCCTGAATGGCTCTCCGATGGTGTTGGTCCGATGCGTTTTGGCGAAAGCTCACCTGGTGATATCCAACCGGCCGAAAATCGGATGAGAATGCTTGAGGCGCTTAAATACGAAGGTGGTTTCCGAATTGACTTGCTGGATATAACGGTGAGCGCAGGCCCAGGGGCTGTAAATACCAAAGAGTTTATCGAGATAGTTCGTACCATCGTTTACTCCCCAGAAGAAGCCCGGATGATGTTCGGTAATCGTTCGGAGGAACAGATCCGCATGATTAACGTCAAGGGTGACAGCATGTCAGGCACCATCGAACCGGGCGACCTCATCTTTGTGGATATCAGTATCCAGCATTTCGATGGTGACGGAATTTATGCGTTTCTCTACGACGACACTGCCCACGTTAAGCGGCTACAGAAGATGAAGGATTACCTACTGGTGTTGTCCGATAGCTCCCGATATCAGACATGGGATCCCATCACTCGCGATGAAATGAACCGAGTCTTTATTTACGGAAAGGTGATAGGTAGCGTCCCGCAGACCTACCGTCGGCATGGATAATCTATCTGGAACAAGAGGGAGTGAAATGCCTGATATAAATAGAATCTTTTTTGTTTACCCCACTCTATACAATGAAGGGATGAGCAAAGAGGAGTGCTGTATTCCTTCTCCTTTGATCGCTGGTATAGAAAGCGATGCTAAGAATACAATCATTGTTACCGTCGGAATGATTATAAATTTGCATGAATCAGTGACGATCAGGACATTGATTTACCCTACTGGAAAGCCTGATGTAGATAATACTATCGATGATAGTGGCAAATTTGAGCATCTAAAAACCAATATATTGCCAAATGGAAAAGCTATTTTTCTTTCATCGCTTTATTTAAATGATCTCGTTTTCAGTGAGTCAGGTATGTACGAAATTGAAACCACTCTCCTTAAAGATGTGGAGGATGACCCGCTCAGCGGTACTGTTCTCGACTCATACAAAAGCACATTCTACGTTTTGATGAGAAAAGGGGATTAATATGCGGAAAGGATTCAATATCGTCGCGCATGATGGCAGCTTAGTTGATTCTTCCCAAGACAAACCCCATAATCCTTCATATGGAGATGGTAACGGTGGAGGTGGCGACATGCTTGCAAGAGTTAAAAAATTAGAAGATGACATGCAAACAATCAAAACCGATCTTGCTGTCATTAAATCAAATTATGCCACTGGGATGGATGTAGCTTCAGTCAAAACAGAAGTTGCCAATTCGAAGGCTGAACTGCACAGCGCTCTTAGGTTACAGGCACTTACAATAATTGGTTCAATGATTGCCATCATTGGTATCGCATCCGGAATAATTATCAAATTTATGCACACATAATACCCCGGACAATGATCTGGGGTATTATGCTCTACTCTTCTAATATTTTTACAGCTAGTTCCATGACCTGAAGCTGGTCGACATCCCACTTATCGCTCCCTTTCGCTATCTCCGTGCGCAGCACATCGGCGATAGCTATCCGTCTTGTCTCATGGCCTTCTGCCACCATTGCAAAAACCACATCCCCAACTAAGCGACACATCTCCTGGCACCGGCGTTCTGCCTCAGCTTCGTAATTCATATACATCTCCGCACAATATAGAGCCAAAAAAGCACATTTTTTGTGCTTCCCTAGCAATGCGATGGTTATCAATTAAATAAATTACTTTAAAAAACAAACAATAAATAGTTAAATCTATATTTATATAGCCTTAACTATTTACATAAAAAATACCCTGAGCTATTATCACTCCATCAGAGCAGCACAACGGCAAGAACACAGCAGCTTACTGAGGTATCAGGATGCATAAGCAAAAAGTGAAAGATATTGCTGATCAGTTACTGGAAAAAATTGAACGCCTCGAACTTGCGGCAAACAGAGGCATTAAATTTTCAGAAGATCCGCAATTGCAGCATTGCTCCGGAAAAATAATTACCCCGGAACAATGTCATTGGACACTGAAAGATTGCGCCCTGTTTAAAAAATGGGTTACCGAGTGTTTTGAATCATTCGAATTGACTGTTGTTCCGTCATCCCATGACCTTGAACGATGACGTCCAATTCTTCATCTTCGGTTTCATTTATGAAGGTTTCACTGCCCAAAGCATGTAGCTCACCGGATATGACGTGACCCTTTTCCACCTCATATCCACCTACAAGCTCAGCAATTGTGAATTCTCCTAAGGGATCTCGGATGACAATAAAACCAATTCGGTGCTCGTGATGTACAACGACTCCGCGCATAAATTAAGTCCTTCTTGGTTGTGTGAGAACTACCAAGATAACACCGCCGCCTGAGGTGGAGAAGTGACCAGGCACACAACAGAAAGAACACTGTAGCTTAATGGCAGTTTGAATAATTCAACCCTGGCGGCTGGATTCAATATGGTGAAAGAGGTGGTCTGGCATATGCGGAACTAGGGCAATATAGGGAGTGTCCCTGAATGTGACTACTGAGCTCACATCTACTGGGTGGTGGCAAAGAGCGCAGACGAGTGAGGAAACCATGTCAGAGCTTGGATAATTGGAAGAGGCTACAAAACGTTCAGAAGTACATTTCTCACAAGAGAGTTTTATATCAGGCATTTTTAGAACTCTGGCGATAGGTGCGGGACTTAATTGGAATTATTAAGAGTTTTCCTATTCATATTTTAGTGTAGCAGCTTTCTCCATTTTCGTCGGATTAGTGCAGCAGAAAGATCACTGATAAGTCGGTACAGCAGGTAAGCGCATTGGTCGCGAGTGTTCTTACCGCTGAAACCAGAGTAAATAAGGGTCGTAAAAACAACCCCGGAGCGAAACCGGTATACCCATTGCTCAACCAGCGGCTCTTATCTATGCCTGAGCAAATTAATTGCCATCACTGGCAAGGGATTCGTTCACGCCGAAATCAGCATAGGGGTTATTTCATGAAAACTGATATCGCCTTTTTTCTGGCTCTCGGCGTGGTTATGGCAATCACTTATTTAGGAATGCAGCCATGAAACTTATTCAACCGGTTATACCGGAACGCAACTCCGATAACTTGGGTTTTTGGACTCACCCTGATTTCTTCGAACCGGCAAACGGTAACGAATACCCAGCGCCAGGAGAATTTGAAGCATGGGCAAAGGCTCAAGGTGTCGAGGTTTATACACTTTCGCTTGATGCAGATCCGGCGGCTGATGATATTCACGCAGCCTATGAAGAAGGCGGCGCCGATGTTTCAGCTTGGGAGCCAACTCCACCAATAGGAGAAGGTTGGTTCCTCGCATCAGTTCACGATACCGAAGATGGCCCTTACAGCGTTTGGTTCCGTCGCACTACTGAAGAACAAGCGGAAATCGCGCGCCTTAAAACCGACTTTTTGGGAAAGCACCAGGTGGCGATCACCGCTGCTTATGAATATTTCAAAGCCTGCCCTGTGGGTAATGAACGCACTATCGCACACCAGATTTATCAGGTACTGCGCACAGCTACGAGGGTGGAATAATGAAAGAACGCCCTATTTTATTCAACGCTGAGATTGTTAAGGCCATTCTCAGCGGTCGAAAGACGCAGACGCGGCGGATGGTTAAATTCCCGCTTCGCGATGTGAATATGGGTTGTGAGCTTGCCGGTAATGAATTGGCCGGTGAGGTTAAAGCTGGTGATTACAGCAACTGCCCGCTGGGGAAGCCCGGCGATCAGCTTTGGGTACGTGAGACTTGGTCTGATGTGAATAATGCAGGTTGCCCCTCTGTCGCCTACCGGGCAGATGGTGAAGTGCGAGACCTTGGTGAAGAAGATGGCGAAGAGGCCGATCCAAACCTCGAAAAATACTGGTTTGCAACCTGGTATCCAGACCTGATTAATGGCACCGAAGGCCGCTGGCGTCCCTCCATCCACATGCCGCGCTGGGCATCACGCATCAACCTGCTGATCACCGGCGTTCGCGTTGAGCGTCTGAACAGCATCACGAACGACGATGCCAAAGCAGAGGGTTACCCGGCAGAGCGGGAAATTGACGGCGGTTCTACCGATCCGTGGCTTTGGTTCCGTGACCTCTGGGACGGAATCTATCCGGATAACGCTTTCAAGGTTAACCCGTGGGTCTGGGTGATTGAATTCGAACGGTAGCGCCAGCAGGAGAGCAGCCATGACTGATAAAACACAGATGGAATATTACTTCGAGTTCCCTGCGTCATACGGCTTTCAGGGCGACACCTATGTTTTGCTGATGACTATTCCGGGCAGAACGCTGACCAGAGTATTGTCATCTGATAATTTCGGCCATGCTCTGGACCGTTCACAGCGTGAAGTAAACAAAACGCGAGTTAAAAAATTCCATGACTATTTAGTCAATTCAGTTGAAACCAAAACGGCATTCATTATTCCGCCGCTGGTTGGCAACTGTGATTGTGATATTGAATTCGAACCGTTCGGCAACACGAACGTCGGTATCGTTAGATTTCCTATGGATGCAGAAATTAAATTATTTGATGGTCAGCACCGCGCCGCTGGGATCAGCGATTTTTGCCGGAACCACAGCACCTCGGTCTCAGTTCCTCTGATGTTGACACAGAAATTACCGCTAAAAGTAAGGCAGCAGTTTTTCTCTGACATAAATAACAACGTCTCGAAACCGTCCGCCGCCATCAATATGGCTTACAACGGAAGAGATACTGTCGCCCAAAGCATGGTTTCTTTCCTGTCTACTCACGAACTTTTCTCAGTGATAACTGACTTTGAGCACAATGTTGTTCCGGCCAAAAGCGAGTTGTGGATCAGCTTTAAGGCACTGAGTGATGCAACAACTAAATTCTCTGTCAGCAAGGGGAAAGAAGTCTCAAAAGGTGATATTTACGACATCTGGGAAGCGTGGCTTAGTCTTACAGCTATCAAGGATCTTCACCATTCTGTTTCACCGGCTGAATACAAACGGGATTACATCCAGTTCCACGCCGTGATGATCAATGCATTCGGCTACGCAATTCAGGAGCTGCTTAAACATCGGCCTGTTCAGGGTGTTGTGTTGATGATCGAAGAGTTAGCCAGCAAGAGCACATCTCTTGAACTGGAAAACTTCTTCGAGATTTCGAACTGGGGAGGCATTTGTGCAAATACAGACAAAGAACGGCCAACAGTAATTGCAAGTATTCCGGCTCAAAAGGCAGCCGGTCAGCGCCTGGCTATTGCGATTCAACAGACATCTTTCAAACCGGAAGTTGCATGACTGAGTCAAACCGTTCGTATTTAGTCAGACGGTTACTTGTGAAACGAATGCTAAATTTGTGGTTTGTTCCAGTTGAGTTTGCGCCAGCAATGCCGCCAGGGGAGAAAATGCTCTGGTGGCGATCTGGAAAATATTACGGCCGATTTCGGGTCAGTCTGTAAACCGGTGTGCAGCCGGCTATAACTAAACGTGTGGAGAAAAAGCGTATGGGCCAACTCGTACCTTTGATGGAATGGGCATCCAGTCCGAAAGGGTTTAAATATCCACCAGCGCCAGCAACACTT
>Ga0308159_1002811_pt1 | contig 19103 bp, 14 predicted proteins | sample PhyCR1_FD_201040 | JGI IMG/M metagenome (GOLD analysis project Ga0308159, IMG submission 201040) | Phyllosphere microbial communities from UC Gill Tract Community Farm, Albany, California, United States - DLSLC.R1 | ecosystem: Host-associated > Plants > Phyllosphere > Unclassified | place: USA... | reverse complement strand
AAGGCAGCAAGCTTGCCCCCAGTGTCTTTTAAGATGGAAGGACTGCTGCCATGTCGCGACAGGCAGGACTCCAGTTGACGGCGCTGCCATTGCGTTTCATTGATGTGCTGGACGATACGCTCGCGCAGCGCGGGATAGTGCTCAAGCCGCGATGCCTGTGCCTCCAGCATCGTTTCCGCTTGTTGCTCCATGGCGTGCGCATCACGCAGCCAGTCAATCAGGTTTTCGGTCGGAGTGGTAGCCATCAAAAATCCTTTCGTTGAGGAAGTGTGAGAAGTAGTAAATGCCGCGAGACGAAGGCGCGCGCGTCCAACGCTGTCTCCGGCAAACCGTGGAAAAATTCGTTCGCGCCTCACAAGAAGGTGCAGCGACGATGATGAGATGTCCCTGATAACGCTCGAAGCCTGGCGCTTGCGGCGCGTTCTTGGCTCAAAGCCTCACCAGATGACGGGCCAGCGACGCATCGTGCAAGCCATCCGCCCACGCGCGCGATGCGGCGACTGTCCGCTCTATCAGCTCTCGATCACAGTTTCTCGACGGCAGTCTGTTCCCCCAGCTCAGCGCCGGTAGTGGGATCGCTTTCCGGATCGGACATCGTACGCACGGCCATTTGTTCGAGCACCTCCGCTTCGTCAGTACTCAGCTGCACGGAGGCATCACCGTCCCCGCCATCAACAGCTGCCTGTTGTTCACGGTCATCCACGCGGTCCCACAATGGTCCGTCATTCCACGATCCGCGTGCATCGCCATCGCCCTGCGACATGTTGTAGTAGACGCTCGTGAACGCAGGGTCACCTGGCAGCTTGCCAGGCGGGAAATTAGGCGTAATGGAATACAGCGCTTTTTCGAACGATTTCTGATGCGCGATTTCACGGGTCATCAGGAAACCGAGCGCTTCCTTGACACCAGGATCGGTGGTGAGATTGATGAGGCGCTCGTACACGATCTTGGCCCGGGCTTCCGCTGCAATGTTCGATCGCAGATCAGCGGTCGGCTCGCCGATCGTGTCGATGTAGGCGGCCGTAAAAGGTACGCCGGCCGAATTGACCAGCGGCGCGCCACCGCCGTACAGCACTTGGGTGAGATGACTGTCGTTGCCGGCACCAGTGATCGACCGGTAAAGCTCGCCCTCCTCTTCCACGCCTTCTGCCAGACGGCCTTTGGCGCCCTTGTTGAGCATGACCACGATATTACCGATCACTTCCAGGTGGCTGAGTTCTTCGGTGGCAATATCGAACAACATGTCCTTGCGGCCAGGGTCGTCTTCAGCGAGGGCCTGCGTGAAGTAGCGGCAGGCAGCCGCCAATTCGCCTTGGGGTCCGCCAAACTGTTCCAGCATAAGGTTTGCCAAGCCCGGGTTGGTTTCATTGACACGGACGGTGTACTGCAATCGTTTATTGTGCGCGAACATAAACTCTCCTTGGCGATCATGGTTACGGCTGAGCCGACTAGGGACAATCATGCTCGACGCAATTGAACAGACGTGTAGGAGTAGTTTTCGTGGATGTGTAAGACAGATATGCACCTGACGACGTCATCGCCCGCACTGCGACCTTTCAAATCCGCTCAGCACTTGCAACAAACGTAGGAGCCATGTTCAAAGTCAGAACATCGGTTCGGGAGAACGTGCTCACGCGTGAAGACCCAATCGAGCTTGGAATAACACTCGAATTTATCTCAGCAGAAGTCGAGCGGTCGCCATGCGCGTGGGTGGCGACTGATAACAGCGAGACTGTTGGATTCGCATGGTGGATTTGGATACGGCCTGTCTATTCGCGGCTTTTGTATTGCCAGAATACGAGGGGCTCGGCATTGGCACGGGACTGATCGAAGCGTGTGAATCCGAAATTTTCAAGCCTCATTCCGTCGCCTGGCTGGAGACGGCTCAATCCAGTCGGGCAGCAAAGTTGTATCGCCATCTCGGCTGGATCAACGAGACCGAGATTGGCGAGGGGGATGTAAGAATGGAGAAATACCGGAAATGACCGCTTTGGGGCGAAGATGGCTTGTCGGCATGGGACGTGATGTTTTCGCGCTAGCAATATCCCATGCTGGCGCGAGCAGCCGAGAGAGCGGCCAATAGCGGCCTAAATCCACGGCCTGGATCGTCTGTCAGTCCGGTATCAGTATGTGTAGCTGAACATGGACCAAATGCGTAGCGGTCAGGAGTCCTGACCGTCTTGGTGAAAGGCCCGTCGCAGGAATGGGATGGCAAACCAGAGACCAATGAGCAGCGTCGCGGTGGCGATTCCCATCAGCAACGCAAAGGCGGTCGAATGCGTGACAGCGAAGAGCACGACATAAATATCGAGTGCCAATCCGATGGCAAGAGGCAGCAACGCAGCACAAATCATCCGGGATGCGAGCGAGACCGTGGCGCGCGACACTTGATGCGGCTCTACGATCCGGTGCCACGCAGCGGGCATCATTACCAGGGCGATCGCTGCGACCACCGACAGCAGCGCCACCAGATGAACCACTTGCGCCACCCATGGCAACTTCGAGAACGCCTGGTTGAACACGGCCACCGTTTGAAAACCAAACAGCGCCTGGATCCCGGGCAGCACCATCCGCGCCTCTTCGAGCACATTGCGCAACTGATCTTTTAACGTGTTTTTCTCCACTGCGATACTCCGCCATCAAACCGGCCGACTGCGCGACAACGCCCGCGGGCGCGAACATGCCATCAAGATTTCTTGCGGCGCGAAGCGGATCGTGCCCCCCGGCTCTTGCGGCGTGACGCCGAGCGCTGGGGCGACTTGTGGCTGCTCTTGGATTCACCGGTTTGCGCACGCTGCTTGTTCACAATGCGGGCCGCAACCTCATCCTCCCTTCCGTTATAGCGGCCTTCCTTTTTGAATTTGCGCTCGAGCTTCTTATACTCGCGTTCGCGCTTCGGGTTTGCACCTGCTGGCATCGACATCTCCCTGAATAAAACAGTTGAAGTGCCTTCGTGATCTAGATCAGGAACAGGACAGCCTGGCCCGGCCACCAGAATTCCCTGACCAATGAAACCTCCCGTAGCACGCAACACTGGCAAGGCTTACTGAACGAAGAAGGAAGTTCCGATGATGCCTCGCATTAAGCGACGAGTAAGTTAGCTTCCTCACTCATCACAACCTCAGGCTTTTGTCCATACCCCTCGCCCAGCACCAGCAACGGGGCGATCGACCTTATCGCAAAACTGGCTGCGGAAACGCTGCTGAACCACCGCAGTCCAGCAAAGTCAACGGTGAGACGAGCTTTCTGCTTCACCTGCACGCTACAGGCGTGGCGACGGCTGAGGCCTGGTTAAGGGAGCATGGAAACCAGATCGGAGCGGAACAGTCCGCCAGCGTAATGCGATCCACCGGCAGATAATCGATCGCCGTCACTGTCATGGGACTGCCCGGGCACAGCGCGCTTCCGACGTAGCAATTGCGACATTCTTTTGCGTATCGTACTATCCACGAGATAAATACCAAAAGTTCATGCTCAGGAAGCGCGCTGGCTGCCCGATAGCCTGCCGAGCTCGCTGAGTCCTAAAGGAGAAATGTGATGACGATTGGGGCCGGGGATCTGGTGCGAAATAACGAAACAGATATTGAAATGCTGGTGATCGGAAGTGCCAACGATGATCGGTGGGAAGTACCAGCGGTCCCGTCATTCTTCTGCGTCTGGGAGCGCCAGCACTTTTTGCACGAAGAGGTCGTTTCCTCCGAAAACCTCACCCTCGTGCGGGCCGAGCGCAGGCGGGTACCACGCGGCGGCATCCTCGACTTCCCCTGCACCTAGCAGACGCGCGCTTCATGGGCGCCGGTCTCCATAGAGGATGAGCAACTGCTGCAATTCGGCCACTCCGATCGGTTTGACCATGTGAGTATCAAAACCCGCCTCCCGTGAGCGATCACGGTCCTGTTCACCCCCCCACCCCGTCAGTGCGATCAGCTTTATCGTCTCAAGCCCTGCCGTCCGGCGAATTTTTCGCGCCACCTCGTAACCATTCAGTCCCGGCATGCCGATATCGATCAGGGCCAGGTCAGGCCTGAGTTCAACGATCTTGCCAACAGCTGAAAGGCCGTCGCCCACGACATAAGTGGTATGCCCAGTCGTTTCGAGCAATGTGCTCAGCACGGACGCTGCGTCAGCATTGTCGTCAGCGATCAGAACACGCAGGGGTGCCGCCAATTCGCCACCGGCAACTGACGGTGCGGGGCGCGGCAGCACGGCCGTCGAGGCGCCGACAGAACACCCGGTCAGCTTGACTGTGAAGGTACTGCCCAGCCCCGGACCCGGGCTGCGCACCGTGACCGAACCTCCGTGCATCTCCACGAGCGTGCGTACCAGCGCCAGCCCGATTCCGAGGCCGCCCTGCGAATGGCCGATGTTGCGGCCAACCTGGCTGAACATGTCGAACACGTTTGCCTGCTCGTCGAGTGGTATGCCAATCCCGGAGTCGGAGACGTCGATGCAGGCTTCCCCGTCTTGCACTGCCATGTTGAGCGCGATGTCGCCCCCCTCCGGCGTGTACTTGGCGGCATTGGTCAGCAGATTGCCCAGCACCTGCGCCAGGCGCGTGGCATCGGCGTCGATCCACACCGGCTGGTCGGGCACCACCACCTGCAATCGATGCCTTGCCGCGCTGACGGCCGGAGCGACGCTGTCAATCGCATGCGCAACGGCTTCCCGCAGGTCGAACCGACCCGTCTTTAACACGATCTTGCCGCTGTTGATGCGTGCTACTTCCATCAGATCATCGATCAAGTGAACCATGTGGTTCAGCTGGCGGTCCATCATGTCGAGGATCCGGGTTTCGCCCGCATTGTTGGGCCCTTGAAGGCGCAGCAGATCCATGCCGGTACGCACCGGCGCCAGCGGGTTGCGCAGCTCGTGCGCCAGCGTGGCAAGAAACGCCGTCTTGCGGTGGTTGACAGCCGACAGATCGGCCGCCACCTGCCGCAGATGCTCGTCAGCGCGGCGCTTTTCAGTCACATCGGTAAAGAGGATGGCAAGGCGGCGTTCGTCCGGTTCGCCGATCGGCGTGGCGTAGACGTCCCACCAGTAGCCCATCGCCGCCGAATGCTCGACGAATCGCACAGGCTGACGGGATAGCGCGACCTGACCGTAGATATCGATCCACTTCTGCTCGATATCCGGCACCATTTCCCGAATGGTTTTCCCGGCCGCCTCCACCAAACCGGATTGCAGCTCCATTGCACGGTTGACCTCCTCAAAACGGTAGTCCGTGGGCGTGCCCTGGTCATCGACGACCACCTGGACAATACCAAAGGCTTGATCCATCGAAGAGATCAGGGTCCGGTACCGCTCGTCGGTGATCCGTAAGGCCTGCTGCACTTCGGTCTGGCGAGTGATATCCACCGTCACGCCGGTGAGCATCTCGGGGCGTCCGTCCGCATCGAACACGGCGCGGCCGCGCGCGATCACCACCCGATACCGGCCTTGTGCGTCTTTCACGCGATACGTTGCGTTGTACATCGACTTCGAGGCGATGGTGTGCTCGATTTCGCCACGAACATGCTCCAGGTCATCGGGATGAATGGCGCTGATGTACGTGGACAGTGGCGCCGACTGGGCCAGTTCGGTTGGCAACCCGAACAGGCGCGTAAGATTCCGGTCGCCGATGACCCGGTCCTTGGAGATTTCCCAGATCCAGCTCGCAACCTCGGCCGCAGAAAGGGTCGCCTCGAACCGCAACCGCGCTTCCCTCAACGCTGCCTCATCCCGCTTGCGGGCGGTAATGTCTTCCGCCGTGCCGATGATAACCACCGCATCGGCACTCCACTGGCGCATGCCGGTCAATTCAAGCCAGCGCATGTCGGTCCCCGGCAAACGATAATACCGCCCACAGAAATAGAAGCGATCGCCTCGTTGCAGCGTGGCGCGGATGGCCTGGCGATAGCTGTCAACGTCGTCCGGATGAAGATACTGGTTCATCAACGTGGCGGCATTTATCGGCTCGCCTCCGGCCGGCACGTTGAAGATTTGGTGCATTCGGGGGTTTTCCCAGGTACCGCGATCAAGCTCGACATTCCAGGTCCAGATGCCCAGCTGCGCGGCCTCGGTGGCCAGCCGTAGCTGCTCTTCCATTCGGCGCAGACGCGTTTCGGATTTCTCGGCGCTCAGCCGGCGCGACTGCTCACGCTGCGCCGCGATCCTGGCCGCTCGGGCGGCATGCTCGGGGGTTGTGTCCTGCATCGAAATGACGGCTCCCAGGACTTTCCCGGCATGGTCGGTCACCGCCCGCCCCCGCACTTGAACCTGCCGGCGGGATCCATCCAGGGCACTCACAACGATGGCGACGCTCTCCACGACGTCACCTTGCAAAGCGCGGTACAGGGGAATCTCATCCAATGGCAGCTTCGTCACACCGTCAGCGCGAAATAAATGGTAGTGCTCGGCCCAATGGTGGAAATCTACCGGCTCCTGTCCCATGCCGTGGATCTTGCGTGCGGCCTCATTGAAGAAAGTAAGCTGCCCTTGCCGGTCACAGGCGATGACGCCGTTTTCTATACTTTCGAGCACTGCCGCTACGAATGTCCGCTGCTCGGATACAGCGGGGCCGTCAATGCCCTCAGGCGGTTGCCGCAACGAATACGCCTCCTGCAAGAGTTTGCCAAAACCCAGCAACCGGCCACTCGACTCGTCGAGTAATCGATACATGACGCCGTCGCAAAATACGGTGGACCCATCCTTGCGAAGGTGCCATCGCACGTCTGCACTTTTGCCCAGCGCCTTTGCCGTCGCACGTTCGGCCTCGGACGCCCCCGTTGCCCTGTCCTCATCTGAAAAAATCATGGTAATCGACTGACCGACAGCTTCGTCCGCCGACCAGCCCAGCAGCGCCTGGGCGCCTGGCGTCCATTCGCAGATCACCCCATCATGGTCGAGAATGATGATGGCATGTTCGACCGCGTTTTTCGCTAACAAGCGGTAACGTTCTTCAGAGGAAATTGTCCGCATGTCGGCGTAATCCATTAGCGCCAATAGTGGCAATAGTGGCAATATACAAAGCATCGGATCGGGCGCCGGGATTTCGCCAAGTGTGGGCCACCTGGCGAATTCCTTCCAGCGATGAATCGGCCCGAACTGGACTACCAGGCAGGCCGGGATGGCAGCAGCTCGCCCGACAACTCAGGCAGCCGGTCTCATCGGCGGGGCTTCCGGGCGCAGCGGGTTGATCTTGTCGGGTTCGCCGTAGTTCGGCACACCGATTACAATCGCGGCGCTCTGCTCCACTGCGTGCGCGGCCACATGGCCGGGCAGCCGCGTCGGGGTATCGGCGCGCATGCCCTCGATCAGCGCATGCATCTGGTCGGCGGTGCCGTCCCAGGAGGTGCGAGCGACCACTGCGCGCATCTGCGCCGCCATGCCCGCGCGCCGGTCCGGGGTGAGCGCCAGCGCCGCTTCGCAATGGACGATGAATTCGGCGTCGTCATGACCGATGGCGACGGTATCGCCGTACGGTACTTCGACATCGGTAATCGCGGTGCTGACGATCGGCAGCTCGGCGGCCATGTATTCCAGCACCTTGGTCGGACTGATGAACCTGGTCGATTCATTGAGCGCAAACGGCAACAGGCACACATCCCACCCGGCCAGGAACTGCGGCAGCGCCTGGTACGCCTGCTGTCCCAGGTAATGGATGTTGGGGCGCTGCGGCAGCGCCGACGGTTCGATCTTGACCACCGGCCCCACCAGTACGATCTGCCACTCCGGATGAACGTCGGCCATGGCGGCGATCAGTGCGGTGTCGAACCGCTCGTCGATGACGCCGTAAAAGCCCAGGCGCGGATGCGGAATGTCGGCGTGCAGCGGATGGGCGTTGCTGCGGTCGAGCGCCTGCTCGAAGTGCACGGTCTCGACGCTGCTGGGGAAGCAATGGACGTTGGCATGGCGCGGACGCTTCGCTTCATACAGGCTGGGGCCGCCGGTGAATACCAGGTCGGCGATATTGAGCAAGGCGCTTTCGCGTTGCAGCAACTGCTTGGGCGGGTTTTTGAACGCCGACAGTTCGTCCATGCAGTCGTACACGACCAGCGACGGGTGCATGGTGGCCAGCAGCGGCAAGGCCATCGGCGTGTAGAACCACACCACCGGGTCTTCGCCGTCCGGCACCAGGCCTTTCAGCAGTGCTTGCAGCACCGGGATCTGGTCGTCATGGAAGCCGGGGGCGTGCACCGGCGTATGGGGCTGGCACACGGTGACGTTGGGCGCCGGGTGGTAGGTGCGCAGATGTGGTTCGGCCTCGTCGAACAACGGTTCTTCGACGAACAGCACCTTGTAATGATGGGCCAGGCGGGTCAGGAGATGTTGTGGGCGCTGATAAACAAAATCCCAGCGCAGGTGACAAAAAACGATAACAGTATTCATGACTTTCTCCCTGATGTTCCCTTGCGGGTAAGAGCCTTTTCCCGCCGCTGGGAATAGACGTGTGAGCAGGCGCTGCCCCTGTTGCAGGGCGACGCCATAAGGTGCCACTAGCTGCCGCGCCAGCGGGTCCGGACCGTCGCGGTCCAGGTCCCACAGGCCGCTGCGGTGCCAGTGGTGTTCGTGTTCCCAGTCGTTGCGGTCGATGACGGGATAAAGACAGATGCCCTGCATGGCCACGCCATGTTGCAGGGCCAGCGCGGTTTGACTGGCCATCTCGCCAATCCAGGCGCCGCGGCCGCTGCCCACGTGGCTGGTCTCGGCCAGCAGCACCGGGCGCTGATAACGGCGGTGCAGTTCCAGCAGGCTCAGATGAAGCGGCTTGCGGCGGGGGTCGCCCAGGTGCCACCACAGGCGCGCGCTGGTGCCGCTTTCCCACTGGTTGGTGTCGTAATAGTTGGCGCCGATGAGGTCGAGATAGCGCGGTGCGCCGCCCAGCTCGGGCTCGCGCTTGCCGCACAACATGTCCCAGGCGTCGTACTGGGCGGCGCTGGCGCCGTCCGCTTCCTGCTGCCACTCGGGGTGGCCGGTGGGCGCGATCACGTGGATCAGCGGATCGCAGTGGAGGATGCGTGCGCCCGGCGTTACTTCCCAGATCGCATCGCACCCGGCCAGCGCGGCGCGCACCAGCTGGCGCTTGCCTTCGGTCGCTGCGCGCGGATCGAACATGTTGGTGCACCTGAACATGTGGACCGACAGGCCCCAGCTGGTAAACGAAATCTCGTTGATCGGCGAATAGACGGGCGCCGGGCCGGCGTAAGGCGCCAGGTAGTGGGCGGCAGCGCGGCAAAAACGCGCGAACCGGGAGACGAAGTCGGGGCCATAGACGTCGATCTCGTCGGGCCAGCCGTAGTGGCAAAAGGTCCAGCAAATCTGGATGCCCAGTTCGCGTGCAGCGAGCAGGCGTGCATCGAGGATGGAAAAGTCGAACACCCCGCCGCGCTCCACCAGGCGCCAGCCGATCGACTCGCGCACGGTGGCGATGCCGAACTGCCGCAATAGCAGGTAGTCTTCGCGCGCTCGCTCGACGTGGCCGTTGGCGGCGTTCATGTCGAGCGGCCGGCCGCCGTGGTTGACGTGGTCGGCGCCTTCATAGCCGCCCTGCCAGAACGACGCAAACGGCGGGCGCTGCGATGCGGGCTGCGATGTTGGCGATAATGAGGTTGGCGGTGCCGACATGGGGTGCTTTCAAGATTGGACGTTGCGGGTAGCGGCGCTGATCTGCTCGAGGGGAATCTTGGGGCTGCGGTCGGCATTGAGCAGGCCATTGGTTTCCTGGAAGGTGTCGGCAAACTGGGTGTAGCAAAAGCCGCTGAACATCGCGGTTTCGTTCACCACCTGCAGCAGGTCGCGATACAGCGCGTGGAATGCCTCGGCCGTATTGGCGCGCGAGTAGCCCCACGTATGGTGTTCGGGCGCGCGCGGATCGTAGGCGACGCCGCCAAACTCGGTGAGCACGATCGGTTGGCCGCGATGGGGAAAGCCGTCGAGCGTGAGGATGCGGCCCCCGGGACGGCGGCGGTCGAACAGGGTGTTCGACTGGTGCTCGGCCTCGTAGCGGGCGCGCAGCTTGTGCGGATCGCCATCGTAATCGTGGATGCCGAGGATGTCCGTGGCCGATGCTTCCCAGCCGTCGTTGCCGATCACCGGACGGGTGGCGTCGAGCATGCGCGTGAGATGGTACAGCGCTTCGACCGCATTACGGTGGGCCTGCATGGCAGTGAGGTTGGGCACGCCCCATGATTCGTTGAACGGCACCCAGACGATCACGCACGGGTGGCTGTAGTCGCGTTCGATCGCCTCGGTCCATTCGCGCACCAGGCGCGACATCGCGCGCGGGCTGAACGCGTAGGCCGAAGGCATTTCTTCCCACACCAGCAGTCCCAGGCGGTCGGCCCAGTACAAATAGCGCGGATCCTCGATTTTCTGGTGCTTGCGCACGCCGTTGAAACCCATTGCCTTGGCCAGCTCGACGTCGCGGCGCAGCGCGTCGTCGGACGGCGCCGTCATCAGGGAGTCCGGCCAGTAACCCTGGTCGAGGACCAGGCGCAACTGGTAAGGCCGGCCGTTGAGCATCAGCCGGTCGCGCGTGATCGAGACCGAGCGCAGCGCGGTGTATGAGCGCACGGTGTCGAGCACAGTGTCGCCGCAGCGCAGCACCACTTCGGCGTCGAACAGCGTGGGATGTTCGGGACTCCACAGCAGTTCGTTGCGCGAATCGTCGATGCCGGGATCGGGCAGCGCGATCTTGCGCATGGTGTCCTGCCCCACCATCGAATAGCGGTCGTCGGCCAGCAATTTGTCGCCGTGCCACAGCCGCACTTCCACCGACAGGCCGGTGCGCTGGGCGCCGGCGGTGACGACTTCGCAGCCGATCTCGAAGCCGTCGAAGATCGGCGTCCAGCGCAGCCGTTCGATATAGGTGTCGCCCACGGTTTCGAGCCACACGGTTTGCCAGATGCCCGTGGTGCGCGGATACCAGATCGAGTGTGGATCCAGCTGCCAGTCCTGCTTGCCGCGTGGCTTGGCCAGGTCGGCCGGATCGTCTTCCACCCGCACCACCAGCACTTGCGGGCCGTCGGCGACGATGGCGTCGGTGATATCGGCAGTAAACGGCGTATGGCCGCCTTCGTGCTGCGCCACCAGGTGGCCATTGAGCCATACGCGCGCCGCGTAGTCGACCGCGCCGAAGTGCAGGAGGGTGCGCCCGCCTGCGCCGAGGTTGTCAAGCGTGCGGCGGTACCACACGCATGAATGGAAGCCCTGGTCGGCAATGCCGCTGGCGGCCGCTTCCGGTGCGAATGGAACGGTGATGCGGTGCTGCCAGTCGATGGGGTCGTGCGGCGCGGAGTAGGCCTGCGTGTCGTCGAAGGCAAAATCCCATACGCCGTTGAGGGAGGTCCAGCCGGAGCGGACCAGTTGCGGTCGGGGATAGTCGAATAGGGCCACGCGGGTCTCCGGTTGGAAGGCGGGAAATATGAGAAGCATGGTATCAATTGCCGCCGCCCTGTCGCTTCTTGCGTCACCTGAGATTGTGTAAGAGATGGCCTACATTGGCGTGCGCTGTGCCATTTCAGCAACGCCGAAGTGGCACAGCGCACCATGGTTAAAACGCGCACAGAGCGCACGCCGCGCCCCCCGCGACACTTGAGCTTTTCGCATCAGCGCCATCAAAGAGCTTGTATATCTGGGAGACAAGATGAAGAAGAGTATCGCCATCGTGGGCGCCGGGTTTTCCGGTGCAGTCATCGCCAACCAGCTGGCCCATGCCGGCTACGCGGTCGATGTATTCGAAACCCGGCCCCACTTGGGCGGCAATTGCCACTCGCGTCGCGACGACGAGACCGGCGTCATGCTGCACGTGTACGGGCCGCACATTTTTCATACCGACAATGAGCGGGCCTGGGAATTCGTCAACCGCTTCGGCGAGTTCAAACCGTATGTGAATCGCGTCAAGGCCATCACCAATGGCCGCGTGTACACCTTGCCCATCAACCTGTTGACCATCAACCAGTTCTTCGGCAAGACCTTGCGGCCGGCGCAGGCTGCGGAGTTTTTGACCTCGCTGGGCGACAAGACCATCACCGCCCCGACCACATTCGAAGACCAGGCCTTGCGCTTCGTCGGCCGCGACCTGTACGAAGCGTTTTTCAAAACCTATACCATCAAACAATGGGGCCTGTCGCCCAGCGAGCTGCCGGCGAGCATACTCAAGCGCCTGCCCGTACGCTTCAACTACGATGACAATTATTTCAGCCACAAGTACCAGGGCATGCCGGCCGACGGCTATACCGCCCTGGTCGAAAGAATGTTCGACGTTCGAGGCATTGCGGTGCACCTGAGCACACCGTTCGACCCAGCGTCGAAAGCCGATTACCAGCATGTTTTCTATGCCGGCCCCATCGACGCATGGTTCGGCCATGCCGAAGGCCGGCTGCCCTACCGCACGCTCGACTTCGAAGTGTTCCGCGACACCGGCGACTACCAGGGCAACGCCGTGGTCAATTACTGCGACGACGCCGAGCCCTATACGCGCATCACCGAGCACAAGCACTTTTCGCCATGGGAGCAGCACGCAGGCACCATCCTGTACAAGGAATACAGCCGGCAGTGCGAAGACCAGGATATTCCCTACTATCCGATCCGGCTGGCGCGGGACAAGCAGCAACTCGAACGCTATGTCACCATCGCCCGCCAGGAAGCGAACGTGACCTTCGTCGGGCGCCTCGGCACCTACCGTTACCTCGACATGGATGTCACCATCAACGAGGCGCTGATCACGGCCGACAAGTTCCTGGCCAGTGCGCGCGACAACACTGCCATGCCGGCCTTCGTGATCGATCCCCTGGCCTGACGCGGGACCACGCATGCATCCACATCCACATCCACATTCAAGTACGGGCGGGCAGCCACTCGCGTTATGGGGCGGCATCGAGTGCACGGTGAACCGCGTGGGCGACGAGTTTTTCGATCAGGCCGTCCATAGCGGGCATGACACGCGTACCGATGACCTCGATTTGCTGCAGTCGCTGGGGATATCGGTCATGCGCTATCCGGTACTGTGGGAGCGCGTCGCCCCGAACGGGCTGGATCAGGCAGACTGGACTGTCTCCGACGTGCAGCTGGCGGCATGCCGGGCACGCGAACTCACCGTGATCGCCGGCCTCGTGCACCACGGCAGCGGTCCCCGCCACACCAGCCTGGTCGATGCCGGTTTTGCGCCCGGGCTGGCCGACTATGCGCGCGCGGTGGCCACCCGTTATCCGTGGATCGAGCATTACACGCCGGTCAACGAGCCGCTGACCACGGCGCGCTTTGCCACCCTGTACGGCGTATGGTATCCGCACAGCTGCAGCGATCGCGATTTCGTCAACGCCGTGCTGAACCAGTGCCGCGCCACGGTGCTGGCCATGCAGGCCATACGCGCCATCAACCCGGCCGCCAAGCTGGTGCAGACCGACGACCTCGGCAAGAGCTGGGGTACGCCCGCGATGGCCGCCATGACCGACTTCTACAACCATCGTCGCTGGCTGGGGTGGGACCTGTTATGCGGCAAGGTCGATCAGTGCCACCCACTCTGGACCTATCTGCTCAAGCACGGTGCTGCACCCGGCGACGTTCTGTGGTTCCGCGCCAACCCCTGCCCGCCCGACATCCTTGGCGTCAACTACTACGTCACCAGCGAGCGCTGGCTCGACGACCGGGTCGAACAGTATCCATTCATCACGGCGGGCGTGATCGATGGCCAGGCCTGCATCGATACCGAGTCTGTCCGCGTTGCCGAAGCGCCCGACACCGGTCTCGCGCCATTGCTGATGGAGGCGTGGCAACGCTACCGGCTGCCGATTGCCGTCACCGAAGCCCACCTCCACGCGGGCCGCGAAGACCAGTTGCGCTGGCTTATCGAAATCTGGCAAGCGGCCCAGGCCGCCCGCACGCAAGGCGCCGACGTGCGTGCTGTCACCGCATGGGCGTTGTTGGGTTCGTTCGACTGGAACAGCCTCGTGACGCGCCAGGCAGGTCATTACGAATCGGGGGCGTTCGACCTGCGTGGCGGACAGCCGCGCGCCACGGCCGTGGCAGCCCTGCTGCGCCAGCTCGCGACCGGGCAACCACCTGTCCATCCGGCCGCAGTCGGCCCCGGTTGGTGGCGCCGCGATACACGCTATCACGCCACGACCACGCGCCCGCAGCCAGACCTGGGGAAACTGTCCGTGTTGCCCGACACGTCAGACCGTGCGCCGATCCTGATCTCCGGCGCCAGCGGCACGCTCGGCCGCGCCTTTGCCCGCGTGTGCGCGCAACGCAATCTGGCCTGCCGGCTGGTGTGCCGCGCCGAGATGGACATTGCCGAACCCGTTTCGGTGGAACGCGCACTGGACAAATACCGGCCGTGGGCGCTGATCAACGCCAGCGGTTACGTGCGCGTGGACGAGGCCGAGCACGATGCAGCGCGCTGCTTCCGTGAAAACGCAGATGGTCCCGGCGTGCTGGCGGCGGCATGTGCGCGGCATGGCATCCACTTGACCACGTTCTCAAGCGACCTGGTATTCGACGGCCGGGCCGGTAGAGCCTACGTTGAAACTGACGAGGTAGCGCCGCTCAATGTCTATGGTCGCAGCAAGGCTGAAGGCGAGCGCGCCGTGTTGACCCACAACCCGGCAGCGCTGGTGATACGCACCAGCAGTTTCTTCGGACCATGGGATCAGCACAATTTCGTCCATCACGCGCTGACCGCGCTGGAGGCAGGCGCCACGTTTGCCGCCCCCGGCGACCTTCTCATCACGCCGACCTATGTGCCGGACCTGGTGGAGAACTGCCTGGACCTGATCATCGATGGCGAACGCGGAATCTGGCACCTGGCCAACAGCGGCGCATTATCATGGTTCGAGCTGGCGCGCCGGGCCGCCGCCGGCGCCGGGCTGGACCCGTCGCGGTTGCACGAAGTGCGGGCGTCCGGCTGCCAGTACGTCGCCGCGCGGCCGGTCAACAGCGCACTGGACAGCAGCCGGGCCCGTCTGCTGCCCAGGCTGGACGATGCGCTGTCACGGTTCCTGGCGGACCGCGCACGCCAGAGGCCAGCAAGCGCTGGCGTCACCACATCCTGATGCTCACGGCCGAGCGCAAGGCGTGCAACAGTTCTGCAAGCGTGAGCGTGGTGTGTTCTTGATACAAGGGTTTTTTGGCCAGCGAGATTTTCCCGTCCGGTGTGAGGTAGGCCTTGTAGTTTTCCAGATCGAAAGCCCGCCCGGTGCGCGGCGATAGCAGGTGAACCAGATCGGCGTCGGAGAACGTGCCGACGAATTGCTTGCCGGTGTCTTCCACCGAAATTTGGACAAGATAATCGAGCATCGTCACACCCCCTCCCGCCGGCCTCGCTGACGATGAAGTCCAATTGCTACGGCAGTGTTTCTGCCTGCCGCCGAAAACACCAGCATTGCGCCGATCGCGCCTGCTGCGCCAAGTAGCCAGGCGGCGGTGCTCCCGGAAAAGCCTACGGCATGGCTGATCGCAACCTTGCCGGCCTGGGGCGCCAGCAATTCAATGCGCCGCTTGTTCATCTCGACGCCCAGCTCGGTGAGACGTTCTTTAGAGAGCTTGCGCTCGGCATTGGGCAGTACCACAGTTTCCTCATCGGCGACATGATGGATTACCTCGCGCATCAGTTCCAACAACACCCGATCGTGAAGATCGTCATTACCGGGAATCTTGCGCAGTTCGCGGATCAGGCGCTTCATGTCGGCGTGCTCATGCGGTGCTTTTTCCAGCACCGGGTCAGGGGTGTCGATAGTCCGCATGACCGGATAAAAAATCTCTTCCTCCAGCGTTGCGTGAATTTCCAGCGCGGCACAGATCGTGTCGCTCAGTGCTTTCTTGACAGTGGGACTTTTGTCTTGGGTGAATTGATGAAAGGTGACAAAGACATGTGAATGATCGAAGCGGATCATGTCGGTCACCGTGGGACTGAGTTTTGCAAGGGAAAACATGATGTAGTCTCCTCGAATATAAGCGTCGGCGCACTTCCGGCTGTGGTTACTGGTTGGTGGACGTCGTGCTTGACGGTGGCTGCGCTGTCGATTTCGGATCAGGCGCAGATGGGGTTGCCGGTGCGGTGGCATGGCCGCCAGGGTTGGCATCACTTCCAGCGCCACCGGCAGCACCACCTGGCTTGGCGAGATCCGGGTCGGGGACCGCGGCGGGGTTGGCTGGCTGACTGACGCTCGGCCCTGGCATATCTTCCGCCTTCTTGTTGCAGCCTGTAAGGACTGCGACACCAATGGTCGCGCCGAAGAGCAGTTTTGCAGGAACGCAGAGAAAATTCATGGGGAAGTCCTTTCGATGGTGGTGAGCGGGGCAGATTGCGCACTGGCGTCAACAGGACCTATTGCGTCTCATCCCAGAGGCACGTCGCATGCGTACAGTCATGATGCCTGCCCGCCGACGAACTCATGTAGGAATAGCGATCAATGCCATGTAAGAGCAGTTTTACCGCCCATGCCGCGAAGGCGACGAGGCAGAGCGCAAACCTGTCGTCCTTGAGCCCCGCGGGCTCGGGAAATACCAATGTCGTCGTTTCCATACCACGCTTTCGCGGGAAACTTACAAAAGGTCAGGAAACGATGCCTGGATTGCATCCAATGCCGGGATCGGTTAAGACGCGCACAGTAGATCAGCGGTTTGAAAAACGATACTAAGTCTCACTCGCAAACCGACTGCCTCTGAAAGGGCCCCCATGCGCCTGCCTACGCTCGTTACCACCCTGGTGCTTGCCGCCACGTCCCTACCCGGCCTCGCCCAGCAAGGCGACGGCACCCGCGTGGCGATTGCCACGGCGATCGTCAAGCCCGACAAAGTGGAAGCGACGCCCGCGCGTATTGCCACTATCAAGGCGCCCGCCGGATTTTCCGTGTCGGCGTTTGCCACCGGCTTGAAAAATATCCGCATCATCGCGGTCGCACCGGACGGCACCGTGTATGCCAGCCGGCGCGACCAGGGCGACGTGCTGATGCTCAAGGACGCCGATGGCGACGGCCGCGCCGACGGGCCGCCGGTCACGGTGGCCAACCGCGCTGGCGCACATGGGCTGGCCATTCGCGACGGCAAACTGTACCTGGCCACAGTGAAGGAAGTGTTCGTTGCAGACATCCGCAGCGACGGCACCCTGGGTGCTTTACAACTGCTCATCGGCGACCTGCCTGACGCCGGCCAGCATCCCAACCGCACGCTGGCGTTCGGTCCCGACGGCATGCTGTACATCAGCGCCGGCTCGACCTGCAATGCCTGCAACGAAAGCAATCCGGAAAATGCCACTCTGCTGCGCGCGTCGCCCGACGGCAAGCAGCGCAGCATTTTCGCCAGCGGCCTGCGCAACACCATCGGTTTCGACTGGCATCCACGCACCGGCGAGTTGTGGAGCATGGACCACGGCATCGACTTCCTGGGCGACGACGAACAACCCGAGGAAGTCAACAAGCTCGAACTGGGCAAACAATATGGCTGGCCGCATGTCTATGGCGCCGGCGGCATCTATCCGCAAAGCACACCGCAAGGCGACATCAGCAAGGAAGACTGGAAAGCGCACAGCACGCCGATGGTGGTGGGCTACACCGCCCACGCGGCGCCGATGCAGATGCTGTTTTACCGGGGCACCGGTTTCCCGGCCGAGTACCAGGGCGACGCGTTCGTGACCATGCGCGGGTCGTGGAACCGCAGCACGCCTTCGGGCTACGATATCGTGCGCGTGCGCTTTGCCAACGGACAGGCCACCTCGGTCGAGCCATTCGTCACCGGCTTCCTGACCGATGGCGGCAAAACCCATATCGCCCGCCCGGTGGGGCTGGCGATGGCCAGGGATGGTTCGCTGCTGATGGCGGACGACGCCAACGGCGTGCTTTATCGCGTGGCCTACACTGGCGCCGGCAATGCGACGGCCGCGTTGCCTGCTCCACCGGCCGGCCCGATGCGGCAGCAAGCACAGCGCGGCGACAACGTGCCGCTGGCCTTGGTGCGGCCCGAAACCGCAGCTGGAGGTGCCGGCGAGCGAGGCTGAGCGTGCAAAGCTCCGCGTTCAGCGCCGGGGGCGCCATGCTGCCTAAGTACACCGAATATGCGGAAGGGGTATCGCCACCGCTGTCATGGCGGACAGTGCCAGGCGCCAAGTCGTACGCCGTCATCATGGAAGACCCGGACGCGCCCAACAGACCGTTCGTGCACTGGCTCGCATGGAATATTCCGGCTAACGTCACCAGCCTGCCCGAGGGACTGCAAGAGCTACCGCGCCTGACCGCGCCAGAGGGCGTGCTACAAGGGCGCAACACACGCGGTTCGATGGGTTACTACGGTCCCAAACCGCCGGTGGGCGATCCCGCACATCACTACCACTTCCAAGTCTTCGCGCTCGATACCGAGCTGCCGCTGGGCTGGGGCGCCGACCGCGACCAGCTGGTGCAAGCGATACAGGGACATGTGCTCGCGAAAGGTGAAATCGTCGGGCGGTATGCGCAAAAACAGGCACCGATGAAATAACGATAATTTGTCGGGTGCTGGTGGAAACAGCCAGCCCCCAGTGCCGAGCTCGGCGTGTATCTGCCGCCAAGATGTGTTCGCACACGCTTCAGACAAAAAGTTTTGCTGCATCAACGCCTGCTGTGTCCTGAGGATCTGGCGAGGTGCAGGGAGGCGCTACAACACGGCGGTGACGGGCAGCGCTAGCCGCTTCTGCGAGCGAGTTGCGGGCCTCCGAAAGGGTCATCCCGCCGACACCATAGCGGCCAAGGGTCAGCGACTCTTGCCTGCCGTTGACACGGTAGTTAAACCGGAAGAGAGAAAACTACCATCACGTATATCATGAAAGACTCAACAATATTGATGGTATTCGTTGCATGAGATCATGTACCCGGTGAGCCGGTGCCATCATGATGACCATCAAAACGTCGTGCCTGGCCTTGCCTGAGTCTGCCAGATAATGCTGAGCCAAGAACTAAAAAAGCCCCTGAAATCAGGGGCTTAGTCGGTTCAGCTTGCCGGTCGGTGCCGGCCTCTGCCTATCAGAAAATCATTCCCACTCAATCGTTGCAGGTGGCTTCCCACTGATGTCGTACACCACGCGATTGATACCCCGCACTTCATTGATGATCCTGTTGGAAACCTTGCCCAACAACGCATGCGGCAAATGC
>Ga0308159_1002807_pt1 | contig 19124 bp, 14 predicted proteins | sample PhyCR1_FD_201040 | JGI IMG/M metagenome (GOLD analysis project Ga0308159, IMG submission 201040) | Phyllosphere microbial communities from UC Gill Tract Community Farm, Albany, California, United States - DLSLC.R1 | ecosystem: Host-associated > Plants > Phyllosphere > Unclassified | place: USA... | reverse complement strand
TGCGCACGGTCGGCTACAAGGGCCCGGCCCTCACCGCCGGCGACCCGGTGCTGCAGGAAGGCAAACTGCTGGTGCTGGAAGCCCCGGACGAGTTCAACACCTTTGCCGCTGGCAAGGGCTGGAAGGACCTGGCCGAGGAATTTGGCGACGAGTAGTTCTCAATGGCTGAAAACCGTCATTCCGGCGCAGGCTGGAATCCGGTTTTCAGCCTATGCCAGATAGCGGCGGCTCCACGCCGCGATCAAGTCCGCCACGTACACCGCATCCTCGCGCCGGGTCAGCAAATGGTCGGCGGTATCGAGCGAGACGAAACTTTTCGGGTGCCTGGCGGCAGTCACGATTTCCATGGCATTGGCCACCGGCACGGTATCGTCGCCCGGTGCGTGCATCACCAGCAAGGCGCGCTTCAAGCCCGCAATCTTCGGTTTCAATGCATACCCTTCGGCATCGTCGAAAAACTGGCGCTTGATGCGGAACGGCCGTCCGGCCAGCGGCACCATGGCCTCTCCTTCCTGCCGGATCAGTTCCAGGTACTTGCTGCCGAACAGGCTGGGCATATGGGTCGGATCGCTGGGCGAGCCGATCGTCACCACCGCCGCTGCCTCCGCGATCTGCTCGGCCGCCGCCAGCATGGCCGTGCCGCCCAGGCTATGGCCGATCAACAACTGCGGTGCCGCATGGTGCGTGCGCAAAAAATCGGCAGCAGCCACCAGGTCGGCCACATTCGAAGAAAAATTGGTATCGGCAAAATCGCCCTCGCTGCCACCGAGGCCGGTAAAATCGAACCGCAGCACGGCGATGCCATGCCCAGCCAACGCTTGCGCCAGCCGGTGCGCGCCGATCGCGTCCTTGCCACACGTAAAGCAGTGGGCAAACAGCGCGTAAGCGCGGATGTCTCCGTCGGGCGCGTCGAGCTTGGCGGCCAGCTTGAGGCCGTTGGAGATAAACTCCTGTCTTTGAGAACGCATGCAAACTCCTGCAATTTCGATGAAGGCGTACTCTGACGCATAAGTGGCGGCGGGACAAGTCAAGCGCGTGCAAGCTGCCATTAGAAATGACTTGCATAATGTCTTCTTTGAGCTAACCTGTTGACTCAAAGGAGGCAATTATGTCCAATCTCATGAAAAAGCCGGCCACGGCATCGGGGCCCGCCGCTATCAAGATTCGCAAGGCTGGCCGCAGTCCAGCCAAGCCGGCTCCTGTTGATGGCATCCCACTTTTCAATCTCAATCCGCAAGGACGGATTGCCTTGATACGGCAAGGCATACCGGCATCAACGATTACCAGCCTGTCTTCGCGCATGGGGATGAGCAAGGAAATTTTGCTCAACAGCCTGGGCCTGTCGCGCGCCACCATCAGCCGCAAGGAAAAAGATGCCATCGTGCTGTCCAGTGACGAATCGGAACGGGTGCTGGGCGTGGAAAATCTGATCGTCATGGTGCAAACCATGGTCGAAGAGTCGGGCGACCCCACCGGTTTCGATGCGGCGCGCTGGGTGTCGGAATGGCTTACCGAGCCGTTGCCAGCGCTTGGGGGGGAAACCCCAGCCAGTTATATGGATACCTTCGAGGGCCAGAAGCTGGTGGCAAATTTGCTGGCCATGATACAAAGCGGAGCTTACGCATGACTGCAGTGGTGTGGCGTATTGCGATGGAAGCACCCGCCTATGCCGCCAACGATTTAAGTGGCATGGGGGCCAGGCTGACCGGTGGGCGCTGGAATAGTCAGGGTACACCCGTTGTGTACTGCGCCGTCAATATCGCGCTGGCCGCGCTGGAGACGGTGCATTACCTTAAGGGACGTGGGCCATTCAACCGCTATCTGGTGCGTATCGATATTCACGACCAGGTCTGGTCCGCCTGCCAGGTGCTTACGCCGCTGCCAGGTGGCTGGGACGCCGTCCCTGCCGGCCTGAGCTCCATCGCAGCAGGCGATGCATGGATCACCTCCGGCGCCAGTGCACTGCTACGTGTGCCGTCGGTCGTCGTGCCGGATGAAGACAATGTGCTGATCAACCCGCAACATCCCGACACCGCCGCGATCACGGCAACGACCATCAAGCGCTGGATCTACGATCCGCGCTTTTTCAAGCGCTGATCTTTCAATATCAAAAATAGCCGCACGACAAATAAATCAATCTTGCATCTGAGCGCCAGCGGGGATTATACTGTACATACATACAGTATCAATCTAATAACAACATATGCTTACGCCACCGCTCCCCATCACCACCGCAGCCGCGCAGGCTGGCCGCCTGGCCATGCGCGATGTGTGGCGCGCCAGCGAGTTGGCGATTTCGCGTTCCACCACCTGCACCACCGGGCACACCCGGCTAGATAGCGAATTGCCCAACCAGGGCTGGCCGCGCTCGGTGCTGATCGAATTGCTGGTGCAGCAACATGGCATCGGCGAAATGCAATTACTGAAACCCGTGCTGGCCAGCCTGGCTGCGCGCCAGCGCGTGGCGCTGGTGCAGCCGCCTTATTTGCCGCACTCGATGGCGTGCCGCGCCTGGCAGGTCAACGACCGCAACCTGCTGTGGCTCAAACCGGCCAGCAGTGCCGATGCGCTGTGGGCTGCCGAACAAATCCTCAAGAACGGCTCGTGCGGCGCGGTGTTGCTGTGGCAAGCCAATGTGCGGCCCGAGGCGCTGCGCCGGCTCAACCTTGCCGCGCAAAGCACCGATACCTGGCTATGGCTGCTGCGGCCTATTTCCGCCGCGGCTGACGCCTCACCGTCGCCGCTGCGCATGACCTTGCGCCCGGCTGCGGGCGGCGTGTCGGTAGACATCATCAAGCGCAAGGGCCCGCATTGCGACCAGCCCCTGTTTATCCCCCTGGACGATATGCCGGTACCGCTGCATATTCCCCAACCTGCCATCGACGACCATGAAACTGATGTTAAGCGTCCACCTGCCGTTGTTGCCGCTCGAAGCGCAACGACCGTGCTGGTCTGAGCCGGCGCCCATGGTCGTCGTCGAGCACGGCCTGGTGCTGGCCATGTCGCGCCAGGCCGCGCAGGCCGGCGTGCGCCTGGGGATGCGCGGCGGCGGCGTGGCGGCCATCGCGCCCGAGACCATCGTGCTCGACCGTGCGGCCGACAAGGAAGACCAGGCCCTCGGCGCGATTGCCACCGCGCTGATGCAGTACACGCCCGACATCACGTATCAGCCCGACTGGTCGCTGCTGCTCGACGTGAGCGCCAGCCTCACGCTGTTCAAGGGCCCGCATGCGCTGTGCCTGCGCGTGCTGCGCAGCGTGGCAGCGCTCGGCTTTACCCTGCAGCTGGGCGCCGCGCCCACGGCCGAAGGCGCCTGGCTGCTGGCGCGCAACGCACCGCGCAAGGACCAGCCGAAGGGCCGCCGGGTGGCGTCGATGGAACGCCTGCAACAGCGCCTCAACCAGCTGCCGTGCGAGCTGATCCCGGCCGCCGTACCGTTCCACGGCTGGCTTACCGACATCGGTGCGCGCGACCTGGGCGCCTTGCGCCGGCTGCCGCGCGCGGGGCTGTTGCGGCGCACCGACAAAGACCTGCTGGCCGCGCTCGACCGCGCCTATGGCGAGGCGCCGGAAATGTTCGAATGGATCAAGCCGCCGTTGCAATTTTGCGCGCGCATCGAAACCTTCGAACGGGTGGAACATGCAGACGCCTTGCTGCACGGCGCCTCGAGCCTGATCCTGCAACTGGTGGGCTGGCTCACCGCCATGCAGCAGGCCGTGCGCGCGTTCACGCTCTACCTCGAACATGAACGGGGCCGCTCGGCGGTGGCGCCCACGGCGCTCGAGATCATGCTGGCCGAACCGGCATGGCACGAGTCGCACCTGGTCCGCCTGCTCAAGGAGCGCCTCGGCAAGCTGGAACTGCATGCGCCGGTGATCGCGCTGCGGCTCGAAGCCGTCAAGATCGAAGCCATGCTGCCGCCCAATGCGTCGCTGTTTCCCGAACCGGGCGGCACGCCTCAGGACTACCACAGGCTATTGGAGCTGCTGACCGCGCGCCTGGGCGCCGACAACGTGCTCACCCCCGCCAGCGTGGACGATTACCGCCCCGAAATCTGCAACACCTGGCTGCCGGCGGCGATCAGGCGACCCAAGGCGCAGCTTGACGAAGTATTCGACGGCCGGCCCTTCTGGCTGCTGCCCAAGCCGATTGCGCTGCTGATGCGCGACAACCGGCCGTTTTACGGCAGCGCCCTCAAAATCCTTTCCGGCCCCGAGCGGCTGGAGGCCGGCTGGTGGAACGATCAAACCGCCGCCCGCGACTACTTCGTGGCCCAGGGCAGCGACGCCAGCTGCTACTGGATCTACCTCGAACGCACCACCGATGCGCGCTGGTTTTTGCATGGACTGTACGCCTGAGCATGAGCACGCCACCCACTCCTCCCGTGCCACCGGTGCCACCGGTGCCGCCTGAGCCACCTGAGCCGCCAGCACCAGGCAATGGCCCGCCTGCTGGCGGTCTCCCCGGTGATTTTCCCGGTGGCCTGCCCGGCCGTTCGCCTGCTGGTTTGCCTGCTGGTTTACCCGCTGGTTGGCCCGCTGGTTGGCCCGCTAGGTTGCCCGCTGGGTTGCCCGCCGGCGGCGTCCCCGCGATCGGCTTGCCCGATTACGCGGAGCTGCAAGTGTTCAGCAATTTCAGCTTCCTGCGCGGCGCCTCGCCGCCCGAGCAGCTGGTGCAGCGCGCCCACCAGCTTGGCTACAGCGCGATCGCCATCACCGACGAATGCAGCCTGGCCGGCGTGGTGCGTGCCCACGTGGCGGCCAAGGAATGCGGCCTGCACCTGCTGATCGGCAGCCAGATGGCGATCACGCCCGAAGACGGCAGTCCGCCGTTCAACCTGGTCATCATCGCCACCAACAAGAACGGCTACGGCAACTTGAGCGAACTGATCACCGTGGGCCGCATGCGCGCCGACAAGGGCACGTACCTGGTGCGCCCGCGCGACATCGCCCAGCCCGTTGGCGACCTCGTGCATTTGCGCGGCTTGCCCGACTGCCAGTTCATCCTGGCGCCGCGCTACTGCGCGCCGTACGAAGAGGTGGAGCGGCATGCGCAATGGCTGCTGCACAACGCCCCGGGCCGGGTGCGCATCGCGCTCACGCTGCACCACCGCACGCGCGACGCGCTGCACCGGCGCATGATCGATGGCATTTCCGAAGAATTCGCCATCCCTGTGGTCGCCACCGGCGACGTCTGCATGCACCTGCGCTCGTACAAGCCCTTGCAGGACACCATGACGGCGATCCGCCACGGCATTCCGGTGGCGCAGTGCGGCTACAAGCTGGCGCCCAATGCCGAGCAACATTTGCGTTCGCGCGTGCGCCTTGGCAACCTGTACCCGCGCGCGGCGCTGGACGAGACCGTGCGGCTGGCGCGCCAATGTACATTTTCACTCGACGAGCTGCGCTACGAATACCCGCACGAGCTGGTGCCGGACGGCGAAACGCCCACCAGCTACCTGCGCAAGGAGGCGTATGTCGGCGCCCACTGGCGCTACCCGCACGGCATCCCGGCCAATGTGCAGGCGTCGCTCGAACGCGAGCTCGACATCATCGCCGACCTGCAATACGAAGCCTATTTTTTGACCGTGTACGACATCGTGCGCTTTGCCCGTGGGCAGCAGATACTGTGCCAGGGGCGCGGCTCGGCCGCCAACTCGGCCGTGTGTTATTGCCTCGGTGTGACCGAGGTCGATCCGTCGCGCGGCACCTTGCTGTTCGAACGATTTTTGTCAAAAGAGCGCAACGAGCCGCCTGACATCGACATCGACTTCGAACACCAGCGCCGCGAAGAAGTGCTGCAATACGTGTACAACAAGTACGGCCGCATGCGCGCGGCGCTGACCGCCGTGGTCATTTCGTACCGGCCCAAAAGCGTGCTGCGCGACGTGGGCAAGGCGCTTGGCGTCGATCTGACGGTGGTGGACAAGGTGGCCAAGGCCTCGCACAGCTGGGGCGGCCGTGCCGACCTCGAACAGCGCCTGCTCGACTGCGGCTTCGACACCAGCTCGCCGGTGGTGGAAAAATGGAACTACCTGGCCGACCTGCTGATGCACTTCCCGCGCCACCTGAGCCAGCACCCGGGCGGCTTCGTTATCTCGCACACCAAGCTGTGCCGCCTGGTGCCAATCGAGAACGCCGCCATGGCCGACCGCAGCATCGTGCAGTGGGACAAGGACGATCTCGATGCGGTCGGCCTGATGAAAGTGGACTTGCTGGCGCTGGGCATGCTCAGCTGCATCCGCCGCACGCTCGATCTCGTGTCCGAGCGGCGCGGCCAGCGCTTCGAGATGGGCGACATTCCGGCCGAAGACCCGGCCACCTACGAGATGATCTGCCAGGCCGATACCATCGGCGTATTCCAGATCGAATCACGCGCGCAGATGTCGATGCTGCCGCGCCTGCGGCCGCAAACTTTTTACGACCTGGTGATCGAAGTGGCAATCGTGCGGCCGGGGCCGATCCAGGGCGACATGATCCACCCGTATTTGCGGCGGCGCCAGGGTATCGATCCGGTGTCGTATCACAGTGAAGCGATCAAGGGCGTACTCGAGAGAACCCTGGGCATTCCGATTTTCCAGGAGCAGGTAATGCAGATCGCCATCGTGGCCGGCGGCTTTACAGCCGGCGAGGCCGACCAGTTGCGGCGGGCCATGGCGGCCTGGAAGCGCAAGGGCGGACTGGGGCCGTTCCAGGACAAGCTCAAGGCCGGCATGGACGCGCGCGGCTATCCGCCCGAGTTTGCGGAAACCATCTTCAACCAGATCAAGGGCTTCGCCGAATATGGTTTTCCCGAATCGCATGCATCGTCCTTTGCGCTGCTAGCCTACGTCTCGAGCTGGCTCAAATGCCACGAACCGGCGGCCTTTCTGGCCGCCCTGCTCAACTCGCAGCCGATGGGCTTTTACTCGCGTTCGGCGCTGGTGCAGGATGCGCGCCGCCATGGCGTCGAAGTGTATGCAGTCGATGTGGCCGTGAGCACCTGGGAAGCAGCGCTCGAACCTGCTGCCAATGGGATGCCGGCCGTGCGCCTGGGGCTCAACAATGTCGATGGCATGGAAAAGGACGCCGCCTGGCGCATCGAGGAAGCGCGCGCGGTGGCGCCGTTTGCCGACACGTCCGACCTGGCTGCGCGCGCCGGCCTCGATGCGCGCCAGATGACGCACCTGGCCAGCGCCAACGCCCTCGCCTCGCTGGCCGGCCACCGCCGCCAGGCCATGTGGCAAGCCGCCTCAAGCGTGCCCGACAAGGGCCTGCTGCGCCCGGCCACCGTGGTGGAAGAAGCGATCGAACTCGAAGCGCCATCGGCTGCCGAAAGCGTGGTGGCAGACTACCGCCATTTGGGCCTGACCTTGGGCCGGCACCCGGTGTCGTTCCTGCGTGAGCGCCTGTACAAGATGCGCTTCACGCCATCGGATGTGCTGATGGGTTTTAGCAACGGCCAACTGGCGCGCGGCTGCGGCATTGTCACCGTGCGCCAGCGGCCGGGCACGGCCAAGGGCGTGGTGTTCATCACGCTGGAAGACGAGGCCGGCACCGTCAACGTGATCTGCTGGAAAAGCCTGGTGGAACAGCAGCGCCGCGAAGTGATGGGCGCGCAACTGCTGGGCGTGTACGGCGTGTGGCAAACGGAAAACAATGTGCGACACCTGGTCGCCAAGCGCCTGGTAGACCTGTCCCACCTGCTGGGCGCACTCGACACACGGTCGCGCGATTTTCATTGAGGGCGACACACCCGCAGCGCACCGAGTGCGGTACCATACCGGTTGGAAATTTGACCAAATACCAACCTCCGGACACGTCTTGAAGCACGCCCCCAAATTCCTGCTCTGCCTGCTCCTGGCTGCCACGACCGGCGCTGTATCGGCAGGACCTGCGCAGCAGCTGGCCGGCATTACGGCCAGCGGCGAACTGCGCGTGGGCACGCCTGCCGATTACAAGCCCTACACGTATCGACTGGGCCAGAGCAGCGCATACCTCGGGCTCGATATCGACCTGGCGGCCGGCCTGGCCAGGCGTCTCGGTGTCAAGCTCACCATCGTCCCTACCAGTTGGCCTGCTTTGCTGGCCGACTGGAATGCCGACAAGTTCGACATCGCCGTGGGCGGCATTTCCATCACGCCGGAGCGCCAGCAGCATGGCCTGTTTTCGATCCCGTACCAGCGCGACGGCAAGACCCCGATCACGCGCTGCGAAAATCAGCAACGCTTCCAGACGCTGGCGCAGATCAACCAGCCGGACGTGCGCCTGATCGTCAACCCGGGCGGCACCAATGAACGCTTTGCCCGCAGCCACGCGCCGCGTGCACAACTGACGGTCTACCCGGACAATGTGACCATCTTCGGCCAGATCGTCGCCGGCAAGGCCGACCTGATGATGACCGACGCCATGGAAACCCGGCTGCAACAACGCCTGCACCGTGAACTGTGTGCAGTGCACCCGGAGGCGCCGTTCGACAGCGCCGACAAGGCCATGCTGCTGCCGCGCGACCCGGCTTTCAAAACGCTGGTGGACCAGTGGTTGCAGGAACGTCTCGCCAGCGGCGCGCTGCAACGGGATGTCGAACACTGGCTGGCGTTCCCGTGGACGCTGGAGCCGTTGCGCCAGGCCATCGACCAGCGCCTGCTGCTGGCTGAACCAATCGCGCGCGCCAAGTGGAACAAGCAGGCGCCGATCGAAGACCTGCCGCGCGAGGCAATGGTGATTGCCGCCGCCGTCGAACAAGGCCGCGCGCTCGGTTTGCCGGCGGACCGGGTGGAAGCGGTGTTTCACGCCCAGATCGAAGCCTCCAAAACCGTGCAGCGCGAGCTGTATGCACGCTGGAGCGCCCAGCACGCCGGCCGCTTCGCCGACGCCCCCGACCTGGCCGCCGAGATCCGTCCCAGACTCGACCTGATCACTACCCAACTGCTGGCGGCGCTGGCCGCCAACCAGGCCACACTTGCAGACGCCACGCGCCACGACCAGGTGGTGCAAGCCTTGCGCACGCTCGACGCCACCGCATTGAGTCCCGCCGCCGCGCGGCAAGCGCTGACGCCACTAATCACCAACAACTAAGGTTCTCTTTTGCAAAATATCGAACTCATCGGCGCGATCCTGTTCGCGCTGGCCCTGCTCCACACTTTTGCCGCCAAATCATTCGAGGTGCTGGCACACCGCCATCCGCGCCACGCCGGCCTGTTCCACCTGCTGGGCGAAGTGGAAGTCGTGTTCGGCTTCTGGGCCTTTATATTGATCGTGTTCATGGCGCTGACCAACGGCGGCCAGACCGCCATCGCGTATGCCGAATCGCGCCACTACACCGAGCCGCTGTTCGTGTTCACGGTGATGGTGGTGGCGGCCTCGCGCCCGGTGCTCGAGGCCGTCCAGCAGCTGTTGCTGGCGCTCTCGCACAAGCTGCCGGTGCGCACCGAAGTGGCGCTGGCGTGGTTCGGCCTGGCGCTGGTGCCGCTGACCGGCTCGCTGATCACGGAACCGGCCGCGATGACGCTGGCTGCGCTGATGCTCGCACCGCTGGTGTTCCGCCGTGGCATGCCAGAGCCGCTCAAGTACGCCGCGCTGGGCGTGTTGTTCGTCAACGTGTCCATCGGCGGCACCCTGACGTCGTACGCGGCGCCACCGGTGCTGATGGTGGCTGCGACCTGGCAGTGGGACAGCGCCTTCATGGCCAGCACCTTCGGCTGGAAGGCCGCGCTCGCGGTGGTCATCAACGCCACCGTGGTGAGCATGCTGCTGCGCCCGCACCTGCGCGGCAAGGCGGCCAATGACGACAGCATCACGGCCACCGCCACTATTGACAAAGCGCCGCCGGTGCCGCTGGCAGTCACGCTGATCCACCTGGCTTTCCTGGCCAGCGTGGTCGTGTTCGGCCACCACCCGGTGCTGTTCCTGGGCCTGTTCATGCTGTTTCTCGGTTTTACGTCCGCGTACCAGCGCTACCAGTCGCCGCTGATCATCAAGGAAGCGCTGCTGGTCGGCTTTTTCCTGGCCGGGCTGGTGGTGCTGGGCGGCATGCAGCAATGGTGGTTGCAACCGATCGTCGAGAGCCTGTCGCCGCTGGCCCTGTTCTTCGGCGCCACGGCCTTGACGGCAATTACCGACAACGCCGCCCTCACCTACCTCGGCTCGCTGATCGACGGCATCTCGCCGCAGGCGCAATACATGTTGATGGCCGGGGCCGTGACCGGCGGCGGCCTGACCGTGATCGCCAACGCGCCCAACCCGGCCGGCGTGGCGCTGCTGCGGCGCGGCTTCAACGACGAGTCGATCGGCATGGCGGGACTGCTGCTGGGCGCGCTGGCGCCGACTGCAGTAGCTGCTGCCGCGTTCCTGCTGCTCTAGGCAATGTCCAGCCGGGCCTGGGGCGCCAGCGCGGCAATCCTGATCCAGTGCCTGACGTTGTGGCTGTTCCTGGCGCCGGGGCGCAAGGTGACGCATGCGCCAGCTGGCGTGCGCTCCGCGATCCTGATGCTGCTCCCCCATGGGGCGCCGCCGAAAGCCGCGCCGCGTCCCGCCCCCACTGCGGCCACCGCACCGTCTCGCAATCCGACGGGGGCCGCCGCGCCGCAGCGGCGCGCCACGGCTGCGTCCGCCAGCATCACACCAGTGCCAGCCGATAGCACACTTGAGCCGGCGCCAGCAGTGCCCACCAACGCGACGACCTCGGCGCTGCCAGACACCAGCGCACCGGACCCGTTTGCCATCAGCCAGGCACCTACCGAGCGCAACGCGCACACCATCATCACCCAGGCCAGGCGCGACCTGCCCCACATCGACAAGGAAATCCTCGGCAAGGCCAAGGGCGTACCGGACGACCGGCCCGAGACGCTGGAAGAGCGCCTGGCGCGCGGCATTGCCAGCGCGTACGTGGGCAAGGACACGGCCGAAACCATACACCGCTACACCGCGCCGGACGGCGTGGGCTACACTAGAATCACAAAAGGTCCGCATACAACGTGCTACCGGAGCCGCACCGCCGACTTCAACGCGGTATTTGGCACCAGCAAAACATGGACGCCGACCAAATGCCCGCCCGCCAACAGCGGCTGGACCAGGTAATCACGACACAGGAGGATGGCATGAAACGCGTTACTGGCATCGGCGGTATCTTCTTCCACGCAAAAGACCCGGTCGCCTTGCGCGCCTGGTACCAGCGCCACCTCGGCATTGACGTCCAGACCTGGGGCGGCGCTGCCTTCACCTGGACCGACGACGCGGGACAACCGACCGGCGGCAGCACCATCTGGTCGATCAATGCGGCGGACGGCGCGCCGTTTGCGCCGGGCAAGGCGTCGTTCATGGTCAACTACCGGGTGGACGATCTCGATGCGCTGCTTGCCGTGCTGCGCGACGAAGGCTGCCAGGTGCTCGACAAGGCCGACGATTCCGACTACGGCAAGTTCGGCTGGGTGATCGACCCCGAGGGCAACAAGGTCGAACTGTGGCAGCCGCCGGCCGGACAGTAAATTTCAAACGCGCCGGTGCCGCGCGAAAAACTCCAGCATCATGCGGGTGGCGTCCGGGCCGGCCTTGGCGTTGAATTTCAGGGCAGGATCGCCGCCGCTCCAGGCGTGGTCGAGGGCGTCGATGCGGGCCACCCGCAGCAGCAGTTTGCGGCCGTCGTAAAAATCGTCGATGCGGTGGGCGTTGTGCCGGGCGTTGCTGCCTTGCGCCTTGTGGGTGATTTTGGCCGGGGCGTCGGGCGCCAGGCCGTTGAGGACCAAGCCCTGGCGCGCCAACTGGGCCAGGTTGATAGGTCGCACCACGCTGTCGCCCTCGCCCGCGATCAGGATCGTCGGCATGCCGGGGAAGCGGCCGTGGCGGGCCAGCACTTCCTGCACCGCGAGGTCGGCGCGCAGGCCGGCGCCATGCTGCATCACCCCCAGTGCGCCCATCGTGCTGTGGCCGGCGCCGAATGCGGGGCCCGAATGCAGGCCCACGGCAGCAAACAGGTGCGGATGGTTGAGCGCCACGATATTGGCCATGCCGGCGCCGGCTGAAATGCCGGCCACGTACACGCGCGAGCGGTCGATCGCGTAAGCGCCCGCCACCTTGTCGATCATGGCCACAATGGTGGGCACGTCGCCACCGCCTTCCTGCGTGGCGCGGTCGTACCATTTCCAGCAGCGCTGGGCATGGTTACTGACCAGCTGTTGCGGGTAAAGCACGGCGTAGCCCTTGCGCTCGGCCCACTGGTTCATCCGCGTGCCCTGGGCGAACTGGGTAGCGGTCTGCTGGCAGCCGTGCAGCATCACAATCAGCGGCAGGCCCTGGGCAGCGGCCTCATCGGGAATGTTATGCGGCAGGTAGAGCCAGAAGCTCATGCGGTGGCCGTTGGCGCTCTCGACATGGGAGGTCAGCCACTTGCCGGGCGCGGTAGTAATGCTGGAGGGCGCCGGCGCCGGCCTGGCCGTTGAACGCACGGGCTTGGCCAAGGAGGCCGCCGGCTTGGCGCGGACCTTGCGCCTGGGTGGCGCAGGCTTTACTGTCGGCGTCAGCATTGCCGTCATCAACTTGTTGACGGCAACGCCCTGGCGCGCAGACTTGATCGACGTGCGCATCAGACTGCGGAACAACCCAGCGGCTTTCTTCATCGGACCTCCCAATACCCCAGTCTAAGCGGAAACCACCAGCGCACGATACTTAGGAGCCTCTTCGCGGCGCCTACTTCGGGGTCAGGGCGCCTACTTCGGGGTCAGTGCCGACATTCGGACATCCAGGAACCTTTTAGTTGAAGTCTACTTCAATAAATAAGTTCAAAAATGTCCGAATGTCGGCACTGACCCCGAACTTGGTTTGGTTAGCGTAGCATCGATTCCCACACTTTTTGCAGGCGCTTCACCGACACCGGCATCGGGGTGCGCAGTTCCTGGGCAAAGAGCGACACCCGCAACTCTTCCAGCATCCAGCGGAACTCGACCAGCTTGGGATCTGTGTTCTTGCCGGCGCTCTTGTCGCGGTGCAGGCGCTGGTACGGCGTGGCGGCCAGTTGCCAGTCGGCCATCAACTTGGCGTCGCGGGCGGGGTCGGCGCGCAGCTTTTCGATGCGCACGTTCATCGCCTTCAGGTAGCGCGGGAAGTGTGACAGCTGGCTGTAGTCGTTGTCGGACAGGAAGCGCTTGTGCACCAGGCCCTGCAACTGGCCCTGCATATCGGTGGCCGCTGCCTGCGGCAAGCCTTGCAGGCGCTTGGGCAGGCCGTGGAACTCGGTCAGCACTTGCGACAGCAGGCGCGCCACTTCGTTGACCAAGAGCACCAGGCGCGACTTGCCTTCGTCCTTGCGTTTGGTGAAACTGGCAGCGTCGGTCGGCAACGGATCTTGCAGGCAGGCGATGTCGAGCGCCTTGTTGATGATCTCGTCGCGCAGTTCTTCCTGCGTGCCCATCGCCATGTATTGCATGCCCATTTGCTGCAGGTTCGGGATGCTTTTCTCGATGAACTTGATTTGATCTTTCATTTGCAGCGCGAACAGGCGGCGCAGGCCCTGGCGGTGGGTGCGTGCTGCCACGGTCGGATCGTCGAAGACTTCGAGGTCGCAGTGGGTGCGCTTGTCCACCAGCGCGGGGAAGCCGATCAGCGTCAGCTTGCCTTGCGGGATTTCGAGCAGCTCGGGCAGTTCGCCAAAGGTCCAGTTGCTGAGGTTGGTCAGGTTGGATGGCTCGGCAGCGTCCACGCCACCGTGTGGCGCCGCACCGCTGCCCCCCTTGCCGCCCGTCGCAGTGACGGGCGCCGCAGTACCTGCCTTGCCGCCGGCGGCTGGCTTGGCGCCGCTGGCCGGCTGGGCAGCCGACAGCCCGGCGGATGTTACCGTGGTGCCCGACGTTTCCGCCATCTTCTGGAAACTCTCGCGCGCCTGCATGCCGAACTCGGCTTGCAGCGTGGCCAGGTTGCGGCCCATGTCCAGTTGGCGGCCGTGCTCGTCGATCACCTTGAAATTCATGAAGTGGTGGGCGGGCAAGGTTTCCGGCTTGAAGTCGGTGGTCAGCACGGCAATCGTCAGTTGCTTGCGGATGTCGGCAATGATGGCGTCCACCAGGTCGCCCCGGCCGAACACGCCCGCTTCGTTCACGCGCTCGCAGAATTTGGCGGCGTAGTCGGGCAGCGGCACGCAGTGGCGGCGCAGCTTTTGCGGCAGGGACTTGAGCAGCAGGTGCACTTTTTCCTTGAGCATGCCCGGCACCAGCCATTCGCAGCGCTCGCGCGGCAACTGGTTCAGCGCGTACAGCGGCACGGCCAGGGTCACGCCGTCGCGCACGCTGCCCGGCTCGAAGTGGTACGTCAGGCCCAGTTCGAGGCCGGTGACCGACATGATCTTCGGGAACAGCTCGGTGGTAACGCCGGCCGCTTCGTGGCGCATCAGTTCGTCGCGATTGAGGTACAGCAGCCGTGGTTCGGCGGCGGTGGCGTCCTTGTGCCATTTTTCGAAACCGGCGCCGTTGACCACGTCGGCGGGAATCAGCTTGTCGTAAAACGCTGCGATCAGTTCATCATCGACCAGCACGTCCAGGCGGCGCGACTTGTGTTCGAGGTTTTCAATGTCCTTGATCAGCTTGTGGTTGTGGGCGAAGAACGGCGCGCGCGTGTCGTAATCGCCACCAACGAGCGCGTCGCGGATGAAGATTTCGCGGGCCTCGGTCGGGTTGAACGCGCCGTAGTTGATGCGGCGCTGGCTGTACACGACCAGCCCATACAGCGTGGCGCGTTCGGACGCGGTGACCTGGGCCGAGCGCTTTTCCCAACGCGGCTCGCCCCATGATTTCTTCAGCAGGTGGCCACCCACTTTTTCCAGCCATTCCGGCTCGATGCGGGCCACGCAGCGCGCGTACAGGCGCGTGGTATCGACCAGTTCGGCCGCCATGATCCACTTGCCCGGCTTTTTCAGCAGCGACGATCCCGGCCAGATATGGAACTTGATGCCGCGTGCACCGAGATACCCGGCGCCCGGCTCGTCCTCGCTCTTGAAGCCGATATTGCCAAGCAAACCGGTCAGCAGCGCCAGGTGCAGGTTCTCGTACGTGGCCGGCAATTCGTTGACGCGCCAGCCCTGCTCCTTGACCAGCGTGACCAACTGCGAATGGACGTCGCGCCACTCGCGCAGGCGCAGCTGCGACAGGAAGTTGGTGCGGCAGTTGTCCATCAACTGCCGGTTGGTTTTCTTGTGCTCGATGGCGTTTTCGAACCAGCGCCAGATTTTCAGGTAGCTGAGGAATTCGGATTTTTCATCGGCGAATTTTTTATGGGCTTCGTCCGCCGCCTGCTGGTGTTCCATCGGACGGTCGCGCGGATCTTGCACCGACAGCGCGGACGCGATGATCAGCACTTCGCTCAGGCACACGTTATCGAGCGCGGCGAGGATCATGCGGCCCACGCGCGGGTCGAGCGGCAGCTTGGCCAGCTTCTGACCCAGTGGCGTCAACTGGTTGTATTCATCGACGGCACCGAGTTCCTGCAGCAGCTGGTAGCCGTCGGCAATCGCGCGCGCCAGCGGCGGCTCGATGAACGGGAAGCTTTCCACGTCGGTCAAATGCAGCGACTTCATGCGCAGGATGACGGACGCCAGCGACGAGCGCAGGATTTCCGGCTCGGTGAACTTGGGCCGCAGCAGGAAGTCCTGCTCGTCGTACAGGCGGATACACACGCCATCGGCCACGCGGCCGCAACGGCCTGCCCGCTGGTTGGCGGCCGACTGCGCGATCGGCTCGATCTGCAACTGCTCGACCTTGTTGCGGTAGCTATAGCGTTTAACGCGGGCCAAACCGGCATCGACCACGTAGCGGATGCCGGGCACGGTCAGCGACGTCTCGGCCACGTTGGTGGCCAGCACGATACGGCGCGCATTGCTCACCTTGAACACGCGCTCCTGTTCTTCCGCCGACAACCGCGCGAACAGCGGCAGGATTTCCACGTGCGGCGGATGGTGCTTGCGCAGCGCTTCGGCAGTGTCGCGGATTTCGCGCTCGCCGGGCAAAAATACCAGCACGTCGCCGGAACCGAGGCGCGCCAGTTCATCGACCGCATCGACCACCGCATCCATCAGGTCGCGCTTTTCGCGTGCGGCGGCGGTGCGCTGGCCACGGCCTTCTGCATTGGCAATCGCCGTGGCGTTGCCGCCCGGGTTGGCCTTCTTATTGGCAACATCGGGCACATCGCTGTCGATCGGCCGGTACCGCACTTCCACCGCGTACAGGCGGCCCGATACCTCGATCACCGGCGCCGGCTTCTCTGGCGTGCCGAAGTGGCGCGAGAAGCGGTCGGCATCGATGGTGGCCGACGTGATGATGATCTTTAAATCGGGACGGCGCGGCAGCAACTGCTTGAGGTAACCGAGCAGGAAGTCGATGTTCAGGCTGCGTTCGTGCGCCTCGTCGATGATGATGGTGTCGTAGGCTTTTAATAACGGATCGGTCTGGGTTTCGGCCAGCAGGATACCGTCGGTCATCAGCTTGACCGACGCGCCCTTTTGCAGGGTGTCGGCAAAACGCACCTTGAAACCCACGTGCTGGCCCAGCGGCGAATTGAGTTCGGCAGCAATCCGCTTGGCGGTGGACGACGCGGCGATCCGGCGCGGCTGGGTGTGGCCGATCAGCCCCTTTTGGCCTCGGCCCAGTTCCAGGCAGATTTTGGGCAGCTGGGTGGTTTTGCCGGACCCGGTCTCGCCGGAAACGATGATCACCTGGTTCGCCTGCAAGGCGGCGGCGATCTCGTGGCGGCGGCCCGAGACGGGCAAATCTTCAGGGAAGGTGATCGGTGGCAGCGGCGTACGGAAATTGCGCTCGGCCTCGCGCGCCTCGCGCGCGGCTTCGCGGGCGGCCTGCTCTTCCGGTGTCAGGCGCGCGCGCGACGCATTCTTGCCGTCGCCCTCCGCCCTGGCGGACGGAGTCCCACCAGGCGCACCGCGGCCACGACCGTCGTTGCCAGCAGCGGGACGCCGTTGGGACGTGCGGGCACCCGGACCTTCGATGCCAGCAGCCGGGCGCTGTTGCGGCGCGCCCTTGCCGCGCGGCGCCCCGCCCGGGTTCGGGACCTTGCCCGGCACCGGCTCCGTCCTGACAGCGACTACGCCTTTTAACGCCTCGGCAAACGGGCTGGCGGGGGCTTGCGGGCGGCGGTCTTGCGGGCCACGGAGTGTGTTGGGGGGGCTTTTAGGCTTGTTGCTGGCTTCTGACATTGTTTTTTACAAGTATAGGGTGCGGAATTCGCGCACCGAATTATAATGCCGGTAATGGAAAACCCTACCCAATTCGTCCAATGGCTGCGTTCAGTCGCGCCATACATCCACGCCTTCCGCGGCAAGACCTTCGTGGTGGCCTTTCCCGGTGAGCTCGTTTCCGCCGGCGCCTTGCAGGTGCTGGCCCACGATCTGTCGCTGCTGCACGCGCTCGACATCAATGTGACCGTGGTCTATGGCTCGCGCCCGCAGGTGGCCGAGCAGTTGGCGCTGCGCAACGTCGAGGGGCGCTTCCACAATGGCGTGCGCATCACCGATACGGCTGCCATGGAGTGCGCCAAGGAAGCCGCCGGCGAGCTGCGACTCGATATCGAGGCCGCATTCAGCCAGGGTTTGCCCAATACGCCGATGTCGAATGCGGCCATCCGTATCATTTCCGGCAACTTCATCACCGCCCGTCCGTTGGGCGTGATTGACGGCGTGGACCTGGAACTGACGGGCGTCACACGCAAGGTCGATGCCGAAACCATCCACTCGATCCTCGGCTCCGACGGCCTGGTGCTGCTGTCGCCACTGGGCTTCTCGCCCACCGGCGAGGCGTTCAACCTGACCATGGAAGACGTGGCGTGCAGCGCGGCGATTGCCCTGCATGCCGACAAGCTGGTGTTCATCACCGAAACGCCGATGATGACCGACGCCGGCGGCACCGAAATCCGCGAACTGTCGTCGCACATGGCCGAAGCCGTGCTCGACGCCGGCTTCCTCGACGACGCCACCGCGTTTTACCTGCGCCACTGCATCAAGGCGTGCGACAACGGCGTGGAACGCTCGCACATCGTGCCGTTTGCCATGGACGGCTCGGCCCTGCTCGAACTGTTCACCCACGATGGCGTGGGCACCATGATCTCGCACGAAAACCTCGAATCGTTGCGCAAGGCGACGATCGAGGACGTGGGCGGCATCATCAAGCTGATCGAACCGCTGGAAGCGGACGGCACCCTGGTCAAGCGCGGCCGCGAGCTGATCGAGCGCGAAATCGATTATTTCTCGGTGATCGAGCACGATGGCGTGATCTTCGGCTGCGCGGCGCTGTACCCGTTCCCGGAACACAAGATGGCCGAAATGGCATGTTTGACGGTGAACCCGGAAGTGCAGGCCCAGGGCGACGGCGAACGCATTTTGAAACACATGGAAAACCGTGCGCGGGCGCTGGGCGTGACCAAGTTGTTCGTGCTCACCACGCGCACGTCGCACTGGTTCCAGAAGCGCGGCTTCGTGCCGGCCACGGTCGATGCGCTACCGAAGGATCGCCAGCATATGTATAACTGGCAGCGCAAATCCCAGGTATTAATTAAATCTTTATAATGACGTCTTTACGTTACAGCTTTAGGAGCAAGACAGATGGCCCGCACCGTACATTGCATTAAACTCAACAAAGAAGCCGAGGGCATGGATTTCCCACCAGTTCCTGGCGAAATGGGCAAGAAGATCTACGAGTCGGTTTCGAAAGAAGCGTGGGCCGCGTGGATGAAGCACCAGACCATGCTGGTCAACGAAAACCGCCTGAACCTGGCCGACCTGCGCGCCCGTAAATACCTGGCGCAGCAGATGGAAAAGCATTTCTTCGGCGACGGCGCCGATGCGGCGATGGGCTACGTGCCACCGACCGAGTAAATCGTTAGTTCTGATTCGTCATCCTCGCGTACGCGGGGATCCATGGAACCGAAGATTCGTAGAACATTTTGCGTTTCAACGAAGCACACATTCTATGGATCCCCGCCTGCGCGGGGAAGACAGATGCACCGGTAGTAGTATTTAGAACTTCAGGGTTTTCACGCCCTCGGCCATCCCCAGCAGGCACACATTGGCGCCGCGTGCGGCAAACAGCCCCACCGCGATCACGCCCACGATCTGGTTGATCTGCGCTTCCAGCGCCACCGGATCCGTAATCGACAATC
>Ga0308159_1002806_pt1 | contig 19133 bp, 14 predicted proteins | sample PhyCR1_FD_201040 | JGI IMG/M metagenome (GOLD analysis project Ga0308159, IMG submission 201040) | Phyllosphere microbial communities from UC Gill Tract Community Farm, Albany, California, United States - DLSLC.R1 | ecosystem: Host-associated > Plants > Phyllosphere > Unclassified | place: USA... | reverse complement strand
GGAGACGAAGCGGCGCTACAGCGCCGCCACCCACCGCTCAGGAGAAAAAAGAAATGACCACGCCGGACACCCGATTCAACCAATCCGTCGCCAAAGCCTTCGAAGTGCTGGAAGCCTTCGGCGAGCGTCCAGGCGTACTCAGCCTGGCCGAAGTGATGGAGCTATCCGGGCTGGATAAAAATTCAACGCAGCGCATGTTGCATACGCTGGTGGCGCTGGGCTATGTGGAACGCGGCCCCGGGCAGCGCGGATACGCCTTGGGAAAGAAGATTCTGTCGCGCACCTTCGACTACCTGCGCGGCAGCCCCCTGCTGGAACGGGCCACCCCGGTGCTGATCGACTTGCAGCAGGAATGCGGCGAACGGGTCGACCTGAGTTTGTTCGACGACCTGGACATCGTGTATGCGCTGCGCAAGCAGAGCAAGCGGCAGACTTTCTTTGCGACGCTGGTAGGCCGCCGCATGCCCGTCTTCTGTTCGTCCGCGGGGCGCGCCATCATGGCGCAGCTCCCGGACGAGCAAGTGGATGACATCCTTGCGCGTTCGTCCCTGAAGCCCTTGACGCGTTACACAGTCACGGACCCGGCCAAAATCCGGGAGATGGTGGCGAAGGCAAAGGTCGATGGATTTTCGTTGGCACAGCAGGAGTGCCTGGTCGGCGAGGTGGTGCTGGCAAGCGCGGTGGTGGACCAGACCGGGGTGCCGATCGCCGCCGTTCACATTGCGGGTTTGCTGTCGGAGTGGACGCCGGAGGTGTTCGTGCAGCGGTTCAGTTCGCTGGCGATTACGGCGGCGCGGGCGTTGAGCGGGAAGCGGAATTGAGGATGGGGTCTTTCGCCTAACTGGCGCGTTGATCCGAAGGCGTGACGGCGCACGCCTTCGTCCGACCAGATCAGGCAGCGCGGGGGAGTGTCAGAAATTCTGTGTTTGGGGTCTAACATCTCGCTCAAGGAGAGCATGTATGGCCACCAAAAAGAAACTTCCTCTCCGTGAACTGCCGACGCTACCGGCAGGCTTGGTTGATCAGTTCGTTAAGGGTCCGATGACCGCCGAGGCGGTACAGGACCTGTCGATGACGTTCAAGAAAGCGTTGATCGAGCGGGCGCTGGGTGCAGAACTTGGGCATCATCTTGGCTACCCGCCGGGCGCGCGTCCGCCGGAGGCGACCAACCAACGCAACGGCCGAAGCAGCAAGACCGTGCTGACTGACGACGGGCCGCTGGCAGTGGATATTCCACGCGACCGCGATGGCAGCTTCGCCCCGACCCTGATCCCCAAACACGAACGCCGATTTACTGGCTTCGACGACAAGATCATCGCGATGTACGCCCGTGCCATGACGGTGCGCGAGATCCAGGCGTTCCTGGTCGAGCTCCCCGTCATCTACGAAGAACGCTTCACCGATCCGTATCGATGAAGCGCACCGCCCCTAAACACAAAAATACTGACAGGTTCTGCCAAGCGCGTAGCGTGTCTCTGTCAAGCAATCGAACAAGACCGCGATCGTTCCCTACAGCCGCTTTTGCGCAAATTGGCCAAGTCCTTGCGCACGTGCGGCGGCCTCCTGTTCGACCGGCAAGCGCTCCGCCATGTGGGTGAAAATGCCGTGCACGTCAGATGTGCCCGTCCAATGATCACGATCGCCCACGACATACAGGCGACGCTTGGCGCGGGTAACCGCCACGTTCACCAGATTGGGCTGTGCCCCCGCGAAGCTCGAGATCACCCCAGGACGTTTCGGGTCACCACCAAGCAAGAAAATGACGTGATCCGCCTCCTTGCCCTGGAAGGTATGCACCGTTCCGACGATGTGCTTGACTTCGCCGCGTACATTGGAGGCAACGTGTCTGGACAGCAGCGCTTCCATCTTCCTGGCCACCAGCTTGAAGGGTGTAATCACAAAAACCTTGTATTTGCCGTCGGCCTGTAAGGTGCTGCCGTGGGTAAGTTTCAGCACCATATCCAATGCAACCTGTGCTTGCGCCGGCACCCAATGTCCTTCCGCGTCGGCGCCGCTTACGTCGATCCACCGGCTGGCCCCGGCCTCTTGCATCTCGTTGCCCGCACCCGCTCCGTAAACCATCTTGCCCGCATAAGCGATCTGGTTGGCAATGCCGAACATGGGTTCGATGCAGCGGCGATGCACACGCAACGGTGCGCCAAGCCAGACTGGGTCGGCGTCTTCAGTGGCGCGAAGGTACATCCCCCATTGATTGTCGCGGTCGGCCAAGGTTTGTGTCGACGCAGCCGGTGGTGCCCAATGCTCTTCCGACGAACAGCGCTTGAGCAAAGGCGCCACGATCTCGTCAGGCACGCTTATGACCGGCTCCAGTTGAAGAGGATCACCCACCACCACCGTACGCCTGGCACGCCAGATGCCGCCTACCGCCTGTTGGGGCGCAGCCTGACCGGCCTCGTCGATCAGCAGCCACGCAAGTTCCTCCTGCCCCAGGCCGGCGAACAAGCGCGGCAGCGATGCAAAGGTTGTGGACACCACCGGCACAACCAAGAAAAAAGTGTCCCACAACTGGCTGAGCACGCCCTCGCTTTGCTGCGGGCTGATGTTGCCAAACAGCAGACTAGCGAACACGCCCAGTGTCTTGGTCAGCCTTCCCCCCGCTGCGGCGATGAACGACTTGTGCAGTTCAAGCGCGGCCACGAATAAGGCCCGACGCGCATCGAACAATGCAGGCGTTTCGTATGGCGCGGCGCAATGCAGCGCGTCTCGATCAAGCTGGGCAAGCCGCCAACCGGCGGCGTCTGCCTCGCCGTCGTATTCGCAAAGCAACACGTCGATCTCGGCCAGTCGTGCCACGTCTTGGACTAGCTGGCCGTCGAGCAGCATGCATCGCGCACGCGATAGCTGGATCGTTGCTTCGTCTTGAGCGATCTGACCGCGCGTCTGGGCAAGACCGTCACGGCACGATTGAACCGCCGCATCCAGGTCGGCAAGCGTGTGATCGGCCGCGACACCGTTCGCCTGGCAGACCCCGATCAAGGCGTTCAATGCATCCTGCGCGTCGTCCACGGCAGACTGCTTGCGACCTGCCTCAGCACGGAGTTCGGCTACTTTCCCGGCAAGCGCTGCCGCCGCGCGCTCCGCAGCTCGCGCTGCGTTGGCCTGGGACTCCAGCTCCGTATCGCGCGCGTGCCAGCGTTTGCTCGAGGGCGTGCGGAACAGGTCGAACAAAAAACCTGGACGGCGCTGTAGATGAAACGCCTGATCCTCTCGAACCGCTGACAGCGTGGCACGCGCCGCAGTCAGCGCGGCAGCTTGATCAACGTGGCCAATCGTATCCAGTAATGCCTGCGTGGCGTGCAGGCTCTGCGCTGCCAGATCAAGCGTGGCTTGGCCTGTGTCCCGTTTTTGGATGGCGTCACGGCGGGCAGTGGCGGTGTGCAGGTGATGATCAAACTCAAGTTCCGTCTGTCGATGGACCTGACATGCATCAGCCAAACCTTCCGATTGCATACGTAGCGAGTCGGCCTCCGCCTTTCCCGCGCTACATCTGGCGGCGATCTGTTCGCGCTCGCTCAGATAGCGTTCGAGCTTGACCGCTCGCGCCACTAGCGCGTTGACACGTACAACGGCAGTTTGAAACTCCCTGCGCGCAACCGCCCAATTTTTTGCGTCATGCGCTTTCTCGCGAAGCACATCGCGCAAAGACCGAAATCGCAACGGGTCCTCGGCGGATGTTGCCGAATCTTGGTGGCCACCTCCGGTCCAGAAGCGCCGCGCAAACCGGGCGCGTTTGGTCTTGCTTCCCAATACAGCAGCGGTCAGCCCCCAAGTACGCGGCTGGCTTGGACGCTTCTTCGCCCTGGCATCCGCCGCCACCGAATCGGCCACGACAGAGAAATAATCCACCTCATAGCCCGGCGCGAGCGCACCCAGACCGGGCAATTCCTTGGTGATGTTCTCAACCGCGCCATTGTTCGCAGACGCCACCACCACGCCGTGCCCGCCCAAACGCGCGTCCAGCGTGAACGCCTCGAAGGAAGACCCCGCTATCTTCAGGGCGTCGCCAAACGCATCGGCAGGATTCGCAAACTCCGCCATACGCAAGGCGCGGCGCAGCACCACATCCGCAATGATGTCCTTAAGCATCGTCGTCTTGCCCGTGCCCGGCGGGCCATTCACCGAAAAAATACCGCTGCCATCGGCAAGCTTTTCCATCACGGCATTGACCGCAAATTGCTGCGCCGTCACCAAGGGCGACCGACTTGGCCAGCACGCCAAGGGCAGACGCGAGGGGTGAACGCCGGCAATCAAGGCGTCCACGTGCTGTTCCAGGTCGGTGCGATTTTTTGAGTCTTCACCGCGCAGGTACGCCTGCAAGCCTGCCCCCAGCTTGTCGCTCGCAACGGCTTCGGTCACCCGCTCAAGATCCTCTGCGTAGAAACTGTTCAGCGGATCGTCCAGGGTTTCGTCCGCGTCCGTTGCTTTGATCGGCGCCTGCAAGCCACGTATTCGCCATGGCATTTCCCGGCGCGGCTTCCAGCCGATCAGGTCGAACACCATCTCGGTGATCTCCGCGATGTCGTCCGTGGTGATTGAACGCAAAGGCAGCGCATCAGCATCGGCGCTGGAAGCGGTATCCGCCTCGGGCAACGCGGCAAGCACCGCGTCATTGCCAGCATCAGCCGAGCGCGTAGCATTGCCAGCCTCGTCGTCCTGCGGTGGCGGGCTGTCTGGCGACGCCAGAATTCGCTTTTCGGCCAACAAGCCGCGCACCTTGGCGGCCACATCCAGACCGAGACCACCCAGGCCGAGAAACCCACGAAAGTCGATCGCGTCCTGGCGCCCGGCAAATGCGGTCAACCGCGCCATCGCCCATGGCAGACTGCTGACGAACACCTGCCCATTCGCCCTGCCCTCGGCATCCAACCCGATAACCAAGCACGCCGCCGGCGACGGCGGCATGCGCTCGGCCATATCGATGGCGTCAGCGCCAAGCTGCGCGCGTGCATACTCGATTAAATCCTCGCCACTGACAATCCCGGCGAAAACCTGAAACTTGTGATGCGCCCAATGCTTCCTGAGCACCGCCCGCTTGGTCGCATCCACCCACGGCATGGCATGGGCAGGCATGCGCGCATCGATATCCCAGACAGCCTCGTCGGGCTTCACGTCCGGCGGGCTTTGCGGCGCCAGATACTCCAGCGCCTGCCAGAAATTTAAGGCGGCAAGCGCCTCTTTCTTAATGTCTCGCGTCCCGCCACCCGCTGCACACTTGGCGCCGACATGCGTGTGCATATCGACCTCGCTGATGCCGTTGCGCATCCGTCTTTCTCCCGTTAAGAGGCCAGAGGGTACCAAAACACCGAGCTGCGATCAGTGGGCGCGATGGCTTGGTCAACCAGGTTCAAGCAGTCGCCCGCCCCGAGAACCCGCTGAACCCCGGAAATTCGGGCGACAACGCGCGCGCATTCGGCATCTTCAACCACAGCCGGTACATCTTGCGGCGCTTGTCTTCTTCCTCGAAATCCTCGAAAGCATCGCGCGAATGCAGCACCGCGTAATTGAAGGCGATGAGAGATATAGATCATGGATATGCCGATGAAAAAGAGACGTTCCATGGCATCACAGGCAGCGGCCCGCGGGCCGCTGCCTGTGATGCCGGATGCCTTGATGGACCAGCTGGTTAAGGGGCCGATGACGCCGGGTGAGGTCAAGGACCTGATGCTGGCGTTCAACAAAGCGCTCGTCGAGCGGGCGATGGGTGCCGAGATGAACATGCACCTGGGCTACCGAGCCGGCGAGCCCGGCCTGCCGACCAGGACAACGCGCGCAACGACGTTGGCGGCAAGACCGCCATCACCGATCACGGCCCGATGCGAGTCGATCTGCCGCGTGATCGCGATGGCAGTTTTGATCCGATCCTGATCCCCAAGCACGAGCGCAGATTTAAGGGTTTCGACGAACGCATCATCGCGATGTACGCGCGTGGCATGAGCGTTCGCGAGATCCAGACGTTCCTGGCTGAGAGCTACGGCACCGAGGTCTCTCCCGACTTCATCAGCTCGGTGACTGACGAGGTCATGGCCGAGACGATTGCCTGGCAAAGTCGTCCGTTGGAGGCCATGTACCCGGTGGTGTTCTTCGACGCGTTGCGGGTCAAGATCCGCAGCGACGGCGTGGCCAGCAACAAGGCCGTTTACCTGGCGCTGGGCGTCCAAGCCGACGGTCAGCGCGACGTGCTGGGCCTGTGGATCGAGCAGACCGAGGACGCCAAGTTCTGGCTCAAGGTGTTCAACGATCTCAAAACCCGAGGCTGTCAGGACATCCTGATCGCCGTCGTCGATGGCCTGAAAGGCCTGACCGAAGCCGTCAGCGTGGTCTACCCCAAAACTACCGTGCAGACCTGCATCGTGCACCTGATCCGCAACAGCCTGGACTACGCCGGCTGGAAGGACCGCAAGCCCGTTGCTCAAGCGCTGCGCCCAATCTACGGCGCGCCCAGCGAACAGGCTGCAGAGCAGGCGCTACAGGAATTTGCAGAGGGCCCGTGGGGCGTCAAAGTATCCGACCATCGTCGCGGCGTGGCAGCGGGCCTGGGAACACGTCGTTCCGTTCTTCGTGTTCCCGCCCGACATCCGGCGCGCGATCTAAATGACCAACGCCATCGAGAGCTTGAACATGCAGCTGCGCAAGATCATCAAGACGCGCGGGCAATTACCCAACGACGAGGCCGCCATCAAACTATTACGTATTGGAAAAAACGGTAAGCGCTACCCTCGACTGGAAAGCTGCCAGGAACCATCGCGCTCCTGTTCGGGAGCGATTGACCGCGGCCAACTATTTAATCGCCTCGTACACGGAAATACGGACACGTTCCTGAAAGCACAACCAAGCCTCTTAAAACAATTGTTATATGGAAAACAAGATCGTATGATTTGCTTTTGCACCCAACTCAGCAAGATGCAATCGAAGCGTGTAGGTCTAGCTGCCTAACAACAAGCTCCCACAACGAGAGAAAACAGTGGCATTAACAGATGCGTACGTACAGGTTTATGGACAAATACCTCAATTTTTTGATGAACTTTCTAAAGGACAAGCGCCCGACCGATTTACCGTTCAACACTTAAAGGATCTTGGATTTGCCTCATCAAACCACCGAGCCCTGATTCCCCTTTTGAAAGAAATCGGCTTTCTGTCCGCGGATGGAGCCCCTACACAACGTTATCACGATTACAGAAATGCCTCTTTATCAAGAGCAATAATGGGCCAAGCGCTCAAAGAAGCTTACTCAGACATTTTTGTTATTCGATCAACCCCCACCGAATCGGATAAAGCTTTAATAGAAGGAAAATTTAAAAGCGTACACAACAAGAGCGAACATGTTGCCAAACTCATGGCAAATACATTTTTTGCTCTACTTGCATTAGCGGATCTAACTGCCGCACCCTCCGCAGAACAGCCACCACCCAGGGAAACAACAGAGATCGAGTCTCCCAAAATTTCGGCACCGGCATACATACCGAATAACTCACCAACGATACGCGGCACCACTACACTTCACTACAACATCCAAATACATCTTCCTGCCACAAAAGATATCGAGGTCTACAACGCAATTTTCAGATCACTCAAGGAGCATTTACTTGAGTAATCTTCCACTTAAAGACCTAAGGGACTTCCTGTTTCGCGGTTTAATGTTTGAATCGGAGGCAGCTCAGTTCCAGTCAGCCGGAATTCAAGTTGGTGCAGATCAAAGCCAGGCAGAAGAGAAACTTCTTTCAGACGCCTTAGCCCCATTCGGAGTAAGTCGAAGAAATAATGCTCTAGAGATGGCGAGACTATTCGCCGTACTTCATTGCTTCGAGAACGAGGTCCGCTATTTGATTCAAGAAACACTGGAAGAAAAAGAAGGACCCGACTGGCAGTCAAAAATTCCAAATAAAATCAGAACATTTGCCGAGGGGCGACAACAATCATCATTAAAAGATTCTTGGCTTGAAGGCGAGAAATCTAATCTCTTAGGCTTCGTAGATTTTGGCCATTTGGCTCAGATCATAATTGAGAAATGGACGTATTTTGAACATATCATTCCCTCTCAACACTGGCTAAAGCAACGAATGGACGAACTAGAGAAAGCACGTCACTTTATTGCGCACAATCGCACCTTACTTCCTAGCGAGTTTCAGAGAATCTACATGTATGTCGCAGATTGGAATCGTGTAATCGGGCTATAAGGAGCTAAGCTTCTTGAAGCTATTTAACAACGGGCATACTCTTCTTAGCTGACCCAGGCGCTTTCCTTATGAGGACGCACACCGCTGCAGTTGCCAAAGTAGGTCCGTTGCTCAACAAATCCCTCTCCACCTCCACCGTCTGCCGCTTATTCTTAACAAACTCACCACACCTCGTAGAAAGCTCTTCCAAAAGTAGGGCGAGTTTTTCCTGCGCGCTATGCAACACCTTTTTTTGAGCGTATAGCGCAATAATCCCGAATTGAAAGCTATTTCCATTCCTGCCTCGAGCCAAAACCGCTGATATTCTCTCCACATCCTTTTCTATGCGATGAAAAGAACTTACCAGATGCTTCACCTCTACAATGAAACGGGGCTTTTCATTCTGCTTGTGAACTACGAGATCAAAGCGACCATTTCCTCGAATCACCTTTGGAATTGGTCCGCTTGCGATCGCCCCAGCTTCTTTTAATGTGAGCGAAACGGAACGTTCCAAGTCGACCCAGACATCAAGCTTACGAACTTCTTGAGCAATGCGCGTGGTGAGAAAGTACTCCGGCGCCTCACCAATCGATAGCCCCGACAACTTCTTGTAATCGCCATCCGCCTTTTTCATACCTACAACAATTGCTCGAACCACTTTACCCGCCGGCACAAGACCACGCGCTTTCACTGATATAGGCATATCACCTGATAATTCTATTACTCATTTACATAGCGGCATTTGCTTTCAATTCAGGCTTTTTTATTGCCTAGGCATCCTCCTACATCGTGTCCGGATCGCCTTCATCCATCTTCTTGAAGTTCCATAGGGGCTCGTGCCTAATGATAAAGGTGAGCTACCGGCGTAGCCCTGGACTGGCCAACTCCTGACTACCGTAAGGTCGCATTGTATCTACGTTTAGCCCCCGAGATCGGTCTCGATCAAGAGCTTGTCCACCTCCAGGGGCTATCGACTGGCCTCCTAGCGGAGCGGTCGACTGACCGCCTTCGAGACCAATAGACATACCTCCTCTTGGGGCAATCGAAAGCCCTCCACCCGGTGCAATAGACGCCCCACCACCAGGAGCAATAGAATTACATCCACCAGGAGCGATCGAATTTGGGATGCAATCTCTCCAAGCCTGAGCTAGTGAGGCGCCACTATAATCCAACAGAAGCGCGAAGACTAAGACCTCGACTCCCACCTTGAGAACCCGCTTATCCAAAACAATCTCGCCTATCTTTTTATTCATTACTTATTTCCCCCAGTAGCTTAGAAAGTCACAATCGCGCCACCATCACCACCACACTAGCCCCAATCCCCTCCTTCCTCCCAATGTGCCCAATCCCCTCATTGGTTTTCGCCTTCACATTCACACACCACGGATCAATCCCCAGATCCGCCGCAATATTCGCCACCATCCCCGCCGCATGCGCCCCGATCTTCGGCGCCTGTGCATGCACTGTCGCATCCACGTTCACCACGCCCCACCCAGCGGCCTGAACCCGCTCATAGGCAACGCGCAACAGTACCCGACTATCCGCGCCTTTATAAGTAGGATCAGTATCAGGGAAGTGCCGGCCGATATCCCCCAGCCCCGCGGCGCCCAATAAAGCATCCGTAATCGCATGAAGCAACACATCAGCATCGGAATGCCCCGCCAAACCATGTGTATGGGGAATAGTCACCCCGCCAATAATCAGCGGTCGACCAGTGACCAACGCATGCACGTCAGTCCCCTGCCCCACACGAAACGGGAACTGCGAAAGAGAAGAAGTGGTATTGCTCATGACATCCAACGTTCCATCAAATCGAAATCTTCGGGCCAGGTGACTTTGAAGTTGCGCGGCGAGCCTTGCACCAGCAAGGGGGCCTGACCCAGCGCTTCAACCGCGCTGGCTTCATCGGTCATTTCCACGCCGCTCAGTAATGCTTCGGCGAAAGCGCGGCGCAAGACGCCGGCTTTGAACATCTGGGGGGTTTGGGCTTGCCACAGTCCTGCGCGCGGGATGGTTTTGGCTACGCGGCGCAGTTGGGGCATTTCATCGTCGACGGGCGACGGGTCGTTGTCTTGCAGTTTGATCGTGTCGGCCACGGGCATGGCCAGCAGGCCGCCGGTGTTGCTGCGTACGCAGGCGTCCACCAAGCGTTGCAGGGCGGCCAGTGGCAGGCCGGGGCGTGCGGCGTCGTGGACCAGGATCCAGTCGTTTTCGGTACAACCGCTGGCCCGCAGGGCGGCGTGGACGGTGTCGGCGCGTGTGCGGCCGCCGCAGGCATGGACGTCGGTGCGCGGCAGGCCAGAGAGCGCGGTGTCTACCCACGCGTCGTTGGGGCTGACAGCGACGATGACGCGGGCGATGCGGCGTTCGGCCAGCAAGGCCGTCACTGCGTGGCGCAGCATGGCTTGGCCGTGCAGCAAGCGGTATTGCTTGGGGATGGGCGAGGCGCTTCCGGTGTCTTGGGCTGCGCGTGCGCCCACGCCGGCGGCGGGCACGATGGCGATCATCCTGGAGGTGTTCGGCATTCGGTCTCTTTGAAACGATAGGGCAGCGCAGCAGCTGAACCAGTCAGAACCAGAGCCGCCTGTACGAAAAGCAGCCTGTCTACCGCGCCAAGCACTATTACACCACCCTCGATCCAGTTCGGGCCGATATACATCCTGGCTTCGTAGCCCCGGACAATCTGCTGGGTCGTCTACCGTCACACGCGATCTAGCGCCCGTCACGCCACGCCGGATTTCGGTCAAGAACCTCGAGGAGGTGGCACGGCTGCTTTACAAAGGCCTTTTCCCCACCCCGTTACGCAATCCCACAAGCCCCGTATGGCTGCAATGCCCAGCCTGCCGCGACGCTCCTATAATAGGTTTTTGCTCCCCCGGCTGCGTGCTCCGCGGCCCGTCCCGACCCGCTGATGTCTGACTCTTCCCAACCGCTAGACACGTCCGTCACTTCCCTGCTCAGCCCGCTGTCCGACCTTGCCAGGTCGATTCTTGCCGGCCTGAAATCTGGGGAGCGTTATGCGCAGCCTCGTCCGGCGGGCGCGGGTGATGCCTGGTTGCTGGGGGAATTGGCCCGGCTGGCCAAGCGCCCGCTGGTCATCCTTAGTGCCGATCCGCTGGATGCCCAGCGCCTGGCCGAGGAAATTCGCCTGTTTGCGCCGGAATTGCGGGTGCATCAGTTCCCCGACTGGGAAACCCTGCCCTACGACGCGTTCTCGCCGCACGAGGACTTGGTGTCCGAGCGGCTGAAGACGCTGCATGCGCTGTCCAGCCATGCGGTGGACGTACTCACCGTGCCGGTGACGACTGCCCTGCACCGCCTTGGCCCCCCGGCCTTCCTGGCGGCCTATACCTTCTCGTTCAAGCAGGGCGACAAGCTGAATGAGCAGGCGCTGCGCGATCAGCTGACGCTGGCCAATTACGAACACGTCACGCAAGTGACGGCGCCGGGCGAGTTCTGCATTCGCGGTGGCTTGATCGACTTGTTCCCGATGGGCTCGGGCGTGCCTTACCGGCTGGACTTGTTCGACAACGTGATCGAGTCGATCCGGGCGTTCGATATCGACACCCAGCGCAGCCTGTATCCGGTGAAGACCGTACAGTTGCTGCCGGGCCGCGAATTCCCGATGGACGAGCCGGCGCGCAATGCGTTTCGCTCGCGCTTTCGTGATGTCTTCGAGGGCGATCCGTCGCGGGCGCTGCCTTACAAGGATATTGGCAACGGCATTGCGTTTCCGGGTGTCGAGTATTACCTGCCGCTGTTCTTTGACCAGACGTCCACGCTGTTTGATTACCTGTCGCCCGAAAGCATCACGATCACCATCGGCGACCTGGACGAGGCGATTCGTCGTTTTGCGCAGGACACAGCCAGCCGCTACAACTTCCTGAAGAGCGATCGGGAACGGCCGGTCTTGCCGCCAGAATCGATTTTCCTGTCGACCGAAGGCCTGCACGAGCATCTGCGTGATTTCTCGCGTCTGGCTTTGTCGGCCGAGCGCGGTCACCCCGATTTCCGCGTGCCGCCCGATGTGTCGGTGCACCGCAAGGCGGACGACCCGGTGGCGCGCCTGCGCGCGCTGGTCAGCCAGCCCGACGCACAGGTGCTGTTGTGTGCGGAATCTGCCGGCCGTCGCGAGACGATCATGCAGATGCTGAACGACTTCGGCCTGCACCCGGAACCGGTGGCGGACATCCCCACCTTCCTTGACCAGCCGACGCCCTTCTCCATTGGTATCGCGCCACTGTCTTCAGGCTTTGTGCTGCCCAAGCACCATTTAAGCGTGCTGACCGAGGCGGACTTGTTCGCCGGTCACACGGTGCGTCGCGGCAAGCGCGGCCAGGAACGCGCGAGCGACATCGAGTCGATGGTGCGCGATCTGTCCGAACTGCGCGTGGGCGACCCGGTGGTGCATGCGCAGCATGGCATCGGGCGGTATCACGGCCTGGTGACCATGGACATCGGCGAAGGCGAGATGGAGTTCCTGCATCTCGAATACGCGGGCGCCAGCACCTTGTATGTGCCGGTGTCGCAGTTGCATGTGATTGCCCGCTATAGCGGCGCGGATCCGGAAACGGCACCTCTGCATCAACTGGGCTCGGGCCAGTGGGAAAAGGCCCGTCGCAAGGCGGCGCAGCAGGCACGCGATACCGCTGCCGAATTGCTGAACATCTATGCGCGCCGCGCCGCGCGCCAGGGCTTTGCGTTCAAGCTGCCGCTGGCCGATTACGAGACCTTTGCAAATTCCTTCGGCTTCGAAGAAACCGTCGATCAGGCAGCAGCCATCGAGGCGGTGCTGTCGGACATGGTCTCGGGCCGGCCGATGGACCGCCTGGTTTGCGGCGACGTGGGCTTTGGCAAGACCGAGGTCGCCTTGCGCGCCGCCTTCATGGCGGTGGCCAACGACAAGCAAGTTGCCATCCTGTGCCCGACCACGCTGCTGGCCGAGCAGCACACACAGAACTTCTCGGATCGCTTTGCGGACTGGCCGGTGAAGGTCGTGGAGATGTCGCGGTTCAAGTCCACCAAGGACATCAACGCGGCCATCGAGCAGATCAACGATGGGCGCGTGGACATCGTGATCGGCACGCACAAGATTTTGTCGGACAAGGTGAAGTTCAAGCGCCTGGGCCTGGTCATCATCGATGAGGAACATCGTTTTGGTGTGCGCCAGAAGGAAGCGCTGAAGGCGCTGCGGTCGGAAGTGGATGTGTTGACGCTGACCGCCACGCCGATTCCGCGCACGCTGGGCATGTCGCTGGAAGGCATTCGCGACTTCTCGGTGATTGCCACCGCGCCGCAAAAGCGCCTGGCCATCAAGACCTTCGTGCGCCGGGAAGACAGCAGCACCATTCGTGAAGCGCTGCTGCGCGAACTGAAGCGCGGCGGGCAGGTGTACTTCCTGCACAACGAGGTCGACACCATTCATAACCGGCGCGCCAAACTGGAAGAACTGGTGCCGGAAGCGCGCATTGCCGTGGCCCACGGGCAGATGCCGGAACGCGAGCTGGAACAGGTGATGAAGGCCTTCTACCAGCAGAAGTTCAACGTGCTGCTGTGTACCACCATCATCGAGACCGGCATTGACGTGCCGACCGCCAACACCATCGTCATTCACCGTGCGGATCGCTTCGGCCTGGCGCAGCTGCACCAGCTGCGTGGCCGCGTCGGGCGTTCGCATCACCAGGCGTATGCCTACTTGATGACGCCGGGTGAGGATGCGATCACCACCAACGCGAAGAAGCGGCTGGAGGCGATTCAGGCGATGGAAGAACTGGGTTCTGGTTTCTTCCTGGCCATGCACGATCTGGAAATCCGCGGCACCGGCGAAGTGCTGGGCGAGTCGCAGTCGGGCAACATCCAGGAAGTCGGCTTCCAGATGTACAACGACATGCTGAACGAGGCCGTGCGCGCCTTGCGCGATGGCAAGGAACCCGACCTGAATGCGCCGATGTCGGTCACAACCGAGATCAACCTGCACGTGCCTGCCCTGCTGCCGAACGACTACTGCGGCGACGTGCACGCGCGTCTGTCGGTTTATAAGCGTCTTGCGAATTGCCAGGACACGGACGCCATCATTGGCATTCAGGAAGAACTGATCGACCGCTTCGGCAAGCTGCCGGATGCCACCCGCGCGCTGATCGAAATCCACCGCCTGCGCCTGGATGCCAAACCGCTGGGCGTGATGAAGATCGACGCCAGCGAATCGACCGCCGTGCTGCAGTTCATCCCGAATCCGCCGATTGACCCGCTGCGCATCATGCAGCTGGTGCAGAAGAACAAGCACGTTCGCATCGTTGGTCAAGATCGTCTGCGTGCCGAGATCAAGGGCACGGACATGAAGGCCCGGGTCGATGCGGTGCGTGCGCTGATGCGGTCGCTGGTTTGAGTGACGGGCGCGGGATTGACGCGGCGAAGGTGCTGCGATTCCCGCGCTGTCACTGACCGCTTAACTCCTGATTCGAAGCACGCTTCCCAACCGCACTGCGCGGGCAGCCGGAAGCCTGCGCTAACCCCTTATTCGCTGACCCCACCATGACCCGTCTCGTCCTGCAAGCGCCCGACCTGAACCGCGAGCACATCGCCCCGATCCTCGCTCTGGCCCGCCCGCAAGGCGAAGAAGCCGTATCAGAGACCGTGATCCGCCTGCTGGGCGTGCCGGACGACGAAGAAACGCGTATTGCAGTGCGCGACACCGCCTTCGAGCTGGGCATCGACGCCGCCTACATCCCCGACGAGTTTTTGCTGTCGTCGTGGAAGACGCTGGTGATGGACATGGATTCCACGCTGATCAACATCGAGTGCATTGACGAGATCGCCGGCATGATCAACCGCAAGGCGGAAGTCTCGGAGATCACCGAGTCAGCCATGCGCGGCGAGATCGACTTCAAGGAAAGCCTGCGCCGTCGCGTGGCCTTGCTGGAAGGCACACCGGTGGATGCGCTGGGCCGCGTGTACGCAGAACGCCTGATGCTGAACCCGGGCGCAGAACGCCTGATCGCCACCGTGCACCAAGCAGGCTTGAAGACCTTGTTGGTATCTGGCGGCTTCACCTTCTTCACCGACCGCGTGCGCGATCGCCTGCAACTGACCGCAGCGTATTCGAACACCCTGGCCGAAGCCGATGGCCACCTGACCGGCAAGCTGGTCGGCGACATTCTGGATGCGGAAGCCAAGGCCACGCATCTGCGCGCTTTCGCCGCCAAGTACGATGCCCAGCCTTCGCAGGCCATTGCACTGGGCGACGGCGCCAACGACTTGAAGATGATGGCTGCCGCCGGCATGGGCGTGGCCTATCACGCCAAGCCCATCGTGCGTCATGCGGCGTCCCAGGCGCTGAACGTCAGCGGCCTGGACGGTTTGCTTGCCTGGTTCGACGACGTGCCCGCGTGAGTTTCATGTTCGACCCCGCCAAGCAAATTGAACTGACCGACTGTCCCTTCGCATCATGAACCCAGGCATCTTGTGTGGCCTGGGTGCAGTGTTCATGTTCTCTGCCCAAGCCGTGGCCGGCCGCTTCGGCGTGCAGGCCGGCTTGAACGCCATCGACCTGGCGATGCTGCGGTATTTGTTTTCTGGCATGGTGCTGATCCCGGCGCTGGGCTGGCTGCTGTGGCAGCGGCGTTTCTTGCGCATCCCCATGAAACGCTTGGCCATTCTTTCCCTGATGGCCGGCCCGATCTACGGCATGGCGTTCATTGGTGCGATGGTTTACGCACCCGCCACGCACACCGCGCTGATCTTCCCTGCCCTCACCCCCGTCTTCACCGCCCTGATCGCACGACGCACGCTGTCAGCGGCCGATCGTACGCCTACCCTCGCCTTGCTCTTGCTGGTCACAGGCGTGGTCTGCGCGAAGTTCGACATTTTCACGTCCATGTCGGAAAACATGGGCGCCACCTGGTTCGGCGACATGCTGCTGGTGCTCACGGCTTTTGTGTGGGCTGGCTACACGGTGCTGCTGCGGCGCTGGCAGATTCCCGTGGTAGATGGCGTGATCGGCGTGCAGCTCAGCGGTTTCCCGGTGGCCTTGGTGTATCTGCTGTTCTTAGACACCGCGATTACGCACGCGTCCTGGACCGCTGTGGTTGGCCAAGGCCTGTACTTCGGACTGGGGGTGGGCGTGGCAGGCAGCGTGCTGTTCACCCTGTCGGTGCGCTACCTGGGCGCCAAGGCGCAGATGTTCGTGGCACTGATGCCGGTACTGGGCCTGTCGCTGGCCGTGTGGGTGCTGGGCGAACCGATGACCACGGCGCTGTGGTTTGGAGGCGCCTTGGTGGTGGCTGGCCTGCTGGTCGCGCTGATGAAGAAGAAACCGGTCGCTTGAACTGGTGTGGAATCGCCGGCATTCCTGCCAGCGATCCCATCAAGCAAACTCAGGCGCTGGCGTCGAAGGCCAGTGACACCGGTGCAGCTGCCTGGTCCGGCTCGGGCCAGCGTTGCGACACGGTCTTGAACTTGGTGTAGAAGCGCGCGGCATCCGGGCCGAACAGGTGGGACTCACCGAACTTCGAGCGGCGCAGGCCGCCGAAGTTGAAGTAGCCGACCGGAAGCGGCACCGGCACATTCACGCCGATCATCCCCGATTCGACTTCCGCCACGAAGCGGTGTGCCGACTTGCCATCGCGCGTGAAGATCACCGAGCCATTGCCGTAATCATGCAAGTTGGTGATGGCAATGGCCTCATCGAAGGTCGCCGCACGCATGATGCCGCGCGCCGGGCCGAACACTTCTTCTTTGTAGAAAGCCATGTCGGTGGTGACCTGATCGAACAAGGTCGGTCCGATGTAGTAGCCGTTGGCATGACCGGGCACGCTCAGGCCGCGGCCATCGATCACCAGTTCCGCACCGGCCTGCTCGCAGTCTGCAATCGCCTGCTCGACAGCGCGCTTGGACTGGGCCGAGATCACCGCGCCAAAGTCGGCAGTCGGATCGTTGTACGGCCCGACCTTCAGCGCCTTGATCTTGGGGATCACCAGTTCACGCAGGCGCTCTGCCGTTCCCTTGCCCACCGGCAGCAACAGGGACACGGCCATGCAGCGCTGGCTGGCCGAGCCGAAGCCGGCAGACACGAACGCGCTGGCAGCGGCTTCCAGGTCGGCGTCGGGCATGACGACCATGTGATTCTTGCCGCCTGCAAAGGCCGCGACCCGCTTGTTGTGCGAGGTGCCCTTGCGGTAGACGTACTCGCCCACGTGGGTGGAGCCCACGAAGCTCACCGCGGCAATGCCCTCGTGTTCCAGAATCCCGTCGACGGTTTCCTTGTCGCCCTGCACCACGTTGAACACGCCGTCGGGCAGGCCGGCTTCCTTCCACAGGCGCGCGAAGATCAGCGCCGTGGCGGGCACTTTCTCGGACGGCTTCCAGATCACGCCGTTGCCCACGGAAACCGCCATGGTCATCATCACGGCCGGCACCATGATGGGGAAGTTGAAGGGGGTGATGCAGCCCACTACGCCAACCGGCACGCGCAACGAATACACGTCGATCTCGCCGCCCACGTTGGTGGCGAACTCGCCCTTGGTCACGTGCGGTGCATTGGTCGCGAATTCGATGCCTTCGATGGCGCGGCCGATCTCGCCCTTCGCGTCGGCAATGGTCTTGCCATGCTCGCGGCCGATGGTCTCGGCCAGCAACTGCGTGTTGGCGATGACCAGTTCGCGCAGTTTGTAGATCACCGCCTGGCGAGTCGCGTGCGACGCTCGCCCCCAACGCTTGCCGGCCTCGGCTGCGGCCGCCACTGCACGGTCCAGCGTGGCACGATCGGCGTAGGCGCAGCGTGCGATCTCTTCGCCGGTGGACGGGTTGTAGACCGGGCCGGTGCGCTCGCCGGTGCCGGCATCGAGCTTTCCGGCGATGAAGTGTTCGATGAGGGTGCTCATGGTGTCTCGCTTTTTTTGAAGCGCGATCGGCCGCAGATGGGACCGCGCAGATAAATTCAGACCCGCCGGGGAGCCAAGGTGTCGAAGATGCTGCCGAGCGCCAGCGTCAGGCAGTCCTCGATTTGTCGTGACCCGAATTCTGCATTCGCGTTTGTGCATTAAGCTAATCAAAAACAGCAATCAAGCTATGCACAAACGCATACCGGGGATGAGATGAATCAATTCGACTGGGACGACCTGCGGATATTCCTGGGCGTGGCGCGCGCGCAGTCGGCACTGGAAGCTTCGTATGCGATGGAAATCAACCAGTCCACCATCTCGCGGCGTTTGCACCGGCTGGAATCCGACCTTGGCGCAAAGCTGTTCGATCGGCATTCGCAAGGACATCGACTGACCAGCGCCGGGCATCGCCTGCTGGAACACGTCGAGCGCATGGAAAGCACACTGGCGGCAGTGGAGTCGGATGTGTTCGGCGACAGCATGGCCCTGACCGGCGAGATCCGCCTGGGCGCCACCGAAGCCTTCGGCAGCTACTTTCTTGCCCCGCACCTGGCCCACTTCTGCACCCGGCACCCGGCCATCACGGTGGACCTGCTGCCTGTGCCCAGGCACATCAATCTGTCCAAACGCGAGGCAGACGCCTCGGTGACCATCGACCGGCCGACCAACGACAGTCTGGTGGCGAGCAAGCTCGCCGACTACCGACTGCTGCCCTACGCAACACCCGAGTACTTGCGTCGAAGCCCGCCCATCCAGCGCGTGGCAGACCTGCAGGCGCATCGCTGGATCGATTACGTGGACGACCTGCTGTTCGCCAACCAGCAGTTCAGCCTGCACAAGTGGCTGCCGACGGTGAAGCCCTTTCTGCGCAGCACAAGCGTCATCGCCCAGTTCCAGGCGGCTCGATCGGGGCTGGGCATGGCGATCCTGCCCTGCTTCCTGGGCAACGTGACAGAGGGGCTGGTGCCGGTCCTGCCGCAAGACGTCGACATCACCCGCACCTTCTGGCTGGTGGCGCCTGCAGAACGGCGCGAGCTGGCCCGCATCAAGGCGCTATGGGACTACCTGCGTCGCGTCGCGG
>Ga0308159_1002805_pt1 | contig 19135 bp, 11 predicted proteins | sample PhyCR1_FD_201040 | JGI IMG/M metagenome (GOLD analysis project Ga0308159, IMG submission 201040) | Phyllosphere microbial communities from UC Gill Tract Community Farm, Albany, California, United States - DLSLC.R1 | ecosystem: Host-associated > Plants > Phyllosphere > Unclassified | place: USA... | reverse complement strand
CTACCACCCCACCATGCGCGCCTACGAGGTGTTCGACGCCGACGGGAGCCAACTGGCGATCTTCTACTTCGACCCCTTCGCCCGCTCCAACAAGAAGGGCGGTGCGTGGATGAACAACTTCGTCGAGCAGTCCCACCTGCTGGGCGACAAGCCGGTCATCTCGAACACGCTCAACATCGCGCCGCCCGCCGATGGCCAGCCCGCGCTTGCCAGCTTCGACGACGTGCAGACGATGTTCCATGAATTCGGCCACGCGCTGCACGGCTTCTTCGCCAGCCAGAAGTACCCCTCGCTGTCGGGCACCAACACCGCGCGCGACTTCGTGGAGTTCCCCAGCCAGTTCAACGAGAACTTCGCCACCATCCCCGCAGTGCTGAACCACTACGCCCGGCACTACCAGACCGGCGCGGTGATCCCCGCCGAACTGGTCGCCAAGGTCAAGGCGGCGGCCACCTTCAACCAGGGCCTCGGCCTTGGCGAGACGCTGAGCGCGGCCATGCTCGACATCGACTGGCACCAGCTTTCGCCCGAGGCGGCCGCGCAGCCGCCGATGGCGTTCGAGGCCAAGGCGCTGGCGGCGTCCGGGCTGAACACCGACCTCATCCCGCCGCGCTACCGCACGCCGTACTTCCGCCATATCTGGGACAACGGCTACGCGGCCGGGTACTACTCGTACATCTGGACCGAGATGCTGGCCCACGACGGCTGGGACTGGGTGGAGAAGCACGGCGGCATGACCCGCGCCAACGGCGAGCATATCCGCAAGTCGTTCCTCGGCCAGGGCCACACCAAGGACTTCGCCGAGTTGTTCCGCGACTTCACCGGCCACGACCCCGAGGTCGAGCCGATGCTGGAAGCGCGCGGTCTGGCGCCGGCCGCCAAGTAACGCCGCTTCTCGAAGTGATGTGAGGCCCGGCGTGCAAACCCTTGCGCGCCGGGCCTTTTCACATCAGAAGTCGGCGGAGATCGACGCCTTGAACGTGCGCGGCTGGCCCTGCAGCACCGAAGTCGCGAACGTATCGAACGCCGAGGCCCAGTAGCGCTTGTTGGCGATGTTATCGACGTTGAAGCGCAGCGTCACCGGCACCTCGCCCGCCGCCAGCACGAAGCGCGCACCGGCATTGAAGACGGTCCACGAAGGCAGGCGGATGGTGTTGGTGGCATTGACCCACTGCTTGCCGGTGTAGATTACGCGGCCGGTCAGGGTCAGGCCGGTGAGCGGCGTATCCCATTCCAGGTTGCCGTTGGCGGTCCAGTCGGCCACGCCCTTGGCGTCCTTGCCTTCGGTTGCCGGATCGCCGGTGCGGCGCTGCTTGGCGTCGTTGATCGCCACGCCCGAGATCAGGCGCAGGCCGGGCGTCAGTTCGCCGTTGACGGTGAACTCGATGCCGCGGTTACGCTGCTTGCCGAACAGGCCGTATGTGACCAGCGTATCGTCGGGATTGTCGGGGGTGGCGTCGATCGACAGGGCGTTGGGCTTGTCGATCTGGAACAGCGCCAGGCTCAGGAACACCGGGCCGGCCTTGACCTTGCCGCCGATCTCGTACTGCTTGCTCTTGTAGGGCGGGAAGATCTCGCCGAAGTTGGTCGAACCGACGGGGGCTGCGGAGCCGGGCTGCAGCGCCTCGATGCGGTTGGCGTAGAGCGACAGGCCTTCCACCGGCTTGACGACGATGCCCACGACCGGGGTGATCGCATCCTTCGAGTAGGACGAGGTGAGAACCGAATCCTCGGCGCTCAGCGCGGCCGAATAGCTCTTGGTGGTGATGGTCTGCAGGCGCAGGCCGCCCGTCACCAGGATCCGGTCGTCCCAGAAGCCGATGGTGTCCGACGCATAGACCGACCACAGCTTCGAGCGCGAGACCGGGAACGGATCGTCGAGGTCGCCGCCGACCAGCAGCGATGCGGGCAGGTCGATCTGGACCGGATCGTACAGGTTGTTGGCGACGCCGGTGAAGCTGGTGCCGTAGCGGAAGTCGTAGGCGTTGCGGTTGACCTGCCAGCTCATGCTGGCGCCGAAATTGATCTCCTGCGTGACCTGGCTGCCGAGCTTGACGCGGCCGCCGAAGTCGACCGCTTCGTTGTTGTCGGTGCGCGGCACGTAGAGCGCGGTGACGTAGCCCGCGCCGGTCGCCGCATCGCTGACGGAAACGCCGCCGTAGATGCCCTCTTCCGAACCGTCGCGGGCGCCGGCCTTGGCATAGAGCATGAACTGGTCGGAGACGTCGTATTCGAGGTTGAACACGCCGAACAGGTCGCGCAGCTTGGAATAGGTGTAGTCCTGGGCATAGTTGGCGTCGGCCTTGGGCACGCGCGGCAGTGTGGCGGAGGTGATCGTCACCTTGGGCCGCAGGTTGTCGACGCGGACCTGCTGGTAGGCAAGGTCGAGCGAGACGCGCAGCGCGCCGCCGTCATAATCGAACCCGGCACCCAGCACGCGGGTGCGGCGATCCTCGCCGTCGATGCCGAGCTGGCCGTCCTGGTAGTTGCCGTTGACGCGGATGCCGAAGCGCCCGTCGGCCGAACGGCGCGCCACGTCGAAGCTGCCCGACCAGTGCGAATCCGAGGTGTAGCCGGCGGTCACGCGGTTGAGCGGGGTGTCGCCCGCGCGCTTGAGCAGCAGGTTGACGCTGCCGCCAAGGCCCGAGCCGCCCGGCGCGGCGCCGTTGAGGAAGGCGCTGGCGCCGTTGAGCACCTGCACGCTCTGGAACAGTTCCGGCGCGATCAGCTGGCGCGGGGTGATGCCGTAAAGGCCGTTCAGCCCGATGTCGTCGCCGAACAGTTCGAAGCCGCGGATCACGAAGCTCTCGGCGGCGTTGCCGAAGCCGTAGGTGGTGCGCACGGTGGGATCGTTGTCGAGCACTTCGCCCAGCGAGCGTGGCTGCTGGTTGAGGATCAGCGTCTCGTCGAAGCTGCGCACGTTGAACGGCAGGTTCTCCGCCGCCTTGTTGCCGAGCACGCCGGCGCCGCCGCCGTTCTCGACGTGGGTGGCGTTGACGCGCTGGGCGGTGACGACGATCGCGCTGTCGCTGCCCGCTGCATCCTCGGCCATGGCCGGAGCCGCGAGGCCGCACAGCGCCGCGGCGACGCCGATCGCGCTGGCTCCGGCCCTGGCAGCGACCGCGGTGCGCCGAAGTCGTTGAATCTTAACCATGGAAATCCCCCACTTATCCGTACCTCCGCCGCTATTGCGAACTAATCGCATCAAGGCAATAGCCGAACGGCGGGGCCGGCGATTTTGTCGAACACTGTTGCGGAAAAAACGCATCCGACCCCGCCCTTTCGGCGCCGCCGGGAGGCTGCCGGATGGGGGTGTGTGCCGGAATGACCTGACATTGCCTCGATCATCGATATAGACGGACGACTACATTCCTCGCGCGCCAGCGAACATCACGACGGAGCACCAATGGGCAATCGCCTGACGCTGTACATCATCATCGCCATGGTCCTGGGCATCACGGTCGGCTGGGCGCTCAACGCGGCGCTGCCGGCGGGCGATCCGCGGCTGGCCGAATGGGCGGACTATTTCAAGCTGCTGCCCGACGTGTTCCTCAAGCTGATCAAGATGATCATCGCCCCGCTGGTGTTCGCCACCATCGTCACCGGCATCTCGGGCATGGGCGACAGCGCGGCGCTGGGTCGCATCGGCGGCAAAGCGATCACCTGGTTCCTGAGCGCGAGCCTGATCTCGCTCGCCCTGGGGCTGGTACTGGTGAACCTGTTCAAGCCGGGCGTGGGCGCCGGCCTGGAGACCGCCGACAAGCTGGGCACGCTCGACATGGGCGAGTTGACGCTGCGCCACTTCATCCTCGAGATCTTCCCCAGCAGCGCCTTCGACGCGATGGCGAACAACAACATCCTGCAGATCCTGGTGTTCTCGCTGTTCGTCGGCGTCGGCCTGACCGCGATCGGAGAAAGGGGCGCACCGATCGTGCGCGGCGCCGAGGCGCTGGCCGAACTGATGCTGCAGATCACCGGCTACGTCATGCGCTTCGCGCCTTTCGCGGTGTTCGGGGCGCTGGTCGGCGTGATCGGCACGCGCGGGCTCGGCATCATCGTCACCTACGGCGTGCTGGTGAGCGAGTTCTACTTCGCGATGTTCCTGCTGTGGGTGCTGCTGTTCCTGGTGGGCGGCCTGTTCCTGCGCGGGCGGGTGATCACCCTGTTCCGCTACATCCGCGAGCCGCTGCTGCTCAGCTTCTCCACCGCATCCTCGGAAGCGAGCCTGCCCAAGCTGTTCGAGCAGCTCGACCGCTTCGGCGTGCCGCGCCGCATTTCGGGGTTCATCCTGCCGCTGGGCTACAGCTTCAACCTCGACGGCTCGATGATCTACATGACCTTCGCGTCGATGTTCATCGCCCAGGCTTACGGCATCCACGTGCCGATCGGCAGCCAGATCCTGATGTTGCTGACGCTGATGGTCAGTTCCAAGGGCATCGCCGGGGTGCCGCGCGCCAGCCTCGTGGTGATCGCGGCAACCCTCTCGCAGTTCGGCCTGCCGGTGGAGGGGATCGCGCTGCTGCTGGGGGTGGACACGTTCCTCGACATGGGCCGCTCGGCCACCAACGTCGTCGGCAATGCGGTCGCCACCGCCGTCATCACCCGCTCGGAAGGCATGTTGCAGCCGCTGGTCGATCCTGACCTGGAGCTGCCCCACGCCCCCTCGCACACCTCGTCGCACGGGCGCAGCGGGTTGAACGTCGATCCGGAGCAGTACGGAGAGGTTCGCTAAGGCTGGGCATCCCGTAAAAAGCGGGGCCCCCGCATTCGCGAGGGCGACGGGACGGCGATGGTGCCGCCCCGGTCAGAACCGCCGGGCGATGCCGACGTAGACCTCGACGTCGGGGGCATCGCGGTCCAGCCCGGCGTTCGCGCCCAGGTCCAGCTGGAGGTTGTCCGCCGGTTGCCAGCCCAGCGACAGGCCGGAAAGATGCGCCGTGCTGTGCCCCTCGGGGTCGTGGTCGGCGGTGACCTGGTATTCCGCCGTCGCGGTCAGGGTCTCTCCCAGTTTCAGGGCGAGGCCGGCCGCTTCGCTGAACGCCAGGTGGCGGCCGTGGGCGTCCTCGTCGACGGCGGCGTCGACTTCTGTGGTGGTGACGAGGCTCCAGCGGTCGGACAGTTCGTAGGAGACCGGCAGGCGCACCCCGGCGCCCCAGTCCCCCGCGCCGATCGGCTGGCGCCCGGTCGGCAGCGAGACGAAGGGCATCAGCGCGGCGGAGAAGCCGGAGCCGTCCGGGCTCGCCAGGTTGCGCCGCAGCGCCAGGGTGACGTCGCCGGTGCCGCTGCGGTGGTCGACGCCGCCCGCCGCCCCGCCCGCCGTCCGGTCGCGGCTGCGCGAGAACCCGAGGCTGGTCCAGCCCACCTGCACTTCGGCGTGATCGGCCACGCCGTAGCGCACGAGGAAGTCCCCGGTCAGGAACACGTCCTCGCGCGTCGCGGCATCGCGGGTCAGGGTCCAGTCGCCGAGCCCGGCCTCGACCGCGACCTGCCCCGGCGCCATCGTGCAGGCCGGGGTGCCGATGCCGGGCCGGTCCGGGCAGAAGTCGCGCTCCTGCGCCATCGCCGCGCCGGGCGACAGGGCGAGGATCAGGAAGGCGGCGGCTCGGATCTTCATGCTGTCTGCCTCGCAGGGGGGGAACTGAAAGAGCATATGTCCCGGCGCCGCAGCAGGTTCCCGTGCGGAATACCTCCCGCTCAGAAGATCTTGCGCACCGAGAGCATCAGCGTGCGGCCCATCGGATCGAGATAGTCCCGCTGATAGGCATAGGGAACCGCCCCGGTCGCGTCGGTCACGTGCTGGCGGCTGTCGAACAGGTTCTCCACCGAGAGGCTGACGCGCGTGCCGTTGGCCCAGTGCTTGCCCCGGAAACGGTTCTGCAGGTTCGCGAACAACCGCAGGTCCAGCGTCGCCAGCGCGCCGAAATGGAGGTCTCCCGCCGCCGAGGACATGCTTTCGCCGGACACGTCGGTCGCGCTCTGCCAGTTGCCCTCCACCCTTGCGCCCAGCCCGTTGTCGATCACGCCCAAGCTGGCCGTCACCTTGTGCTGCGGCGTCGTGCTGCCGGTGACGGTGCCGCCGTGGAGCAGGTCGATGGTTTCGGAATCCTGCGTCAGCTGCACTTCCTGGCGCAGCACCCAGGTATGGTAGACCGAAAACAGCAGCCGCGCGCCGTTGTCGCTGCCGCCGGAGAAGCCGCGCCCGCCGAACCCGCCGCGCCCACCCGGACCGCCGGGTCCACCCGGACCTCCCGGACCTCCCGGTCCGCCGGGGCCTCCGGGGCCTCCGGGACCGTCCCCGGGAGGAGGCCCGAAGCCGTCGGGCGGAGGGCCGAACCCGTCCGGCGGCGGACCACCGGGAGGGCCGAAGCCGCCGCCGCGGTTTTCGTCCTCGCGGTTTCCGGTCACGGTGATCTCGTGCTCCTCGCCGCCCTGTCCATCGGGACGCCCCGCCGCCTGAGGCGGTGCCTCGGCTTGCTCCGGGCCCGGCTGGCCCTGCTGCTCGGGACCGCGAGGCCCGGCCTCGGCGCCGTCCGCGCGCCCGCCCGCGCGCGCCCCCGCCCCCGCCCCCGCCGCCGCCCATGCGCCGGGACGCCTCCACGCCGGGCGCTCGGGCCGCTTGGGCTTGCGCAGCTGCGCCGAGAAATTGAAACCCCAGCGCAGCTGCTCGGTGCGCTGGCGGTAGACGTTGACCGGGCGGCTGTCGACTTCGACCAGGGTGCCGTCGGCATCGCGCATGAAGCGGTCCGGGAAGGCATCCTCGACCGCTTCGGTGACGCCGCCCAGGCTCATGATCGCATTGCGGTTGCGGCTGTCGACATAGCTGGCGCTGAAGTTGAGCTTGGGCTCGTTGAGCAGCTTGGCGTTGATGCCCAGCTTGAACGAATGGCGATCGTCGGCCTTGAGCGCGGCGTTGCCTCCCGTCACGCTCGTCACCAGCACCGACTGGCCGGTGACGTAATCGTAGACGCGCCGGTTGAGAGTGGTCGTCAGCGGGTTGCTGAGCTGCGCCACGGTCGGTGCGTTGCGGTCCTCGTTGATGGCCGCGATCACGGTGACGCCGGTGATCGGGGTCCAGTTGAGGCCAAAGCCGAAGGTGCCCAGCGTACCGTAGTCGGAAACCTGCGTAATGCCGCCGTTGAGGTTCAGGCTGAGCGTGCCTAGCGCCCCCAGGACTCCCTTGCTGCGGCTGGTCAGCGGCAGGTCGACGCTCAGCTTGGCGCTGCCGTTGGTGCGGCTGGCGTCGCTGCTGCTGGAAATGCCGTCCCGAACCGTCGTCGAGGACTGCGAGGTGACATCGCCGCCGAGCTTGAGGCTGACCCCCATGTCGCCGGCCGGCAGCTTGAGTAGCTTGCCGGAGATCAGCATGCTGGCGCTGCCGGTATCGCTGTCCGACGAGGCGCGGTTGGTGATCATGCCGCCCAGCAGCGCCGGCGAAAGCGCGCCGTAAGGATCGACCGAGGCGTCGCCGGCGGTGATGGCGGCCTGGAGCGCGTCGGTGTCGTAGCCGCTGTCCGAGAGGGTGCGCGACTGCGCATGCGCATAGCTGCCGATCACCGACAGCTTCCAGCGCGTCGAAAGGTCGACGTTGACCGTGCCGCCGGCCGAGACGGTGCCCGATTTCACCGAGCTGACCAGGGGATCGTCCGACAGGTAGCGCGTCAGGGTGCTTTCGCTGCCGTCGCCATAGGGACTGTCGGCCGGGACCGTCAGATCGCCGCTGGCCAGCCCGTCGAGCGAGCGACTGGTCTGGTAGGTGCCCTTCAGGTTGAACGAGGCGTTGGCGGTGGAACTGAGTTCGTGCGACAGGCTGGCGCCCAGCGCATAGCTGCGGGTCGAATCCTGGAGCGTGCGATAGGCGCGCTCGTCGGAAAGCCCGCCTGCGGCGGTGATGCCCGCGTCGGGGTCGGCGACGATGTCGCGGTCGCTTTCGAGGATCGCTGCCTGGGTGCTGGCCTTGCCGGTCAGGTTCACGCGGTCGTTGTCGCGGATGTGGGTATAGGTGAAGGCGCCCGAGCCCTGCCCGCCGCCGCCCGCCGCGGACATGCCGCCCGCGAGGTTGCCGACCTTCGACTGGAAGCGCCGCTTGAGGATGATGTTCACCACTTTCGACTGCGCGTCGTAGCCGTACTTGATGGCGACTTCCTCGGGCAGGATGTCGACGCGCAGCACCGATTCCACCGGCAGGTCGCCGACCTCGTTGACCCCCGACACCCGCTTGCCGTTCACCAGCACGACCGGCCCGCTGGAGGAATCCCGGCCGGAGATGCTGGCGGTCTGGTCGGCGATCTCGTCGAGGAGGTCGCTGATCGAATCGACGCCGTAGGACGAGATTTCACCCTGGCCGAGCCGGTTTTCCGGCGGAATGTCGCCGATCACCGCGCCGGGGACCGCCTGGCCGGTGACGATGATCTCGTCGCTGGCCGAAGCTTCGGCGCTGGACGACGCGTCCGCGCCGGTCGAGGCCTGCGGGGCGGCGGCCGCAGATGACTTTTCCTGCGCGAGCGCATCGGCGGCCCAGGCAGGCGCGGTCGATGCGAGCAGCAGGCACAGGAAGCCGGAGCGCGGCCGGATGATCGGGGTGTTCCTCATGCCATCCGGCTACTGGCGAGAAGCGGCGCGAAGTAGCCGCAAATGGTAAGAAATTGTAATGGCCCTCCCCCTCGCCCTCGGCTTCGACCGGGCCTCGGCCGAAGCCGGCAAATCGACAGGCCCGAATTCTGGATGGGCATGCTCCCGCGCTATCGATTGGACAGGCGAGGAAGTCCGGTGCGAAGCTGGCGCAAAGCATGCATTCACGGGGTTTGAGGATGAAAACGACGCCAAGCCGGATAGGGTCGCAGGCGCGCCTGCAGGGGCGGGCGGGACGATGAACCGCCGCGGACCCGTCTCGGCGATGACCGGCATATCGCTGCTCCTGCCGATCACCCTCACCACCATGGCGATCGTGCTGCTGACGCCGATCGTGCCCGACCTGATGGTCCGGTTCGCCGATGTGCCGGACCATGAATACTGGGTGCCGATGATCCTCACCCTGCCCTCGCTCTGCGTGGCGCTGCTGTGCCCGGTGGCCGGCATGCTGGGAGACTACTTCGGACGCCGCCGGCTGCTGCTGTTCTCGTTCCTGCTCTATGCGGCGGTGGGCGTGGCGCCGGTGTTCCTCACCGACCTCACCCACATCCTGATCTCGCGCGTCGGCGTCGGCATCGCCGAGGCGCTCGTCTACGTCCTGTCGACGACGATGATCGGCGATTATTACCGGGGCGCCGCGCGCGACAAGTGGCTCGCCGCACAGACCGCCTTCGCCTCGATGTCGGCGCTGCTGTTCTTCAACCTGGGCGGGATCCTGGGCGAAAGCGGCTGGCGCACGCCGTTCTGGGCCTATGCCTCGGCGCTGGTCATGTTAGCGCTGGTCTGGAAGTTCACGTGGGAACCTGGGAAGGACGACGCCGAAGCCGCGGCGAAACGCGGCCAGGGTCCGCAAAGCCTGTCCTGGGCGGGCTTTCCCTGGGCCAGGATGGCGATGATCGCGGCGATCACCATCTATGGTTCGATCTTTTTTTACACTGTTCAAATACAGGCGCCCAGCGGGCTCGCCGAACTGGGCCTGACCAGTCCGGCGGAGCGCGGTTTCCTGACCTCGATCGCCTCGATCGGGGTGCCGCTGGGCACGTTCTTCTACTCCCGGCTGGGCACCCGCTGGCCGGTCGGCAGGCTGCTGTTGTTGGAATTCGCGCTGCTCTCGCTGGGGTTCATGCTGATGGCGCGGGCCGGTTCGGTGACGGTGTTCCTCAGCGGGTGTTTCATCAACCAGGTCGGTGCCGGCCTGCTGCTGCCGACACTGCTGGTGTGGTCGATGTCGATCCTCTCGTTCGAAGTGCGCGGCCGTGGCACCGGCTTCTGGCAATCCGCCTTCGCGCTCGGCCAGTTCCTGTCGCCGGTGGTCGTCACGCTTGCCGGGAAGCATGCCGGGGGACTGCTGGGCGCGTTCATGATCCTGTCGATCGCGGCGATGGGCGGCGTGGTGATCGCCGTGGCCGCCTCGCTGGGCGGCCGCTCCGCAAACGGGGTGGCGGCGCATGGGTGATCGCCTGAAGAACCGCGTTGCCGTCGTCACCGGAGCCGGAAGCGGCATCGGCGAAGGCTGCGCCGCCATGTTCCGGGCGGAAGGCGCGGTGGTGATCGGCGTCGATCTGTCGGGCGCCGATGCAAGCTGCGACCTGACCGACGAAGCCGCGACACAGGCCCTGTTCGCCGCCATCGGCGCCCGGCACGGCCGGATCGACGTGCTGGTCAATGCCGCCGCCTTCGCCGCGTTCGCCTGGATCGAGGAACTGTCCTATGCCGACTGGAAGCGCACCCTGACCGGCGAACTGGACATCGTCTATCTGGCGACGCGCGCCGCCTGGCCGTGGCTGAAGGCCAGCGGCTCGGCCAGCATCGTCAACTTCGCCTCCGCCAATGCCCGCCACGCGCTGGAAGGCTCGCCGGCGCTGGCGCACTGCGCGGGCAAGGGCGGGGTCCAGGCGATGACCCGCCAGCTGGCGATGGAAGGCGCCCCCCACGGCATCCGCGCAAACACCATCGCACCCGGCTTCATCCGCACCGCCGCGACCGCGCGCCACCTCGCCTCCGACCCCGCCTTCGAGGCGCAGGTGCTGGCCAAGAACATGCTCAAGCGCCTTGGAGAACCCGAGGATATCGCCTGGTGCGCGACGTGGCTGGCCAGCGGCGAGGCGCGCTACGTCACCGGCGCCGACATCCCCGTCGATGCGGGAGCGACCGCATGGTGATCGGCGCTTTGACCGGCAGCCCGGGCCCATTTTCCCTCTAAACAGGCTGCTCCCCGGGTCGGATACCGGACACGGCCTGCCGCGCCGTCCTTTCGGCCGGGCGTCCCCTTCCGCATAGGCGGCAACCGAACCGCCACTTGGCGGTTGGGGTCTGAATAAGAACGGAAGAGGGACGACCATGGGCAGGAAGAATTTTGCCTGACGCGACTGTGAAATGGCAGGATGCCGAAGCGCGCCGCCGCTCGGATGCGATACGCGCCGCGCGCGTCCTATGCATCACCGGGGTCGTCTACGTACACGCCTGGACGGGCCTTAACGGCTACGAACTGGACCTCGCGCGCGGAACGCCGCAGGAAGTCCTCCGCTGGGTGCTCATGGAAGTCTTCGGGCGCAGCGCGGTGCCGCTGCTGGGTCTGATCTCGGGCTGGCTGGTCGCCGGTTCGAGCCGGACGCTCGACTGGCGCCAGCATATCTCGCGCAAGGCACGCACGGTGCTGCTGCCGATGGTCCTATGGAACCTGCTGGCGATCGTGCTCGTCTCGGGCGCGGCCTTGTGGCTGAACCTGCGCGCTCCGACGCCTCAGTCGCTGCGGTGGGTGATCGAGGAAGTGTTCATCGTCACCCATCCGCCCGACATCAACGTCCAGATGCCTTTCCTGCGCGACCTGTTCGTGTGCATGGTGCTGGCGCCGCTGCTGGTGCGCCTGCCCACGCGCGCGCTGGGCGTCATCGCGATCGCCGCCGGAGCCTGCCATATAGCGGGCATCGGCGCGCCGGTGATCCTGCGCGCCTCGATCCTGATGTTCTTTACCATCGGCATCATCGCGCGCCGCACCAATCTCGCCGAGCGCGTGGCAGCGTGGCCGATAGCCTTTGCTCTGTTGCCTTTTGCCGTGCTCATGCCGGTCCACCTTTACCTTTCGGTCGGCGACGTGCGTCCGTTCGACAGCGCATGGACCGCCGCGCTCGACCTTGCCGTGCGGATAGCCGCATCGCTGGCGGTATGGCGCCTGTCGTGGCAAATCGCTTCGAGCCGTGCAGCGCCCGTGCTGCTCAAGGTCGAGCCCTACGTGTTCTTCTATTTCAGTGCCCACCTGATCGTGCTGTGGCTGCTGGGCCCGGTGGTGGGCAAGCTGACGGGGCCGCTGGGATCGCCGCTCTATCCGGTGTACCTGCTCGCGCAGCCGTTCCTGATCCTGGCGCTGGCGATCGCCGTGGCCCGCCTGCTGCTATGGACCGCTCCCGGCGCGGCCAAGGTGCTGAGCGGCGGCCGGCTGACCCGCAAGCCGCCTACATACGTGAGAAAAGCGCCGGTGGTCCGAGCGTCAGCGAGACCAGACCCCACAGGCTGAGCGCCACCATCACGCCGCCGATCCATTGGGTGAGGCTGCGCGATGGCGCCCGGCGCGTCACCAGTGCCCCGATCGGCGCGGCGACGATGCCGCCGATCAGCAGGCCCGCGCCAGCCACCGCGAAGGACTGCAGGCCTAGCGTGCCGATGAAGGCCGACAGCACGGTGACGGATACGAAGAACTCTGCCGCGTTGACCGTGCCGACGGCCATGCGCGGGGTCATGCCCTGGGCGATGAGGCTGCCGGTCGTCACCGGGCCCCAGGCTCCGCCGAACGCATCGAGGAAGCCGGCGACCAGCCCCAGCGGACCGACGCCGCGCATCCGCCGGTAGGCCTGCGCGCGCCGCGCCCCGCGCCAGATCAGATAGAGCCCGACGGCTGCGAGGTAGACCAGCAGCAGCGGCCGCACCAGCGTGAGATGCAGGTGGGTAAGGGCCCAGACCCCGGCGAGGCCGCCGGCGATCCCGGGGATCACGATCCGGGCGAACAGAGGCCAGTCGACGTTGCGCTGCAGGGCGTGAGAGATACCCGAGACGCCGCTGGTGAAGCTTTCCACCGTATGCGTCACCGACGAGGCGAGCGCGGGCGGGAGGCCCAGCAGCGCCAGCAGCGAATTGGCGATGACACCGAAGGCCATGCCGATCGCACTGTCCACCAGCTGCGCCAGGAAACCGACGACGATGAACGGCGCAAGATCGCCCCAGGGGATGGCGGAGAAGTCGATCATCCCTCGTTCTCCTTGCGGCGCCGGGACTTGCCGAAGCGGCCGGAAGGTGCGGTGAGCAGGAACAGCACGGGAAAGCACAGTGCAATGCCCGAAAGCACGCCGCTCGGTACGGGCTCCGCGCCCGAAAGCCAGGGAAGCACTGCCGCCCATATCGCCACTCCCAGGACAAGCAGCAGCGTGCGTTCCTGCGCGCGGTCGTCGAGGCGGCTGAGTTCGGACGCCACGCGCCCCTCGAACAGGCTGCGCAGGCCGACACCGACCGGGCTGCGGTGGTCGACGAGCAGGCGCGGAAAGCTCGCCTGCACCATCGCGCCGACCCCGGCGGCCAGCATCCGCACGCCCACGGCGCTGGCGAAGCGCCGGAATTCGGTATTGCGATCGCTCAGCGCACGCAGGCCCGAGCGGCCACCGAACACCATGTCGGCAAGCGCGGTGCTTTCGGCCGGCACAGGGGTCTTCTCCCGCACGGCGTCCTGCGTGGCGACGACCCATTCGAGGATCGCCCCCGGCACGTCGAGCCCGGTCGCCCGTTCCAGCCCCTGGAAGCCGGGGGCGGAATTAGCCTCGCAGATCCGGTAGCCATCCTCATCGAACAGGATGTCGATGCCGGTGATGTCCAGTTCGAGCACGTCGGCGGCCTGCACCGCCAGCTCGGCCATCTCCTGCGGCGGGTTATAGGCCACGCCCACTCCGCCCAGCGAGACGTTCGACTTGAACCCGCCGGTCAGCGACCGCCGCTCCATCGCCGCGACCACCCTGCCGCCGACCACCAGCACGCGCACGTCGCGGCCATGGCTGGCGCGCACGTAATGCTGGAGGATGAAGTCGGCCTTGGCCTCGGCGCTTTCGAGCAGACCGGCAAGGTCCTCGAACTGGCTGCGATCCTCGCACTTGAGCACGCCGGCGCCGCGTGTCCCCTTGAGCGTCTTGACGATCACCGGGAATCCCAGTTCGCGTTCGACCAGGTCGATGTCGATGGGGAACGTGCCCAGGATCGTGCGCGGGATCGGCAGGCCGGCCCGGTTCAGCGTCTGGAGCGTGTGCAGCTTGTCGGAGACGGTCTCGATCGTCTCCGGCCCGTTGACCAGCCGCACGCCGCGCCGCTCGATGTGGCGCAGCAGGGCGAGCGTGAAATAGTCGGTCTCGGCGCCGGTGCGGCAGATCACGAAGTCGGGTCGCTCCACCGGCGTGCCATGGTACTTCATCGCCCAGTCGCTCCCGGTGCCCACCACCAGTTCGAAGCGGTGAGGCTGGAAGACGTGCAACTCGATGCCCATCGCGCTCGCGGCTTCCTGGAAGCGGAACACCTCGGGTACTTCCGGGATCGCCGGGTCGAGTTCATGCTGAAAGAGAATCCAGCCGCGCAACGCGATAAATTCCTCGATTGAAAGTGCCAAATTGATGCGAGGAAAGCCGCCTCCGCACGTACGGTAGGTGAACTTTCCGGGTTCCAGGTCCTGCCGCCGGTCGTGACCGCCGGCAGGCGGCTGCGGTTGCCCTGCCTTGCCGTGATCACTAGGTAGAGGCCAAACCCCGGGCAGGAAAGGCCTTATCGCGTGCAGAGCATAGACAATCTCCTCGGCTTCACGCTGGGCGCCGCCGATACCGTTCCACCGGGCATGGTGGCGATCCCGTCCGGCACGTTCACGATGGGCTCGGAACGCTTCTATCCCGAGGAAGCGCCGCTGCGGCAGGTTGCCGTGGACGCCTTCCTGATCGACCGCGCGCCGGTGACGAACCGCCAGTTCGCCGCCTTCGTCGAGGCGACCGGCTACACCACCGTCGCCGAAATAGCCCCCGATCCAAAGGACTACCCCGGCATGCTGCCCGGCATGGACCGCGCAGGCTCGCTGGTGTTCCACAAGACGGCGACCCCGGTGGACACTTCGAACCCCGCCAACTGGTGGCGCTTCGAGTTCGGCGCCTCGTGGCGCTTTCCGCTCGGTCCGGACGAAGATGTCGAGGCGCTGGGTTTATGGGACCACCCCGTCGTCCAGATCGCCTATGCCGACGCCGAGGCTTATGCGAAATGGGCCGGCAAGGACTTGCCGACCGAAGCCGAGTTCGAGTTCGCCGCGCGCGGCGGGCTCGAAGGCAAGGAATATGCCTGGGGCGACGAACTCGCGCCGGACGGGGCGATGCTGGCGAACACCTGGCAGGGCCTGTTCCCTTTCGCCAACCAGATGCTGGACGGCTGGGAACGGACCTCGCCGGTCGGCACCTATCCAGCCAACGGCTACGGCCTCGTCGACATGATCGGCAACACCTGGGAATGGACCAGCGACTGGTGGAGCGAAAAGCCGGCAGACCCGAAGAAGGCGGGCAAGTCGTCGTGCTGCACGATCAGCAATCCGCGCGGGGCCAAGCTGAAGGACAGTTATGATCCCGCCCAGCCCGGCGTGCGCATCGGCCGCAAGGTCCTGAAAGGCGGATCGCACTTGTGCGCGCCCAACTATTGCCAGCGCTATCGTCCGGCGGCGCGCCATCCCGAAATGATCGACACGGCCACCTCGCACATCGGTTTTCGCTGCGTGGTGCGGCCTTCCTGAGCCCGCACCCGGCGGGCTGACGGCAAAAAGAAAGGGGAGCCGTCGTGGCTCCCCTTTCCTGTTTTCGGACTTCGAAGACGTCCGCCAGATCAGGAGGTCCGGCTGGCGGTGGTCGAAGTCGTCCCGGTAGCGGAGGAACCGGCCGTGCCCGCTCCCGCGCTCGTCGCGGTGCCGCGCGCCTCTGCGGATGTGCTCTTTACCCGCAGGTTGTTCTGGACGTGGCGAACACCGCTGACGTCGTCGGCGAGGTCTTCCGCCCGGCGCTTGTCCTGCCGGCTGTCGACAGTGCCTTCGAGCGTGACTTCGCCGTCCTTGACGTTCACCCGCACGTGGCTGGCATCGATCCGCCAGTCATGCGTCAGGGTGTCGTTCACGTCCTCGCGAATGCGCTCGTCCGACCGGGTGTAATCGGAGGGACCACGCCCGCGATGATCCGCCTCGCGGCGGCGGGTGGCATCCTCGTCGCCGAACCAGCTGGCGACTTCATCGCCGGCCCGTGCAAGGAACCCGCGTTCTTCGCCATATTCGCGCCAACCACCATAGTCGCGCTTGTCGGTATCACGGCCGCGCGACCAGCTGCCCGGGCCGAAGCTGGGGCGATAGGTGTCGCTCGGGTGCATGCCTCCCGTTACGCCGCCAGCCCGGCCGGCGGCGTAATCCCTGCCGCCGTAATCCTCGCTGGTGAAGTTGCGGAAGTCGTTGCCGCCGCTGGCATCGAAGTCATGCGAGGACAAAGGTGCGCCGCGTGAACCGGAGAAGCGGTAGCCGCGCTCCGCCTGGTCCCCGCGCTCGCCATAGGCGCCGCGCCCGCTACCGCTGCCGCGATAGCCGCGCTCACGGCCCTGCCCGCGCCGTGCTTCGTCGCGATACCGGGCCTCCGCGCCCTGGTCACGCGGATCGCCGGCATAACGCCCCTCGAGAGGACGGTCGGCGCCGAAGTAGTCGGTGCGTTCATTCTCGTCGACATTCCAGCTTCCCGATTGACGATCGATATCTCCCTGCCATTGGCTTGCCTGGCGCGGTGCGTCCCACGCATCGTTTTCGTCGCTGCGATAGCCGCCGGCCTGGCGGTTGCTGACGTTGGGTTCACGTCGATTCATCGATGCTCTCCTTAGGTTCTCGATCGGCGCACCGGACGGGCACGGCTCGGATGGCCGTCGTCTTCGCCCGGAGCATGCGATTGAAACGGCCTCGACACAGAAGCGATCCACTGTCCGGCGCACCTCGCAGGGCTTTTGTCGCAAGCCCCGGCAAGGGCCGCTCCCGAATGCCGTGGAAACGGGGATTGACCCGGAACCGTCAACCGGGAGATGGGTTTTGGATGCACGAATGGCGTGTGGACGCGCGAAGGGACGATCAGCAGCCATGGCGGGCATCGAAGCGAACGGCGACGGGTTCATGGGACTCGCTGGCGATCTCGCGCGCCGGATTGCCGCGCACGACTGGGCCTCGACGCCGATCGGGCCCATCGCGCAATGGCCTGCCAGTCTCAGGCACACGCTTGGCATGATGCTGCCCTCCCCGGTGCCGCTGGTGCTGATGTGGGGCCCCGAGTGCGTCATGCTCTACAACGACGCCTATTCGAGGTTCGCCGGCGACCGGGACGGCCGGCTGCTCGGTTCGACAGTGCTCGATGGCTGGGCCGAGGCCGCCGATTTCAACGCGGGCGTGATGCGCGCCGTGCTTGCCGGCGAGACGCTGAGCTACCGCGATCGCGAATTCACCCTCCACCGCAACGGCCGCGCCGAGCAGATCTGGATGAACCTGGACTACTCGCCGGTCCCGGGCGACGACGGCAAGCCTGCGGGCGTGATCGCCGTGGCAGTGGAAACCACGCAGGCGCACCGCGCCCGACAGTCGCTGCAGGACAGCGAAAATCGCCTTCGTTTTCTCGACGACCTGGGCCGCGCGATCGCGGATTGTCGGGGCGCCGCCGACATTCTCGCGCTCACGACGCGGCTCACCGCCGAGCACCTCGGCCTGTCGAGCTGTGCCTATGCCGACATGGACGAGGATGAGGACGGCTTCACCATACGCGGGGACTGGCATGCGCAGGGCGCACCCTCGATCGTCGGCCGCTACAGCCTCGCCGCTTTCGGACGCACGGCGGTGGAGGCGCTCTCGGCAGGCCGGCCGCTGATCATCAACGACAATTCCTTCGAAATCCCGGCGGAAGATGCGCGCGCCTTCCAGGCTATCGGCGTCGCTGCCACGATCTGCATGCCGCTGGTCAAGGAAGGCCGGCTGACGGCGCTGATGGCGATCCACGACAGCGAACCCCGCCGCTGGAGCGATTACGAGCTCAACGTCATCCGCGAAGTGACCGAGCGTTCCTGGGCCCACGTGCAGCGTGTCGGCGCGGAAGGGCTCCTGAGGGAGCGCGAGCAGTACAACCGGCAAATCCTCGACAGCGCGGTCGACTACGGCATCGTCGCGACGGACCTCGATGGCAGGATCACCTTGTGGAACGCCGGCGCGGCGGCGATGCTGGGCTGGACCGAAGCCGAGATGCTGGGCCAGTCCATGGGCCTGTTCTTCACCCCCGAGGACCGGGACGCGGGCCGTCCGCAGGCCAAGCGCCGCGAGGCGATCGAAAACGGACGCGCCCATGATGCCCGCTGGCACCTGCGCAAGTCGGGCGAACGCTTCTGGGGCCTCAGCGAGATGACCCCGCTGCGCGAGGACGGAAGCGAGAGTCGCGCCATCGGCTTCGTCAAGCTGATGCGCGACCGCACGCACGAGTACGAAGCGCAGGAAGCCCTGCGCCTGAGCGAGGACCAGTTGCGCCGGGCCCAGGTGGCGGGCGGCGTCGGCCTGTTCTCTGTCGACATCGCCGCCAATGCGATCACGGGCACCGACGAGTTCTGCCGCATTTTCGGGGTCGAGCAGCGTGGCTCGGTCTCGGCAGATACATTCGAAAAGCTGGTCATCGACGAGGATCGGGCGATGGTCTCCACCATCGCCCGGCGGCATGACGGGGCGGCCCCGCTGGACGTCGAATACCGCATCCGCCGTGCCGACACCGGCGAGGAGCGCATCATCGCGCGCAAGGCCGATTTCGAATTCGACGCCGAAGGCAGACCCGTGCGGATGGTCGGCGCGGTGCAGGACATCACCGAGCGGCGGCGTACCCAGTCGGCCCTGGAAAAGAGCGAGGCCCAGTTCAGCGCCCTGGCGCAGAACATGCCCACCCAGGTCTGGACCGCCCGTTCCGACGGCTATCACGACTGGTTCAACGACCGTGTCTACGCCTATACCGGCAAGGCGCATGGCAGCATCGAAGGGCAAGGCTGGTCCACCGTCGTCCACCCGGACGATATCGCCAACGTGGCGGCGCGATGGGCCCATTCGCTCGCGACGGGTGCCATTTACGACACCGAACTGCGGCTGCGGGACAGGGATGGCAATTACCGCTGGCACCTAGCGCGGGCGCAGCCGCTCATCGACGCCCGCGGCGTAATCGACGCCTGGGTGGGCACCAACACCGAGATCGAGGCCCAAAAGCAGGCCGAAGCGGCGTATGCGCAGGACCGCGACCGCCTGTGGACGATCAGCCGCGACCTCATGCTGGTCTGCGATTTCACCGGCACCATCACCGCCGTCAATCCCTCGACCGAGCGGTTGCTCGGCTGGCACGAGGGCGAGATGCTGGGCCGACGGATCGCCTCGTTCATCCATCCTGACGATCTCGACGCTACGGCTGCGGAAGTCGCCAAG
>Ga0308159_1002804_pt1 | contig 19135 bp, 13 predicted proteins | sample PhyCR1_FD_201040 | JGI IMG/M metagenome (GOLD analysis project Ga0308159, IMG submission 201040) | Phyllosphere microbial communities from UC Gill Tract Community Farm, Albany, California, United States - DLSLC.R1 | ecosystem: Host-associated > Plants > Phyllosphere > Unclassified | place: USA... | reverse complement strand
CGCTGACCAACATGTCCCAGGCCCTGTGCATGGCGGACGGGCAGGGGCAGGTGATCGTCTGCAACAGCCGCTTCCTCAGCCTGTTCGAGGTGGATGGCAGCGCGACCGAGGCGGGCACGCCGACGGACAAGCTGTATGACGTGGTGGAGAAGAGCCGCGCCTTCGGCTTCGCCGCGTTGCGGCGCGTGCGGGAGACGCAGCAGGCCTGGATCGCCGAGCATTCCGCCGGCACCGTGGTGGTGGAGGATGACGATGGGCGCGCCCTTGCCGTGTCGCACCGCCCGATGGAGGGCGGCGGCTGGGTCGCCACCTACGAGGACGTCACCGCGCAGCGCAGCGCCGAGGCGCGCATCCGGTTCCTGGCGCTGCACGACGCGCTGACCTCGCTGCCCAACCGGACGCTGTTCCGCGAACGGCTGGAGGGCGCGCTGGCGCGGCGGGATGGGGAGGGCATTCCGGCGCTGCTGTGCCTGGACCTCGATAACTTCAAGATCGTTAATGACACGATGGGCCACCCCATCGGCGATGCACTGCTGAAGGCGGTGGGCGAGCGGCTGAGCAGCTGCGTGCGCGGCGCCGATGTCGTCGCCCGGCTGGGTGGCGACGAGTTCGCGGTGCTGCACGATGCCGCTTCCCTGGAGGATGCGCTGGCCCTGGCGCGGCGCATCAACGAGGTGGTCGGCCGCCCCTACCATATCGATGGGCGGCGGGTGATCACCGGCGTCAGCATCGGCATCGCCCTGGCTGACCGGCCCGGGCTGACGGCCGACCTGCTGCATCAGAATGCCGACCTGGCCCTGTACCGTGCCAAGGCGGGCGGCCGTGGTACCTGGCGCGTCTTCGCAGCGGAGATGGAGGCGGAGGTCCAGGCGCGCCTGGCCATCGAGCTGGATCTGCGCGAGGCGATGGGTCGGGATGAGCTGGAACTGTTCTACCAGCCGCAGATCGACCTGCTGAGCGGCCGGCTGGTCGGGTGCGAGGCGTTGATGCGCTGGCGGCACCCCGAGCGCGGCCTGGTGCCGCCCAGCCGCTTCATCCCGATCGCCGAGGATCTCGGCCTGATCACCGCCATGGGCCAGTGGGCCCTGCACCGCGCCTGCGCCGATGCGGCACGGTGGGAGGAGGGGGTGAAGGTGGCGGTCAACCTCTCTCCGGTGCAGTTCACCACCGGGGACGTGGTGCCGGTGGTGTCCGAGGCCCTGCGGCACTCCGGGCTGGCGCCTTACCGGTTGGAGCTGGAGATCACCGAATCGGTGCTGCTGCAGGACAACCCGGCGACGCTGAAGACGCTGCAGGAGTTGCGTGCCCTGGGTGTGCGGATCGCGCTGGACGATTTCGGCACCGGCTATTCGTCGCTGAGCTATCTGCGGCACTACCCCTTCGACAAGATCAAGATCGACCGCTCCTTCGTCAGCGAGATCGAGACGCGGCCGGATTGCGCCGCCATCGTCGATTCGATCGCCATCCTGGCGCGGACGCTGGGCATGACCACGACCGCCGAGGGCATCGAGACCGAGGAGCAGTTGCGCCTGGTCACCCTGGCGGGCTGCACGGAAGGGCAGGGCTACTATTTCGGCCGGCCATTGCCCCTGAACGAGATGACGCTGCTGCACCACCCCGGCAACGATGCCGTGGGGGGAGCGTGAGAGAAGGACCGCCTGCGATGAGCACTGCGACCGACACGATGCCAGGCCAGCTGGCCGGCGACCTGGATTTCGGCCTGCGGGGACGCCGCGCCATCGTCACTGGCCACAAGGGCGGCATTGGCGGCGCGACGGCGGCGCTGCTGGCGCGGCAGGGCGTCGAGGTGATCGGGCTGGACCTGCCGGAGTTCGACCTCTCCGACACCGCGGCGATCGAGCCGGCGATGGCGCGGCTGATCGAACAGCATGGTGCGCCGGATATCCTGGTGAACAATGCCGGCGTGACCGTGCTGGGCAGCGTGCTGGAGACGACGGTGACGGAGATGGAGGACGTCTTCCGCGTCAACTTCACCGCGCCCTACGCGCTGATCCGCGCCGTGCTGCCGTCCATGATCGCGCGCGGGCGTGGCGTGGTGGTGAATGTCGCCAGTGACCAGGCGCTGATCGGCAAGCCGTTGAGCGCCGCCTATGGCGCCAGCAAGGCGGCCATCGCGCAGTTGACGCGCAGTGCGGCGCTGGACTGGGCGAAGCAGGGCATCCGCTTCAACTGCATCGCCCCCGGCAGCACCGACACGGCGATGCTGGGGCATGTCATCGCCCAGCTTTCCGCCCGCTTCCCGCAGCGGCTGCAGGGGCCGGCCGAGGAAGTCTACACCCAGGGCGTGCCGCTGGGCCGCTTCGCCGACCCCTCCGAGATCGCCGCCGTCATTGCCTTCCTGGCCTCGGACGCGGCGTCCTTCATTACCGGCGCCATCATCCCGGTCGACGGCGGGGGGACGGCGCAGTGACGGAGCGGCGCGTCGCGCTGGTCACCGGCGCCACGCGCGGCATCGGCCGGGCCATCGCGGCGAAGCTGGTGGCGGAGGGCTTCCACACCATCGCCGTCGCCCGGCAGGTGCCTGGGGAGGCGCCGCCGCCTGGCCTCGAGTATGCGGCCTGCGACGTGGCGGATGGCGCGGCCGTGCGTGCGCTGTTCGACGAGGTAGGGCGCCGCCATGGCAGGCTGGACCTGCTGGTGAACAATGCCGGCGTGGCCGGTGCGGACACCATGGATGCCGGGGCGGACGATGCGCTCTGGCACAGCATCATCGGCGTCAACCTGCACGGCACCTACCATTGCTGCAAGGCGGCGCTGCCCTGGCTGCCGGACCAGGGCGGCCGCATCGTCAACATCGCCTCCACCCTCGGCCTGCGCGGCGTGCCGGACCAGGCGGCCTACTGCGCCGCCAAGCATGGCGTGGTGGGGCTGACACGGGCGCTGGCGCTGCGGCTGGCGCCGCGCGGCATCACGGTGAATGCCGTCTGCCCCGGCTGGGTGGAGACGGAGATGGCGGCCGGCCGCTTCCGCGAGCTGGGCGTCGGCATCGAGGATATCCGTGCCACCGTGCCGACCGGGCAACTGGTGCAGCCGGACGAGGTGGCGGAGCTGGTGGCCTTCCTGGCCCGCCCGGCGGCGTCCAGCATCACCGGCCAGGCGCTGGTGGTGGATGGCGGCGGGCTCGCCTCAGCTTAAGCGCTGCCGCGCGCGGGATGCCCGCGGGTTTCTTAAATTCAAGGAACTGCCCAGCCAAGATGCGCGCGCGTGGTCGTTGTGACTGCGTGGCGTGCAGCTTCGGTCGGAAGACGCGCGGCATTCCGCTTCCACCGGGTTGACGGAACAGCGTCCTGCTGGTGACATCCGTGCAATCTAAAATCCAGGGGAGCCGGTCATGCATGTTGCAACCTCGTTGAGGCCTTTCTGCCCCGCTACGGGCACTGGCCTCGGGCGGAGCTACGAAGCATGACAGCGGACCTGCTGATTTCTGGTGGGCGCATCTTCCTTGGAATGGACAAGGGATTTGCCGAGGCGATGGTGGTGCGGGACGGCCGCGTGGCGGCTGTCGGGTCATCCGACGAGGTTGCGCACCTGGTTGGTGCCGGGACCCGCCGGGTGGATCTGGCGGGCCGGCTGGCCACGCCGGCGCTGAACGAAGCGCATATGCACCTACTGCCCTTCGGCCTGGGGTTGAGCCAGGTGAATTTGCGTGCCGAGGAGGTGCGCAGCCTGGACGAGATCCTCAGCAGGATCGCTGCTGCCGCCGAGAAGATTCCGAAGGGGCAGTGGATTCTCGGGCGTGGCTATGACCATGGCGAGCTCGATATCGGGCGGCATCCGCTGGCCGAGGAATTGGATCGTGCGGCCCCGGATCATCCGGTTTTCATAGTGCGCACCTGTGGACATGTAGCGGTGGCCAATACAGCGGCGCTGCGACTCGCAGGCGTCAGCCACAACACGCCGGACCCGGAAGGCGGCGCGATCGAGCGCAAGAACGGCAAGCTGACCGGCCTGTTCCAGGAACGCGCGATGCGTCTGGTGCGGGACGTGATGCCGCCGCCATCCGAAGCGCGGATGGTGGATGCAATCGAGGCCGCTGGGCGCGAGCTGGCCAGCATGGGCTTCGCCAGCGCCAGCGACATGAATGTGGGCATGACGGCAGGCCTGGCCGAGATCGAGGCCTACCGTCGCGCTGAGGCCGATGGGCGGCTGTTGCAGCGCATGTGGCAGGTGCTGGCCGGTAACCCGGAAGGCATCGCCAAGAGCGCCTGGGAGGCCGGGCTGCGCCCTGGCGTGGCCGCCGGGCCGACCGCCGAGGCGATGCTGGCCTGGGGCGCCGTGAAGGTGTTCGGGGACGGTTCCGCCGGTGGGCTGACCGCCGCGTTCTTCGACCCGTATCTGGAAAGCGCCGGCGGCGGCACCGGCATCTTCTGTTTCCCCGATGCGGCGATGCAGCAGATGCTGGGGCACTACCATCGCCAGGGCTGGCAGCTGGACATCCACGCCATCGGCGATGCCGCGATCGAGCAGGTGCTGGTGGGCATGGAGATGGCGGACAGCGCGGAGGCGCCGATCGGCGGCCGCCGGCACCGCATCGAGCATTGTGGCTTCCTGAACGCCAACCAGCGCCGGCGGATGCTGCGGCACGGGATCATCCCGATCCCGCAGCCTCTGTTCATGTACGAGTTTGGCGACCTTTATGTGCGCAACCTGGGGCTGGAGCGTGCTGAGGCCGCCTACCCAATGCGTACCTGGTTGCTGGAAGGCCACCACCCGGCCGCGTCCTCCGACAGCCCGGTCTGCACGGTCAACCCGTTCCAAAACCTCTACACGATGATCACCCGCAAGACGAACAAGGGCACCGTGCTAGGCGGCGAGGAGACGCTGACGCCGGAGCAGGCGCTGCATTGCTACACCTGGTGCGGCGCCTATTCGCAGTTTGCCGAAGGCGACCGCGGCACGCTGGAGGTGGGCATGCAGGCGGATATCGCCGTCTTCTCCCGCGACCTGCTGTCCATCGCGCCGGAAGAAATCCTGACGACGCAGGCGGACCTGACCTTCCGTGGCGGCGTGCCGATCTTCGACCGCCATGGGGAGGCCAGTACGTTGGCCGGCGTCGCGGACTGACATCATGCTGCGTCATGTTCTGCAACGCGTGATGATGGCCGTCCCGGTCCTGCTGGGCGTGCTGTTTATTGGCTTCCTGTTGATGCAGGTGGTGCCGACCGACCCGGCGACGGTGCGGGCCGGCCCCACGGCGACGGCCGAAGTTGTGGCGCAGATCCGCGCCGACATGGGGCTGGACCAGCCACTCTACATGCAGTTCGGCCTGTATATGTGGCGGCTGCTGCATGGGGATCTCGGCGTCTCCATCATCAACAACGTCCCGGTGACGCAGGAGCTGGGCGCCACTATCGGCCCGACGCTGGAGTTGATGTTCGCTTCGCTGTTCTGGTCCATCCCCATCGGCATCGCCCTGGGCACCGTCGCCGCCTATTGGCGCGGCTCGCTACTGGACCGCTTCGTCACCGCGCTGTCGGTGGCCGGTGGCTCGGTGCCGGTGTTCTTCCTCGGGCTGATGCTGATCTGGTTTGTCGGCTTCCAGTGGCAGTGGTTGCCCTTCACCGGGCGTGGCGGGCCATTGTGGAGCCTGGAGGGGTGGCAATCCCTGGCGCTGCCGGCACTCACCTTGGGCGGTACCTTCATCGCCCCCGTGGCGCGCATGACGCGCACCGCGGTGCTGGAAGTGCTGGGCGCCGAGCATGTGCGGACCGCACGCGCCAAGGGCCTCGGCGAGTTCGCCGTGGTGCTGCACCACGCGCTGCGCAACGCGCTGATCCCGGTGGTGACGCTGATCGGCCTGCAGATCGGCTTCCTGCTGGGTGGCGCGGTGGTGACGGAGACGGTGTTCTCCTGGCCCGGCGTCGGCCGGCTGGCGGTGGGTGCCATCCTGTCCTCCGACTTCCCGATGGCGCAGGGCACCATCCTGGTGCTGTCGCTGGGCTTCATCGTGGTGAATCTGTTGGTGGATATCCTCTATGTGGCGCTCGATCCGCGCATGCGGGGGGCCTGAGCATGGCTGACATCGGAGCCTCGGCCGCTGCCGTGGTCGCCCCCGTTCCGGCCTCCATGCCCAAGCGGCCGGGCATGCTGAAGCGGCTGGTGCGGGAGCCCGTGGCGGCGATCGCGCTGGCCATCGTGGTGCTGCTGGTGCTGGCGGCGCTGCTGGCGCCCTGGCTGGCGCCGACGGGGCCGTTCGACAACGACCTCTCCGTCGCGCTTTCCGTGCCCGGCACGGAAGGGCTGATGCTGGGCGCCGACGGGCAGGGGCGGAACATGATCACCCGCCTGCTCTACGGCCTGCGCGCCACGCTGATGATGGGCGTCGCCTCCGTGCTGCTCGGCGGCGTGACGGGTGCGCTGGTTGGCTTCACCGCCGCCTTCTACCGCCGCATCGACGGGCTGCTGATGCGGTTGATGGACATGCTGCTGTCCTTCCCCGCCATCCTGTTCGGGCTGGCGATCGCCGCCATCCTTGGCCCGGGGATCTCGACCATCATCCTGGCGCTCTCCGTCGCCACGGTGCCGCTGATGGCACGCATCGTGCGCGGCAGCGCCATGGTGGTGATGCGGCAGGACTATATCGAGGCCGCGCGGGCCACCGGGATGAGCGATGCCCGGCTGATCCTGCGGCATCTGGCGCCGAACTGCCTCTCGCCGTTGTTCGTCTTCGCGACGCTGCGCTTCGGGCAGGTGATCCTGCTGGGTTCGGCGCTGTCCTTCCTCGGCCTCGGCGCGCAGGCGCCGATGGCGGAGCTGGGCGCGATGGCGTCCGAAGGGCGCGACTTCCTGTTCTTCGCCCCGCATATCGCGGTGATCCCTTGCCTGCTGATCTTCACGATCGTGCTGGCCTTCAACCTGCTGGGCGATGCGCTGCGCGATGCGCTGGACCCTCGGCTGCGTGTCTGAACATAACAGGCCCGCACAGGGCCGTTGGGAGACTGGTGAGATGAAGAAGACCCTGGGTGCCGCCATGCTGGCGCTCACCGCCGCCGCATTGCCCGCCAGCGGCGCCTTCGCGCAGGCCGCGCCGCGCGACACGCTGGTGGCGCTGCGCTCCATCGACGCGGATAATTACGACCCGCATCGCTCCACCGCGCGCAGCAATGGCGAGGTGATGTACATGATGGCGGACACGCTAGTGTCGCTGGATTGGGACATGAAGACCGTGCGCCCCGGCCTGGCCGAGAGCTGGTCGGTCAGCGAGGACGGCAAGACCTATACGTTCCGCCTGCGCCGCGACGTCACCTTCTGCAACGGCAAGAAGATGACCGCCGCCGACGTGGCCTATTCCATCAGCCGCTGGGTGGACCCGGCGACGCGCAGCCCGGTGCGCTGGCGCGCCGGCAACGTCAAGGAAGTGCGCGCGGTCGACGACTACACGGTCGAGTACGAACTGAACGAGCCGTTCGGCGAGCTGCTGTACCAGCTGACGCTGTTCTTCGCCTCGATCATCGACAAGGAGAATGTCGAGGCACTGGGCGCCAATTTCGGCGTGCAGGGCTTTAACGGCACCGGCCCCTATTGCTGGGAATCCTGGACGCCGCGCCAGCAGCTGACGCTGCGCCGCCACCCCACCTACACCTGGGGCCCGCCGATCTACCAGAACCCCTCGCCGCAGGTGGAGCGGGTGATCTGGCGCGTGATCCCGGAATCCAACACCCGCCTCGCCGCGCTGCAATCCGGCCAGGGTGACGTGACGCAGTACATCCCGCACATCGCCGTGGCGCAGCTGCAGCGCCTGCCGACGGTGCAGGTGACGACGCAGCCGAACTACCTGTGGGATTACTTCTTCGGCTTCAAGGTGGACAAGCCGGTGGTCAGCGACCCCGCCATCCGCCGCGCCGCCAACATGGCGGTGAACCGGGAAGCAGTGACCAAGGCGGCTTTCTTCACCGCCGCGCAGCCGATGAACGGCTACATCAACCCGGCCGCGCTGGGCTACAATGCCGAGGCATCCGGCCTGCTGCCGGGCCATGACCCGGAAGCGGCGCGCAAGCTGCTGGATGAGGCCGGCTGGCGGGCGGGTTCCGATGGCATCCGCGTGAAGGATGGCCTGCGCGCCAGCTTCACCCTGTATGGCATCCAGGACCAGGTGAACCGGCAGATCGCCGAGGCCATCCAGGCGGATCTCCGCCGCGTCGGTATCGAGATGAAGATCCAGCTTTGGGATGCCACGGTGGCCTGGGGCAAGCTGGCCACGCAGGAATTCGACAGCTTCATCATGTCCTACCCCTATGTCTCCGCCACGGACGGGCTGGCGCTGTATTTCGACGGCACCAACCGGCCGACCCCCAACCGCATGAACTGGAACGACGACGCGACCAACGCGGCGCTGCGCCAGGCCCGCGGCGGCCTGACGCAGGAGGAGCGCAACACCGCCATCGGCCAGGTGCAGCGCATCGTGACCGAGGCGAATACCTGGATCCCGGTGGCGCATGAGAACCTGTATCTTGCCGCCTCCCAGCGTGTGCAGGGCGCCCGGGCGCACGGCATCTATGGTGTCGCGCTCTACAAGGGCCTCGACATCCGCTTGACTCGCTAACGAACAAGAAGGGGCAGGGACGATGACCACCACCGTGATCCGCAACGCCGATCTCGTCATCGCATGGGACGCGTCGGCCAAGCAGCATGTCTACATGACGGATGCGGAGGTGGCCTATCGTGACGGCCAGATCACCTTCGTCGGCCGCGGCTACGATGGGCCGGCGGAGGAGATCATCGACGGCAAGGGCATGATGGTCATGCCCGGCCTCGTCAACATCCACTGCCACCCTTCCAGCGAGCCGATGAACAAGGGGCTGATCGACGAGATCGGCTCCCCTGGCCTGTATAATTCCTCGCTCTACGAATACATGCCGATCTTCCGCGCCGATGCGGAAGCGGTGCCGTCCTGTGTGCGGGTGGCGTTGTCGGAGCTGCTGCTCTCCGGCGTCACCACCGTGGCCGATCTCTCCATGGCGCATCCGGCCTGGCTGGACCTGCTGGCGGAGAGTGGCATGCGGGTGTGCATCGCGCCGATGTTCCGTTCGGCGCGCTGGTTCACCAAGAACGGCCACGTCGTCGAGTATGAGTGGGACGAGGCGGCCGGCGAAAAGTCCATGGGCGAGGCGCTGAAGCTGATCGAGCGCGCCGAGCAGCATGAATCCGGCCGCCTGTTCGGCATGGTCGTCCCCGCGCAGATCGATACCTGTTCGGAGACGCTGCTGCGCGAGAGCTTCCAGGAGGCTGAGAAGCGCGGCCTGTCCTGGCAGATCCACGCGGCGCAGAGCGTGGTGGAGTTCCACGAGATCACCCGCCGCAGCGGCCATACGCCGATCGGCTGGCTGGACAGCATGGGGCTCCTGTCGGACCGCTCGATCATCGGCCACGGCATCTTCCTCGATGACCACCCCAGCACCCGCTGGCACACCGAGAACGATTTGGACCGGCTGGCTGATACCGGCACCACGGTCGCGCATTGCCCGACGGTCTTCGCCCGGCGCGGCATCGCCATGCGGTCCTTCGGCCGCTATCGCAAGCGCGGCGTGAACATGGGTGTCGGCACCGACACCTATCCGCACAACATGCTGGATGAGCTGCGGCTGGTCTCCTACCTCGCCCGCACGCAATCCGGCGACCCGCGTAGCCTGACCTCCACCGATCTGTTCGACGCCGCGACCATTGGCGGCGCGCAGGCGCTGAACCGCGAGGATATCGGCCGCCTTGCCCCCGGCTGCCGGGCCGACTTCGTCATGGTGGACGTGACGCACCCGCAGATGCGCCCGGCGCGCGACCCGATGCGCAGCCTGATCTACGCCGCCGGCGACCGCGCCATCCGCTCCGTCCATGTCGAGGGCCAGCAGGTGGTCAAGGACGGCAAGGTGCTGACCATGGATTACGAAGGCGCGGCGGCGCATCTGGATGAAGCGCAGAAGCGCATCCTCGACCGCGCGCCGACGCAGGACTGGGCGCACCGGCCGGTGGACAAGATCTCGCCCCCGACCTTTCGGTGGGCCTGATGCAGCGGGAGCTTTTGCGCGTCGAGGGGCTGAGGACGGTCTTCCAGACCTCCTCCGGCCTGGTGCGGGCGGTGGATGGGGTGGACCTGTCCGTCGCGCGCGGGCGCACGCTGGGCATCGTGGGGGAGAGCGGCTGCGGCAAGTCGATGCTGTCGCTCTCCATCATGCGGCTGGTGCCGCAGCCGGGGCGCACGGTGGATGGCAAGGTGCTGCTGGAAGGCCGCAACCTGCTGGATATCCCGACCGGGGATATGCGGCAGGTGCGCGGCGGGCAGATCGCCATGATCTTTCAGGAGCCGATGACCAGCCTGAACCCGGTGCACACCGTCGGGCGGCAGATCGTCGAGGCGATGAAGGTGCACTCGCCGAAGGATAGCGCCGCCGCACTGAAGGAACAGGCCATCGCCGCGCTGAAGCGGGTGCGCATCCCCTCGCCCGAGCGGCGCTTCGATGAGTATCCGCACCAGCTTTCCGGCGGCATGCGGCAGCGGGTGATGATCGCCATGGCACTGGCCTGCCGGCCGCGCCTGTTGATCGCCGACGAGCCGACCACCGCGCTGGACGTGACGGTGCAGGCGCAGATCCTCGACCTGTTGCGGGAGTTGCAGGCGGAGACGGGGATGTCGATCATCCTGATTACCCACGATCTCGGCGTGGTGGCGGAGATGGCCGACGACGTGGCGGTGATGTATGCCGGCAAGGTGGTGGAGCGCACCAGCGCCCGCGCCTTGTTCGATGACCCGCAGCACCCCTACACGCTCGGCCTGCTGGGTTCCGTCCCGCGGCTGGACGAGGACCGGGAGCGCCTGCTGGCGATCGAGGGCGCCGTGCCGCCGCCCTTCGCCTTCCCGGCTGGCTGCCGGTTCAATCCGCGCTGCCCCTTCGCCATCGACCGCTGCCGGACGGAGATGCCGCCGCTGCGGCTGGTGGAGGACGGGCATGAGGTGGCCTGCCACCGTGCGCCGATCGAGACGGCCCTGGCCATGGAGAGCGCGGCATGAGCGTGTTGCTGGAAGTCTCGGACCTGGCCAAGCACTATCCAGTCAAGAAAGGCATCATCCGGCAGAAGCAGGTCGGCGCGGTGCGCGCGGTGGATGGCGTGTCCTTCAGCCTCCGCCGGGGCGAGACGCTGGCGCTGGTGGGGGAATCCGGCTGCGGCAAGTCCACCACCGCCCGGCTGGTGCTGCGGTTGATCGAGCCTTCCGCCGGCAGCATCCGCTTCGATGGCCAGGACGTGACCGGGTTGGACGATGGCGGCATGCGCGGGCTGCGCCGCCGCATGCAGATCGTGTTCCAGGACCCCTATGCCAGCCTCAACCCGCGGCTGACGGTCGGCGACGCCATCGCCGAGCCAATGGTGGTGCACGGTATCGGCAACGACGCCAGCCGCCGCGCCAAGGTGCAGGAATTGCTGGCGCTGGTCGGGCTGCGGCCGTTCCATGCCGACCGCTACCCGCATGAATTCTCCGGCGGCCAGCGGCAGCGCATCGGCATCGCCCGCGCGCTGGCGGTGGAGCCGGATCTGGTGGTGTGCGACGAGCCGGTCTCGGCGCTGGATGTCTCCATCCAGGCGCAGGTGGTCAACCTGATGAAGGACCTGCAGGCACGGCTCGGCCTGTCCTACCTGTTCATCGCGCATGACCTGGCAGTGGTGAAGCACATGGCGGACCGCATCGCCGTCATGTATCTCGGCGCCATGATGGAAGTCGGTGGCAAGGCGGAATTGTTCGCACGGCCGCGCCACCCCTATACGCGGGCGCTGCTCTCCGCCATCCCGCACCCCGATCCGTCCCGGCGTGGCAGCGTTACGCCGCTCGGCGGCGACGTACCGAGCCCGATGGCGGTGCCGCCCGGCTGCCGCTTCCACACCCGCTGCCCCTATGCACAGGACCGGTGCCGGAGCGAGGTGCCGCAGATGCGGGAGATCGCCCCTGGCCAGCAGGTGGCCTGCCACTTCTCCGAGACCTTGCCGGACGTGCCGGCGGCGCAGTCCAATGGCCTGACGGCCATCGCGGCGCATCGCCTCGCGCTGTACGACGCGGCGCGCCACAAGGTGGGGTGAGGGCACGGCGCCGCTTCGGCGGAACGTGATGACGTGGCCGATTGCCGAAGCCGCGCAGGTGGAGCTAGCTGCCGTCCGAAGTCATCAGCGGACGAAGCACATGGCACGGAATACGGGCACCGCACTTCGCGGCAGGCGGGCGGGGTTGCTGTTGGCGACGGCGGCCACCCTGGCGCTGGCATGGCCCACCGGGGCGGCGTTGGCGCAACGGGGCGGCGGCCAGCCGCAGGCCGAGCAGGGACCGTCTAAGCGCCCCGGCGGCAATCCGGGGGGCGGCAACCAGGGCGGCGCCTGCCGGCCTAATCCGGAGCTGCGTATTGCGTTGCAGGCGGCCGATGCGGCCTCCGCACCGCCTTTGCAGCCGGGCCGCGCCGTGTGCCTGACTCTGCGGCGCGGCCAGTCGGCCTTCTTCCGCGTCGCGACCGATGCAGGCAGCCATTACACCGTCACCACGCGGCGCCTGGCCGGCGAGACCGACACGGTGCTCGCCCTGCTGAACCGCGCCGGCCGCACCGTCAGCGGCGACGATGACGGCGGGCGCGAGCCGTTGTCTTCAATGCTGGAGGTAGGCCCGGAGCTGGAACCCGGGCTGGTCCGCGTTGGCACACTGCAGAGCCAGGGCGGCACGTTCGAGGTCATCGTGACACGCTCCGCTGCGGTGCCGCCGCCCGATTTCCCGGTGACGCTGGATGGGGCGCGGGCCGGCCAGCCGTTGGCGGTCGGCGAGACGCGGCACCTGCGCCTGCGGCGGCAGCAGGCGGCCTTCTTCGCGTTGCCGGAGGAACTGGGGAGCCTGGCCGCCACCACCACCAACCTGCGGGGCGATACCGACACGGTGCTGGCCGTGGTCGACGCGGATGGGCGGGTGCTGGCGGAGGATGACGATGGTGGCGAGGGCTTCGCCTCCGACCTGCCGCTGGCCGGCTTGGCGGCCGGACCGCTGTTCCTGCGTGTGACGACGTTGGATGGCAGCGCCGGCGAGTTCGACCTGACCCTGCGGCAGGAAGCACCGCAGGCGGCGCCGGACTTCCCCACCAGCCTGAGCGCGGCGCGGGAGCGGCCGCCGCTGGCGGCGGATTCCACCACGCATCTGGTGTTGCGGCGGCGGCAGGCAGCGTTTTTCGCCCTGCCACCGGGGCAGGATCTGGTCGTGCTGACACGCAATCTGCGGCGCCAGACGGATACGGTGCTGGCGCTGCTGGATGCCGATGGTGCCGTGCTGCTGGAGGATGACGATGGCGGCGGTGGCTTTGCCTCCCGCCTCGCCACGCGCAGTGCCGGCGGCCATGCGGCGTTCCTGCGCGTGCAGACGCTGGATGGCTCCGGCGGCGGCGAGTTCGACCTCGTCCTGCGCTCGGTCGGTGCCCGGTCCGGTCAGTCGGGCGGCGTGGCGGGGACGATCGAGCAGGCGCGCCAGCGGCCTTCGCCCGTGGTGGGCGAGGCGGTTGCGGTGACGCTGGAAGCAGGGGAGGCGGGTGTGTTCAGCCTGCCCTATGACGGGCGCCCCCTGGTCGCCATGACCTTCGGCCTGGCGCAGGGCACCGATACGTTGCTGGAGTTGCTGGATGCCGATGGCGGCGTGCTGGACACCAACGATGACATCGAAACCAGCCTGGCCTCGCGATTGGAGATCGGTGCGGAACCACGCCCGGCCTTCCTGCGGGTCCGGCAGGTGGGCAATGGGCCGGCGGACTTCCAACTGGTGCTGATCCGCCCGTCACGCTGAAGGGTGAGGGCCAGGGCGGCGAATGCCCCCTGGCCTTGTTGCCTGGGTCAGCCCGCCGGGGGGGCGCGGTGCCCGGCAGGCGAGGGATGGTAGCCGATCCAGCAAGCCCCGGGGATACACTGACCCCCGGGGTCCGGCTTCAGGCGGCGGCGTAGCCGATGATGGCCTTGGTCTCCAGGAACTCCTCCAGGCCGAAGGCGCTGTACTCGCGCCCATTGCCGGATTGCTTGTAGCCGCCGAAGGGTGCGCCCCAATCCCAGGCCGGGTAGTTGATGCGCACGTCGCCCGCCCGCATCTGCGCCGCCACCTTGCGCGCCTGATCCAGATCCGCCGACTGCACGTAGGAGGACAGGCCGTAGACGGTGTCGTTGGCCATGCGGACGACGTCCTCGACGCTGTCGTAAGGCAGGATGGCAAGGACGGGGCCGAAGATCTCCTCGCGCGCGATCCGCATGTCGTGGCGGACATTGGCGAAGATGGTAGGGCGGACGAAGTAGCCGCGGTTCAGCCCCTCGGGCCGTCCAGTACCTCCGGTCACCAGCTCCGCGCCTTCGTCGATGCCGGCCTGGATCAGGTCCTGGATCTTGTCGAACTGCACCTGGCTGACCACCGGGCCCAGCTTGGTGTCGGCGGCGCGTGGGTCGCCAACCTTGAAGGTCTCGGCAGCGGCCTTGGCGTAGCCCTTCACCTCGTCCATCCGCGCGGCGGGGACGAACATGCGGGTGGGCGCGTTGCAGGACTGGCCGCTATTGCCGAAGCAACCGGCGACGCCCTTGGTCACGGCCTGCTTGAAGTCCACGTCCGGCAGCAGGATGTTGGCGGACTTGCCGCCGAGTTCCTGCGACACGCGCTTGACGGTATCCGCCGCCGCCTTCGCGACCTGGATGCCGGCGCGGGTGGAGCCGGTGAAGGACATCATGTCCACGTCCGGGTGGGCGGAGAGGGCGGCGCCGACGGTGGGGCCGTCGCCATTCACCAGGTTGAAGACGCCTTTGGGCACGCCGGCCTCGTGCAGCACCTCGGCGAAGAGCAGGGCGTCGATCGGGGCGATCTCGCTGGGCTTCAGCACCATGGTGCAGCCGGCGGCCAGTGCCGGGCCGACCTTGCAGGCGATCTGGTTGATCGGCCAGTTCCACGGCGTGATGAGGCCGCAGACGCCGATCGGCTCCCGCACGATCAGGGTGGAGCCGCGCAGTTCCTCGAACTCGTAGGTTTCCAGCGTCTTGATCAGCTCGCGCAGGTGGCCGGGGCCCATGGCGGCCTGGGCGTCCCGGGCGAGGGAGAGCGGTGCGCCCATCTCCTGGCTGATGGCGTGGACGAATTCCTCGTAGCGGCGCTCATAGATCTCGACGATCTTGCGCAGCAGCGCGATGCGGGAGGCACGGCTGGAGGTGGAGAAGGCGGGGAAGGCGGCCTTGGCGGCGGCGACCGCCTTGTCGACATCGGCGGCGCTGCCGAGGGCGATGCGGGTGAAGGCTTCCTCGGTCGACGGGTCGATGACGTCGACGAAGCGGGGGGACACCGGCTCGACCCAAGCGCCGTCGATGTAGAATTTCTCGTTGTTCAAAGCCGTGGTCCTCCTGCGGGCGAGCGGCGGGACGTTTCGCCTTCTGCCGCCACCGCGTTGTTGCAAATCACTCGCAATTGTGGCGTCCCTTGGCCACTCCGTAAAGGTCCCGGCCGGCGGGGGGCAGGTATCGCAGGCCAGAACCGTAGCGTGGCGCAATGCAGCATGACGCCATCGTGATGCCAGGCCGGTCGGCAGATAACCGCCATCTGGCAGCAAGGCTGTGGCGTGGCGCTTCCTCCGCGCACCGGTCCTTCGCTATCGTTACGGAGGGCGATGTATTTCATCGGAGGGTGCGGATCATGAGATTCAGGGCAGGGCTGCTGGCCGCGACGCTGCTGGCATCACCATGGGCGGTGCAGGCGCAGCCGGTGACGGGGGTGTATTTCGGCGCCGGCGCTGGCGTGAACTTCCTGCAGGAGACGGATGTGAATCTGCGCGGCGGTGCCGCCGGCTTCCTCGGTGCCAATGGCGTCAATTCCTCCGGCACCGCGGAATTCGATGTCGGTTTCGCCGGCGTTCTGGCCGTGGGATACGGTTTCGGCAACGGCTTCCGGATCGAGGCGGAGAGCAATTTCCGAACCAACGATGTCGACAAGCTGTCCGGCTATCGCGGCTTCGGGCCGTTGCAGAGCAGCGGCACGGTGCGGTCCTACGGCGCCATGGCCAACACCTATTACGACTTCCATCTCGGCTGGCCGGTGGTGCCCTATGTCGGCGTCGGCGCCGGCTATGTCTGGAATGAATACGACGACGTGCGTGCCGTGGCGGCCAATGGCGGCAATGTGCGCATCGATGGCAGCGACGGCCAGTTCGCCTATCAGGGCATCGCCGGCCTTGCCTTCCCGATCGGCGCCGTGCCGGGACTGGCGATCACCGCTGAGTACCGCTTCCTCGGCACGCTGCAATCGGATGTCGACGCGCATATCCGCCTCGGCAGCACCACGGTCGCGCGCGGCAAGGCTGAGGTGGACAGCTACAACCATTCCGCCCTGCTGGGCCTGCGCTACGCCCTGTACACGCCGGCGCCGCCGGCCCCGCCGATGGCCAATCCGGCACCGGCCGCGGCACCACATGTAGCCCGTACATACCTGGTGTTCTTCGATTGGGACCGGGCCGACCTGACCGACCGGGCGCGGCAGATCATCGCCGAGGCGGCGCAGAATTCCACGCGGATGCAGACCACGCGGATCGAGGTGGCGGGGCATGCCGACCGCTCGGGCTCGCCGCAATACAACCAGCGCCTGTCCCAGCGCCGCGCGGATGCCGTGGCGGCGGAGCTGGGCCGGTTGGGCGTGGCGCGCTCCGCCATGGTCATCCAGGCCTTCGGCGAAAGCCGGCCGCTGGTGCCGACGGCGGATGGGGTGCGGGAGCCGCAGAACCGCCGGGTGGAAATCGTCCTGCGCTGAAGGCAGCCGAGCCGGGCGGGTGCACCGCCCGGCTTGCGATCGGTGCCCGTGACAGTCCCGGACCGTCTGGTTATGGTTCCCGACCCATGGCACCCCGATCCACTTCCCGCGCCGCCGAAGCAGGGCCGCGCATCGCCACGGCGCATGATGTGGCGCGGTTGGCCGGTGTCTCCCAATCCGCTGTCTCGCGCGCCTTCACCGCCGGTGCCAGCATCTCGCCCGAGACGCGGGACAAGGTGGCGGAGGCAGCGCGCAAGCTGGGCTACCGGCCCAATCTGGTGGCGCGCTCTCTCATCACCCGCCGTTCCCACGTCATCGGCGTCGCCATGACCTATTTGGAGAATCAGTTCTATCCACGGGCGCTGGAGGCGCTGTCCCAAGCCTTCAGTGCGCGTGGCTACCAAGTGATGCTGTTCACAGGCAAGCCCGGCGCGAGTTCCGACCCGATCCTGGAGGAAGTGCTGCGGCACAAGGTGGATGCGCTGGTGATGGCCTCCGCCAGCCTGTCCTCCCGCTTCGACGTGGAGTGCCAGAATGCCGGCATTCCGGTGGTGCTGATGAACCGGCGGACGGAAAGCCGCAGCATCTCCAGCATCACCAGCGACAACCGCCAGGGCGGGGCGCTGATCGCCGCCTTCCTGGCCGCTGGCGGCCACCGGCGCCTGGCCTTCATGGCGGGATCGGAGAATTCCTCTACCAGCCAGGACCGCGAGGAAGGCTTCACCCATGCGCTGGCGGCGCACGGGCTGGGCGCGCCGCGGCGCGTGGTCGGCCTGTATGATTTCGACCAGGCGGCGGCAGCGATGCGGACCCTGCTGGCGGCACCGGAGCGGCCGGACGCGGTGTTCTGCGCCAATGACCACATGGCCCTGGCGGCCATCAACGTGGCCCGCGCCGAATTCGGGCTGGACGTGGGGCGCGAGATCTCCATCGTCGGCTTCGACGATGCCGGGCCGGCGGCCTGGCCGGTCTTTGGCCTGACGACCTATGCGCAGCCGCTGCGCGCCATGGTGGAGGAGGTGGTGGCCGTCATCTGTGCCCGCCTGTCCGACCCCACCGGGCAGGCGGTGCGGACCATCGTGCCCGGCTGGCTGGCGGTCCGTAGCTCAGCACGCCTGCCACCCGCCGGCCTGACGGTACGGGACGGCCTGACCACCTGGATGCCGCCCGGAGCGTGATCGCCACTTGGTTCTACTGTGTAGAGGCATTGTGTGACGGCGGCGTGATGCGGGTTACCCCTGGACAGGTGTTGCATACGTATGCATTGTGGGAACACAGGCGCGCCGGGGAACCGGGTGCCGGGGGCGTGGCCGCTGCCGTTCCGCAGTGCCGCGCTCTCAACGACCAGGGAGAACGCAGATAATGGCAACATGGTTGAAGCGCGGCGCCGAGAGCGAAGCCGTCAAGAGCGCCGACAAGCAGGTGCGTGAAACGGTGGAGGGCATCCTCGCCGATATCGAGACCCGCGGCGACGCCGCCGTGCGCGAGCTCTCCATCAAGTTCGACAAGTGGGACCGTCCGGATTACCGGCTCTCCGATGCCGAGATCCGCGATTGCATGGCGCAGCTCACTGACCGCGACCTGCAGGATATCGAATTCGCGCAGACCCAGGTGCGCAACTTCGCTCAGCACCAGCGGGACGCGTTGAAGGACATTGAGGTCGAGACGCTGCCCGGCATCGTCCTCGGACACAAGAACATCCCGGTGAATGCCGCCGGCTGCTACGTGCCGGGCGGCAAGTACCCGTTGCTGGCCTCCGCGCATATGTCGGTGATCACGGCCAAGGTGGCGGGCGTGCCGCGCGTCGTCACCTGCGCGCCGCCCTTCCATGGCAAGCCGGCGCCGGCCATCGTCGCCGCGCAGCACATGGCCGGCGCGGATGAAATCTACTGCCTCGGCGGCATCCAGGCCATTGGCGCCATGGCGCTGGGCACGCAGTCGATGCAGGCGGTGGACATGCTCATCGGCCCCGGCAACGCCTTCGTTGCCGAAGCCAAGCGGCAGCTCTACGGCCGCGTCGGCATCGATCTGTTCGCCGGGCCGACCGAGACACTGGTGATCGCCGACGAGACCGTCGATGGCGAGATGTGCGCCACCGACCTGCTGGGCCAGGCGGAGCATGGGCCGGACTCGCCCGCCGTGCTGCTCACCACCTCCGAGAAGCTGGCGCGCGACACGATGGCCGAGATCGAGCGGCTGCTACAGATCCTGCCGACCGCTGCCGTCGCCAGCAAGGCATGGGCGCAGTATGGCGAGGTGATCGTCGCCGAAAGCGAGGAGGAGATGGTGGCGATCGCCGACCAGATCGCGTCCGAGCACGTGCAGGTGATGACGCGGGACCCGGACTACTTC
>Ga0308159_1002803_pt1 | contig 19139 bp, 10 predicted proteins | sample PhyCR1_FD_201040 | JGI IMG/M metagenome (GOLD analysis project Ga0308159, IMG submission 201040) | Phyllosphere microbial communities from UC Gill Tract Community Farm, Albany, California, United States - DLSLC.R1 | ecosystem: Host-associated > Plants > Phyllosphere > Unclassified | place: USA... | reverse complement strand
CCTTTGTACCCCGTACAAAAAGCAACATTTTTTGCCTTTGTTGCATAAATTCACAAACATGACTAAGTATATTTTTGTTACGGGCGGTGTTACTTCCTCTTTAGGTAAGGGCATCATATCCGCTTCTTTAGCTAAACTTTTACAGGCACGAGGTTATCGTGTAACCATTCAAAAATTCGATCCGTACATTAATATCGATCCAGGAACATTAAATCCATACGAGCACGGTGAGTGTTTTGTTACGGAAGATGGTGCTGAAACCGATTTAGATCTTGGTCATTACGAACGTTTCTTAAATGTTCCAACTTCGCAGGCAAACAACATTACAACAGGTCGTATTTACCAAAACGTAATTAGCAAAGAGCGTAAAGGTGAGTATTTAGGTAAAACTGTACAGGTTGTTCCGCACATTACCGATGAAATTAAACGTAATATGCGTATTCTTGGTGATAGCGGCGATTACGACATTGTAATTACGGAGCTTGGTGGTACGGTTGGTGATATCGAATCTTTACCGTTTATAGAAGCTGTTCGTCAGTTTAAATGGGAAGAAGGCAATTCGAATGCAATTGTAATTCATTTAACTTTAGTACCTTATTTAGCGGCGGCTGGAGAGTTGAAAACAAAACCAACACAACACTCGGTTAAAGCCTTGTTAGAATATGGTATTCAGCCCGATATCCTGGTTTGTAGAACCGAACATCACTTAGGCCCTGATTTGAGAAAAAAAATCGCCTTATTTTGTAACGTTAATATCAACGCAGTTGTCGAATCAATGGATGCATCTACAATTTATGATGTGCCTTTGCTGATGTTAAAAGAACAATTAGATAAAACTGTTTTAGCGAAATTAAAATTACCGACTAAAAACGATCCAGATATGGAAAGCTGGAAAGATTTTCTTGGTCGTTTAAAAAATCCTACAGCTGAAGTTAAAATTGGCTTGGTTGGAAAATATGTTGAATTACCTGATGCTTATAAATCGATTATAGAATCTTTTGTACATGCTGGTTCTAAAAATGAATGTAAAGTAAAAGTAGAATATATTCACTCTGAAGGCATTTTCCCTGATAATGTAAAAGAGAAATTAGGCCATTTACAAGGTGTTTTAGTTGCACCAGGTTTTGGTAGTCGCGGTATTGAGGGTAAAATTGATACAATTAAATACGTTCGCGAAAATAACATTCCTTTCTTTGGTATTTGTTTGGGTATGCAATGTGCCGTAATTGAATATGGCCGTAATGTTTTAGGCTTAAAAGGCGCACATACGGTAGAAATTGAAGAAAATGCTGAAAATCCTGTAATCAACATGATGGAGGAGCAGAAAAAAATAACAAATAAAGGCGGCACAATGCGTTTGGGTTCTTATCCTTGCGACATTAAAAAAGGCACAAAGGCTTTTGCTATTTACGGTAAACAACATATAAACGAGCGCCACCGTCATCGTTACGAATTTAATAATGCCTATTTAAAACAATACGAAGAAGCAGGAATGATTGCCTCTGGTATTAATCCTGAATCGGGCCTTGTTGAAATTGTAGAATTAAAAAGCCATCCTTTTTTCGTGGGCGGCCAGTTTCACCCAGAATTAAAATCAACAGTAGCAAATCCTCACCCACTTTTTGTTAAATTTGTGGCCGCTGCAATGGAGTATGCTAAAAAGAAAACAAATTAACGGCAGCATAAAAATAAATAATGGATAGAAATACCTTTACAGGATTATTCCTGATTATGATCATTTTGGCAGGATCATTCTACTTCTTCAAACCAAGTGAAGCAGAACTTAAAAAAGCCAAAGAAACAGAGAAAATTGATTCGCTTAAAAAAGCAGGTGTTACTGCAACTACATTAAAAGATACTGTAAAAAATACAGCTGTTGCAAATCCTGCAGTTGATTCTTTAGCGCTTAAAGGCCCTTTCGGAACCGCTTTAGCTGGAACAGAATTGAATACAGTTATAGAAAACGAAAACTTATTAATTACCTTGAGTAATAAAGGTGGTAAAATTGCATCGGTGCAAGTTAAAGGCCAAAAAACTTTTGATGGTAAACCTTTAATTTTGTTTAGTGGAAACAACAATAAGTTTGGCTTAAACATTAATGCAGCAGGAAAAGTAATCAACACAAACGATTTATACTTTACACCTGTTAAAAATGGCAATAATGTAACTATGCGTGCTAATTATGGTGCCAATGCTTATGTAGAATTTGCTTACGATTTAAAAGCAGCAAGTAACAAGGTAGCATTTAATGTTAATTTGGTTGGTTTACAGCAAGTTATTTCTGGCAACACAATTAACTTAAACTGGGATGCAACGTTATTGCAACAAGAAAAATCTATTGAAAGTGAGCACCGTTATTCTGCTCCATACTACAAATATTTAGATGGCGATGTAAACCACTTAAGTGTTTCAAAAGATGAGAAAGAAGAATTAACTAAAGGAAAAATCCAATGGGTTTCATTTAAGCAACATTTTTTCTCTGCTTCATTAATTGCTAAACAAGCATTTGAAAAAGGAAGTTTAGAAGTTAAAATTCCAACAACTCCAGGTCAGATTAAATTCTATAGTGCAAACATGCAATTGCCTTACACACATCTTGCAAATCAGGCTTACGAAATGGAATTCTATTTTGGTACCAACAAATTCTCGACTTTGAAAGCTCAAGGATACGATTTGGAGCAGCAAGTTGATATGGGTTACTGGCCATTAAAATATGTTAACCGTTTTATCGTATTGCCAGTATTTAATTTCCTTAACGGTTTCGGTTGGGGTTATGGCCTGATTATTTTTGCGCTTACCATTTTATTAAAACTTGCATTATCACCATTAACCTACAAGTCATACTTATCGATGGCTAAAATGAGGGTTTTAAAACCTGAAATGGATGAGATTAAAGCAAAAGTTGGTGAAGATAATCCTACTTTAGTTCAGCAAGAATATTTGAAACTCTATAAGAAAGCTGGTGTAAACCCACTCGGCGGGTGTTTGCCGATGGTTTTACAATTACCATTAGTTATGGCTTTCTTCTTCTTCTTCCCTAACTTGTTCGAGTTAAGACAAGAAAGTTTCCTTTGGATGAAAGATTTATCTACTTATGATGAGTTTATCCGTTTCGGTGTTAAAATTCCTTTCATAGGCGACCACTTAAGTTTAATGTGTGTATTGATGACGATCTCTACATTAATTATGACTTACTTTAACAACCAGGTTTCGGGTGCAACAGGTCAAATGAAATACATTGGCTACATCATGCCAGTAATTTTCTTGGGTGTATTAAATAGCTATCCTGCCGGATTAAATTATTACTACTTCTTAGCTAACTTAATGACATTCGGACAGCAGTTCTTAATCCGTAAAATGGTTGATGATGATAAAATTCATGCTTTAATTCAACAAAATAAAGCGAAACCAGCTGATGAGAAAAAGAAAAAATCTAAATTCCAACAGCGTTTAGATGATTACATGCGTCAGCAACAACAGCAACAAGGGAAAAAGTAATTACTTATTTATATATCAAAAGCCTCGATTGTTTAAAAGCAATCGAGGCTTTTTGGTTTAATATCCCCTGATTAATAAAATCGCTTTTGGCATTAAGGAATTGAGTTAATATATCAAGAAATAAATTAATTCAACATCCCGAATTGAATAAAAACTGCGTTTATTTGTAATATTTGACGTACATCTTTTTTATTAAGACAAAATTTTGCAATTTTTAAGGATTGAATCTCAACCAACAAATTAATTTATTCATAAAATGCAAAAAAGACTAACAATTATTCTGTTTTTCGTTGTCAGCTTTGCCTGTGCGCAAAAAAAACCATTGGATCATAAAGTTTATGATACATGGGAATCAATAGGTACAAAGCAACTATCAAACAATGGCCAACTGGCTTTATACAGTGTTTTACAACAAGAAGGTGATGCAACTTTATATATCACAAATTTAAAAACAAACGCAAAGCTAACGGTACCGCGTGCTTCTCTGGGCCAGTTTAGCAACGATTCGAAATTCGCTGCCTTTCTAATAAAACCTTTTTATAAAGATTTACGCCAGGCAAAAATTAAAAAAGCAAAACCCGATGCAATGCCAAAAGATAGTTTGGGTATCGCAAATCTAACTTCAAATACGGTAACTAAAATTGCGAGAGTAAAGTCTTTTAAATTTCCAGAAACTGGCTTTGGCTATATGGCCTATCAATTAGATAAATTAGATACTGCAAAAAAAGCTGCTACTACTGCACCTAAAAAAGATTCGGAAACGGATTTTGCTGACGATGAACCTGCTGGCGGTCCTAAAAAAGAAGAAGGAACTGATCTGATTGTCAAAAATCTATTAACTAACGCTGATAAAACCTATAAGTATGTTACTGACTATGCGTTCAGCAAAGATGGGAAACAACTGGTTTTCGCTTGTAGTGGTTCCAAAAAAGATAAATCTGCACCTCAAGGTGTATTCCTTTTAAATACAGAAAAAGGAACGCTTAAGACTTTGGTAAAAGGTAAAGGCAGCTTTAAAGGATTTACTTTTGATGATGAGAGCGAGCACCTGGCTTTTGTAGGAGAACAAAGTCCTGAAAAACAAGAAATTAAAGATTTTAATATTTACTACAATTCTTTAACGCTTGATACTGCACAAACTATAGTTGATTATGATATGCCAGGTTTACCAGCTAAATGGTCGGTTAGTGGTGATGGAAGAGTTTCATTTAGTAAAGACGGAAAAAAATTATTTTTCGGTATTGCGCCTATTAAAAAGGCAAAAGATACCACTATTGTAGATTTCGAAGTTGCAAAAGTTGATGTTTGGAATTACAAAGACGATTATTTGCAACCAATGCAACTTAAAAATGCAGATAGAGACGGTAAAAGAAGTTTTCTTTCTGTTATAGATGTTTACAGCAATGATCCTAAAGTTATCCCTTTAACGGATTTATCTTTACCTGATGCAAATATGGTGAGCGATGGTAATGCAAACTTTGTTTTAGCTTCTACGGATTTTGGTCGCAGAGTAGAATCTCAATGGAGCGGTTCTACTTTAAGAGATTATTATTTAGTTGATACCAAAACTGGTCAGCGTAAAAAAATTATTGAAAAATTAAATGGTAATGCTTCGGCATCTCCAGCGGGCAATTATGTAATCTATTTTGATGAAAATACTTCGAACTGGTTTACATACAATGTTGCTACTGGAAAAGTTTCTCAATTAAATAATGGCATGGCGATTAAGTTTGCCGATGAGGAAAACGATGTTCCAGATACGCCGAAGGCCTACGGCATTGCTACGTGGACCGAAGATGATAAGTCTGTTTTAATTTACGATAGATATGATATCTGGTCATTTTCGCCAGACGGTAAAAGTCAGCCAAAAAATATTACTAATAACTTCGGTAGAGATAATAAAATTGCATTGCGTTATGAAAGAGCGCAACAAGATAATCGTTTTGAACGAGGTGCAGATACTAAGTTTGTAAAAGCAAATGAGTTGGTTTGGTTAAGTGGTTTTAATACTTTAACAAAAGAAAATGGCTTTTATCGCAAAAATGTTGGTGGAGTAAAAAATCCTGATTTAGTGGTGATGGGCAAAGCTAAATACTCTAATTTATTGAAAGCTAAGGATGCTGATGTTTATATTTTCGATAAAGGAAATTATGTAGCCTCGCCTGATGTTTATGTTACAAACGATTTCAAAACTGAAACAAAATTAACAAGCACTAACCCACAACAAGCAAGTTACAACTGGGGAACAGCAGAATTAGTAAAATGGACTACTCCAAAAGGTTATCAATCTGAAGGTATTTTATATAAGCCAGAAAATTTCGATCCTTCAAAGAAATATCCAATGATTGTATATTTCTACGAAAAACTTTCTGATGGATTATATTCTTATCAGGCGCCAGCTCCTACTCCATCAAGATTAAATATTTCATTTTTTGTGAGTAATGGTTATTTAGTTTTCGCACCAGACATTTCATACACAACTGGTCATCCAGGTCAATCTGCAGTAGAATTTATCAATTCGGGAGTAGAAAATTTAAAGAAAAACAGTTGGGTGGATGGTAGCAAAATTGGTATTCAGGGACAAAGCTGGGGTGGTTACCAGGTTGCTTACCTAATTACACAAAATAATATGTACGCTGCTGCATGGGCAGGTGCGCCAGTTGTAAATATGACATCTGCTTACGGTGGTATTCGTTGGGAAAGTGGTATGAACCGTCAATTCCAATACGAAAAAACACAAAGCCGTATTGGTGCTACCCTTTGGGAAAAACCAGAGTTATATACCGAAAACTCACCGTTATTTATGTTTCCTAAAGTAAATACACCTGTTGTAGTTATGGCAAATGATGCCGATGGAGCTGTGCCATGGTATCAAGGTATTGAAATGTTTACAGGCCTGCGCCGTTTGGGTAAACCAGTATGGATGCTAAACTATAATGGTGAAGCTCATAACCTGGTTCAACGCCAAAACCGCAAAGACATTCAAATTCGCGAGCAACAATTTTTCGATTACTATCTAAAAGGTGCTAAAGCGCCAGCATGGATGACTAATGGTATCCCTGCAACCGAAAAAGGTAGAACCTGGGGATTTGAATTAACCGACGATAAACCTTAAGTCAAATTAAAAACTAATTTCAAAAGTCCATAATTGATAATTTTAAATTTATCGATTATGGACTTTCGAGTAAAAAAGGTATTTTCAACTTATAAACTAAACAAAACAAATAAATGGCATTAAGCAGAATTTGGTCTGGATTTATAGTTATTGCGATTCTTGTAGCTGCAATTAAATGTATCTTTTTTGGGCAAACTGAAATTTTTAGTTGGATGGTGATTGGTAAAGCAGATGATCCGACAAACCTAACAAAGGTAAATGGCATAATAGAAACTTGCTGGACATCCGTGGAGTTATGCTTAAAATTGATTGGTATACTCGCCTTATTTATGGGTTTCATGAGTATTGCAGAAAAAGCTGGAGGAATTCGTTTACTATCGAGAATTGTAGGCCCTTTTTTTTCAAAACTTTTCCCCGAAATACCGAAAGGCCACCCATCAATGGGTCACATGATCATGAATTTTTCTGCAAACTTGTTAGGCTTAGATAATGCGGCTACGCCTTTTGGCTTAAAAGCAATGGAAAGTTTACAAGAACTTAATCCTAATAAAGAAACAGCCTCTAATGCTCAGATTATGTTTCTATGTATTCATGCTGCAGGCTTATGTCTTATTCCAGTAAGTGTGATTGCTATCCGTGCCTCTCAAAATGCTTCTGACCCAACTGATGTTTTTATTCCTTGCTTAATTGTAACATTTGTTGGCACCATGTCTGCGATGTTAATTGTTGCATTTAAACAAAAAATAAATTTACTCCAACCTGTAATTATTGGTTGGGTGTTAAGCATTTCAATTGTAATAGCTCTACTAGTTTTTTATGTAACTTCTTTAAATGCAGCTGGAATTAAATCGTTTTCAGGACTTTTAAGTAACGGGCTTATTCTTTTTGTTTTTCTCCTTATTGTTTTAGGAGGAATTTATAAAAAAGTTGATGTTTTTGATGCCTTTATTGATGGGGCTAAAAATGGTTTTGAAACAGCAATCAAAATTATTCCATATTTAGTTGGCATGCTGGTAGCAATCAGTATGTTACGCACCAGCGGAACTTTTGATGTGGTAATTATGGGTATTAAAAATTTATTTGTTTTCCTTGGAGCAGACACACGTTTTGTTGAGGCCTTACCAACTGCTTTAATCAGGCCATTAAGTGGCGGTGCAGCCAGAGGAATGATGGTTGATACGATGACGGCTTATGGTGCTGATTCATTCGCAAGTAAATTATCTGGTGTTTTTCAGGGTGCTTCTGATACCACTTTTTATGTAATTGCTGTTTATTTTGGTTCGGTAAGTATCAAAAATACCCGATATGCAGTTGGCGCAATGTTACTGGCCGATTTAGTTGGCGTTTGTACTGCCATAGGTTTAGCTTATTTATTCTTCGGATAACACAAGGATTTCTATCATAACAGATTTTTTTTAGAAGATATTGATGCAAAACAAAAAATGCTTGCTCGAATAATCGAGCAAGCATTTTGTTTTATAAATCGGTTGACTTATAATTTGTTAAGTAATTAAGGTTTATCCCACCAAACTCTAGTATTTAAACCATCTGCACCACCGTAAGGAAATGCTGCAACAGCTGCATTATAATTTGCACTGTTATTAGATTGTTCCTGAGTTGGATAACCATCTCTGCGAGGCATAATTCCACCGTTTATTCCTACTGGCAAGGTTAATGCAGGAAATCCAGTTCTCCTAAATTCTGACCAACCTTCGTAACCATTTAGAAATAAATGAACCCACCTTTGATATCCAATTTTCCTTAAACCATCAACAGCATCATACGCTACACCTGGTTGGGCCAAAAATGCTGGCACTGTAGTAATAGAACCAGTCCATTGTCTTACTGATTCGGTTACTGCGCTGTTGTAATAAGTTTGAGCTTGGGCATCTCCACCAGGCAACCAGGTAATTTTTGCTGCTTCGGCCATAGCAAATAATAATTGCGAATAGGTTACAAGCGTTACAGGTGAATTTTGTTGGCGTAATGCAGTTCCTAAAAGCGACGAATTATTAATATCAGCAGTAGTTGGCGAAGCCTTGCCAAATTCTAATCCGCCGTAAGTTCCAGAACTATTTAAATTTCCATAAACGGGTAATCGCGGATCATTCAAAGGTTTCATATAATCGACCAATGTATTACTCAAAGCGTACCAGTTTCTTCCTAAGCGACTAAAAGAATTAAACCAATAGTTTTCATTCGCTTGCTCAGCAAGATGATTATAAACCAGATTATCTGTATTGGCAACCATTGGCCCATTGGCCATTGCCTTTAAAAACTCTGCTTTCCCTTTAACAGCATCTACCTTTGATAAACGCAGCGCCATTAACATATGAATTGTATTACCTAATTTCTTCCACTTCGTAATATCTCCATTGTAAACAATATCATTTTTAATATTACCGTTAGTTAATACAATTTCTGCATTGGCCTCATCCAACAAAATAAACAATTGGTTATAAATATCTTGTTGTTTATCGTATTTAGGTGTATAATTCGCAGAACCTTTTAAAGATTCCGATGAAGGCAAGTCGCCCCATCTATCGGTTAAAAACCACATAAAATAAACTTTCAATATTTTCGCCACAGCCTTTTGGTTTGCCAATGGTCCATCACTCAAATTTTTAGCGTTTGCAATAGCTTCTTCCAGATTCTTCAATGGACCTGAGTACCAACTATAAAAATTAAAATTTGTAGATACAAACCGACTATTATCTGGGAAAGCAGTTAAGGATAAATGCTGAGCATAATGTACCCCATACGGTGAGGAACTAATATCAGGTAGCGAAAATTCCGCATTTGCGATCAACTGAACGCTGGAAAGTGTAGCAGGATTATTTGGGTCAGTACTTAAACTAGAATCAAATTTCTTACATCCATTAGCCATTAAGGCTAGAGAAAGTAGGGCTAAATATGTTTTTTTATTAAATATTTTCATGTTTGAGAAGATTAAAAAGTAACATTCAAATTAAATCCAAAAGAACGAACCGTTTGCAGCTCTCCTTTTTCTATCCAGCTAATGGATGCACTACCAGCTGAAAGCTCCGAAGGGTCTAATCCTTTTGGTGCTTTTTGATAAATCATTATCGGGTTACGGGCTATAGCAGCTACTCTTAACGATTTAAATGGCATCTTTTTAAAGGTTGCTTTATCAAAAGTATAACCTAAGCTAACTTCTCTTAGTTTAATATAAGTTGCGTCGTAAAGCCATTCTTCGTAAATCTGTGTAGCAATTTTATTTCTAAAATATGTTCTGGCGTCTACATAATTCGAAACTGGCAAACCTGTAGCTTGTGAAATACCACTTACTAAAACACCTCCGCCATTAGCTAAAGGCTCACGAACATTAACACCGTTCCCGTTTAGGGCAACAGTTTCTTCAGCCTGCCCTGATTTTACTGATAACATTTTACTCCAGCTAAAGAATTTTCCGCCACTTTGGAAATCAATCATTGTACCCAGATCGAATTTCCAGATTCTAAAGTTGTTAACAAAACCTCCCGTAAATTTCGGTACAACCGTTCCAAAATCCTTATTTAATTCTTGTACAGGCAAATTATCAGCCCCGATCAACAATTGTCCATCAGCGCTACGTTTATAGCCTGGCCCAACTAATGTACCGAACTGTTGTCCAACTGTTGCATTTAAAAATACAGTTTGGCTTGAATAAACATTCGCATCTAACTGGTAAACATTAATGCCTGGATATAATTCATTAATTCTACTTTTATTTCTAGCATAATTAATTGTTGCATTCCACTCAAATATTTTCGATACAATTGGTTTACCTGTTAAAACCAATTCAATTCCCTGGTTTTGAATATCGCCAGCATTAACAACTGTACTGGTAAAACCACTTGCTCCTGAAACGGATAAATCAATAATTTGATTTTTGTTTCTTTGTTTGTAATAAGTAAAATCTAAACCAACGCGGTTTTTAAGAAATTTCAATTCTAAACCAGCTTCAAATGAGTTTGCGAAGGATGGCTTGATATTTGGGTTATTTAGTTTATCGGGCACATAACCTGTAGTAACTGTACTACTTGGTGCTTTATAAACCGTTCCTGATCTGTAGTTTATGACTGTTTCATAAGGTGATAAATCAGAACCTGCGATAGCATAAGATGTTCTTAATTTACCAAAGGAAAGTGTATTTGATTTAATCAGATTACTAAAGACAAAACTTCCAGAAACTGATGGGTACCAATATGAATTATTATCATCAGGCAAGGTCGAAGAAATATCATTTCTAATTGAGGCATCAACAAAATAAGTGTCTTTATAACCAAAAGATCCCATTGCATAAACACTTCTCACTTCTTTTTCTCTCAAATACGAATAACTTAATGGGCGATCGATAGATGCTTCAATACTGTAAAATCCAGGAGAAGATAAACCTCCACTAGTTGTTGACGTTACATAATCATATTTTTGTGTTAATAAGTTTGCACCTGCATTTAAGTTGAAATCAAAATCATTCCACTTTTTGCTGTATTGCGCTAAAAACTCGTAGTTGGTTTCTATATTTTGATATTTCCCTGTACTATAGCTTTCATCTAAACGGCCACCAAGTGCATTTCTTCTATTAATATTCTGAGTATATCTATCCGATCTGATAAATCCACTTAGTTTTAGTTCGGGTAAAACCTGATAACCTAAATTTACATCGCCAAATAAACGATCACGATTATCAAGATTTAAATTTTCGTAAGCATCAAAATAAGGGTTATTCCAATCTGATGGTCGGTTTGAAACAATGGTACCTAAAGAAGTGCCCGACGTACTTGGGTTTACATTCCAGTTCAATATTGTTCCATCCGCATATTTATAATTTTTTAATCGGTTGATATCGATATTACGTTGAAACCATTGACTAGCCCCTGTAAAAGATCCTTGATAACCCTGAACAGGACGCTGACCGTTATTATTTGCATAATTTACATTTGCACCAACGGTTAATTTTGAGGTAATATCAAAAGAAGAACTTAAACTAAAATTATTTCTTTTTAAGAATGAGTTAGGATAAGTTCCATTTATATAGGCATTGGTATAACTCATTCTAAACACAGAACTTTCGTTAGAACCTGTTAGCGTAATACCATTATTTGCGTTAAAGCCAGTTTCATAAAAATCTTTAATATTATTTGGTTGAGGAACAAACGGAGTAAGTTTCCCAAAATCTGGATCTTGAGGATAAAAGCTATAGAACATTCTTACTGGTGTACCATCCATTTTTGGCCCCCAGCTCTCATCGTTACCATTTACATACTTTTCTCCGTTTGAAAAAGTTAAAAAGGTTTGATTATTACCAACCCCATAAATGTTTTGAACTGGCATAAAATTGGCAACATTTTCTACCGACAATGCCGAATTTAAACTTACTTCTACACGTTTAGCGCCTTTTTTGCCTTTTTTTGTAGTAATTAAAATTACGCCGTATTGCCCTCTTAAGCCATAAAGTGCTGAAGCAGCAGGCCCCTTAAGTACATTAATACTTTCCACATCATCGGAGTTTATGTCTTGGCCAACATTTCCATAATCTACACCGTTACCATTTGAGCTACTAAAATTGGAATTAGAAATTGGTGTTCCATCTACAACCATTAATGGCTGTCCGCCTCCAGTTACGGAGTTAACCCCTCTTATTTTAATTTTCTGTGTGCCACCCATACTTGCTCCAGATGAACCCGTAACCTGAGCGCCAGCTATTTTACCTGCCAATGCGCTAATTACGTTGGGCTCTTTTGTTAGCGACAAATTGTTTCCATCAACTTGCTGGGCAGAGTAGCCTAACGATTTTTGTGATCTTTTGATACCAAGAGCGGTAACCACAACCTCATCAAGATCATTGTCTTTTGAGGCTAATTTAACATCAATTTGAGTTTTACCTGCAATAGCAACCTCGCGAGTAGCAAAGCCTAAAGAAGTAAATACGAGCGTAGTTGCATTTGCAGGAACGGATATAGAATACGTTCCATCATTGCTTGTAGAAGCACCAGTGGTACTTCCTTTTACCATTACGCTTACACCAGGAATTCCGACGTTTGTATCATCTGTAACTTTGCCTTTTATCGAAGTTTGGGCAAAGGAAACAGAATGGCACGTCAAAATCCCTAACAGAATTAGTAAAAATTTGTTAATCATAATGAAAGATTTAGGTTAGTGATTTGTTTAAGTTGCCTTAAAATACAAATTTTAACCTAATTGCAGTCTATTAAAAACTACATAACAAACTATAATCATTCTTTTAGAGAAGAAATTACTGCATAATACCGCATAAACCTGCTGAATAACTCAATAATTATTCGGCAACTTTTTCGTTACAGAAATTTAAGATGTTTGCGGTGGAAATGAAATTCTACTTATAATTTCATCGATAGCATCAGGATCGATCGCTACATTCTTTGAAGCATGCCATTTGGCTGACTTATCATCTAACCAAACACAGAAAGAGTGATAACCATCTAAAACTACAGCATAAGTTTCATGAAAATCATCGTTAATACGCATGCAAAATCCCTTAAAAATTTTGCCTCGAACAATAAATTGTAGGGTGGAATAATTTTCTAACATGCTCATTATATTTTTGGTTAATTTATAACAAATTTAAAACGAGAATGTTTCGTTAATTTAAAGGAATTAATAACTTTTTATCTTATCATTAAAAAAAGCTTAACCTATGTTTAACATGTTGGAATAGCCTTTAGCAATTAAACGCTTTTTTGACGGTAAAAATATCTCGCACTGAAGATTTAAGATTGTTTTCCCTCTTTTTACGATTGCAGTTTCAGCAATAACCTCATCGCCTTCTTTTGCTGGCGCAAAATAATCTATGTAGTTATTAACTGTAGTAAATCTATCATTCAGCCCCATAGTAAAAACGGTAGCGCCAATTAAATCATCAATTATACCTGCAGTAACACCGCCATGCAAAATTTGATAAGGGTTTGTCATCTCCTTACGGATGGTGTACTTACAAATCAAAATACCGTTTTCTGCTTTAACCAAAACTGGAGCCAGCCAATTCATGAAATTAGAAGGCGAATTTGAAATAATCTTTCCGATTGATTGTCTTAAAAAATTTAGCCTTTGTTCGCTTAATGATTCTTCCATAAGATAAAGGTAATAAAAAGAAGGAAGTGCTATAGAGGAAGAATGCTTTCAGTAGAGGATATTTTTCGCTAACACATTTACTGATATTCCATTCTTCCACATTACGTGTTATATGTATGTTAAAAAGGTATAATCGCTCTAAAACTTATATTTCTACCCATATTGTAAATTCCAGAACGGCCATTGGGCGATGAATTGTAATATTCGAAATATTTTAAACGGTTTAAGTTAGACTGATAAGCCGTATTAAAAATATTATCGCACTGAATAAAAATATCTAAGATGGTTTTACCCGATTTCGATCGGATTCCAGAACCTAACCCTGCATTAAGTAAGCCATATCCAGCGGTAAAACTTTCCGTATCATCTAAAGCATAAAATCTATTCTGATCCGCACTAAATACCGCGTCAAACTTAATATAAGGCTTATCAAAAGTTCCCTTTGTGGTTTGAGCTGTCAACTTAATTTCAGAACGAATTTGTAAAGGCGGAATAAAAGGCAGGTATTTTGCGGCTTCGCCATGTTGATTTAACAAAGATTCATCTTTATTTAAACCAACTACATAAGCAAGGCTGTTGTTAAAAGTTAACCATTTTAATTGCGATGGATGTAAATTAATACTCAATTCGGCTCCATACAGCCTCGCCTTTGCTTGTTGGTATTGATATGTTAAATTCCCTGGCACAATAACAACTGGATTACCAGCCGCATCGGTTAATCGCGATTGATAGATATAATTCTGGATGCTATTATTAAAAACCTCCATGCTTATATCAGCATCCTTTAAATAAGCAATAATGCCGAGATCCTGTTGTAAATTAAATTCGGGCTTAAAAGTTCTGTTTCCTAAATAAACAATGTGGGCACCAGGATCTAAACCATTAGAACCAATTTCGGTAATATTCGGTGCACGATAGCCCCTTGCTAAATTTGCCTTAATCAACAATTTCTCTGAAAGGTTATAGGTTAAGCCCACACTTCCTGATAAGCCGTAATAGTTTTTATTAAAAGATGGAAACTGAAGCTCTGCTCCAGGAGCATTGGCTGTGACTTGTTGACCAAAACCTGTTTGTGCATTTGTTCCAACATAAAAATTATTCCAATTGATGTTTCTTCTATCCATACGGATGCCACCAGAGATATCAACTTTTCCAAGAGATTTTTTAGCAAAGTAGAATGCGCCAATATCAAACAAATCATAGTCTGGAATCGGGAAATCGGTTGCTGCCTTGCTCCTGTTGCCCTGAAACATTCCATTCACTCCAAAAGTGCTTTCAATTCCAGCAAAATCTGGCAGGTTGTATTTCAAATCATAATTTAAAGTATTTAACACAACATACAAACCCGCCTGTGCTGGAACAGTTGGATGATTATATTCGCGTCTTACACTTTGTTGTGCTCCAATTAAAACATTTAAATCACTATTCCCTAATTTAAACTGACTGGAATTGTAAAACCTATAATGTTGAATGTGCTGATGAAGGGGATTTAGGGTGTAGCTTTTCAACTCATCCTCTGGAACAATTGGTCGGTTTTTAATATCATCTCCATTATCAAAAATCTGTCTGGTAAAACGTCGGCTTAGCGAATCGCGACTCCCATCGGGAATTTCCATTAGGTTATCATAATATGTAAGTGCAGTTTTTGAAAAGCCCCATTTTTTATCTATTCTGGCACTCGCCGATAAATTATATTCTCTAAAACCTGTTCCATAAACATAGCCATCAACCTTGTTGTAGTAATTGTGTGCAGCTTTACCTGTTGCCCTAAATGTATATTTCCAGTCGTTTTTAATATATGCCAAACCCAATGAAGAACCCGCCATGCCATTATTGCTTTGATAATTTAGTGTAAAATCACCTTTCAGTTTTCCATCATCAAAATTAGGATTATAGGGAATCATATTAATAACTCCTGCCAATGCATCAGAGCCGTAGGTTAGGCTTGCTGGACCTTTAACTACTTCTGCACGGGCAATTCCATACTCATCTACCTCAATTCCGTGTTCATCGCCCCATTGCTGTCCTTCTTGCCTTAAACCATCATATAATGTAAGTACACGGTTATAACCTAATCCTCTGATAAAGGGTTTCGAAACATTTGGCCCAGTTGTTACGGCTGATACTCCAGGAATACCTTTAACAATTGCATCAATGAGATTCGTACTTACACTCTGATTCATGATTTTTTGTGAAAGTACGGCAATGGGTACAGGGCTTTTTCTCAATTCTGTAGCACGGTTAACGCCCGTAATCACAACATCATTCAAACTTGATTCACCTAGCAAAATTTCTATATCCAACAACTGATCATCCTTATCTATAGTAACTCGCTCCTTTTTTGATTGATAACCAATTGCACTAAAAACAACTTCATAATTACCTACGGGAATTTGCTCAAAGGTATATTGCCCCATGTGATTTGTTTTTACAGATTTATTCAAACCCAGGATTTTAACACTAATGTTTTCTTTGGCTTCTGTAGCAGATGTTACCCGACCTTTTAAAATCCCAACCTGGGCATTTGCCAGCCCCGAAAGAAATACAATTAGAGAAAGGCATAAGAGATATTTAAAGGGATTCATATTTATCTAAATTTATTTTTAGACAAATCTAAATTTAATTTTAAACTTATCAAATTAAACTTGATTTTTATTATTCTCCACAACTTTTATCTTCGAAAAATATGCTTAAAGCAGAAAAAGCGTTTAAAAGCATTTTTACATTTAGAAACAGCAAAAAAAAGTGTCTAGGTAATTAATTAGTTTTGAATTACTTATAAGAATTCTTGGTTTTTTATCCTGAAATAGGCTGAAATAATTAAAATTTATTTCTCCTTATTGAATAGAACTTCTATATTTGCACACGTTAAAAAAATGGGCCTCGGTAGCTCAGCTGGATAGAGCGTCGGTTTTCTAAACCGAGGGTCAGGGGTTCGAGTCCCTTCCGGGGTACTAAAAACCCTCTTTAATTAATTTTAAAGAGGGTTTTTTCGTTATAAAACGATCACTACAAATTCAGCAATAGTTTTCTCACTCGTGCTTATTTTGCTAGCTTTATTAAGCTCTCAAGCATTCTCATCTTTTTAGTTAAAAATATCTATTGTTCTTTGTTGCAATTCAATATTCATTAATAGATAACTAAATATTTGTAATACAGAATTTTAATAAAAATCTGAAGCATAAAAAAAGGCAAGATTGTATCTTGCCTAATTTGAGGCGTTAACTTAAATCCTTGCAATAATCATTAGCTGATTATGGTTAAGGATTGCTAACAATCAAATGTAAAAATTATTCCTTTTGGTATTTGAAGCTTTATGCAAAGCCTATAATTTATTATGCGAACGCTTCCCATGGCACATTTTGTCTAGGCTCAATTAGCTCTGTTCGATATTACTTATAACCCCAATTATTCCTGGATTTAATCGGAAGTTTCTTCAAGAAGAAAAAAATAGTTTTATAATGTGCAAGAAAGCTAATCTGGTCCTTAACGGCGGGTTTCTTTTTCAGGAAATATCCATCCAAACCTTTTCTTTTCAAATTTCATGATCATTCCTTCTAAAGGAATTTTTATAAGAATGCCTGTTCCTTTGTAGTTTTCGATAATCAGACTGCCCTTTAACCTTTCTATTCTGAGCTTAATATTACTTAAACCCATTGCATTTATTTTCGTAACATTTGGATCAAAGCCAATCCCATTATCTTTTATAGAATAAATAACTAGACCATTACTAATGCTTATTCCTAAATGGACTGTGGTGGCTTTCGAATGTTTAAGCGCATTATGCACAACTTCTTTTATCAGCAAGTAATTATTCCTTCTGATTTGGCTTGTAATGATTACATCAGGAATATCATTTGGCATCGACGCCGTAAATGTAATGCTCGAATGTTCAAATAATTTTCTAGACTGTCCTTCTATAAAATCGAAAAGGCTTTCTAAATTGTCACTTTCAGCATTCGTACTCCATATAATTTCATTTATTTTATCAGCCATTTCATTAATCATAACATTAATTTGCCTGATTTCGTCAACATCTTTTCTGTTTTTACTGGCTACTTCCGAAAAAAGCTTTATAGCGGATAAACCTGCACCAATTTCATCGTGCATTTCACTACTTATTCGCTGTCTTTCTGCATCTATATATTTTTTTTGTTCAATATAGTTTCGGTGTGAATAATGGTTAATTGTAGAGTTTTTAGTGAAATAATAAAATATGATAATACCTAGTGCAAGTAAAAGAATAGATCCAATAATCCATTTATTTGATATTGAAGAAAATACATTATCACTTAGAATAAGTAAACCTAAATTACCAAAAACTGGAGAATTAACAATAAATTGAGATTTTGTATTAGTAATAACACTTTTAACAGTATTTAAATGATTTTTTATATATTTAAAACTGTGTAAACTTTGCAAATAAATAGCTAATTTGCTTGGGCTTTGCAGGCGAGCGGAGTTAGCTTTTAAAAGGACATATATATTTTTAAAAGGATAATATTTTTCTAATACATTCGTATTGATTAAGTTATCATTTTTTCTAAAAACAGAATATAAAGATTCCTTTTGAGCTATTTTATTTTCTCTATGCAACCCATTATTAGTTAAAGGGTGATGGATTAAGAATAAAAAAACTGCTGATATAGTTAATAAAACAAGTTTTAGCTTATAATTTTTCGTCATAGTTTGTTAATACGCAGATGATTTACGAATATAACACAATAGTACCTTTTACTTAAATCTAAATTAGTTGAATAGTATGATTTCTGTTTCCATTGTTGAAGATCATGATAATTATCGTAACTCTTTGGTTAAAGCTATCGAGGAAAATGGATTATTCACAATAAATGGAGCCTATTCATCAGCCGAAGAGGCTCTTATTAATTTACCGCTTAACCCACCCGACATAGCTGTAGTTGATATAAAATTAAAGGCTTTATCTGGGATCGAACTTATTCAACAAATAAAATCACATTTACCTCTTACACAATTTCTTATGTGTACAGGTTATCAGAATAACGAATATGTATTTAGTGCATTAAAAGCTGGTGCATCTGGCTATATTGTTAAAGGTTCTTCTTCTTTCGAAATTCAAAATGCAATTGTAGAACTTTATAATGGAGGTTCGCCAATGAGTCCGTACATTGCCAGAAAGGTTATAACATTACTTCATCAAAAAAGCGATGAAAACAGCTTTGGTTTGAGCAGTAGAGAATTAGAGGTTTTATCACTTTTGAGTGAAGGACTTTTATATAAAGAAATATCTGATAAATTACAGATTAGTCAAAATACCGTAAAAAACCATTGCAAAAATATTTATAAAAGATTACATGTTCAAAACAGAGTAGAAGCTTTAAATAAATTTAGCCAATACAACTTGCATTCAAACGAGAATCAAGAATAGCTTTAT
>Ga0308159_1002802_pt1 | contig 19141 bp, 19 predicted proteins | sample PhyCR1_FD_201040 | JGI IMG/M metagenome (GOLD analysis project Ga0308159, IMG submission 201040) | Phyllosphere microbial communities from UC Gill Tract Community Farm, Albany, California, United States - DLSLC.R1 | ecosystem: Host-associated > Plants > Phyllosphere > Unclassified | place: USA... | reverse complement strand
GGTACGATCTTCACCGTGCCGATCCTGATGACCCTGCACACGATCCAGACCTGGTGGGGCGCGTTCTTCCTGATCATGGCCGCGCTGATCATCGTCAGCGGCTACACCTCGATCAACGCAGTGGTGAAAGCCGAATTGTTCCCGACCGAAATCCGCGCCCTGGGCGTTGGCCTGCCGTACGCACTGACCGTATCGATCTTCGGCGGCACCGCCGAATACATCGCGCTGTGGTTCAAGAGCATCGGCATGGAAACCGGTTACTACTGGTACGTGACAGCGTGCATCGCCGTGTCGCTGCTGGTGTACATCACCATGAAAGACACCCAGAAGCATTCGCGGATCGTGACTGACTGACAGGGCTTTGCAGCCACTGCAACACTGGTTTTGCGACTCGCTCCCACAGAGCAACACATCGCAACTGTGGGAGCGGGCTTGCTCGCTCCCACAAGGCTATTTCATCGTTTTCCCAAGCCATGTCCGGGTGGAAATCTGCGCGGTGTCCTAGCACTATGGCTGCATCCGAATGCAGCTCAGGAATCCGCTCCCCATGCCCGATGACATCCACTTCTACGAACCCGCCAACGGCCACGGCCTGCCTCACGATCCGTTCAACGCCATCGTCGGCCCGCGCCCCATCGGCTGGATTTCCTCGCAGGATGCCGAAGGCCGACTCAATCTCGCGCCGTACAGTTTCTTCAACGCCTTCAATTACGTTCCGCCGATCATCGGTTTCTCCAGCGTCGGGCGCAAAGACAGTCTGAACAATATCGAGCAGACCGGTGAGTTCGTCTGGAACCTCGCCACCCGCCCGCTGGCCGAGCAGATGAACCAGAGCTGCGCGATGGTCGCGCCTGAGGTCAACGAGTTTGAATTGGCGGGGCTGACGACCGTGGCGTCAAAGGTGATTTCGGTACCACGGGTCGCCGAGAGTCCAGTGTCCTTCGAGTGCAAGGTCACGCAGATCATCCAGCTGCAACGCGCCGATGGCGAAACCGTGCCGAGCTGGCTGATCCTCGGCGAAGTAGTCGCGGTGCACATCGCCAAATGGCTGCTGAAGGACGGCATCTACGACACCGCCGCCGCACAGCCGATTCTGCGCGGCGGCGGGCCGGCGGATTATTTCCAGCTGGGGCCTGAAGCCCTGTTCAAGATGTGGCGCCCGGGCGCGCAGAAGTAATTACCAGATCAGCTCGGCGTCGTCAGTGACGCCCTTGAGTTTGTCCAGTTCATTGATGGCCGCGTCATCGGCAGCGATGGCGCCGGGAAACACCTGCTCGTTCAGCAATTTGTGAAAGCGTGGTGCGCCGCCATCGACCAGGGGCTTGACTGCGATAGCCGCGTAATAACCCTTGTTGCCGCCCAGCTCGACGGGGACGACTGCGGAGACTGCTTCGAAGCGTTCAAACTCTTTACGTGCCATGTCGCGGATCCTGGCTCAATAATTAAGCCGGACATTAAACCCTCAACCGGCGAGTTTGTGTATCGGTGCCGAGCATTGACCGAGGGCCTGCGCGGCCGAGACGTCTCTGAAGGTATGAAAGTCGAGGCTGTTGACCACCAGGTCCTGGACCAGCTCGGCGAACACTTCCATCGACGCACTGTTGAAATAAGCAGTCATCATCTGCTGACTGCTCCAGTAGCCGCTGACCAGCCACAGGTCAGTGTCGCACTGCGATTGTTGCAACGAAAAACTCAGGCAGCCGGGGGCTGCGCGCGAGACTTCGATCAACGCGCTCAGGCGCACACCGAGTTCCGCCGAACGCCCGGCCTGGGCACGAACGAAGGCCATATGACTGACAGGCATCTGCTTGGACATGATCAACCCTCCATGAAATCGCGTGACAGCCGGGGGACGGGCTGCGACTGAAGCAAAGATTAAGGGCCGCAGCGGCTGCGCCGTTAGTCGATTCCTGCCTTCGCGTTGCACAATCCTGCGAGACTTGCCAAAACCCCGGCCGCCACCACGGCCCTGTAGGAGCTGCCGAAGGCTGCGATCTTTTGATCTGAAAAACAAAAATCAAAAGATCGCAGCCTTCGGCAGCTCCTACGGTCGGGCGTGTCGGCGACGGTCGCGAACGGCGCGATGCAGAATCAGGCAAGCATTTGGCAGAATGTGTCTACCGCTCCTGCTTGCACAAACATATGCTCTGTTGCATTCCCCCTCTCTTGCCGAGGATGCCGTGCATGACGTCATTCGACCGTTTTCAAGCCGAACCCAGCGCCGACATGGAAAAGCAGCGCGCGGAGCTGGCGGCGATCATCCGCCGCAACACCAGCGAAGATGGCAGCTACCAGACCGCTATCGGCTCGCTGGTGATGTCGCGCCACACCAAGTCCCATGATTTCGCCCCGGTGCTCGCGCAACCGGCGCTGTGCATCATGGCGCAGGGGCGCAAAGAGGTCCGCCTGGCCGATGAGTTCTTCAACTACGACCCGCTGAATTACCTGGTTGTGTCCGTTTCGATGCCGCTCAGCGGGCGCGTGGTCAACGTCTCGCCAGAGGAGCCGATCCTCGCCGTGCGGCTGGACATCGACCCGACCGAAATCACCGCGCTGATCGCCGACGCCGGCCCGATGGGCGTTCCGACGCGGCCGACCGGACGCGGTCTGTACGTGGAAAAAATCGACAGTGCCATGCTCGACGCGGTGCTGCGTCTGGCGCGGCTGCTCGACGCGCCGAAAGACATTGCCATGCTCGCGCCGCTGATTCGCCGAGAGATCCTCTATCGCCTGCTGCGCAGTCCGCAGGGTCATCGTTTGTACGAGATTGCGATCGCCAACAGCCAGAGCCATCGCATCAGCCAGGCGATCAAATGGCTCAACGGCAATTTCGAGCAGCCGCTGCGCATCGATGATCTGGCCCGGGAAGTGAACCTCAGCGTGTCGACGCTGCATCACCGCTTCAAGGCGATGACCGCGATGAGTCCGTTGCAGTATCAGAAGCAGTTGCGCCTGCAGGAAGCGCGACGCCTGATGTTGACCGAAGGGCTGGAAGCGTCGGCGGCGGGGTATCGGGTGGGCTATGAAAGTCCGTCGCAGTTCAGCCGTGAGTACAGCCGGCTGTTTGGCGCGCCACCGTTGCGAGATCTGGCGCGGCTGCGGCTGTCGGTCTGATCCGGTATCTGAAGTGAGGCTTATGGCGCTTTCGCGAGCAGGCTCGCTCCGACAGGGAAATGCATTCCAATGTTGGAGCGAGCCTGAACGCGAAGGGGTCAGTCCAGGCGCTACATCTTTGTGATCAGACCGCCCGGATCACATGCTTGATCTCTTGAAAAGCTGCCAACCCCCAAGGCCCCAGCTCACGACCGACACTGCTCTGCTTGTAACCACCCCATGCCGCCTGCGGGAAGATCACCTGCGGCGCATTGATCCACACCAGCCCCGCCTGCAACGCATTGGCCACGCGATCTGCCGTTGCGGCATCACGCGTCACCACACTCGCGACCAAGCCGAACTGGCTGTCGTTGGCCAAGGCAATTGCCTCGGCCTGCGTGCTGAAACTGCGCACACACACCACCGGCCCGAAAATCTCTTCACGCCATAACGCGCTGTCCAGCGGCACATCGGTGAACACCGTCGGTTGCAGAAAATAACCGCGCGGCAGATCCGCCGGACGATTGCCGCCACAGAGCAAACGGGCACCAGCGCTCAGACCACGATCGATATGCCCGAGCACCCGTTGGTACTGCGCCTGATTGACGAGCGCGCCCATCTCGACCTCCGGGTCGAACGGGTCGGCGACTCGAATCGCCTCTGCGCGCTTTTGCAGACGCTGAAGAAATTCATCCATCAATTGCTCGGCGACCAGCACCCGACTGGTGGCCGAACACATTTGCCCGGCGTTGAAGAACGCACCGCCACAGGCCAGTTCCACCGCCAGCTCCAGGTCAGCGTCCGCCAGCACCAGCAACGAAGATTTGCCACCCAATTCCAGGCTCACACCTTTCACTGTTTCGGCAGCGCGTTGCATCACCTGCACGCCAATCGCATTGCTGCCGGTAAAGGAGATTTTGGCAATGCGTGGATCGGCCGATAACGGTGCGCCCACTGCCAGACCGGTGCCGCAGACCAGATTGAACACGCCGCCGGGCAAGCCGGATCCGGCAATGATCGCGGCCAATTCCAGCTCCGGCAACGGCGTCACCTCCGAGGGCTTGAGCACCACGCAGCAACCGGCAGCCAGGGCGGGCGCCAGTTTCCATGCAGTGGTGACCATGGGGAAATTCCACGGCACGATCAGCCCGACCACGCCGCACGGCTCACGACGCAGGCGTGCGCTGAAATCCTCGCTTGGCAGCGGCACGTTGCTGTCCTGCCTGGCGTCGAGGCCTTCGGCGAGCTCGGCGTAATAGTCGAAAGTGGCGGCCACGTCATCGACATCGATGGCCGCTTCGAACTGCGGTTTGCCGTTGTTGCTCGACTGCAATTTCATCAAATGCTCGCGACCGTTGCGCACGCCATTGGCAATGTTGCGCAGGACCGCAGCGCGCTCGGCGCCGGTGGTTTTCGACCAGTGTTCGAACGCCTCGGTCGCTGCGCTGATCGCTTGCTCCACGGCGTGTTCGTCACCGCCATTGACCGTGGTCAGCAGCGCCTCGCTGGCGGGATTGATCACGCGCAGATGTTCGCGGCCCGACGACCATTGGCCGTTGATGTAAAGACCGTCGAGTGTGGTCGGGAAACTGATCATTTGGCCACCGCCTGCATCCACTGGTTCTGGTCGATTTCAATCAGCGTCGGGCCTTGCCGGTCCGTCGCCTTGCGCAGCGCTGCGCGCAGCTCTTCAACGCTGCCGATGGTTTGCGCAGCGCAGCCGAGGCCCTTGGCTACGGCAACGAAGTCAGGGGTGTAGATGTCCACGCCGACCGGTTCGATGGCGCGGTTGACCATGTACTTTTTGATCTCCTCGTAACCCTGGTTATTCCACAGCAGGACGATCACCGGCACCCGCGCTTCGACGGCGCTGGCCAGTTCCGGCAGCGTGAACTGCAAGCCGCCGTCGCCGATCAGGCACACCACTGGCGGGCGCGCGCCGTTATCGGGTTGCCCACCGAGCCACGCACCAATTGCCGCCGGCAATGCATAGCCGAGGGTGCCGTAACCGGTGGATGCATTGAACCAGCGGCGTGGTCGCTCGGGGTTGAAAGTGAGATTGCCGGTGTACACCGGTTGCGTCGAGTCGCCGACGAACACCGCTTCGGGCAATTCGTGCAACACGGTTTCAAGCAAACACGTCTGCGCCAGCGTCGGCGCATCCCAGCTCGCCGCCAATTCATCACGCAGACGCGCTGCGCGAACCTGGCCCCAATCATTGCGGCGATCGGCCAGCGGCTTTTGCGCCAGCGTACTGAGCAACGCTTGCGCGGCGTTGCGCGCATCAGCGACCAGTGCGACGTGCGGCGGGTAGTTGCGCACGGTCTGATCGGTATCGATGTCGATGCGCAGCAGCTTGCCGGGAATCTCGAAGCCGCCGGCGAAGGTCACGTCGTAATCGGTCTCGGCCAGCTCGGTGCCGATCGCCAGCACCACGTCCGCTTCAGCGACCAGTGCGCGGGTGGCGACCAGGCTTTGCGTCGAACCGATCAACAACGGATGGCTGGTCGGCAGCATGCCTTTGGCGTTGATGGTCAGCGCCACTGGAGCGTCGAGCAATTCGGCGATTTGCGTGAGCTGCGGCGCCGCGTCGATAGCGCCGCCACCAGCGAGAATCAGCGGACGTTGCGCGTTAGCGAGCAGTTCGCTCATGCGACTCACCGCAGCCGGTGCGGCGCCGGCACGGTCGATATTCACCGGCAGGCTGGCGAGCAGGTCATCGGCTTGTTCCACCAGCACGTCCAGCGGAATTTCGATGTGCACCGGACGCGGTCGCCCGGCCTGGAACAAGGCAAACGCACGCGCCAACAGCACCGGAAGTTCGGCGGCGGACATCAGCGTGTGCGAAAACGCTGCGACGCCGCCGACCAGTGCGCTTTGATTCGGCAGTTCATGCAACTTGCCGCGCCCACCGCCCAACTGGCTGCGTGACTGCACGCTGGAAATCACCAGCATCGGAATCGAATCGGCGTAAGCCTGACCCATGGCCGTGGTGATATTGGTCATGCCCGGGCCGGTGATGATGAAGCACACACCGGGTTTGCCGCTGGTACGCGCATAGCCGTCGGCCATGAAACCCGCGCCCTGTTCGTGGCGAGGCGTGACGTGGTTGATGCTCGAACGGGCCAGACCTCGGTACAGCTCAACGGTGTGCACACCGGGAATGCCGAATACCTGTTCGACCCCATAACTCTCGAGTAACTTGACCAGTACTTCGCCGCACGTTGCCATGTCGATTGCCTGTTGTTGTTCGCTGAAACACAGATTCCCTGTGGAAGCGGGTCTGCACATGGGTCTATTGGAACGGCGCGCAGCTGGCAGCAACAATCGATTAAAAGTCATACTAGCCATGTCCTCACGTCATACCTCGGATCGCCATGAAACGCCTGCCTCCCCTGCCCGCTCTGCATACGTTCTGGATCACCGCGCAATGCTGCAACTTCACCCGCGCCGCCGAGCAGTTGCACCTCACTCAGGGCGCGGTAAGCCGACAGATCGCCGGGCTGGAAGAACAGCTCGGTTATCCGTTGTTCATTCGTTTGGCCAGAGGCTTGGCGCTGACGGCCGAAGGACGGGAATGGTTGCCGCAGGTGGAGAAGGTCTTCGGGCTGATCAGTGAAGCGACCGAGCAGATCGGTCAGGCGCGGCAAACCTTGCAACTCAAGGCACCAAGCTGCGTGATGCGCTGGCTGCTGCCGCGCCTGCTGCAATGGCAGAAGGAGCGCCCGGACGTGCCGGTGAAGCTGACAGCGTCGCTGCAACACGGTGTGGATTTTCAGCGCGAGCAATTCGATGCCGCCGTGATTTACGGCCCGCCACCGGACCATTCGCCAGGCGCGCTGCATCTGTTCGACGAACAGCTGACACCGGTCTGCTCGCCGCAACTGCTCAAAGGTTCGCCCGCACTGAAATCACCGAATGATCTGCAGGAGCATCTGTTATTGCATCCAACCCACGATATTCAGGACTGGTCGGTGTGGCTTGATGCGGCGGGTTTGCAACTGAGTAACCTGGGCAGCGGCCAGCATTTCGAAACGCTGGATCAGGCGATGTCGATGGCCTCCCATGGCACGGGAGTAGCGATCGGGGATTGGTCGCTGATTGGTGATGATCTGAACGCCGGACGGCTGGTGATGCCGTTTGAATTGAAGGTGAAGACGGGGTTGGCGTATTACGTGGTGGTGCCTGCTGGAGCCGAACCCTCGCCGCAACTTGAGGAACTGATGCTCTGGCTGGTTGAGCAGGCTCATACTCGCTGAACACAACAATCCTTGCAGGAGCTGCCGAAGGCTGCGATCTGTTGATTTGCTGTTCAAGATCGAGATCAAAAGATCGCAGCCTTCGGCAGCTCCTACAGGATCAGCGTTTCAGATCAGTAACCGACGGTGTAGCGCTGGCGCGAATGCTTCGGCGTTTCCACTTCGTCCATCAGCGCAATCGCATAATCGGCAAAGGTGATCCAGCTTCGCCCTTGGGCACTGACCAACAGATGGTCCTTGCCGACCCGGAATGTGCCGCTGCGCTCACCCTCGACAAACTCAGCCGATGGCGACAAAAAGGTCCAGTCCAGTTCCTGCTCTTGCCGCAACGCTTCAAGAAACGCTGCGCCAGCACTCGCCTCGGTTTTGTATTCGGCCGGGAAACCGGCGCTGTCGATCACCCGCGTATTGTCCGGCAGCAACAGCGAACCGGCGCCGCCGACCACCAACAAACGCTTCACGCCCGCCTGCTTCACCGGCCCGACAATCGCCGAGGCCGGCACGGTGGCGAAGTGCGCTGCGCTGATCACCACGTCGTGACCGGCCACCGCCGCTTGCAGCGCTGCCGAATCCAGCACGTCGAGATTTTTGTTGACGACACCGGCACGGCTGCCGATTTTCGAGGTATCGCGGGCGATGGCGGTGACGCTGTGACCGCGACGCAGGGCTTCTTCCAGCAGTTGGCCACCGGCACGTCCGGTGGCGCCAATGATTGCGATCTTGCTCATGAGATTCTCCAGTGGGCTTGAAAATGCTGCGTGTTCAGGTTCGGCTTACCACTGCATCTCGCCCTTGGCGACTTTCGCACTGAGTTCCAGCGAGCTTTCCTCGCCGAGTTGCGGGTAGCGTTTTTGCATCGCGGCGATCAGTGCAGCAGAGTCTTTCGCTTTGGCGGTTTCGGCATCAAAGGCCTTGATGTAATCAGCGGTGAATTTCACGCTGGCCAGCGAGCGGCTGCTGTCACCCAGGTAATGGCCGGGCACCACGGTTTGCGGTTTCAGGGTTTCGATGGTGTGCAGAGTGTGCAGCCAATCGGCGTGGGATTGCGCAGTCTGAGTGTCGGCCATCCACACATGAATGTTCTCGGCGACCACTACGCCACCGACCACCGCTTTGAGCGAAGGGATCCATACGAAACTGCGATCCGGCTGTTTGCCGTCGAGTCCGATCACCTGCAATTTCTTGCCTTCGAGGATCAGGCTGTCGCCCTTGAGCACGTCGGGGACGATGGTTTTTGCCGGCACGTCGGCGCCCATTTTCGGCCCCCAGTAGGCCAGTTTGCCGTCGACGGTGTGTTTGATGTGATCGACGGTCGGTTGCGAGGCCAGCACTTTCGCCTGCGGGAATGCCTGGGTCAGGGTGTCAAGGCCGAAGTAGTAATCCGGATCGCCGTGGCTGATGTAGATAGTGGTCAATTGCTTACCGCTGGCGCGGATCTTTTCCACCACCTGCTCGGCCTGGGATTTGCCGAATTGCGCGTCAACCAGAATCGCTTCTTTCTCTCCGCTGACCAGCACCGAGCTGACCGGGAAAATCGCCTGGATGCCCGGGTTGTAGACATCGAGGCTCAGCTCGCCAGCGGATGCCTGGGCGGCAAAGCCGAAAAATGCGGTGGCGAGCAGAACGCGTTTGAAGGGGGTGAAGCCGATCATGTGTTGCTCCGGATTGCGAATGCCAGTTTGGCGATGCAGCAGAGCTTAGTTGCCAGACTCAGTACAAAAAATGCGATGCTTGAACATAGTTTGTTTCTGAAAGCGGGCAAATCATGGATCGGCTTCAAGCAATGCGGGTATTCGTCACCGTGGTGGATCTGGGCAGCCAGTCGGCGGCGGCCGATCACCTCGACCTTTCGCGGCCGGTGGTGTCGCGCTATCTGGCGGAGCTGGAAGACTGGGTCGGCGCGCGGCTGATGCACCGCACCACGCGCAAATTGAGCCTGACCGCTGCCGGCAGTGAAATCCTCCCGCGTTGTCGGCAGATGATCGACCTGTCGCACGACATGCAGGCCGCCGTGAGCGAACCCGATGACGCGCCGCGTGGCCTGCTGCGGATCAGTGTCAGCACTTCGTTTGGCCAGGCACAACTGGCCGATGCGGTCGCGGCGTACGTCAGGCTTTACCCCGGCGTGAGTATCGATCTTCAGATGCTCGACCGCACGGTGAATCTGGTCGATGAACGCATCGATTTGGCGATTCGCACCAGCAACGATCTCGATCCGAATCTGATCGCCCGGCGCCTGACCGTGTGCCGTTCGGTGGTCTGCGCCGCGCCGGCTTATCTGCTTGAGCAACCGGCGCCGCGAACAGTTGAAGATTTGAGCCGGCACAACTGCCTGACCCACTCCTATTTCGGCAAGAGCCTGTGGCATTTCGAGGAGGATGGCGAACCGGTTTCGGTGCCGGTGCAGGGCAATATCAGCGCCAACGAAGCCAGCACCTTACTGCGTGCAACCCTGGCCGGCGCAGGGATAGCGATGCTGCCGACCTACCAGGCCGGGGTGCATATTCACAACGGCGAACTGCTGCGTTTGCTGCCGCATGCCGAGCCGCGACAGATGAATATGTACGCGGTGTACGCCTCGCGCAAACACATGCCGGCGGCACTGCGCAGCATGCTCGACTTTCTGGTGCAGCGTTTCCCGGAGAACCCCGCGTGGGATGTGGGACTGTAAAGTCAAAAGATCGCAGCCTTCGGCAGCTCCTTCATTTGGGATGCGTTTCCCCTGTGGGAGTTGCCGAAGGCTGCGATCTTTTGATCTTGTTCTATGCTCAAGGTAATACCGCAAGGTAGACGTTCAGAGGTCGAACACCATGAACATCAAAACAAAAAGATACGCCGCCATCTTCATTACCTGCGCCGCCACGCTGGCGCTGTACGGCACCGCTGCCTGGCGGGTCGAGCAGCTGCGTCAGCTGCCGCGCGAGTATGCGAGTTGCAACTATGAGCGGTGTATTCCGCACAATGCCACGCTGAACGCATTGCGCTGATAGACCTGACCTGGAATGCAAGCTCGCTCCCACAGATATTTGGTGGTGATATTAAGGTTGTTGCTCGGCCTTCAAGCGGTCGCGGAATGCCTTCGGCGAAATCCCCACCCGGCGGCGGAACAGCCGCGTGAAGTTGGTCGGATCGGAAAAGCCCAACAACTCCGACATCTCGTAAATTGTCATGCTGGTGTAGGTCAGGAGGCGCTTGGCTTCCAGCAACTGGCGCTCGTGCATGATCTGCAACGCCGGTTGCCCGGCCAATTCACGGCAGGTGCCGTTGAGGTGCGACACGGAGATGCCCAGGCGATGGGCGAGGTCTTCGACCTTGACGTGTTGGCGGTAAGTCTCTTCCACCAACTGAATGAAGCCGTTGAGGTATTCGCGCTGGCGTTGCGGCCGTTGACTGGCCTTGTGACGGACGATCGCCTGGCGACTGACCCAGACCATGATCACGCTGACCAGCGAATGCATGAGCATTTCCCGCGCCGGTTGATGGCCGTTGTACTCGGCCTGCAACGCTGAAAACAGACTGTTGAGGTAATCGCCATCCTTGCCGGCCGGGTAGTTTTCCACCCGAGCCAACGCGTGTACCGAATCGCCCAATTGTGCCTGCAAATGACTGATCAGTGGCGTGGCCAGCGTGACGATGAAGCCCTCGACATCCTCGGAAAAACGAAACCCATGCACCGATAACGGTGGCAGCACCTGAATCGCTGGCGTCTGGAGTTGCGTACGCTGCCCTTCGATTTCAAGCGCTGCCTGACCTTTGAAAACGAACAGCAACTGGCACAGATCCGCGTGGCGGTGAGGTTTGATTTCCCACTGGTGTTCGCGACTGCGCGAGGAGATGGTTTCACAGTGCAGCAAGTCCGGGGTCGGCCAGTCCAGGCTTTCGCCATAGAGCTTGAACACCGGAATCGAAGGCAGGGCAGGCTTGTTCATCACTTCAATCCAGGCCTCGGGTTTTGGGCGATAATCGCACCGATTGGCAGAATGTACAGGTATCGGCTCAGTTTTCACCTTCAATTGACAGACCCGCAAGGGAAAAATGCAAGCACTCGATCCATAAAATCAGTCACCGGCGATTGCTGCGTGATGCTTGCGAGTCATAAAAACAATGAAAACCCTGAAAACCCAAGTCGCCATTATTGGCGCCGGTCCTTCCGGACTGCTCCTCGGCCAGTTGCTGCACAACGCTGGCATCGACACCCTCATCCTCGAACGCCAGACTCCTGATTATATTCTCGGGCGCATTCGGGCCGGCGTGCTTGAACAAGGCATGGTAGAGCTGCTGCGTCAGGCCGGCGTCGGTGAGCGAATGGATGCCGAAGGTCTGGTTCATGGCGGCTTCGATCTGGCGCTGGACGGGCGTCAGGTGCACATCGACCTGCACGCGCTGACCGGCGGCAAAACAGTAATGGTCTACGGCCAGACCGAAGTCACCCGCGACCTGATGGCCGCTCGTCGGGAGGCTGGCGCGCCGACGATTTATCAGGCGAGCAATGTCGTTCCCCACGGTATGAAAAGCGACGAAGCCTTCGTCACGTTCGAAAAGGACGGCGAAAGCTGGCGCGTCGATTGCGATTACATCGCCGGTTGCGATGGTTTCCATGGCGTCGCCCGCCAGTCGATTCCGGCCGATTGTCTGAAGGTTTTCGAGCGGGTTTATCCGTTCGGCTGGTTGGGCATTCTCGCCGACACACCGCCGGTCCACGACGAATTGGTCTACGCCCGCCACGAGCGCGGCTTCGCTTTGTGCAGCATGCGTTCGGCCACCCGAACGCGCTATTACCTGCAAGTGCCGGCGGATGAAAGCGCCGACGACTGGAGCGACCAGCGTTTCTGGGATGAGCTGAAAAAACGCCTGCCGGACGCCCTCGCGGAAAAACTGGTGACCGGTCCTTCGATCGAAAAAAGCATCGCGCCGCTGCGCAGTTTTGTCGTCGAGCCAATGCAATACGGGCGCATGTTCCTCGTCGGCGACGCAGCGCACATTGTCCCGCCTACAGGCGCCAAGGGCTTGAACCTGGCCGCCAGTGATGTCAGCACGTTGTTTAATATTCTGCTGAAGGTCTATCGCGAAAATCGTACTGATCTGCTGGAAAAATACTCTGAGATCTGCCTGCGCCGAGTATGGAAAGCCGAACGGTTTTCCTGGTGGATGACTTCGATGCTGCATCGTTTCGAAGAACACGATGAATTCAGCCAGCGCATCAGCGCTTCTGAGCTGGACTACTTCGTCAGCTCTGAGGCTGGGCAAAAAACCATTGCAGAAAATTACGTCGGGCTTCCGTACGAGGCTATCGAATAGCTTCCTACCGACTTACACTGCGAGCATCCACCCGCGCGCGATGGCCGCGCGGGTCCATCAATGCCCGCAGGTTTTCCGTGACCCCTCTCAATCAGCCTGAAACGTCCAAACCGGCCATTCGCAGTGTGCTGGTCGCCTTGATGATGGCGATCTTTCTCGGTGCACTGGACCAGACCATCGTCGCTGTGTCGATGCCGGCGATTTCCGCGCAATTCAAGGACGTCAGCCTGTTGGCCTGGGTGATTTCCGGTTACATGGTGGCGATGACCGTGGCGGTGCCGATCTACGGCAAGCTCGGCGACCTGTACGGGCGGCGCAAACTGATGCTGTTCGGCATGGGCCTGTTCACCCTCGCCTCGTTGTTCTGCGGTATGGCGCAGAGCATGGAACAACTGGTGCTGGCACGGATCCTTCAGGGCATCGGCGCCGGTGGCATGATCTCGGTGAGTCAGGCGATCATCGGCGACATTGTCCCGCCGCGTGAGCGCGGGCGCTATCAGGGTTACTTCAGCAGCATGTACGCCGTGGCCAGTGTCGCGGGGCCGGTGCTTGGCGGCTACATGACCGAATACCTGTCGTGGCGCTGGGTGTTTCTGATCAACCTGCCATTGGGCCTCGGCGCCTGGTGGGTGGCGCGCCGCAATCTGCGCGGATTGCCGATTCCGCAGCGCAAACCGGTGATCGATTACCTCGGCACGGTGCTGATGATCATCGGCCTCACGACCTTGTTGCTCGGCATCACAGAAGTCGGCCAGGGTCATTCATGGCGCAGCCGCGAAGTGCTCGGCCTGTTCGCCTGCGCCGTGCTCGTATTGGCGCTGTTTGTCTGGCATGAGCGCCGGGCGCGCGAGCCGTTGCTGCCGATGCACCTGTTCGCCAACCGTAATGCGCTGCTGTGCTGGTGCACGATTTTCTTCACCAGTTTCCAGGCCATCTCGCTGATCGTGCTGATGCCGCTGCGCTTTCAAAGCGTTACCGGCGCTGGCGCCGACAGCGCGGCGTTGCACTTGCTGCCACTGGCGATGGGCTTGCCGATCGGCGCCTATTTCGCCGGCCGCCGCACCTCAATCACCGGGCGCTACAAACCGCAGATCCTTACCGGCGCGATCCTCATGCCGATCTCGATTCTCGGCATGGCCTTCAGTCCGCCACAAGCAACGCTGCTCAGCGGTTTGTTCATGCTGCTCAGCGGTATAGCCGGCGGCATGCAGTTCCCCACCTCGCTGGTCGGCACGCAAAACTCGGTGGAACAACGCGATATCGGCGTCGCCACCAGCACCACCAACCTGTTCCGCTCCCTGGGCGGTGCGGTGGGCGTAGCGTTGATGTCGGCGCTGTTGCTGGCATTGCTGCACGACTCCAGTGTCGCCCACCTGGCGAACAGTGCGCTGATCAGCGAAGGCCATTCGGGCAACGTCCTGCTCGATGGCCTGAACGCCGCGCCGGGCGATGCACAGCACGCCTTGCGCGCGGAGCTGCTGGTGACCTTCCGCCACTTGCTCTGGGTCAGCACGGCGGTGTCGCTGCTGGGGCTGGCAGCGGCGATTGCCATGCCGAACAACCTGTTGCGCGGGCGGGAGCACGGCGCGAAATGAGCCTTTTGCGCTGATCGTTCCCACGCTCTGCGTGGGAATGCCTCAACGGACGCTCTGCGTTCGGCCTTGGATGGGACGCAGAGCGTCCCGGGCTGCATTCCCACGCGGAGCGTGGGAACGATCGTCGCGCGTTCAAGGGCTGTAGTAGCCCACCGCGACGAGGAAATGCCCGACCTTTTTCAAGTACGCATGCTTGTCCTCGATCTTGCCGGTCACCGGGTTTTTCCAGCGGTATTCGTATTCGCCTTCATCCTGCTTGCCGATCAGCGCCAGAATCGGCTCGCCCACGGGTTTTCCTTCAGGATCCTTGACCTTGCCGAAATCGGTGTTGATCAAACGCAGATTGGTGCCGTGGGCGACGTAGCGCTGGTTGTCCAGATCGACCACGAACACATACAGGTCATCCTGCAGATAACCGCCCTTGAGCGAGTTGATCGCGGTCAGCGTGCCCTTCTCGTCCTTGGTCAGATCCGTCGCGGCCTTATCCAGTAGCGCTTTGGCTTGTTCTGCCGAAGCGCGTGGCAAGTAGTAACCCACCGCAAGAATTCGCTGCCCGACGCGCTGATAGAACACATGCTTGCGCTCGACCTTGCCGTCGGCCCAGTTCTGCCAGCGGTATTCGGCTTGCTGAATGCCGTTGCCTTCCGGCACTTTCAACGCATCCTTGAATGCCTTTTGCAGATCCGGCCCGAGTACTTCGCTGACATCACGGCCGATCAGTGCCGATGACGGCCCGCCACTGGCAAGCATGACGCCTTTGGTGTCGAGGACGAACACGTAGCGATCCTTGTCGACAAATTCACCCTGGCGACTGAATGCGGCGAAGGCTTTGTCGCCGTTGTCGTGGTAGTAAGCCAGAGCTTTTTCCAGTAAGGCGATAGCGGCCTGACTGTCGTCCTTTGCAGCGGTGGCGGCGCTGGCCTGGCCGACACTGGCCAACAAGATCAGGCCGAGCCAGGCCACTTTATGCAAAAACCCCATAGCGCATCCCTCGTTCTTTTTGGTGTTTCAAGAGCGTAGACGGCTTGCGGTCATGTCGAGATATTCAGAGCGTTTCTGAACGTTGCGCCGCGAGGCTGGCAAGCAGTGCTCGCCAGCCTCGATCAGCTTATGGGCGGGAATTGATCTGTTGTTGCAGATTCTGGATCTGCGCCTGCAGGGTGTTGAGGTTGCGCGTCATCTGCGCGCGGAATGCATCGAACTCGGCGGTATTGCCGCCACCCTGAGGCGCTGCCGGGCGGTTGTCCTGCTGACTTTTCAGCACCACGATGTCCTGCTCCAGACGATCGATCGCCGCGCTCGGATTGCCCTGTTTCTTCAGCGCGGCGATATCGGCGCCCAGGCTTTTGAACTGGGCGTCGAAGGCTTTCAACTGCGCGTCGACCTTGCTGGTATCGGCTGGGGTGCTTTTGATTGTCGCAAGCTCGGCACTCAAAGCTTTGACCTGTGCCTGCAATTGCGTATTGGCGTTCTGTTGTTCGGTGGTCTGTGCGGTCATCTGCGCCAGCCGCTTGTCCAGCTCGCTGGCCTGCCCGGCCACGCCTTGCTGCTGCTTGCTCTGGTCGAGCAGCTTGCCTTCGAGTTGCTTGATCTGCAGCTTCAGCGCTTCGCTGTCGCTGCTGACGTTGCTCTGGCTGGCGACGACTTTGCCGGAAATATCCTGCAGGCGCCCGGCCGCTTCTTCGCTGATCCGCGCGAAGCTTTCCTGGGTGGCGACCAGTTGCTGTTCCATCAACGAAATCTGCTGAAAACTCCACCAGGCCAGACCGATGAAGGCGAAAAACAACGCGCCGACCAGCGCCCACAGCGGCCCGGTGCTGGCAGCCTTGACCTTGACCACTGGCGCGGTACGCGAATGCACGGAGGTGCGGGGACTGGGCGCGATGTCATCGTCATCGAACGGATCGGCGCGCAGGCTTGGCACGTTATCGAAATCGTCGTCGTGGGCATCGTTTCGCATGGACATTGAGGCAACCTTTGGCAAACGCGGTGATGGCTAAATGCTGCGAAGTATAACCGCCGCAGCCGCAGGCATTGACCCTCAACCCGCAAGGCGGTTCAGTGCCGCCCGGCCGAATCGTTTCAACGGATGTCCTGGGCTTTCCACCACGCACAGAACTCATCGAGGGCAGCCCACAGACTGACTTTCGGATCGTAGTCGAGATAATGCCGGGCGCGGCTGATGTCGAGGGTGAAATTTTTCTTCATGACCTGCATGCCCAGACGCGACAGTGTCGGCTCCGGACGTCCGGGCCAGAGCCTGCAGGCGCCTTCGTTGAGCGCCGCAACGCTGTAGGCCAGACCGTACGATCGGTATTTGCGCACCTGATCGACTTCCATCCGCCGCATCACGTAGTTGACCACGTCCCACAGCGGCACCGGCGTACCGTTGCTGATGTTGTAAGCCTTGCCCAGCGCAGAACCCTGGGCCAGCAGGCTGCTGAGCATGGCTTCGTTGAGATTCTGCACGCTGGTGAAGTCGACCTTGTTCAAGCCGTTGCCGATGATCGCCAGACGGCCCTTGCGCTGCATCTTCAGCAGGCGCGGAAAGATGCTCATGTCGCCGGCACCGGTGACAAAGCGCGGGCGCAGCGCGATGGTTTCAAGACCAAACTCCTGGGCACCGAAGACTTTCTGCTCGGCCAGGTATTTGGTTGCGGCATAGGGATGTCCGAAGCGCTTGGGCACCTGCTCTTCGGTCAAACCGAGATGGTCGCGGCCATCGAAATAGATCGACGGCGACGACAGATGCACCAGCCGCCGCACCCGTTGCTTGAGGCAGGCTTCGACAACGTTTTCGGTGACTTCGACATTGCCCTGATGAAAGTCCTGATAACGCCCCCACACGCCGACAGCACCGGCGCAATGCACCACGGCTTCGACGTCGCGGCACAGGTCGCGCACCAGGTCGGCGTCGGTGAGGTCGCCCGGCACAAACTCCGCACCGCGGCGCACCAGATGCTCGACACTCTCGGCCCGGCGACCGTTGACCCGCACTTCAAGGCCCTGCTCCAGGGCGAAACGCGCAAAACGCCCGCCAATAAAGCCACTGGCGCCGGTAACCAAAATCTTCATCAAAAACTCCAGAAAAGCAGCTACGAGTGACAAGCTTTCAGCTGCAAGTTGAAACGGTGCGTGTTCTTGCTGCTTGCAGCTTGACGCTTGTCGCTGCGTTCAAGCCACTAGCCATTGTTTTGAGGAGCGCAGCAGTTGCTCGGTGAGCAGGTTGAGCAACTGACCGCCATTGCGCCAATGATGCCAGTACAGCGGCACGTCGATCGGTTTATCTGGCAGCAATTCGCGCAGCACCCCGCGTTGCAATTGCTCGCGCACCTGCAGTTCCGGCACCAGGCCCCAGCCCAGACCGGCTTCGGTCAGGCGAATGAAGCCTTCGGAGGACGGGCATAAATGGTGCTCGAACGCGCCGTCGACGCCCAACAGCGCCAGGTAGCGATGCTGAAGGAAATCGTCCGGGCCAAATACCAGCGCCGGGGTGCGGGGCAGCTGTTCGGCGCGCACACCATCGGGAAAATGCCGGGCGATGAAGGCCGGACTGGCCAGCGCCCGATATCGCATGGCGCCGAGCAACACACTGCGTGCGCCGGCCACCGGGCGCTCGCTGGCACACAGGCATGCGGCTACTTCACCGGCACGCATGCGCTTGAGGCCGACGGTCTGGTCCTCAACGATGAGGTCGAGCAACAAATGCTGCTCGGCGCAGAAATCGCCGACGGCCGCGGCCCACCAGGTGGCAAGGCTATCGGCGTTCAAGGCGATGCGCAGGCGATCCGGCAGGCCTTCTTCGTCCAGCGCCGGCACAACTGATTGCAAATCGCGCTCGAGCAACCGCACCTGCTGCACATGGTTGAGCAAGCGTCGGCCGATCTCGGTCGGCGATGGCGGTGTTTCACGCACCAGCACTGGCTGGCCGACCCGCGCTTCAAGCAATTTGATGCGCTGGGAGATCGCCGACTGCGACAGGCCCAGCACCTGTGCGGCGCGATCGAATCCGGCCTGCTCGACCACAGCGGCGAGCGCGGAAAGCAATTTATAGTCGAACATCTGTTTTCCTAATGGGCGATCAGCACTATTGGTTTTTCTTATACAGCGTCACATCGGAGAATAGCCAGCAAGCACTCTCCTTCAAGGATTTCTCTCATGTGGCAAAGCTATGTAAACGGCCTGTTGGTGGCGTTCGGCCTGATCATGGCGATCGGCACACAGAACGCTTTTGTCTTAGCGCAAAGCTTGCGCCGTGAACACCATCTGCCGGTGGCCGCGCTGTGCGTGGTGTGTGACGCGATTCTGGTCGCAGCCGGGGTGTTCGGGCTGGCAACGATCCTGGCGCAGAACCCGACGCTTCTGGCGATTGCCCGTTGGGGTGGCGCGACCTTTCTGATCTGGTACGGCAGCCAGGCGCTGCGCCGGGCCTGTTCGAAGCAGAGCCTTGAACAAAGCGAGAACCAGACCGTGCGTTCGCTGCGCGCGGTGATGCTCAGCGCGTTGGCGGTGACATTGCTCAACCCGCACGTTTATCTCGACACGGTTTTGCTGATCGGCTCGCTGGGCGCGCAGCAATCGGTGCCGGGCGCTTATGTGGTCGGCGCGGCGAGTGCCTCGCTGCTTTGGTTTTTCACTCTGGCACTTGGCGCGGCGTGGCTGGCACCGTGGCTGGCCCGGCCGAGCACCTGGCGCATCCTCGATCTGGTCGTCGCGATGATGATGTTTGCCGTTGCCGCGCAATTGATCATCGCCGGATGAATAATTGCCAAAGGCTCTGGAACCTCTATCCCACACAGTTGTTGCGTGGTTAAGGCGCGACCCCGGTGCTATGATCCGAACCCTGCGCCGCAAAGAGTAAAAACTCGCCGGTGCATTTCCGGCCGCCCGTGATCG
>Ga0308159_1002801_pt1 | contig 19143 bp, 14 predicted proteins | sample PhyCR1_FD_201040 | JGI IMG/M metagenome (GOLD analysis project Ga0308159, IMG submission 201040) | Phyllosphere microbial communities from UC Gill Tract Community Farm, Albany, California, United States - DLSLC.R1 | ecosystem: Host-associated > Plants > Phyllosphere > Unclassified | place: USA... | reverse complement strand
CCCTGAATCCGGTGGCCGGCGCTAGCGCAGGCGGGGCCAGTCCGAATAGCCGGTGGAGTCGCCGCCATACCAATACTCCTTGGGCGCCTCGGCCAGCGGCCCCCCGGAGCGGAGACGGTCGACCAGATCGGGATTGGCGATGAAGGGCCGCCCCATGCTGATCAGGTCCGCGTCCCCACGGGCCAATGCGCTTTCAGCGAGGGCCAGGGTATATTGGTTGTTGGCGATGTAGGCTCCGCGGAACCGCTCGCGCAGCGCATGGAAATGAACACCACCCGCTTCCTGGCGATTCATCTGCGTGACGCCTTCGATGTCGTGCACGTACAGAATCCCCATCGCCGACAGTTCGTCCAGATACGCGCCGTAGGTGGCCATGGGATCGCTGTCGAGCGGCGTCTCGCCCGGTGTGGTCGTGACGGGAGAAATCCGCACGCCCACCCTGTCGGCCCCCCAGACCTCGACCACCGCCTGCACGACCTCCAGCGGAAACCGCAGTCGATGCCGAAGCGACCCGCCATAGGCGTCGTCCCGAAGATTCGTGCTGTCACGCAGAAACTGCTCCACCAGATAGTTGTTGGCGGCGTGGACTTCGACGCCGTCGAAGCCTGCGGTCTTGGCGTTCGCGGCCGCCGTCCCGTAGTCGTTCACGATGGATGGGATTTCGCCGATACCCAGTGCGCGCGGGGTGACGAAATCCTTCATGCCATCGTGCACCCGGATCTGGCCTTCGGGCTTCACCGCGGAAGGAGCCACCGGCGCATCGCCGCCATGCATGTCGGGATGCGAGATGCGGCCCGTATGCCAGAGCTGGAGAAAGATCTTTCCCTCTTCGCGGTGGACCGCATCGGTAACGGCCTTCCACGCCTCGATCTGTGCGTCGGACCAGATGCCGGGCGTTCGCGGATAACCGCGCGCCTGGGCCGATATGTTGGTCGCTTCCGTGATGATCAGACCCGCGCCGGCCCGCTGGGAATAGTAGTCGGCGGCATAGGCGGGAAGGACGCCTGCGTCGTCCGCCCGGCTTCGCGTCATGGGCGCCATGACGATGCGGTTCGCCAGCCGTAACCCGCCCATCGTGACGGGTTGAAAGACCGGGCTCTCGGTGTGATGCACCATGTTGTTCTCCAAGATGCTGAGGGTCAAAGCGGTACCCCGGTCCGGGTCGGGCCGGCCGAACACACTGCCTGCGCATTGGTGAATTCGCGAAGGCCGAAGTGGGACAGTTCCCGTCCGTACCCGCTTCCCTTCACTCCGCCGACGGGTATGCGGACGTTGGTGGCCGAGAAGCTGTTGATGAAAAGCCCCCCGGTCTCGATGCGGTGGCCGAGCTGGCGGGCGAGGTCGGCGTCGGCCGTCCATACATTGGCACTGAGGCCGTATGCGCTCGCGTTGGCGAGATGGATGGCATGCTCGAGGTCGTCGGCGATGCCCAGTGCCGCCACCGGCCCGAACGTCTCCTCGTCGAAAACGGCCATGCCGGGCGTGACTTCGGAGAGCACGGTGGGCGGATAGTAGTTTCCCGGCCCTTCGCCGACATGGCCGCCCAGCAGCAGACGTGCACCCGCGGCTACCGAGCGCAGGACCTGACGGTGCAGTTCCCCGCGCAGATCGGATCGGGCCATGGGCCCCACGTCGGTCGTGGAGTCCATCGGATCTCCCACCCTCAGCCGGCTTGCGGCAGCCACGAATTTCGCGGTGAACGCCTCGGCGATCGGCTTCTCCAGAATGAAGCGCTTCGCAGCCAGGCAGACCTGACCGGCATTCTGGAACCTCGCCTCGATGCCCGCCGCCACCGCGAGATCGATGTCCGCATCGGCCAGGACGATGAATGGATCGGATCCCCCCAGTTCCAGCAGGCTCTTCTTCAGGGCCTTTCCGGCGACGGCAGCCACTGCGGACCCCGCGCGTTGGCTGCCGGTCAAAGTCACCGCCGCGATCGACGGGCTTTCGATCAACCGGGCCACTGTTTCGTTGTCCACATTCAGGCTGATGAACAGGCCGTCCGGGAAGCCGGCGGCATCGAACGCCTCCACGAGGGCGGTCGCGGAGCCCAGAACATTGGGGGCATGCTTCAGGACGAAGGCGTTACCCGACAGCATGATCGGTGCGGCCGCGCGAATGACCTGCCAGAAGGGGAAGTTCCAGGGCATCACGCCCAGGATCGGGCCCAGGGGTCGGAAGGACACGTACGCCTGGTTGCGTCCCCCGGTCGGCACCGGCTCGTCCGCCAGAAAGGCCGGCCCGTTGTCCGCGATCCAATCGATGGTCGCCGCGCATTTCTCGATCTCGGCACGTGCGGCGGCGATGGTCTTTCCCATTTCCGCAGTGATGAGGGTGGCCAGGGTCTCGGAACGCCCGCGCAGGACAGAGGAGAGCCGGCGGTAAGCCGCCACGCGCGCACCCATGGGCGAGGCTCTCCACTCCTGGAAAGCTGCGGCATTGCGGTCGAGGGATCGGCGCACCTCTTGCGGCGTGGAGAACGGATGGCTTGCTATCAAGCCGCCCGTGGCAGGGTTGCGCGTGACAGCGCAATGGGATTCCGAATGGTCGCTTTCCATCTACAGCCTTCATGACGGTGAAGAGCAGCACGTCGAGCTGCTCCGGGTGACCAGCTTAGGCACCCTCGGCCGTTGCAGGAAGGCGTGTCGTGAACCTAGGAGCGGCACTCCCCGCCACGCGGGCGGGGCAGGTAGGTCACGAGCGAAAGGTCGGGCCGGCCCTGCGGCGCCAGTGCGACGTAGATGAACTCGAGGAAGCTGCCGTCCGGCTGGCGAAGCCGTTTGCTGCCCTCGTCGAAACCCTTGACCTCAGTATCGGGCCACCAGGCCCGGAACTCGGGGCTGAGGGAGTTCAGTTCGTCGATCAATGCGTCGAAAGGCTCCCGGTCGCGGGCCTGCGCGCGTGCCGCCCGGAAGGTGGAAATCATGCCGCGTGCCATCGCTTCCCACTCGTCGATCAGGGTTCGATAGGGTCCGTGGAGAAACAGCAGGCGCAGCGTATTGCGCTCCGGCGGCTGCAGCAGCCCATAGTCCACGAAAAGCCTTGCGATCGCGCCGTTCCAGGCGAGGATGTCGAGCCGGGCATTGCGTACATAGGCGGGAACGGGATCGATCGCGCGGACCAGCATCTCCAGGCCGGTGGTGACATCTCCGTCCAGGGCGACGGACGGTGCCGAAAGCGACGCCAACGCGAAGAGGTGCACCGACTCCACACGATCCAGCCGGAACACTTTCGAGAGCCGCAAGAGCACATCGGGCGAAGGGTGGATGTCGCGGCCCTGCTCCAGCCACGTGTACCAGCTGACACTCAGTCCCGCGAGGACGGCCACCTCTTCCCGTCTCAGCCCCGGCGTGCGGCGTTTCCCGCTGTTGAACCCGAAGTCCGCAGGATCTGAACGGGCCCGGCGGCTGGCGAGGAAGGATCCGAGCTCCCGCCGTTGAGCGACCGAGTTTTTCGACACGCCGTTCCCCGCGATCACTCCGGCCGCAGCCGGGCGCCGATTTCCATCGCGGCTTTTTGCACCAGCGGAAGCAATGCAGGCCGGCCGTCGACCATGTCGAATTGAGGCGTCAGGGAAGCGATGCTGATGCTCGCCACCAGCTCGCCCTTGCGATCGAGAACCGGCGCCCCCAACGCCGACATGCCCAGCATGTAGTCATCGGTTACGAACTCCCACCCCCGCGACCGGATCTGGGCCGCAATGGTTTCCAGCGCGGCGGGATCCACGATGCTTTTGTCCGTGGGACGCTCCAGGGGAGCGCCGAGAACCCTCGCCCGCTCCTCCGCAGGCAGGTAGGCCAGCAGTATCCGCGGCGCCGCGCTGTGGTTCAGGGTCACGCGCGTGCCGATTCCCGAGCGCAGCGTGTCGATATGCAGATGGGGGCTCTTCACCCTGTCGAGACACACGGCGAAGCCGTCGAAATACGCCCAGAGGTAGGAAGTGGCACCGCATTGCTCCGCCAGCCGGGAGAGCACCGGCGCAGCGATGTCCCGCAGGTCGCTGCCATACCTCACGGCAGGCATCAGCAGCAGGATGCCGGGCCCGAGAGAATAGGTTTTGGTCGGCTCGTCGAACTCGATGAAGTCGCCCGCTGCAAGGGTCTGCAAAATGCGCCGGGTCGTGCCCTTGTCCAGCCCGCCCAGACGGGTCAACTCGGCAAGGGACAGGCGCGTCGTGGCAGGACCGAACGCGCGCAACAGGGTCATCGCGCGCTCGACTGCACGAACCTTCGAAAGGGAGCCTCCGGTATCGGCCATGGAATGCATTGAACGCTGGGTAGGGCGCTCAATATATCATCTGATGACACGGTTGCTGCCCGGCAGACAGCATTGGCCGCGGACCGCCGACCTGCACGCATCCCGGTCGGCGCGGCGGTGATTCTCCAGCGTGGTCAGCCTGCCTTGATGTGGTTGCGCCTGGCCGTCTCCCCCCACAACTTGAAGTTGTGCTCCGTCAGCTGGGCCAGCCGCTCTGGCGTGCCGCCGCCCGGCAGATCGCCATTTTTCGTGATGGCGCTCGAGATGGCAGGAGACGAAACCGCGCCGTTCAGTGCCGCATTCATTCTGCGGACGATGTCCCGATCGAGTTTCGGCCGTCCCCACAGGCCGACGAAGGAACTCACCACCAGGTCCTTCAGCCCCAGTTCCGAGGCCGTGGGGACGTCCGGCAGCGAAGACAGGCGGGCCGCGCTGGTCACGAGGATCGGCCTGAGGCGTCCCGACGCGATGAACGGAATCAACAGCGATGCACCGTCCATGACACACGGCACCTGGTTACCGACCACGTCCTGGATGGCCGGACCGCTCCCCTTGTAAGCGACGTGGCTCATGGAAGCCAGGCCCGCACGTTCCCGCAACAGTTCCATGGCGAGGTGCGTGATGCCGCCGTTGTCCGCGGTCGCGTAGTTGAAAGCCCCCGCCTTCGATTCGGACTGGACCCATTTCCGGAACTCATCGAAGTTCTTTGCCGGGGCGGCCGGGTTGACGCACAGCACGAGGTTCGACTCCAGGATCAATCCGATCGGCGTGAACTCCAGCGGACTGGGTGCGGGTGACGGGAACGTATGCGGATTGATGGTGATGCTGGTGTTGGCTACCAGCATCCTGTGGCTGTCCTGGGTCCTCAGCACCTCGACCGCTGCGAGGTTGCCCGAAGCGCCCGGCTTGCTCTCCACGATCGCAGGTTGCCCCAGCGACGTTCCCATTCCGGTGGCCAGGTAACGCGCGCCAGCATCCGTCAGTCCGCCGGGCGGGAACCCCACAACGAAGGAAATCGGCTTGGAAGGCCAGTCAGGCTCCGCGAATGCCGGACACGCCAGGCTCGAGAGAGCGCCGAAGGCAACGGTGGTATTGAACATGCGCCGGGTTGGGATGGTCATGGGGTTCCTCGGTAGGGATGAGACGCCGGAACGAAGCTCCTGTCATCCGGCCATGTGATTCTACCCACAATGTCATCGAATGATCTATGATGTCATTCAGTGACACTCCATGGAAGCCGATCCGAGATGCACGGCCCCGGGGACAACGAACGCAGAGGAACAAGCATGGTCAATGACACTTCCATCCCGCTCACCCCCCCCGCCCACGTCTACGGGGGAAGCGCGCAGACCGGGAAATCTCCCGATCCGGTAGTCGTAGGCCAGATCTCCGGCCCGCGGCACGGAGGGCGGGAGACCTGGGTGGAGGTGCCCGTACCGGGCGGGCCGCCGGCGGCCTGGTGCTATTCGGACCGGCGCTCCTATCGCCCTGGCGAGACAGTGCAACTGCACCTGTCGTCCAACGTGGACCGCATCGCTCTGCGCATTCGCCGCGACGACGCAGTCAGCGCTCCGGTGCACCAGACGCGTCCGGCCCAGGCCGCTTTCCACGCACTGCCCGACCGTGCGTATGAGCGCGGGTGCGACTGGCCTGTGTTTTCGGAGTGGATCGTTCCCGCGGAGGTGCTCCCGGGCGCGTACCTCGTGGAAATGGTCGGCCCGGACGGCGCGGTGCTGGGTCACCACCTCTTTTTCGTCAGGCCCCTGCACCAACGTACCGGTGCTCTGGCGCTGGTCGCCGCCACGGCGACCTGGGCGGCCTACAACGACTGGGGCGGCGCCAACCACTACTACGGATTGCATCCCGGATCACCCCGGGGCCGGTCGCCCCGGCTGTCCCCCCACCGGCCCTGGGCTCGGGGCCAGGCCTGGCTCCCACCGGGCGCGCCACGCTCGATGAATTCACAGCGACCCACCGGGCCCGGCCCTGCGCGCTACGAATTCATCGAATGGGCGTCGGTGCATGGTTTCAGCAAGTACTACGCACTGGCAGGCTGGGCATCCTACGAGAGGCCTTTCGTACTGTGGGCCGAACAACAGGGCTACACCGTCGACATCCTCACCCAGGAGGAATTGCACGCGCAGGCTGACGCTCTGGACGGCTACGCCTGCGCGGTTTTCGTGGGCCATGACGAGTACTGGACGCGCGAGATGCGCGACCATGTGGACGCCTATGTCGAGCGCGGAGGCAACATCGCCCGGTTCGCCGGCAATTTCATGTGGCAGATCCGGATCGACGGCGAAAGCGGCCAGCAGATCGCCTACAAGTACGACGCCCACCTGCTCGATCCCTTGCGCGACTCGGATCCAGGCCGGGTGACGAGCGCATGGGAAGACCCAGCCGTCGGTCACCCCGGAGCACGGACGTTCGGCGTCAACGCCCTGCGTGGCATTTACGCCGGCTTCGGCGCGATGGCGCGTCACACCCCACGCGGATACTCGGTCTTCAGGCCGGATCACTGGGCCTTCTCCGGTACCGGGCTGGGCTATGCGGACATGTTCGGCAACGCAGCGGGCATATTCGGGTACGAGGTGGACGGGCTGGATTACACCTTCCATGAAGGACTGCCACAGCCCCTCGGCACCGACGGCGCGCCTCCCGGGCTGGAGATTCTGGCCATGGGATGGGCCACGTCGGCCGAACAAGGACGGCCACAGGACGCATACGCCTTCATGCTAGAAGACCGCGACGCCCAGTTCAGGGCAGCCCTCCTGGACTCGGACATTTCGCCCGAGAACGTGAAAAAACACAGTCGGGGATGCGGCCTGATTGTTCACTTCAGAAAAGGTGCCGGCCAAGTCTTCACGGCCGCCACCTGCGAATGGGTGGCTGGCCTTGCAGCCAACGATTTCCATACCATCGCCATCACCAGCAACGTCCTCGATGCGTTCACCCAGCCCTCTGCGGAAAAAATCACGGGCCAGAGTGTCAGGAGCTCGAAAAAAGCGACGTAGAAATGAGAAAAGCCACCTGAAAAGGTGGCCTTTTTGGCACCAGGAGTCCCCTGGATTTTTCCATCTTTTCCCTGCTTGCCTGAAGTCTGGTTCACTTCAGAGGAAAAGTTGGTAGGCGCGATTGGACTCGAACCAACGACCCCCACCATGTCAAGGTGGTGCTCTAACCAGCTGAGCTACGCGCCTGTGTGTATTCGAGAAGCGAGAGTATAGCAGCAAAAAAAACGGCCGCCGGCCAAAGTCGCGAAATCTCGCTCCATGCCCACCCTTACCCGCCTCACCGACGCCTCACCGCCGCCGCGCCGACCGCACCCCCGGCACCGAGGCGACGATCGACAGCACCTTGTTCAGCCGCCCCGAGTCCGCGACTTCCACGGTGAAGGTCATCCACGCCGTGCCCTTCACCGACTGGGTCTGCACGCCGATCACGTTGGTCTTCTCGCGCGCGAACACTTCCGAGATGTCGCGCAGCAGGCCCTGGCGGTCGGCGGCCTCGACGGCGACGTCCACGGGGTAGAGCGCGCCCGTGTTGCCGTGCCCGCCGCCCTGCGCGTTCCCGCTGGCGCCACTGCCGCCGCTGCCCCACTCCACCTCGATCACGCGCTCGGCGCTGCGCGCCGCCATTTCGCGGAAGTTGCTGCAGTCGGCGCGGTGCACGCTCACGCCCTTGCCGCGCGTGACGAAGCCGCGGATCGGGTCGGGCGGCGCGGGCCGGCAGCACTTGGCCAGCTGCGTCATGAGGGAGTCGATGCCCACAACCAGCACGCCGCCCTTGGGGGCGTTCTCGTTGGTGCGCGCCTTCTTGAGCAGCAGGTAGTCGTCGGGCTGCAGCACGGGCTCGGGCGGGCGCAGCAGGGTCTCGATGGTGCGCAGCGAGAATTCGTCCTTGCCCACCACTTCGAAGAGCGCGTCGGCGGTCTTGAAGCCGAGCTGCACGGCCAGGTCTTCGAGCCGGATGGCGGTCTTGCCCTCGCGCTGCAGGAGCTTTTCGACGGCCTCGCGGCCGCGCGCGACGGTTTCGTGCGTGGCCTGGGCGTTGAACCAGGCGCGCACCTTGGCGCGGGCGCGATGGCTGGTGAGGTAGCCCAGGTCGGCGTTGAGCCAGTCGCGCGAGGGCCGGCCTTCCTTCACGGTGGTGATCTCCACCGTCTGGCCGTTCTGCAGCGGCGTGTTGAGCGTCACCATCGCGCCGTCCACGCGCGCGCCGCGGCAGCGGTGGCCCACGCTGGTGTGTACCGCGTAGGCGAAGTCCACCGGCGTCGCGCCCTGGGGCAGCTCCACCACCTCGGCGTTCGGCGTCAGCACGTAGATGCGGTCCTCGAACAGGCCGCGGTGCTGCACCGCGCCGGACATGTCGCGCTCCCACGCCAGCAGCTGCCGCAGCACGGCGATCTTGGCGTCGTACTCGCTGCTGGCGGACACGCCCGCATAGCCCTTGGCGCCCGCCTCCTTGTAGGCCCAGTGCGCCGCCACGCCGTGCTCGGCATGGTCGTGCATCGCCTGCGTGCGGATCTGGATCTCGATCGCCTTGCCGGCGTCGTCGCGCACCACGGTGTGCAGCGACTGGTAGCCGTTGGGTTTGGGCTTGGCGATGTAGTCGTCGAACTCCGCGTCGATCGGCTTGAAGTGCGAGTGCACCCACGACAGCGCGGCGTAGCAGTCCTTCACCGAGGGCACGACCACGCGCAGCGCGCGGATGTCGAACACCTGGTCGAAATCGAGCGACTTGCCGCGCATCTTCTTGACGATGCTGTAGATGTGCTTGGGCCGGCCCTGCACGGTGGCGCTGATGCTGCGCGCGCGCAGCTCGGATTCGAGCCGGCCGCGCAACTGCTCCATGTACACCTCGCGCTCGGCGCGCTTCTCGTCGAGCAGGCGGGCGATCTGCTTGTAGGTATCGGGCTCCAGGAAGCGGAAGGACAGGTCCTCCAGCTCCCACTTCATCTGCCAGATGCCGAGGCGGTTGGCGAGCGGCGCGAACACCTGCAGAGCTTCGCGCGCGATGGAGGGCGAGACGGGCCGCTTGCTGGCCGCGTAGAAGCGCAGCGTCTGCAGGCGCGACGCCAGGCGCAGCATGACCACGCGCAGATCGCGCGAGAAGGCCAGCAGCATCTTGCGCACGTTCTCGGTATGGGTGGCAGGATCGTCCACCGCGTGGCCGGCGAGCTGGGCCTCGCGCGCATGGTGCTGCACGCGCATGAGCTTGGTGGTTTCCACGGCGAGCGTGGCGAAGTTCTGGCCGAAGGCCTTGGCGATGACCTCTTCGGGCTTGTTCAGGTGCGAGCAGGCGTGCACGAGGTAGCTGGCGGCCTGCATCGCCTCCGATCCGCCGATCGCCTTGAGAATGGCGGCGACGGCCTCGGCATGGGCGAAGGTGTTCTCTCCGGTCTCCAGGGTTTCGGCGGAGAGCAGCGGCTCGGCGAAGGCCCGGGCGCGCGCCAGGGCGCCGGCCTGCTCGGGCAGCGCGAGCGAGGTGGCGGCGATGAGCTGGGGCACTGCCTCCTGGCCGGCGAGGTGGTGCGGATGCTGCGGTGCGGCGACGCTTCTCATGGGCGGGCCTCCTGCGCTTGCGCGGCGCCCTGCCCGCTGCCGAACAAAAACTGCTCCACCACGTCGGCCTGCTCCGCGGCCACGAGGGTCGGCGCATGGCCCACGCCGGGCCATTCGACCACGCGGGCGCGGGGCCCGCGCTGCGCCATGGCCTGCGCGGTGGAGGGCAGCAGCAGGTCGGAATCGGCGCCGCGCAGCACCAGGGTCTGCGCGCGGATCGCGTCGTAGAGCTGCCAGAGCTGCGCATCGCCGGCGCGCGCGGAGTCGGGCGTGAGGTGCCGGAAGTTCTCGGCGATGGCCGGGTCGTAGTGCAGGCGCACCGAGCCGTCCGGCTGCGGACGCAGCAGCGGCTCCGACAGCGCCCGCCAGGCCTCGTCGGTGTGCGGGCCGAAGCCCGTGGAGACGGCGCGCAGCCCCTCGACCGCGGCGTCCGCGCTGGGGAACTCCACCACGCGGCCCACGTACTGCCCGATGCGCTGCAGCGCCGGCCATTCCAGCGCCGGGCCGACGTCGTTGAGCACCAGGCGGCGCACCGGCGCGGGCAGCGGAAGGTCCGGCTGGCCGCACAGCGCCATGCCGATCAGGCCGCCCATGCTGGTGCCGACCCAGTCGAGCGTGCCGATGGGGGCCTGGGCATGCAATTGGGCGAGCAGTGCCAGCATGTCGGCGGCATAGACGGGAATCTGGTAGTGCGCGGCGTCCAGCAGCCAGTCGCTGTGCCCGCGCCCGGCCACGTCGGGACAGACCACGCGGGCGTGCCGCGCGAGCCGGCGGGCCAGCACGTCGAAGTCGCGTCCCTGCCGCGTCAGGCCGTGCACGCAGACCACCACATGGGGATGGGCCGGATCGCCCGTGGCGTTCCACTCCCAGTACGCCATGCGGTGCCCGCCATCGCCCTCCCCGGATGTGCCCTGGCGGGATGCCGCGGCACCCGGGCAATGTACGTAGTTCAGCGTAGGCTCTGTCATGGCGGGCAATCGTCTCTGGGGCGCTCGATAATGGCCCTCCGTTCATCCTAATTCATTCGGAGACACCGGCATGCTTCTCACCGGCAAGACTGCGCTCGTCACGGGTTCCACCAGCGGCATCGGACTCGGCATCGCCAAGGCCCTCGCCCGCGAGGGCGCGAACGTCGTCCTCAACGGTTTCGGCGACGTGGACGGCCCGCGGGCCGAGGTGCTGGCCGCGGGCCAGGCGGCCGGCGCGCAGGTGGCCTACCACGGCGCCGACATGTCGCGCGTGGCGGAGATCGAGGACATGATGAAGTACGCCGCCGCCCAGTTCGGCCGCGTCGACATCCTGGTGAACAACGCCGGCATCCAGCACGTCGCGAACGTCGAGGATTTTCCGGTGGAGAAGTGGGACGCGATCCTGGCGATCAATCTGAGCAGCGCCTTCCACACCACGCGGCTCGCGTTGCCGGCGATGAAGGCCGCCGACTGGGGCCGCATCGTCAACGTGGCCTCTGTGCACGGCCTCGTGGGTTCGGCGCAGAAGTCGGCCTACGTGGCCGCCAAGCACGGCATCGTCGGCTTCACCAAGGTGACGGCGCTGGAGACCGCGGCCACGGGCGTGACCTGCAATGCGATCTGCCCGGGCTGGGTGCTCACCCCGCTGGTGCAGAAGCAGGTGGACGCCAAGGCCGCCGAACACGGCCTCTCGAACGAAGACGCCACGCGCCTGCTGCTGGGCGAGAAGGAGCCGTCGATGCAGTTCACCACGCCCGAGGAACTGGGCGGGCTGGCGGTGTTCTTCTGCTCGCCGGCCGCTAACAACGTGCGCGGCGTGGCATGGAACATGGACGGGGGCTGGGCGGCGCAGTGAGCCGCCCGGTGCGCATCAGCGCATCACCCCGTCAGCGCAGCTGCACCGACCCCGAGACGTGGACCACCACCTGCGTCTTGCCGGCCTCGACCGGCATTCCCGAATCCAGGGCGCCCATCATGGTGACCGAGGATTTCATGGCCATCGCCTGCATGCGCGGCGCGGGCGCCATCTCGTCGCCGTTGACCGACACCTCGCGCAGCGAATAGCCGGAGAAGCCGAAATCCTTGGCCAGCGAGGTCGCACGGTTCTTGAATTCCTCGATGGCGCGGGTCTGGGCCTCGCCCTGCACGCGCGTGCGGGCTTCCTTGGACAGACCGAACCCCAGCTGGCTGATGGTCATGGACTGGATGCGGCCGGCAACGGTGGTGATGCGGGCGAAATCGCGTCCTTCCAGCACCAGTTCGGCCCGGCCCTGCCAGCCGGTGACCTTGCCGTCCTTGTTGTAGCGCGGACCGATGCCGAACTGGCCGGTGCGCACCTCCATCTTGTCCGGCTGCGCATCGCGCTTGGCCTCCGCCAGGGCCGCATCCACCACCTGGCGCAGCTGCGTCTGCACGGTGGCGGCATCGGCGCCTTCCTTCGTGGTGGCCAGGTTGAGCACCATCAGATCCTGCTGCACGTCCACCGAGCCGCTGGCGGACAGCTGCAGCACATTCTGTGGCACGGGTGTGACGGCATTCTGGGCAAAAGCCGTTCCCGAAACGGCGGCGATGGCGCAGGCGGCGGCGAGGGGAGCGAGAAATTTCATGCGGAGAGTCCCTGTCTTGGAAAAAATGGTGTCCATGGGCCCCGGGCACATCGGCCACGGGGATGTGCCGCCCACGGTAACCCACCCCGCGGGGCCCGCGGATGAAGGCGGGATAACACGGCTGCTAGCCGCGGCAAAATTTGTAACACTTGGTCAGGCCTGCGGGAAAAACCCGAACTTCGGGCTGCAAGCTGGTCAGAATTGGCTCTGTTACAAATAGGACCCGGGAAACTCATGGCCTCTACAACCAACCGTACCGACAAGATCCTCGTGGTGGACGATGACGCGCGCATCCGCGATTTGCTGCGCCGCTATCTGACCCAGGAAGGCTTCGAAGTCATGGTGGCGGAAGACGGCAAGGCGCTCAACCGCATCCTGCTGCGCGAGACGGTCGAACTGATCGTGCTGGATCTCATGATGCCCGGCGAAGACGGGCTCTCCATCTGCCGGCGCCTGCGCGCGGCCAACGATCGCACCCCCATCATCATGCTCACCGCCAAGGGCGAGGACGTGGACCGCATCGTCGGCCTGGAGGTGGGCGCCGACGATTACCTGGGCAAGCCCTTCAATCCCCGCGAACTGCTGGCCCGCATCCACGCCGTGCTGCGCCGCCGTCCGCCGCAGGAGGCGCCGGGCGCCCCCTCGGGCGACAACGAGGTGGTGACCTTCGGCCCCTTCACCTTCGACCTGGGCACCCGCGCCCTGCAGAGGAACGGCGAGGAACTGCCTCTGACCACCGGCGAATTCGCGATGCTCAAGGCCCTGGTGCGCCATCCGCGCCAGCCGCTGTCGCGCGAGAAGCTGGCCCTGCTGGCCCGCGGCCGCGAGTTCGAGCCCTTCGACCGCAGCCTGGACGTGCAGGTGTCGCGCCTGCGCAAGCTGGTCGAGGTGGACGCCGCCGCGCCCCGTTACATCCAGACCGTCTGGGGCGTGGGCTACGTGTTCGTGCCGGACGGCGCGAGCTGACAGGCCCTGCCCTGCCCGGCACGCGCGGAAACGGAAACGCCCGCACAATGTGCGTGCGGCGTTTTCCGTGACCCGTTCACCCCCCTGCCCCATGAGCGCCACCCATGATGCGTCGGCCGACGCCACCAGCCCCGCCCCGCTCGAGTCGACGCCGAGCCGGCGCTCCTCGCAGCGCTCGCGCGTCGGGCTGAACCTTTTCTGGCGCACCTTCTTCCTGCTGGCCCTGCTGCTGGTGGGCAGCATCCTCGCCTGGCTGCAGACGCTGCGCGCGCTCGAATTCGAGCCCCGCACGCTCCAGACCGCGCAGCAGATCGCCTCCCTCGTCAACCTGAGCCGCGCCGCGCTGGTGCATGCGGACGCGATCGCGCGCGTGTCGCTGATCAAGACCATGGCCGACCAGGAGGGTGTGCGCATCCTGCCGCGCGAGCCCAGCGACCGCTTCGACCTGGTGGACGACACCGCCCTCGGCGCGCGCCTGACCGAGGAGCTGACCGAGCGCCTGGGCCCGGGCACCATCGTCGCGGGCAACGTGAACGGCGAGAACGGGCTGTGGGTGGGATTCACCATCAACGGCGACCCGAACTGGCTGCTGATGGACCGCTCGCGCCTGAGCACTGCCGGCGGCAAGACCTGGCTGATCTGGCTGATCACCGCCGGGGCGCTGTCGCTGGCGGGCGCGGCGGCGATCGCGCGGCTGATCAACCGGCCGCTCAAGCAGCTCTCGTATGCGGCCAACCGCGTGCGCGACGGCGATTTCGCGGCCAGCCAGCTCGACGAAGAGGTGGTGACCAGCGAGATCCGCGAGGTGAACATCGGCTTCAACCGCATGGCGCAGAAGCTCGCCAAGCTGGAGCAGGACCGCGCCGTGATGTTGGCCGGCATCTCGCACGACCTGCGCACGCCGCTGGCCCGGCTGCGGCTGGAGACCGAGATGAGCGTGATCGACGACGTGGCGCGCGAGCACATGGTGGCCGACATCGTGCAGCTCGACGCCACGATCGACAAGTTCCTGGACTACGCGCGGCCGGACCACGTCACCCTCGCACCGGTGAACCTGCACGGCGTGGTGTCGTCCTGCGTGTACGCGGTACAGGACCACCGCGAGCTGCAGATCACGATGCAGGTGCCCGAAGACCTGGTGGTGCTGGCCGACGAGGTGGAGCTGGCGCGCGTGATCTCCAACCTGCTGGAGAACGCCCGCCGCTATGCCAAGACGCCCGAAACCGGCACGGCCTCGGTCGAGATCGCGGCCAAGGGGCGCGAGAAATGGGTGCTCGTGAAGGTGCGGGACCATGGCCCGGGCGTGTCGCCCGACCAGCTCAGCAACCTGACCAAGCCGTTCTTCCGCGGCAATTCCGCCCGCACGGCGGCCGCGGGGGCGGGCCTGGGCCTCGCCATCGTCGACAAGACCGTGCAGCGCATGGGCGGCATCTTCGCGCTGGCCAATTCCGGCTCCGGCGGCCTGGTGGCGCACATCCAGCTGCAGCGCGCCACGCAGCTGCCCGCGGGCAAGGACCCGAAGCAGCGCCTGCAGCGTCCGCAGATCAAGCGCCAACTGCCGCCCGACGCCCAGGGCGGCAAGCCGGTCAAGCCGCTGCGGGCCTGAACAGCAGCACCGCCGCGCGCGCCTCCATCGCCAGGCCCTGGCCCACGGGGCCCATGCGTTCGGCGGTCTTGGCCTTCACGTTCACCTGGTCGACCTGCAGCGACAGCGCCTGCGCGATGCGCTCGCGCATGCCGGGGATGTGCGGCGCGAGGCGCGGCGCCTGCGCGATCACGGTGCTGTCGATGTTGCCGATCGCGTGGCCGCGCTCGCGCACGCGCCGCGCGGCCTCCACCAGCAGCACCACCGAATCGGCGCCTTTGAAGCGTTCGTCGGTATCGGGGAAATGGCTGCCGATGTCGCCCAGGCCCGCGGCGCCCAGCAGCGCGTCGGTGATGGCGTGCAGCAGCACATCGGCGTCGGAATGCCCGAGCAGGCCCAGGGCATGGGGAATCTCCACGCCGCCGATGACCAGGCGGCGGCCCGGCACCAGGGCGTGCACGTCCCAGCCCTCGCCGATGCGGAAGGGGGGAAGGTTCATGGGCGCATCCGTCGTCGTCATCGTGGGGTCGTCATTGCAGTGGTGATCAGAAAAATGTCTTGCCCGGCAGCGGCGCGGCCTGGGCGAGCGGGCCGCCGAAGCGCTCCAGCGTGGCCGGCAGATGGCGCTGCGCGAGCACGGCTTCCGCCAGCGCGAAGTCTTCCGGGTAGGTGACCTTGAAGTTCTGCGCGCCGCCCGGCACCAGGCGCGGGTGCAGGCCCATCGCCTCCATCGCGCTGGCCTCGTCGGTGGCCTGGGCGCCGTACCGCTCGAGCGCGGCTGCGAGCACCCCGAGGCGGAACATCTGGGGCGTCTGCGCGAGCCACTTGTCGCTGCGGTCCACGGTGGACGCCACGCGCACGCCGCCCGGGCCCTCGCTCGCGGTCTTGAGCGTGTCGGCCAGCTTGTGGGCCAGCAGGCCGCCCACGCTGTCGTGCACGCAGGCGTCGATGAGCGCGTCGATCTGCGCGGTGGTCACGAGGCAGCGCGCGGCGTCGTGCACCAGCACCCAGTCGCCGTCCTGCGCGCCTCGCTCGCGCAGCACGCGCAGGCCGCCCAGCACGGTGTCGGCGCGCGTCGGGCCGCCGCACGGGGCGGTGAAATGCAGCTCCGACGGATGCGCCTCGAAGAACGCGTCGCCGGGTGCCACGGCCACCAGCGTGGACTGCAGCCGCCGCACGCCCGCGAAGGCCGCGAGGGTGTGCAGCACCAGGGGCTGGCCCGCCACCGGCTGGTATTGCTTGGGCACCCCGGCCACGGCGCCCGGCGCGACGGCCCGGGCGCCGGTGCCGGCGCAGGGCAGCAGCGCCCAGAAGCGCTGAGGCGCGGCGGGGGGCGGAGTGAAGGGCGGGCGGGGCGGCAGCAGGTCGCTCATGGGGCGGCCATTGTAGGAGCGCAGCGCGAGCCCGCGGCCGGCATGCCCCGGCGGCCGCGCCCGGCGGGCGGCCGGCCTAAAATGGTCCGCTGGCCGCATGCGCCCCCGGCCGGCGGGCCCGCCGCACCGTGCGGCGGCCCCGCGGCGGCACCGCCACGCCCTGCCCGTCCCTCCTGCATCCTCCATGGACCTCCCCAAACTCATCCCCGGCAAACGCTTCACCGTGCCACGCCCCGTGGGCAGCGCGGACGCCCTGCTGCTCGCGCGCGTCGCCGAGCGCGAGAAGGCCGCGGGGCGCACCACCGCGATCGTGGCGGCCGACGCCACCGACGCCCAGCGCCTCATCGACGAGATGGCGTTCTTCGCGCCCGGCCTGCGCTGCGCGCTGTTCCCCGACTGGGAAACCCTGCCCTACGACACGTTCTCCCCGCACCAGGACCTGATCAGCGAACGCCTGGCCACGCTCTGGCGCATCCGCCAGAAGGACGACGGAACGGGGGCCGACGTGGTGCTGGTGCCGGCGACCACGGCGCTCTACCGGCTCGCGCCGCCCTCGTTCCTCGCGGGCTACACGTTCCATTTCAAGGTGCGGCAGAAACTCGACGAAGCCCGGTTCAAGGCGCAGCTCACGCTGGCCGGCTACAGCCACGTCTCCCAGGTGGTGAGCCCCGGCGAATACGCGGTGCGCGGCGGCCTGATCGACCTGTTCCCGATGGGCTCGCCCGTGCCCTTCCGGGTGGATCTGTTCGACGACGAGATCGACTCGATCCGCACCTTCGACCCGGACAGCCAGCGCAGCCTGTACCCCGTGCCCGAGGTGCGCCTGCTGCCGGGCCGCGAGTTCCCGATGGACGACGAGGCGCGTGCGCGCTTCCGCAGCCGCTGGCGCGAATTGCTGGAGGGCGACCCCACCAAGAGCCGCGTCTACAAGGACATGGGCAACGGCGTGGCCACCGCCGGCATCGAGTACTACCTGCCGCTCTTCTTCGAGGAGACGGCCACGGTGTTCGACTATCTTGGAGACGACGCCACGGTGGTGCTGCACGGCGACCTGGAGCCCGCCTTCCAGCGCTTCTGGCAGGACACGAAGGACCGCTTCCGCCTCGTGCAGGGCGACCCGGAACGGCCGGCCCTGCCGCCCGAGACGCTGTTCCTCACCGCCGAGCAGTTCTACGCGCGCGCCAAGGCCCATCCGCAGCTCGCGCTGCGCTCCGGCGTGGACGACGTGGCGGACGGCGCCGTGTTCCAGAAACTGCCCGAGCTGTCGGTGCAGCGCGGCGCGGAAGATCCGCTCGCCCGCCTGCAGAACCACCTGCGCACCACGGACCACCGCGTGCTGCTGCTCGCCGAGAGCGACGGCCGGCGCGAGAGCCTGCTCGACTTCCTGCGCGCCTCGGGCGTGAACCCGCCGGCCTTCGATTCGCTGGCGGAATTCCAGGCCGGAGCGCCGGAGAAGGTCGGCATCGCCACGGCGGCGCTGGCCGTCGGCTTCCGCTGGGTGGAGGACGGCATCGACTTCGTCACCGAGACGGAGCTGTTCGCCGCCGCGCCCACCACGCGCCGCCGCAAGAAGCAGGAGCAGGTGAGCGACGTCGAGGCGCTGATCAAAGACCTCTCGGAGCTGAACCTCGGCGATCCGGTGGTGCACAGCGCGCACGGCATCGGCCGCTACCGCGGCCTCGTCAACATGGACGTCGGGCAGAAGAACCCCGACGGCACGCCCGCGCTGCAGGAATTCCTGCACCTGGAATACGCCGACAAGGCCGTGCTCTACGTACCGGTGAGCCAGCTGCAGCTGATCAGCCGCTACACGGGCGTGTCCGCCGACGAGGCGCCGCTGCACAAGCTGGGCAGCGGCCAGTGGGAGAAGGCCAAGCGCAAGGCGGCCGAGCAGGTGCGCGATTCCGCGGCCGAGCTGCTGAACATCTACGCCCGCCGTGCGGCGCGCGAGGGCCATGCATTCCGCTACAGCCCGCAGGACTACGAGCAGTTCGCCAACGATTTCGGGTTCGAGGAGACGGCCGACCAGAACGCCGCCATCCATGCCGTGATCCAGGACATGATCTCGCCGCGCCCGATGGACCGGCTGGTCTGCGGCGACGTGGGCTTCGGCAAGACCGAAGTCGCCCTGCGCGCCGCCTTCGTGGCGGTGACGGGCGGCAAGCAGGTGGCCTTCCTCGCTCCCACCACGCTGCTGGCCGAGCAGCACTACCAGACGCTGGTGGACCGTTTCTCCAAATGGCCGGTGAAGATCGCCGAGGTGTCGCGCTTCCGCTCGGGCAAGGAGATCACCGCCGCCATCAAGGGCATCGCCGACGGCACGGTGGACATCGTGGTGGGCACGCACAAGCTGCTCAGCGAATCGACCAAGTTCCACAACCTGGGGCTGCTCATCATCGACGAGGAGCACCGCTTCGGCGTGCGCCACAAGGAGCAGATGAAAGCGCTGCGCGCCGAGGTGGACGTGCTCACGCTCACGGCCACGCCGATCCCGCGCACGCTGGGCATGGCGCTGGAAGGCCTGCGCGATCTCTCCGTGATCGCCACCGCGCCGCAGCGGCGCCTGGCCATCAAGACCTTCGTGCGCACCGAGGGCACGGGCGTGATCCGCGAGGCGGTGCTGCGCGAACTGAAGCGCGGCGGGCAGTGCTACTTCCTGCACAACGAGGTGGAGACGATCGAGAACCGCCGCCAGAAGCTCGAAGAGATCCTGCCCGAAGCCCGCATCGCCGTGGCCCACGGCCAGATGCCCGAGCGCGAGCTGGAGAAGGTGATGCGCGACTTCGTGGCGCAGCGCTACAACATCCTGCTGTGCTCGACCAT